>Ga0181574_10003231_pt1 | contig 14520 bp, 14 predicted proteins | sample 101ome_24_FD_145600 | JGI IMG/M metagenome (GOLD analysis project Ga0181574, IMG submission 145600) | Coastal salt marsh microbial communities from the Groves Creek Marsh, Skidaway Island, Georgia - 101410AT metaG (spades assembly) | ecosystem: Environmental > Aquatic > Marine > Intertidal zone... | reverse complement strand
ATTTATTGGTGTTATAATCTTGGCGGCAATTGCTGCAATAACAAACCCGAACTTAGAGGCACATAAAGAAGCGGTTACTCGGGAGTTTGTGAGTAAAGAGAAACAAGAGAGTATTGGAGGAAAATTAGGAAAAGCCGTTTCCGACTTATTGGTAAATCAAGTAATTACAAGGAAGAATAATTACATATATTCTGAAACCAGGTTAAAAACACTTACCGGAGAAAAGACGGTAGGTTACGGTTTTTTTGGTTTTGTACTGATTAACAAAGACGAGATTAATAAATCACTCTAAGGTGTTCTCTTTAAGAAAAGAAATAAGTTGTTTTGCGGCATTACCGCGGTGACTGATTTTATTCTTTTCTACTGACGGCATTTCAGCAAAGCTTTGGTTGTACCCTTTAGGAATAAAAATTGGGTCATATCCAAATCCCTTTGATCCTCGCCTTTCTTTGGCAATTTCTCCGTTAACGATTCCTTCGAACAGGTGTAATTTTTGGTTCCAAAAGATAGCAATAACGGTTCTAAACCGTGCGTTTCGATTGGTCTCATTTTTAAGAGAGAGTAGTAGCTTGTTCATATTGTCCTCACTGTTCTTTTGAGGACCAGCATAGCGAGCAGAAAAAACGCCTGGTTCACCATTGAGGACATCAACCTCTAAACCTGTGTCATCACTAAATACATTGCATTTAAAGCGGTCAAACACATATTGGGACTTTTGGATAGCATTACCCTCTAACGTGTTCTGTTCTTCTGGAATATCATCAAATATTCCTATGTCCGCCAAAGAACGAACTCGAATAGTATCAGGAACTAATTGTTGAATTTCAGCAACCTTATTCGGGTTCTGCGTACCAAAAATTAAATCAATCATTTAACTGCGATAACGCTTATCTCAACATTAACATCTTTTGGTAATGTTTTGACAGCTACAGCTTCTCGAGCAGGCGAATCTTCTTGAAAATAGGAGCCATATACTGCGTTAATAGCACTATAGTCACCCATATCCGCCATAAAAATGGTCGCTTTCACAATGTGGGTGTAATCCATTTCAGCAGCTTCCAAAACAGCACCAATATTCTTCATTACTCGTGTTGTTTCAGAAATTATGTTACTCGTGTCAAGGTCACCGGTTTTGGGGTTGATGGCAATTTGTCCGGAACAATAAAGGGTGTTGCCCGCTAAAACAGCTTGACTATAAGGACCAATTGCAGCTGGTGCATTCTCGGTTACAAAGATTTTTTTTTCGATTGACATATCTTCAATTTGGGGGTTTGTATTTTTGTCCGAATCCATAACACATGAGGATAGGAATAAGAGGAGTATCCAAGGCGACAATTGAACTAAAGGAAAAGCTTTCACCGGCACATCAGATAATAGATGTCAAAAATAACCAAAACGAAGAGCTAGACGTACTTTTTGTAATGGACTATACTTGGAACGACACGGTGGAGTATTACGCGAACCAAAGTATACCTGTTGTTGTGAATGCAGTAGAGCAATCACTGGAGCAACAAATACTTTCCAATCAAATAGATCAGCAAAAAACGTTGTTTGGTATGAATCTCTTACCAACTTTTGTCGATCGAAGTTTGGCGGAAATGACACGACTTGAAGAATCGGATAGTGGAGCAATGGAGTCCATTATGGAGGATTTGGGATGGCAGGTAAAATGGGTAGAAAGTAGGGTTGGTATGGTTACCCCGCGAGTGATTTTTATGATCATAAACGAGGCATTCTTCACCGTACAAGAGGGTACTGCGTCAAGAGAAGATATTGATACCGGAATGAAACTTGGCACCGCATATCCAAAAGGCCCATTCGAATGGATGAACGAAGTAGGTATAGAAAACGTTTACTTAGCTTTAGAAGCGATATACAACGACACCAAAGATGGTCGCTATAAGATTTGTCCGCTTCTAAAGAAAGAGTACCTCCAAAGTCTTAACTAAGAGCTATTATACCACAATCCGCATATCGTTTTTTCTTTCGACGAGCAGGGTGGAAGATTAAAGGGAAGCTTCCTAAAGCAAGGAAGTATATTTTAATCGTGGCCCCTCACACGAGTAATTGGGATTTTCTTGTGGGTTTAGGAGCGCGAGCGGTACTCAATTTTGATCCAAAGTATGTTGGGAAGAAAGAGCTTTTTCGCTGGCCGTTTGGTGGTCTTTTTAAGGCGCTTGGCGGTTATCCGGTTGAACGAACGAAGCAAACAAACTTTGTTCAAGCCGTTGCTAACATATTTGAAAAAGAAGACGACTTTATTTTAACCATAACACCAGAAGGTACAAGATCGCGAGTTGATAACTGGAAAACAGGCTTCTATTACATTGCGGAGAAAGCGAACGTACCTATTTTACCGGTCGCATTCGATTACTCCACAAAAACCGTTGTTTTGGGAGAACTAAAAACAACCGATCAAGATGTGGACACGATGATATCCGACTTAAAGCAATGGTATCGTCAGTTTCGCGGTAAACATCCTCATAAAGGTGTTGTCTAGTGTCAGGATTCTTGAAGCCGGATTACCAACAAACATGACAGTGAGAAAAACAGTACTTTTTATTCTAATTGCAACAGCAGTTTCAGCTTTAGCCGGTTGTGGTGACCAAGCCACTGTAGAGACGTACAACGATTTGGTTGACATTACTTCAGAAGAGCAGTTCAATACCGGAATTTCTGAAGGGGTGTCGATGGTGTTTTATCACGCATCTTGGTGTAGCAAATGTGCAGCACAACGACCTGCGGTGGAGGAGGTGTCAGAAGATGGACAGTTTACCGATGTATTCTTTGCAGAAGTGGAGTTTGAAGACTTTGACCAATTGGTAAAAGACAGAAACATCCCCGGTTTTCCAACGATTGTAATTTACAAAGATGGCAATGAAGAAAAACGTTTCGTTGGACAAGGTCATAGCCGAGCAGAACTCACACAAGCACTCAACGACCTATTTTAATCGGCCCTAGGGAGTTTCCTCCTTTTCAGAAGCGGATTTTAGAACCTTATATCGTTTACGAGCATCCACCACAAACAAACTGGAGTTGTAGTTAAATATGAGCTTTTCATACATCTCAAGAGCCTTTTGTTCGTTGTTTAGGTTGTTCTCATACAGTTGAGCCAATGCGTATACCGCGTTGTCCGCAAGAATATCATCACCAAAGTAATTGATAACGTTCAGGTAGTATTCTTCAGCTTTTGTATGCTCTCGTTGCTTCTCGAAAATCTTTGCTTTGGTTAGATAGATTTCATCTTCTAAAGCGTGGTTTGGGTATTTAAACGGAAGCATGTTGAGGATTTTTAAACTTTCTTCCAAACGGTTTTGAAACAAGAGCAGCTGAGCGCTTGCAAATTCGTTCAGTGCTTCCGTGCTGCTATCTAGTCCGGTGTTATCCTTGATAAGCAAAGAAAGCTCTATGGCATTGTTTGATATGAGTTGAGAGGTTGCGGTTTTTAAGACGTCTAACTGGTCTTTTGCCCAATCAAAATCACCACGGTAATAGGAGAGCTTTGCGTTTCTCAGCTTTGCTTCTTGGCCCAAAGGGTCTTCCTTGAAATCTTTGTCTACCTGGCCATAGAGCAACGTTGCATCCCAAACTTCATCTTTCATCAGATACGCATCACCAAGAGCAAGCTTATATGCACCACTGAAGTTGCTGCGGAGACGAGGCATCTTAACTACATCTTCCAACAGTTCAATGCCTTTATCAAGCTCATGTTTGTGGTATATGTATAGATCAGAAAGCCACTTTTTCGCCGGAGCTATTTCGTGGTTTTGTCCGAAAGACTTGATGATAGTTTCAAAACGCAGGATCAGTGCATCCAACTGATCCTCGGTGTAGCTGTTGGTAAGCATGATTTGCTGGTAGCCGGTTTCGACGCTACCGATTACAGCGTTTCGATAAAAGAAGCCATCTTCACCAAATGTTTGAACCTTGTCGTAACAGTCGATTGCAATCGCATATTCCATGTTTGACAAGCAAATCGCGGCTAAGTCGATAAGATACTTACCTTCGGTTTGCCTCCTTTTGTCCATAGCTACTGCCTGACGGTATGCAGAGCGGAACTTCTTTTGCTGAACAAACACCCACATGAGCAGGTCGTCATAAACCTGTTTTTCGGGAAATTTCTGCAGGTAGATGGACACACGCTCCTGGAGGTAGTCGATTTTAATGTTTCGGTCTACCAAGTAAATTAAGTTTGCTTTGGTTGCTTCAATTTCGCTGTGGTTGTACTTTAGGACAAGAAGACACTCGTCTATTAATTCTTCATAGTCGCCAGAAGACTTGTAGATGTCGATGAGGCTTTGAGCGAACAAGCTGGGCACACCTAATGCCTTACGAGTATCGAGCAAAGACTTTTTTGCGTAGTTGTATTCATCTCTTTTTTGAAAAGCGGCAGAGAGTAGTTCCGCTGTGCTCGCCGGATAAGAGACTTCCTCTTTGATTTTCTTGACCGTTTCCTCGATGATGTCATCGTACAGTTTGTGCTGCTGTTTTTCATCACCTTTCAAGCTGTAGATGTAACCGAGGTCAACCGTGTAGTTCGGTCGGTCTACATGCCGTTTTACTTGTTTCGAGACCATTTTTTCCGCCTCATCGAGTTCTTTTAACTCGAGCAAACAAGAGAGGTAGTTCTGATAGATGTATATTGATTCGTGATCTTTCTTGTGCAGCTTTTTGTATAAGATAACCGCTTTATCGAACTCGCCTTCTTGGTAGTATTGAGCCGCCAACTCTTCATCTGCATTCTGTGCAAATGATGGAGCGAAATAGCTCAAAAGGGTGAATATTAGGAGGCAGTATCGAACCATGACACAAATGTATTCATTACACAACGGATAGGTAAATTGAATTGTTGTGTGATGGTAAAATACGGACAAATGGGCAGTCTCGAAGATATTGGAATTACCTTTGTAGTGTATTCAAAGTCAAGGGGCTGACTGGATTTGACGGGATGGCCAATTGACATGTAAGCATGTAGAGTGTTGTAGGTAGTCTCTTTAATCAGAACCTTCAAACCCATAAATGGCGCAAACAATTACGCCATGGCTGCCTAATCTGAGAGATTAAGCTAATGCCATCCGCCTCCTGTTGCTTTGTTTGGGCTGCGACAGATTCGAGGCGGTCGAAATGCCCGAATAGTTCGCCGTAATCCCTGCTAGCGGTGGACTTATCAGCAGGATAAGGGTAAATGGAGGTCTTCGGCTAACCTGATTTACCTCGAAAACAATAGCTGATAAACATGTAGAAAGCGTGACTCAATTCCTTCTCCGGACCCGGGTTCGACTCCCGGCAGCTCCACTAAGAAAGGTTTCGATTTATTTCGGAACCTTTCTTTTTGTTTCAGATTTGCCCCACTTTGGTTTGAAGACGTACACAAACAAAAAAGCGGGAGCCACTAAAATGATAAAACAGTTATACTGTTATAGATTAGCGGTTTTTTTATTGGATTCTATTCCAAAGCTTATTCCCGCCAGACTGCTTAAGCATCATATTGTTTTGGTCTACCAAGTAATTGCCATTATTCGTCCATGGGCCGGTAGGAAGGTCACTGGTATACAGCGCTTTGTTATCGGTCTTCCAATATCCTTTTAGCTGCTGGCCAGGAGTAGTGCCGGTTACTCCTCCATTTCCCCCGGCCGACTTCGAGATAAATTGTAAGGTCCCATCTCCGAACAAGGACAACGTTTCTTCAATCACATATGAGAAACCGGTAATTGGATCAGAAAAAGATTCTGTTCTCCTCCAAACACCTATCAATTGTGAATCTAATCCTACTTTATCAGAAAAAAATTTTTGGGCTTCAACGCCTTCTTTGTAAAAATTAACTATTGTTCCATAACTATCGTTCAATCCAAAATTAAAGGTCAAACCTGAATCATTGAATTCAATTAAAAACTTGAACTCTTGAGCCGTGAACTTATCCCACACCGAACCTATTAATTGGCTTGAATCGTTTTGGTCACCCATCAAAATATATGTGGAACCATCACTACCTAAAATCATTCCATAAAACCGATTCTCTGTCTCATCATTGTGAAGACTACCCGGCTCTAACCTCAACGTAGAGGATATACCATTAATGTTTCCTGTATAGACTCTTTCCGTGAATTCTTGTCCAAACAACCCTTGGCTAAGAAATAAAACAACCAACAAGCTTAATACTCTCATGATGAATACATTAGATCTCTAATTTAGTCAAATTAATTCAAAAATAGATTTAGTTGAGCTGCACCTTTGAATAATAGGGGAATAGTGAACTAAAATTCAACTATTCCGCTCTGGTTTCTTATTTATGAATCAATGTAGCTCCAGAAACTCGAGCTTTTAAGGTTGCATCTTGAACAAATAAGTATTTGAGCTTGACACCCTCGTCCCCAAATACATTTTTCTTACTTACCTCGTATTTTGGATAGAAAAATAAATCAACATTGGGATTTTCAGAGGCAAGTCGATAAGTAATGAAGGCCTTGAACATGAATGCCTTGTAGCTTATTGTTTGGCTTTTGAGATTGAGTATATGAGCCATATGAAGATGAGGTAGGCAATGCCATTGGTAACAACATAAAGCTCGGCTGAAAAGCCAATCAGCGAAAACAGAAGGTTGATGATAAAGGCGATCATGAAGAAAACTGCCGCTGTTGTTCTTGCCATGGTGGTTGTTCTTGTTTGCTGAAAAGACGCCGCCAATGAGAGTGCCGTGGTTGACAATAGAAACAAAAGGCTACCCACACCCAACAGCAACTTACCCTCACCATCGTATAAACTGTAAAAGCCGTATGCGATAAATACACTTACCCCTATGGACACCATTAATTTTAGCAAGTTGAATTTCATGAGCCTAAATTATGTGGTGGGGGGCGGAGGTGGAACTGTTGAAAAAACAGCAGCAATTTCTAAAAAGTTCTCAGCCAACTCCCAGTCAGCCATTCCTTGTCGCCAAACGTGATGTTGTTTGCTGAATTGACCGTTTTGGGCAAATTGTTTGAGCTGATCCAAGCTAAATGGACCGGATTGTTGGCCATTCAGGGCAATGAAGTAAGATACAGAAGGGGGAGGAGGAGGGGTTGGTTGGTTGAGATTGCCCATCATACCGCCTATTTGATTGCCCATGGCACCGCCTATACCCAAGCCCATCATGAGTCCTGCTGGGTTTAATCCGCCACCATCGCCCATGTTGGTATTGCCCATTTCTCCAAGATTTTCTGCTGCTGTTTTAAGTACATCCGCAGATTTATTGATCTGATGCACTTGTAAGTTATTGCCTTCAACACCCATTTCCATTTCTTTCCGCTTGATGCGCATGCTTTCATCGAGGTTCTCAATTTCAATATCTGTTTTGGCTTCGATGAATTTTGTTTGTTGATCGCTGGTGGATTTCTTCAGCTGCTGGTAGTGTTCATGCGATATATCAAATTCGATGGCACTGATGTCTATCCGCTTAAGGGTGACTCCAAAATCTTCTTCAAGGGCCGCAGATATGTTTGATTTTACCAAGGAGCTGATGTCATCAATTCGTGTTTCTAAACGCAAGAGGGGAATTTGCTCATCATTTGGAAGGTTGCTTACGATCGACTTTGTTTTTCGGATGATGAAATCTTTGATCTGGCCTTTGAATGCCTCCAGATCAAAATCCCTTAGTCGATTGAGTTTGATGAAAGCCCGGTAATCACTGAGGTTAAACGTTAAATTACCTCGAACGGCACAAGGGACACCCAGGTCTGGAAAGCGGGGATCGAAAAGGTCGAAATACTGAATGCCAAATTTGATTTGATTATTTCCGGCCAAGTTAATGAAGTAAACTTCAGCCTGAAAGGGAGAGTTTCCGCCAAAGACAGTCCCAACAATACCGGTTAAAACAGGAAAGTTAGCGGTTTGAATGCTTTGGTCATGCGGCCCGATGATATAATCGTGCATATCGCCATTCGCTTGCCGGTAAACAAAAACGGCCATTTCTCCGTCTTTCACCCTTAAACTGCTGCCGTAACGGATCGCATTTTCTTTTCTTGTGCTGTCAGCTGCCCCTGAGGGGCTCCATTTCCACACAAGATAATCCTGCTCATCGCAACGGATCACATCCATCAACCCACCTTCACTTCTTTTTCCGAATAGTCCCATGATTTTTCTTTATTGCTTTACTTGATCCCTATTTCTCTGGCGTAGTACATGATTTCTTCCAATGCATGCTCATCGTCCTTCATTGAAAATTTGGCCTTGATGATGATTTGTTCGCACTTGGTTCTCCATACCTTGGCAAATTCGTTGTGTTGCCTATTTTCTGTATTGCTTTTGGTGAAGAAATTACCAATGGGTTTGGCTTTGGGAATGGCCAATGCCAGGAACTCAAGAATGTCATTTTTGGTGGTTGGAATGGGAAAATTGGAAATGATCTCCATTTTTTTCTTATCCACTTTATCCGGCCCCAACATCTCAGAGAAGGTCTTAGAATAGAAACTCCCAACTGCTTCGAAAATATTGGTTGTATGCGCATCCTCTTTTCTCAAATCTTCCGCTTCATTCAACATTTTGAATAACTTTTCGATGGAAGCGCTGGCATCTATTCCTGAGAATTCATGATTGCAACTGGGGCATGAGGTTATGAAAGATTGAAGAATGGCTCCGCAAGCCGGGCATTTCTTTACATCGCCGAATTTATCAGAGTTCGATGCCGACGATTGTTTCTTTTCTCCCGCGCTTTCCAGATGCTTCTCATAAAGTTTAGCCTCCAAAACCATTTCAAACTCATCGAGATCAATGCCCATTGTTTCGGCATTTTTTAAAAGGATTTGCTTCTCCTTATCAGTGAGCGCCCCATCCACTAGCGCCATTTCAACCAGTTGGTTTAAACGATCGTTATACATCCCAGTTCAAATTCCATTCAATGTCAGTGGGTGGATCATCTCCCAAGGCGAATGCCTTGGGCTCTTTGTTCATCGATCTGCTTGCAATGAACGGTTAAGACGAGCTGCCACACCAGCTATTAATTCCCAAATATAGAGTATTTGCATGTTTGTTGGTATAATGAGCTTAGGTCATGTAGAATCGGCCTAGAAACCATTGTTGCTTTTCTTACCAATGCCTCCTCAGGGAATGTTTTGGCTTCATTGGTGGTTGTGTGTGGTTATGGGATCAATCCATTGATGGTATTTCTCTTCATGGAAGCACGGATTTAATAATTTGTGGATCCAAATCAACGAATTTGATACGATAGGGCACTGGGTCAACTATATTTTGTACATAGAAAATATGTAATCTCGATAAGTTGGCAGTATAAAAGGCCTATCGTCAGCAATTCGACGTATTGAGGATTACTTATTTTGAGTTAAATTATGAAATAAGACTCGAGTTCGACTCCTTCATTTATTACTAAAAATGTTTCACTTAGGCTAAAGCGGAGTTTGTAACCCTCAGACAAACAGAGAAGTAAGTGCCAATTTCGACTACCGGCAGCTCCACTAAGAAAGGTTTCGAAACAAATTACAGTTCGAAACCTCTCTTTTTCACGTAACGATGTATCTTGAGTCAAATTTATTCTTATAAAAAAAACACTAATAGTAACAGCACTCGTTTTGTCGGGTGGACTTTATTCCTTGCACGCTCAAGACGTGTTGAGAAGTAAAAATGGAAAGGCGATGCTTCCAGAAGAAGGAGATTGGTCAATCTCAACAGAAGCAAATGAGTTTTTAGAGTTTGCTGCAGACTTAATCCACATTGGTGGCGAATCTTCCGCCAAGGCTCCACAGTTTAAGGGAAACAATGAAGATAACGTCACGTATTCGGTAACTGGTAAGCGCTTTAAATCCGCGAACACGGCGGATAGATTTGCACTTCGAGTGTTCGGGGACAACAAAATGAGTTCTGTTTATGTTGGTCCAAACAGTGGAGAGGGTGATGATGTAGTTGATGTAATGCGGTCACGGGAAAACATGATTGCTCTCGGTTATGGTAAAGAGTATAGAAAGGGCTCCAAAACGAGCAGACTTCAAGGGTTTTACGGATTTGAGTTTATAGGAGCTGTTGGCACCTCAGGCACAAGCTACAAATATGGGAACGACCTAGAAGCAAATTTCATATCTCACGATTTTGGCTCAAATAGGCCCGATGGATTGACGAGAGTGAAAAGCACTTCTGAGGGGCTAGATGTTGCCATTGGAGCCAGAGGTTTTGTGGGGGTGGAATATTTTGTGGTTCCCAAGATTTCAATTGGTGGGGAATATGGCTGGGGCATTGGATTCTTCAGAGAGTTTGAAAAAAAAACAATTACAGAACATGTTGATGATGGAGAAAAAGAGACTAAGACGGGGACTCAAGGCGGCTTATTTATTGGCAACCAAAGAGAAAACTCAACTGGACATACAGATATGTGGATGAACTCATTCTCGCCTTCAGGCAACCTATCGGTTAACTTTTATTTTTAAAGCGATAAACATTGTTTTAAATAACGCAAAGGGGGCATTAATTGTAATTGCCCCCTTTTTTATTTAAACCGTTTAATCGTATGAACAGTTTTGATTCAATTGAAGGATAAACCAACTCCACGACTCTGTTGCAGCAAGCTATTTGTGCACGGGCAACGGAAGATTATCCAAAAAACACCACAGTCAAAAAAAAATCCAGAAAAAAATTCTTCTGTTACACAATAACGTCAAAACCTAGTCGTTCTCAATTCGTGCTGTTGATTTTGTAGTTACTTATTTACCACACAATTGACAATATGAAAAACGGCTTCCACTTGGATAAGATCGATATAAAAATACTCGATTTACTCCAGAACGATGCCAAGCTAACCGCAAAGACCCTCGGCGACAGAATAGCTTTGTCGCAAACACCCGTTTACGAACGCATCAAAAAGCTGGAGCGTAACGGTGTGATTCAAAAGTATGTTGCGTTACTTGATCCGGCTAAACTGGGACAAAACCTGGTTATCTTCATGAACATTAGTTTAGGGGAACACCGCGTTGGCAGTAGGGAAGAGGTTATAGATAGCCTAGTTTCACTTCCAGAAGTTTCCGAACTCTACCAAACATCTGGAAGGTACGATTTCCTCGCAAAAGTGCGCTTAAACCAGATAGTAGAATACCGCAACTTTCTTGTAGAAAAGGTAGCCGAGATTCCAAACATCAAAGACATCGACAGCCTAATAGTACTCGAAACGATAAAACACTCTACCACTATAAACCTACCCGTTAAAGTAGCGTAATGCACGAACATTATCACTCTAAATGTGCGGCTTTTCAGCCCATTTTCCCTATAATTGGCAGTTAATAGGAAAAATCTCTTTTGCATGGGAGAAAACACAATTAGACTAGACGCCATCGACCTTCAGATACTCAAGCTTCTGCAAGAGGATGGTAAACGTACAGCAAAGCAGCTGGCCGAGGAGATTGGATTGACGCAAACTCCCGTGTACGAGCGTGTTAAAAAACTTGAGAAATCCGGCGTAATTGATCGATATGTCGCTATTCTGGACCCATCGGCAATCCAGAAGGACATGGTTATCTTTTTGAGTATCTCATTAAACGACCATGCAAAAGAACCAAGATCAAAACTTCTTGATGCGCTGAAAAAAATCCCACAACTTTCAGAAATATACCACACGTCCGGCGCCCATGATTTCTTAGCTAAAGTACGGGTAAAAGACATTCAAGCTTATCGAGACTTTTTAGTAAAAAGTATTGGTACGCTTGACAATATAAAGGATATCACAAGCCACATCGTGCTCGACGAGCTTAAATCGGACACGGCGGTATACATAGACGACACAAAAATCTAGGGCGCATCCACGTCTTTCATCCCACACGTTTCTCCGTCCAACTCGGTTTCAACCGTAAAGTCGGTAAAAGGGTATTGTTTTAGCACTCTCTTTATGTCTTCCTTTACTTTCAGTAGTGTAGCCAAGTCAGGTATGTCGTTCAATTTAACATGGGCACTAAAAACATGGTGCTCCCCTTCAAGAGACCAAATGTGCGTATGGTGCGTTCCGGCAACATGGTTAACCTGATGGATTTGGGACTCCACCTCTTCCACACTAATGTCAAGAGGTGTACCCTGAAGAAACAAGAAGGTCGTCTCTCGCAACCGCTTAAAGACATTCCACAAAATGTACAGCGTAATTAGGAGTGAGAGGATCGGGTCCAAGACCGGTATGTCGTAGAAGTACAGAATCACGCCTACGATCAAAATCGCTACCCAACCGAGCATATCTTCAACCAAATGCCACGATACAACCTTCTCATTCATGGTCTTTCCTCCACGCAGCCTCCACGCCGCATACCCATTCACAGCCACACCAACAATGGCGAACAATACCATTTCTCCCGCCTTTGGGCTTTCCGGAACCAAAATTCGGTTTATGGCTTCATATATGATGTAAACCGAGCTTAAGATGATTACGATTGAGTTGATGGCTGCACCCAGTAAAGAGAATCGTGCGTAGCCAAAAGAGTATTTCGAGTCAGCTTTTTGGTGAGACTTTTTATCTAGATACCAAGATAAACCCAGTGAAAAACTATCTCCAAGGTCGTGCACAGCATCAGATAAGATTGCAATGCTATTCACGTAGATTCCTACAATAACCTCAAGGATTGTAAACCCGAAGTTTAAAAAGAAAGCAAGTCTTAAATTCTTACCAGAGTTGTTATGTTGATGTTGCCCCATCTGTTGCTCTATACAAGAATAACTAATCTAGCATCAAGTCCTCTTGCCTCAGTAAATATTAACTCGATAGTAATGTCTTAGCTCAACATCAATCAAATTTATCTATCTGATAATTAGCACAATACAATAAAAAACTAATTCTTCATGCAACCTTAGTGTACCCTGTCCGACAAAACCTATACAAACGGAAAGAATACTCAAATACACGTTATGAAGAAATTACTTAAAACGAAGCTTACGCTACCAGGTAGCTTACTTCTTATGCTGTTTTCAGCACTACTACTCTCTCCGTCGATGGCCGGTGCTACTCATTGCATCGACACATTAGATTTCAAATTTGCCATCGACAACAACTCAAAAACAGTAAAATTTGTTTCCAAAGTTTCCAGCGACGCACTGGCTGTGAAATGGGACTTTGGCGATGGAGACTATTCAAAAGATCGCAACGTTAAACACACGTATGATTCTGCAGGATATTACAAAGTTTGTCTTACGGCGTATGGCTACGATAGTATCAACAAAACACGTTGCTCCACAACGGTTTGTAAGCGCTTTAAGATTATCGACTGTGACCAACTGAAAGCAAACTTTTCATTCAAAACAGACGACTTAACAGCGAAGTTCGAAGCAAAAGCAAACAGCAGAACAGTTGTTTTTGGTTGGACTTTTGGTGATGGATCTGCTGCACGAGGCAAAGAGGTAAAACACACCTACAAGAAAGAAGGCAAATACAAGGTATGCTTGGTGGCGAAAGACACAGTAACCGGCTGTATTGCTCGTGAGTGTAAAGAAGTTAAAGTTGAAGATCCTTGCAAGCGCTTTGAGGTTGCTTTTGATGTTCGCATTGACGGACTTTCAATAAAGGCCATTGGAAAGGCGAACAGCAAAAATGCAAGTATCGGTTTCATTTTTGGTGACGGAAACTCGGCTAGAGGAGATGAAGTAAAGCACACCTACGCGAAAGATGGAAAGTATACAATTTGTGTGGTAGCTAAAGATACAGTTACCGGTTGTGTTGCTCGAAAGTGTAAAGACATCAAAGTTTCAAAGTGTGACCTAAAGGTTGACTTTGAGTATAAAACAGAAGGACTTGCGATCAAAGCAGCAGGTAAAACGAATAGTCGTAACGCGGTTCTCGGATGGACATTTGGTGATGGGAACTCAGATCGAGGCTCACAAGTAAAACACGAGTATAAGAAAGAAGGTAAGTACACTATCTGCCTTATCGCAAAAGACACCGTTACGGGTTGTGTTGCACGTAAATGTGTAGACATCAAAGTTGAGAAAAAAGACACCTGTTACCTGAAAGCCGATTTCGAATTTTCTGTGAGCGGAAACGAAGTGAAGTTTAGAGCTAAGGCGAATCAAAAAGCCCGCTTCATCTGGGATTTTGGAGATGGGTCAGACACAACCGGAGAAACAGCGTATAACAAATACAAAAAACCAGGTACGTACACGGTTTGTGTAACTGCGGTAACAGCAAACTCAAACTCAACCAAAGCTTGTAGAACAAAGGTTTGTAAACGAATTGTTATCAAAGACAAGGGTTGCGACTTAAAAGCAGACTTTAAATTCAAGGTAGACGGCAAGAAGCTAATTGTTAAAGCAGAAGCTAACCAAAAGAATGTGCTGTATTACTGGTCGTTTGGCGACGGAACCTCAGGTCACAAACAAGAAGCGAAACACAGATACAAAAAACCCGGAGTTTATGAGGTTTGCCTAATCGTTTTCAACCCTAAAACAAAGTGTAAAGTGTGTGTTTGCAAGCGTGTAAAAATCGAAAAGCCATGTAACTTGAAGGCGAACTTTAAAATCACGATCAACGATAATGTTGTTCGACTAAAAGCACGCAGCAACAGTAAAGATGTT
>Ga0181574_10003217_pt1 | contig 14560 bp, 13 predicted proteins | sample 101ome_24_FD_145600 | JGI IMG/M metagenome (GOLD analysis project Ga0181574, IMG submission 145600) | Coastal salt marsh microbial communities from the Groves Creek Marsh, Skidaway Island, Georgia - 101410AT metaG (spades assembly) | ecosystem: Environmental > Aquatic > Marine > Intertidal zone... | reverse complement strand
AGTGAAGCTCGGAGATACGCTGCGCCTTGTGACACCGCATTGCGACCCCACGGTGAACCTGCATGATTATTACTTTGTAATGCAAGCGGGCAAGGTCGGAGAATTATGGCCAATCAGCGCAAGAGGGTGCAGTCGATGAATACACCACCTTTCTTTGAAGATTTCTATCATGGGCAAGATTTGTCCCATGTGCCTGCGGTAACGATCACTGAAGGGATGACAGCCGCCTACCAAGCCATGTTTGGTGACCGTAGCCGCGTTTTTTTGGATCAACGGCTAAGCCATCTATATTCCGGCCGCCGCGAGATGATGGTGCATCCGCTGTTGGTCGGTCACGTTGCTATCGGCCAATCGACCATTCCTTCTCAGAGAGTTCTGGGCAATTTGTTTTACGAGGGTTTAGTCCTCAAGCGGCCTGTTCATGTGGGCGATACCTTGATCACGTCCACGCGAGTCGTCGGTCTCAAGCAAAACAAACCCAAAGAAGGTCGGGCGGCCACCGGGATGGTCGTACTCGCAATTAGCGTTGCAAACCAGGACGGTGCGCCCGTTCTGGATTTTTGGCGATGCCCTATGATCCCTTGTTCAGACCCAGAGGCGGTCACCGGCCACGACGATGATTTGGCCGCAAGCGTGAATGAAGTGTCTATCGATGAAATCCGCTCGATTGCCACCTATTGGGATCAACCGCATTTCGCCAACCTTGCACGTTACGACGCGGTTCACATCGGAACCGACCAAGCCCTGGTGATTGAACCCAAAGACACCGTTACCTCGGCGCCAGAATTGGTACGCCTGACCCTGAACATGGCCATGACTCACACCGATGCTTCCAGGAGCATCTATGGCAAGCGCTTGGTTTATGGCGGTCACACGATATCGATTGCCGGCAGCCAATTGGCAAGAGGCGTGCCCAATCTCGTTACGATCCTCTCTTGGGTCAAGTGTGACCACGTGGGGCCTGTTTTCGAGGAAGATTTGTTGTCTAGTCAGGTCCGATGTCTTGAGACGCAACCACTCGTTCATGGATCATTGGTGAAGTTGCATTTAGAAACCTTTGCAGAGCGAGGCCCAGAGGCGCCAACATCCGCGAATGATGGCAAAGTATTAGATTGGATATTTTGGGCCTATCTAGCCTCAGCACCCATCCCCAACCGCGAACCTGAGGTCAACGACGCATGATCAGGTCTGAAACCGGCATCCTATCTGGGCTGCGGGTTGTTGAAGGCAGCGCTTTCGTCGCCGCGCCTCTGGGCGGGATGACACTGGCGCAACTGGGCGCCGATGTCATTCGTTTTGATCCGCTGGGTGGCGGTTTGGACTATAAACGTTGGCCGATCACCGAAACCGGTGCCAGCCTTTTTTGGGATGGCTTGAATAAGGGCAAGCGCTCGATACAGATCGACATTCGCCAGCCTAAAGCGCAAGAAATACTGACGGAGTTGATCACCCAGCCGGGGGACGACCGGGGATTGTTCTTAACGAATTTCCCCGCCGCAGGATGGCTGGCCTACGAACAATTAGTGTTGCGCCGGCAAGACCTTATTTACGTGAACGTGTTGGGCGATCGACGTGGCGGTTCGGCCGTCGACTACACGGTTAATTGTGCCGTTGGATTCGCTGATGCGACCGGGCACCCATCATCAGCTGACCCTGTCAACGCATTGCTACCTGCCTGGGACAACATTACAGGCCAGATGGCCGCAACTGCCCTGCTTGCTGCCGAGCGATATCGGAGTCGATCGCGCGAGGGGCAGTACGTCGCGCTCGCCTTGAAAGATGTGGCGATGGCGACGGCGGGTCATTTGGGCAATCTCGCTGAAGTTGAGATCAACAATGCAGACCGGGCGAAGACGGGGAACTACCTTTTCGGGGCCTTTGGCAAAGACTTTCTCACCCGAGATGGTAGGCGCTTGATGATCGTTGGACTGACACCTAAGCAATGGCGAGGCCTCATGCAAGCCACCCAGTCCCAAGAAGCCATGACTCAACTTGCGAATAGGTTGTCACTCAACTTCGATGATGAAGGGGCTCGGTTCAAGGCGCGAGAGGACATTTATCGAGTTCTTGAGCCCTGGTTCAGTTCGCGTAATTATGCAGACATTGCTCCACAACTCGATCAAGCCGGTGTTTGCTATGGGCCCTACCGAACGTTTCGAGGCCTCGTGGAAGAGGATCCAGATTGTTCCGAGCTAAACCCGCTATTTGAACGTGTGCATCATCCCAGTACGGGAACCTATCTCACACCCTCGAGTCCAATAAGGTTCGGCGCAGGGGGTAACCTAGGCGCTCTCAGTGCACCCCGACTCGGTCAGCACACGGATCAGATTCTAGCGGAGGAACTCGGCTTCTCGTCAGGCCAAATCGGGAAGTTGCATGATGAAGGCGTTGTGCGGCAGGCCAAGGAGGACTGATTTGAATAGCGTGGAGCCATCAAAAAGGATCATCGCACCCTGCAAGATAGAACTTTGGGGGCTGGTTCGAGTCCAGCGTGGCCGAGGGATGAGACGCAAAACCAGAGCTTTTCAACTATCGATGCATTTCGCGTCCAGAGCCTTTTTTGGGGCACTTAGTATTCGGGCTGCGCGGGTTTCGCCTGCCTCAAAAGGGTGGACTTATGATTGAGTATCTCGTGGCCGGCGGCGGGCTGATGGTGCCAATCGTTTTATGTTCCGTCATCGCAGCAGGTATATCTTTGGAACGGCTATGGAGCCTCAGACGGCAGGAGGTTCGACCACACAGGGCGTTGCTTGAATTGCAGGAGCGAATCGATAGGGAGGCTCTTCCTGATGAATGGCTTAAGGAGCTCAGAGTCAAATCGCCCTTAGAGCGCGTCGCAAGTCAGGTCCTAGTGGCGCGCGATAGTGGCAGGGAAACCATGCGCCATTCGCTCACAGCGGAAATTGCGCAGATCGCTCATGAACTCGAACGCTATTTGTCCACGCTGGGGTCAATGGCCGCAATCACGCCGCTTCTGGGGCTGCTGGGAACGGTTATCGGCATGATCAAAGTGTTCAGTGCCATTCAATCCGTAGGGGTTGGCGAAGCTGCAACCCTCGCAGGGGGAATATCTGAAGCGCTAATCACCACGGCTGCAGGCTTAAGCGTGGCGATACCGGCCTTGTTTATGCATCGTTTTTTGTCGCGTCGCGTGGACGATCTCTTGATCGATATCGAGAACGATATGATGTTGCTCATTGAACGCTGTGTTACTCGCGCTTCGAGAGGCGTCGAGTAATACCATGCACAGAGCCCGGCGCAGGCCACCAGAGGCTGAAATCAATCTCACACCCTTAATCGATGTGGTGTTCTTGCTGCTCATTTTTTTTATGATTTCAACGCAATTCAAATCAGCAGCTGAACTCGAGCTAGAGTTACCCAATAGCGACCTGACTCAAGTATCGAGCTCAACGGAAGCCTTGCGCGTCGTCGTCACGAAAAATGGTCAGCTCGCCCTTGAAGATCGTCGTCTCGACAATAGCGCTGAATCTTTGAGACGCGCGCTTAGTCAATATCCGAATGCGCAAGATCGCGGCATCGTGCTGGAGGCGGATGCTAGAGCCACGCATCAGTCGGTGGTTGACGTGTTAAGCGTATTCTCAGCGTTAAATATCACCCGGGTTGCGATTGCATCCAGACCAGGATCTGAAGATGAGCGCTAGCACAGGCACTGTCTACCGCAGACTACTGGGCTATACGCCCTGGTTTGCGTTCTTCCTGAGCTTATTCGGTTTTCTGCTCTATTCAATTGCCAATGTTAGCGTCGTCCAGCTCGTTTCCTATCTCGTGGATTCGCTCCAGGGTAATGCGGCGAACCTTGCAGAAGTTAAAGCCGTGCTTTCCAATTGGCTCGGCATCTCGCAAATCACCGATCAGTGGCTCGTTCCTGCAGCCATTATTTTGATTGTCCTTGTCAGAGGTATCGGCACTTTTCTTGGAACGTATTACATCCAATTCGCAGCCAATCAAATGGTCTTCGAGCTGCGCCAGCAGGTCTTTGACCAATTCCTAACACTGCCCAGTGCTTATTACGATCAACATGCATCAGGGCATTTGGTTGCGAAAGTGACTTATCACGTGAGCCAAGTGACGGGGGCTGCTACCGATGCGGTGAAAATCATTTTTCGTGAAGGTCTCACGGTCGTCGGTTACCTTGGATTTCTCTTGTACCTTAATTGGCGCCTAACGCTGCTTTTTCTCATTGCTGCACCCCTCATAGGATTGTTGGCTCGAGTTGCTGGCAGACGATTTCGACGCATCAGTGAACGTATCCAAGATTCTATGGGTGACGTTACTCAGGTTGCGGCTGAAGCGATCCAAGGTTATCGAGAGGTCAGAACCTTCGGAGGCGAGCAGTACGAGCGTGACCGTTTCCGAACAGTCAGTGAGAGAAATCGAAGCCAATCGATGAAAATGGTGTTGACGTCGGCCGTCGCAACGCCAGTGATTCAACTTCTCGTTTCAACCGTTCTTGCTGGTTTGGTATGGCTGCTGCTTGAGCCTGTGATCCGCTCGGATATGACAACCGGAGATGTGGTTGCCTTCATCACTACGGGCGGTCTTTTGGCTAAACCGATTCGGCAGCTCACGGAAGTTATTGCCATTGTGCAAAAGGGTATTGCGGCGGCGGCAGATCTCTTTCAAGTACTGGATGAATCACGTGAGCTCGATCAGGGTACGACGCAACTCGGCATCATCAAAGGGGACATCCGATTCGACAAGGTGAGTTTTCGTTATGAAACTGCACCAGAGGCCGTGCTTCACGAGATCGATTTCAGCATCCGTAGAGGAGAGACGATTGCACTTGTGGGCCCGTCTGGCGGCGGAAAGACGACGCTCGCATCGCTCATTGCCCGTTTCTACGAGCCCACCGAGGGGGCGATCTATATCGACGACGTCCCAATTCAAAATATCAGACGCTCCGATTTGCGCAGGAACCTCGCAATCGTTAGCCAGTCTGTCACCTTGTTCAACGATTCGGTGGCTCGGAATATTGCCTATGGGGGCCTAGCAGATGCCAGTGCGGACTCGATTCGTGCAGCCGCCGCCGATGCTCAGGCGCTCGAGTTTATTGACCAACTGCCCCAAGGCTTGAATACCATTGTTGGTGATAACGGTGTTTTGCTCTCAGGCGGGCAGAGACAGCGATTGGCGATTGCTAGAGCGTTGCTCAAAGATGCGCCGCTCCTCATCCTTGATGAGGCCACCTCCGCACTTGATACGGAGTCCGAGCGAGCGTTCCAAGCCGCGCTTGAGCGTCTCATCGAGGGACGCACCACCATCATCATCGCGCATCGGCTCAGCACGGTGGAAAAAGCGGATCGGATCTTTGTGCTGGTGGATGGAAAAATCGTCGAGAAGGGCACTCATCAATCGCTTCTGTCGCAAGGGGCCCACTATGCTCGGTATTTCGAGCAGCAGTCTGGCATGGTGAGTAAGGCCGAGTCGGAAGAAGTTTCCGAAGGTGAGTCGACGATTCAACATCCTATGCCTGCAACGAAATCTACCGAACAATGGGTTTTAGAAGGTTGGTATGGCGCCCATGCTTGGACGAAGTTACTAATTCCAGTGAGCTGGCTCTACCGGGGACTCAGCTTTCTTCGACGTCATTGGTTGAAGCGACGCGTTTACAAACCCTCAGTACCCGTGGTTGTCGTCGGTAATCTGGTGGTTGGCGGCACGGGCAAAACCCCTGTCGTGGCTGAAATTGCACGTCAACTGAAGCTAAGAGGATTCAACCCTGGGATCGTCTCTAGAGGGTATAAAGGCCGGCTTTCGGGCTCAGCGACCTTAGTAAGCGACCAGTCCACCGCTCTCGAAGTTGGCGATGAAGTGATTATGTTGAGAGATCAACTGGGTCTTCCTATCGCGATCGGTAAAAATCGACCAGAAGCGGTGAAGTTGCTTGAGCGCTTTTGCAACGTCATCATCGCTGACGATGGACTTCAACGATATGACCTGGCGCGAACTTTCGAAGTCGCTGTTGTCGATGGTGTCAGACATATGGGGAACGGTCAGCTATTACCCGCGGGGCCACTTAGAGAGGGCGCTGAGAGACTTGGGTCAGTTGATCTTGTTCTCATCAATGAATCGGAAGGCGCAAACAGTTCTGTTCGTCTATATGAAGGGAAGGGGTGTACTTTTCATTTGACGCCCTCTCGAATGTTTGACGCGAGATCCGGCGAAGACGTGCCGCTCGCGCGCTTAGCTGGCGCCTCGGTTCACGCGGTTGCTGCGATTGGTCACCCTGAAAGGTTCGGATCAACCCTTGAGTCTTTGGGGGCCTCTGTCTTGCCCCGATATTTGGGCGATCATCACCTGTTAACCGAACGTGACCTGACGTTTGCCGATCAATTACCCGTTGTGATGACAGAAAAGGATTTCGCGCGTGTGGGCGCTCAGGCGCTCGCATTGCTCCCGATTGCGCCCTGGGTCCTCAGCGTGAGAGCTGAACTACCGGAGCATCTGATCAACTTCATTGTGAATCGCATAGGTCAAGACCCCAGTGAACCAGGTTGATTCATGGGTTCTCACACGATCTATCCATTACACTGACGCAGGACTGGGTCGTGAGACCGCATTCCATCATCCACAAGCTTTAGAGAACGCTACTATGAGCCTTGACCCTAAACTCCTTAATCTTCTGGTTTGTCCCCTATGTAAGGGTGACCTGACCTACGATAAAACAGCCAGCGAGCTGATTTGTCGAATCGATCAGGTTGCGTACCCGGTCAGGGATGACATTCCCGTGATGTTGCCCGAAGAGGCGAGGACGCTCTCGGAGCAAGTGACTATTGAAGAAGACAGAGAGTAGCTCGTGGGGTTTTCCGCTCTGATCCCAGCACGCCTGGGTAGTTCTAGATTACCGGGGAAACCACTTCTCGACATTGCTGGCAAGGTCATGGTTCGTCATGTGTTCGAACGCGCGCAGCAATCTAACGCCGAATCGACTTGGGTGATTACTGATCACCCAGACATCATTGTTGCCGTGGAAGCCTTTGGTGGAAGCGCTTTAATGACCAGCGCCGAACACACCTCGGGCACTTCACGTCTGGCGGAGGCTGCCCATCTACTTTCTTTACCTGATGATCACATCGTGGTGAATGTCCAGGGCGATGAACCGCTCATCCCTGTGCCGGCGATTAATCGACTGGCTGAAGTGCTCGAGCGTTCAAGCGCGGATATGGCGACGCTCGCCACACCCTTAACCGAGTCTACCGATCTCGAGAATCCTAACGTCGTTAAGGTTGTCCTTAATGCGATGAGCGAAGCGATGTACTTTAGCCGCGCGCCGATCCCATTTCTGAGAGAACAAGAGGATAAGCATTTTTGTCAGCCCCTTCGGCACGTAGGCATGTATGCCTACCGCTGCGCATTCTTGAAACGCTACGCAACTTGGGTAGCAACGGCAGTTGAACAAATTGAACAACTTGAGCAGCTCAGAGCGCTGTACTATGGCGCGAGGATCTTGGTAGAAATTACCCATGACCCACATCCACAGGGGGTGGACACGATGGAAGACCTAGAACGAGTGAGAGCGATCGTTACCCCATGAACCATTATCTTATTTACATCAAATCTAGCTGCGAGACTTGCGTCGCGATCAAAAACCTACTCGTCGAGTTGTCTTATCGAGATGACGTCGAAATCATCAATCAGGAGGCTGAGCCGATCCCAGGCTTAGAACTTCAATCCTTAGATGAATCGCTAGAACGTTCGTTTCGTGCACAGATCGAGTCAGTGCCTACCGTGATTCATTTAAAAGCAGGCGTTGAGCAAGTGCGTTACCAGGGTTGGGTCAAAGCCGAGTGGTCATCCTTGTTTGACTTCACCTTTGACGAAAGATTACCCGAGTTCAAGCCAGGTTGTGCCTCGAAAACGTTAGATCCGGGGCGTATTGAGAAGTTGCAAGCCCAATTTGAGCCTGAACGTCTTCAGTCTCGAAGGCTCACGTTCTCTGATGCTGATGACATCGAAGTCGCCTATGACCAAGGCTGGTCTGATGGGCTGCCCGTGGTGCCGCCCACGCCAGAGCGTGTCCACAGAATGTTGGCGGGCACGACCCGAGCGCCGAGTGAGGTGGTGGGCATCGTTCCGCCCGACTATGGCCAGTGCACGATAGAAAAAATCGCGGTCAATGCTGTGCTTGCGGGTTGTTTGCCTGAGTACCTCCCCGTTGTAATTGCAGCGGTTGAGGCAGCGCTTGAAGAACCTTTTTGCATGCACGGATTGCTGGCCACCACCTACTTCTCTGGGCCTATGGTGGTTGTTAATGGTCCTTATAGTCGAGCGATCGGCATGAATAGCCAGGGAAATGCGCTCGGGCAGGGCAACCGAGCGAATGCGACCATTGGTCGAGCACTTCAGCTGGTTATTCGCAATGTTGGCGGCGGAAAGCCCGGCGGTGTGGACCGCTCAGCGCTAGGTAATCCAGGCAAATATACCTTCTGTTTTGCCGAGGACGAATTGAACTCGTGCTGGAATTCACTCTCAGTCGAAAGGGGCTTTGACAAAAATGCGTCAACCGTCACGTTGTTTGCAGCGGATGGTGTGCAAGGCATCGTCGATCAAAAGTCACGAGACCCTGAATCCTTGGCTCGATCCTTCGCGGCAGGGCTCAGAGTCGTGGGTCACCCAAAGTTTGTTCGCGCTTCCGACGCATTTCTTGTGGTTTCACCCGAGCATGAGCGCGTTTTTAGGGATGCCAATTGGAGTAAGGAAAATCTTCGAGAGAGACTGATGGGCTTGCTGACCATTGATGGCGAGGAATTAGTGAGGGGAGCGGGCGGAATCACCGAAGGCATCGACCCTAAGCTCGCTGGCCATCGATTCACCAAGTTCCGTGAGGGCGGACTCTTCATCGTGCGCGCTGGCGGCCGCGCGGGACTTTTCTCTGCGATCATTGCGGGTTGGGGCGCAAGTGGGGAGATTGGCAGCACCCCTGTCACGCGGGAGATTAAACTCTGAGCAGGTCAAGACCGCTGAAGGTCGATCGATGTCGACAATGACTTGGGGTCCATGCGGAGGGCATTGTTGAACAAAAGGTGAGTTTGCCCTTTAGTTTTCGCTCAGCAATTAAAGCCAATTAAGGGTGAGGTGAGATCAGCCACGCAGTGTCGCTAGGTATGAACCGTTCGGGCCAGAGGGCTCGTCTTGTAAGGCGACGCCTCGCCCTTCGCGTATGAACAGAAATCAATATAAGGCGCGGAGAATTTGGCGGCCTCAATGTTTCGAAGCCTCACAAAGCCCAAGGGTACCCTCGAAATTGAAGGCCGGTTATTGTGAGGAAAAGGGCTCTAAGCCGAATCGATTAGAACTCGACTGAGATTTGTTAGAAGATGGCATCACGAAATTGAAAAACAGCCCAATCAGTCTTAGAAAGCACTGAACTGAGTTAATTTGAACCGACAAAATTAAGCCAAAATACATTGGAGAAACTTGATGGAATTCATCGACCCAACATCTGAATTAGCCCCCGAGTCGAGACAACCACTACCGAGGCTAGCGCTGGGAGCAGAGGGCGTAACGGTCGGGCTCCTCGATATTTCAAAACCGAAGGGCGATGTCTTTCTAAATCGGATTGAAGACTTGTTAAATCAGCGGGGTATCAAGACCCAGCGCTTCATCAAGCCGACGTTTACGCGGGTCGCGCCAGACAGTCTGAGGCAAGAAATCGCGACCAGTTGTGATGCCGTTCTAGAAGCACTCGCTGACTGAGGGTCGTGCACGTCGTGCAGTTTGCATGACATTTTAGACATAGAAAAACGAGGCGTGCCTGGGGCGTTTATCGCGTCTGAGGAGTTCGTGGACGCTGCGAAGCACCAAGGCAACGCGCTGGGGTATCATCCCAGGCAGTTGTTTGTCCCTCATCCGATTCAGGACAGAACCGATGAGGAAATCGAATCATTGGCAGAGCAGGCATTCGATCAGGTGATGGACATGATTTTTGGCGCTCAGGATATGCCTGAAGCATCCAAAGACTGACGGGCCTCTTATCGGCGCTTCTCTAACGTGTGCCTCGAGGCGTTTTAGGTGTTCCTGAACGTCGTTTCTATGACGGCGGTGGCAGAACGCCACACTGCTGATTGAGCATCCGTAGCAGTTACAGTCGTACGGATTAGGAGCGGCCTAATATACGCTAAGATTTACGCCTATCGGCGCTGAAGTCAGTGCTCAAAGAGCGCTTGATACTCGCTTTCACTGCCCAAGATTGATGGGAGGATCTTGGTGGGAAAATCATCCCTCATCACACGAATCTTGCTCACATCGCTTGTGCTCGTTGTCTCCATCACGGGTTTCTTCACGCTGCTGATTGTTAGCGGCGAATTCACCAAGGAGCGGGAGGCCGTTGATGCTGAAATCGAGCGTATTGTGGCGACCTTCCGGCCAATTGCCGCCCGGGCAGCCTATGAGCTTGACCAAAGCCTCGCACAGCAAGTCGTTGACAGTATCCTCAGTGCCAATTATGTCGTGGGTGCAAAAATTGTCGACGAACTCAATCAAAGTCTGGCCTCGAAAGCCAAATATTTTGAAGTTGATCCTGGCTTCGTCCTCGAATGGGCGCTAGAAGATCACGAGAAAACGTTCCAGTTTCCGCTTGTTCTAACCGACCCTTTCGATCCGGATCAGATTAAGCGCTACGGCGAACTGGAAATTTCTGTCAACCTGCTCGCGGCAATGGAGGATTTTGCTTCGCGAAATCGGGATCTATTTTATCTCGCGTTGGCATTGGTGCTTGTCTTTAGCGTTGCTCTTGTCACCACGTTTGAACTCCTCCTTTCACGACCGCTTAGGAAAATCGTCAGTCAACTGTCGAGATCCGATGCTAGCGAAATGGTGCAAATTGAACCCCGACCGGGGGGCGACGAGTTATCCATTTTGGTACAAGCGATCAATAATGGGATTGAAAAAGAGCGTCAGAAAGCCGCCGAATTGGCCGAGTCCGAAGCGCGGATGAATCACATCTTGGAGGGTGCAGGGGACGCCTGTTTTCTCTTCGATGCATCCTCAGCCGGTATTCTGTACGCAAACGGTCCCGCTGCTGAGTTACTCAATTACTCTGTCGCTGAGCTTTTAACAAACACTGCATTTGACATCGTGGAGGGGCTCTCTGCCGACGAATGGCGTCTACGATTGGAGTTTGCCGAGCAGTTACCTTCGCATTTGCGAGAGGCCAGCTTTATTGCGTCCGATGGAAGCAAGGTACCCGTCGAAAACAATACAACGCTGATTCAAGTTGATGGTCAAGAGCGCTTGTTAATTTTCGCTCGAGATTTGACCAGCAGAAAGCGTCTGGAGGAAAACTTTGCACATGCGCAAAGGCTTGGCGCTCTAGGGGAGTTGACCGGCGGCGTTGCGCATGACTTCAACAACGCACTGCAAGTATTACGAGGGAGTTTCGAGGTTTTAGCAAAGGCCGAGGCGAGTCCTATTGAAGCAGAAGCTCAAAGGGCAATTGAATCTGCCTTAGGACAAGCAGGGGCGCTCATCAAACAACTTCTTGCTTTTTCCCGCAAACAGATATTGGAGACCACGCAGGTCGAGCTCGTACAATTTATACAGAGTGCCGTTCCGCTCTTCGAACAAGCGGTTGGACCGCACCGGTTAGAGCTTGAGCTCAGCGAGATACCCCTCTGGGTCAACATCGATGTTAACGCGCTGAACAACGCGTTAGTCAATTTGCTCGTGAATGCCCGGCATGCCATGGAGAGCCCAGGCGCGATTAAGATCAAACTTGCTAGCGCTGAATCATCCATGGTGCTGCGCCACTTCACAATCCAGGAGCGGCAGAAGAATTATGTTTGCTTGAGCGTAACTGACTCGGGCACCGGAATTAAGCCTGAGGATCTGAATCGTATATTCGAGCCTTATTTCACGACGAAAGGCGTAGAGAAGGGCACGGGTCTCGGGCTATCAATGGTCTACGGTTTTGTCTCTCAAGTTGGCGGTAAAATCGAAGTTGATAGTACGTTAGGCGTCGGAACCACATTTTATCTCTATCTACTTCGAGAGGATGCGGATCTGCCTGCGAGTCCTCCTGATATGCTTTCTAGCGACTCAATGACCAATGAGTCGGTGCGGGTGTCCAAACAGGATCAAACGCCAGACCGAGGAGCGGCCGAAACGGACCAACCGGTCATTCTTTTGGTGGACGACAATGATGATGTCCGTTTCATCTCCAAAACGTATCTCCAAAGTGCTGGCTTTTCAGTGGTCGAGTGTCGTGATGGTCAAGACGCCGTTCAAACGTTAAAGGCAGATGCCCAGAGATTCAGCGCCATGATTACTGACATGATTATGCCTGGCGAAATCGGCGGAAAAGCCTTGATTGAGCACGCGGGTCAAATTGCGCCATGGCTTCCAATCGGTGTCGTGAGCGGCTACTCAGATGAGTTGCTTGAGATGAATGCGGCGGGCAAACCAGTTTTGCTGTTGAGCAAACCGTTTTCGAAGCAACAGATGGTGGATTTTGCGAAGGGTTTAACGTCTTAACATGCTGAAATTGAGAACGATACGCTATAACGCCGTGATTTGGGCGTTGTATCTGACGTCAGGCTGGACAAATCACAGCGTCGCTGAGTCGCTTGTTGTCGCTTATAACCACGATTGGGCCCCCTATAGCTACCTGAGCGAATCTGGCAATCTCCAGGGCATTTTGCCTCACTTGACCGACAGGCTGATTGAAGAGGCCAATGCAGGCCTTAAGGTCACGAAGGTTGGACTGCCCTGGAACAGAGTTCAACAAACAGTTCTTCGCAACCAAGCTGATGCCTTCATCACCTTCGCCAGCGAGGAGCGGCTTCAGTTCGCTGACACGATCGGTCCTGTTTTTTACGCGTTGGAGCAACATCCAGTAACCCGACTGGAAGACGCGCGAGCGGCGGACGATATTATCCAATCGGGGATGGGCCGCTACTGCCGTATGCAAGGGGATAATTGGAGCGAAGAATTTTACCGAGCACTCAGCATCACCGCATTTGCGGCCAAGGATTCGCGCGCCTGTCTTAATTTGCTTGACTTAAACCGTGCTGATGTCTTTGTGCATCCTCGGCCAATTGTCAGGATACGTCTTGAGCAGATGGGGCTACAAAATCGGTTGATCCAATCAAGCCGACCCGTCGGCGACATGCCTTTTCACTTACTCGTCAATCGATCGTCAAACGAACGCTTATCACCGACGTTAACTCAGGTCGCTGAGACGTTAGCTCGCTTGCGAAGCCAAGGCATTTGGCTCGAATGGATCAAAAACACTGAGGAAACGGAAATCAAGCGTTGCCTCGAGGAGAATAGACGACGTTGCTAGGCGCCGGCTATTCCTCCGCTAAGCCGGTGGATCACTTCGGCGCCATCCGGATTCCGCTGTCTAGTCGAATGACCTCGCCATTAATATAGCCGCACTCAACGATATAGCCTGCAGTTTTTGCAAATTCGACGGGGTTACCAAGCCGCTTTGGGAATTGTGTCATTTCGATCAATGGCTCCCGTACCTGCGGTGGAGCGAACTGCATCATTGGGGTCTCAAAAATACCAGGTGCAATGGTGGCGACTCGAATTCCGGTTCTGGCCAGATCTCTTGCTATCGGCAGGGTCATGCCAGCCACGCCGCCTTTACTTGCACTGTAAGCGGCTTGTCCGATTTGGCCATCAAAAGCGGCAACCGAAGCCACGTTCACGATCACCCCTCGTTCACCGTCTTCAGTGACAGGGTCATTCTTTTGCATGGCGTCCGCACAAAGTCTCAAGCAGTTGAAGGTGCCAATCAAGTTGACTCGAACCACAAACTCAAAGGTCTTCAGTGGCATGGGACCATCTTTACCAATGGTCCGAGCGGCCGCCCCGATGCCCGCGCTGTTCACGTTGATGTGAATGGCTCCGAACTCGCGCAAACCCTTTTGGATCGCGGCAGAAACTGAAGCCTCATCGGCGACATCGCCCGCAGCGTAAGTGGCAGCAGAACCAATTTCTTTGGCCGTCTTTTCCGCATTCTCCTCGTTCAGATCGAACAGAATGACCTTTGCGCCTGAATTGACAAAATGCTCTGCCGTGGCCCGTCCGAGCCCTGAAGCGCCACCAGTAATGAACGCAACTTTATCTTTGAGATCCATAGTTAACCCTTCTTTATTTCGCGATCGAGTATACCCGGATTCTCTTCTTCTGTCGGATCCCATTGACTTTTGCGAAGCCATCGTAGTCTGTGTCGCCATCAACAGAAGTCCAATTGGGATAAACTGCGTGTATGCAGCGACTGATCAACACCGCCATCGATAACAGCTTTGGTTTGCGCGTCGACGCGCAGGAAGCCTGGCATATCGCGTTCGATAGCGACCTGCCAGATGTGATTCAGACGCTAAAAGATCGCAGTTCGAATTGGCTCGTCGTAGGTGACGCGTCTAACTTAATTTTGCCATCTCAGCTCCCATTGGCTGTCCTCCAAGATACACGGAAGACGATTACTTGGGAGGACGATCAGTTGGTTGCAGCCTCAGGATGCGCCTGGGATCATCTCGTAGCGGTGGCGGTGGAGGCTGGGTACTTTGGTCTCGAAAACCTCTCAGGGATT
>Ga0181574_10003209_pt1 | contig 14591 bp, 11 predicted proteins | sample 101ome_24_FD_145600 | JGI IMG/M metagenome (GOLD analysis project Ga0181574, IMG submission 145600) | Coastal salt marsh microbial communities from the Groves Creek Marsh, Skidaway Island, Georgia - 101410AT metaG (spades assembly) | ecosystem: Environmental > Aquatic > Marine > Intertidal zone... | reverse complement strand
GATCCAGTCAAAAAATACCCGGGGAAGCCCTTCTGTGCGGAGCGAATCCGGGTGGGGTGCCCCCATGCCGATATTGCCCTGCGCACCCATCTGTGCCTTGTAGAGGCCTGCGACAAAAAGATCGCCATTTTCTGCGGCCTCGCGCGCGGCATCACGAAGCCGATTGTGTGCATGATTGTTGTCTCCGAATTTGGTGCCGTTGAGAATGTCGACCCCGATCTCTGAGCCACCATTCGGGTCGAACGGTCGAATAATTTCGATGATTTGTGGTTGTTCGATGGTACCTTCCACGGCGCCACTCCACAGGGCGCCATCGCCTTGACGTTTGATTGTAATATACAAGGGTTCACCCCGCTCGCCGGGGTCGGCACCCACGCGCAGGCGGAGACGATACATTCCACGGACGGGAATCAGTTGATCATTCCAGGGGTGTCTCAGCATGTCGTCGCTGCGCATGCCGTGTTCCATACTGATGATTCCAGTGTCGGTAACGATGGTTGAACGTTGTTGTTTGATATAGGTTATGCCTCCGGACATGTCTTCGTACTCCATGCGGTTTCTACGGGTGGGTACTGGAGGCGGGCCGGTAATAATGGCCTTGTCTGCAATGAGTGAGGCGACTTCAAAGTATTGTTCCATCAACGAAGGATCGAGAAGCAGGGCCTTGCTGACTTTGTCGAATCCATCGAGTGATCCGTCGGGTGGAAGCAGGTCAACCGGGCCCTCCTTAGGCAGGAATTCCACATTAAGCAGGTCGCGGACCGTGTTTGCGTATTCTGTTCGGGAAAGACGCCGCATGAGAACTCTTCCGCCTGTACTTTGCGCGTTCCGTTGCGCGTGGCGAAGTTCCGCGGCAATCCAGTTGGCTACCGCGGTGAGTTGTCCGGGATCCGGGGTTGGTTCGTCATCCGGTGGCATTTCGCCGAGGTTTATGTTGTCCACGACTTCCAGCCATTTGGAGGCGGCTGAAGAATCTGAGAAATCAACGGGCAGGGTGTCCAGACGGAGTTTCCCTTTTTGCCGATCCGGACCATGACAGGAATAGCAGTGTGCTTTCATAAAAGGCACGACCGTTTTTTCGTACTCTGCAGGGTCATTGACCAAAGCGTTGGCTCGCGATGACTGTACGCTGAGGTGGAGAGTGGCAACAAACACCCCTGTATGTAATGCGACTTTGCAGATTTGTATGGTGTGTATCATTGCCATTGCACCGTATACGGAATCACGCCCGTTTTAGGCATAAGCTGTTTAAGTTCGTTTATGTAGTCTTCGGTCAGACCAGTGTCGTTGCGGGGCAACCAGAGCTCCTTCAGCCAGGTGGCTTTAGCCATTTTAGCCAGCCCTTTGTCCGTCAGGGCCGCCGGCGGTTTGACGCCGCGCTCTACCAGGCGAAGTTTCTTGATGCTTTTGGCTTGTGAGAGATAATCGAAAGCAACGTCGGTTAACTGGGGGCAGCGTAACTTGAGGTCGTCGAGTTCGGGAAGGCGGCTGATCGGACCCAGTCCACTGCCTGTGACATGTGGAGAGCCCAGGTCCAGCCGGCGCAGTCGATTAATCCGACCGAGGGACTTGATCCCTTCGTCGGTCGCGTTCATCACCGAAAGTTCCATGGTATTGATCGAGAAGCAATTCTCCAGCGTGCGCAGTCCGGCATCTGTCAAGTTGCTGGATCCCATCCGTAGAGAGCTCAAGCGTGGAATTTGGGCAATGGCTTTGGTCGCCGCATCTCCGGCCTGCGTATTCTTGAGGTTGAGGTGCTGGAGTTTTTGCAGGTTAGCTAACCCGTCGAATTTGTTCGGAGCAATACCGGGATTGCTTTCCAGGCTGAGCTCTCGCAAGGCGGTGAGTTTGCTTATTGTCCCGATCGTTTTCTCGGTCAATTGGGGCTCTCGGGAAAGATGGAGCTGCTCGAGCGTGGCGAATGAGGTCAGCACGGCGGTATGCTCATCAAGAAACAGGCCTTGAGAGGGATCTTTTGCGGAAACGGAAAGTGAGGTGAGCGGGCAGGACGTAAACGCCTGCAAGAATGACCCATTTGCGCGATGTTCGTGAATTTCGAGGTGCGTCAGCCGGGTGTTTCCTGCGAGATGCCGGATGCCTGCATCGGTGATTTCGGATCCTGCACCGTAGCAGGTAAATTTTCTGAGGTTAGTGGTTCCTCTGAGCATGGCAAGGTGACGATCTTCGAGCGAGGCAATACGGGCAAAGTGAAGGACTTCGAGATGTGGTAAATCGACCAGTGGTGTGAGGTCGATCGTATCCAGAATGATGTTGCAACTCAGGTTGAGCTCGCGGAGTTCAGTGAGCGCAGCCAGGGCCTGTAGCCCGTCTTGTCCGAGTTTGAAATCGCGAGCGGGTGGGTTGATACGGATTCGTTCGAGTTCCGGAATAAATCGCAGGGCTGATAATACCCGTTCGTCCAATCCGTCACCCTCAAAGCGGATTTCAAGATCCAAGCCTTTGTTTGAGTAGAAACGTCCTCCGACTAATTCGACGGCCTTGCGGGCCTTCTGTTCGGCTATGTAGGCTGCGTTGGCGGACGATGTTCCTTCGGCATCGCGTGCGACTCGAAAGCCAATGTAACAAGCGGCGTCTCGCGCATCCCAGAATGAACGGTTTGCCGAGCGGGCGATTACCGGTCCCGTGCACCATGCGCCGCCACGGATTACGCGAAAATCGTTTTTGTCAGTTTGTGGTAGGTCATCATTTTTCGGATCTTTAGCGATGCCTACCGGACTTTGGTATCCGCTTCGTTCATAAGGCTTGTACACCGTGTCCAGCCACAGGTCGTCGCACCACTCCCAGACGTTTCCGTGTAGATCGTAAAAACCCCACGCATTAGGCGGATAACTGCCTGCCGGTGCGGTAAAGACGTGAGGATCTGAAGGCTGCCTGTCGAAGTCCATCATCCATTGGTAGCGCGTAGTATTTGCGCGATGCTTTTCCAATTCGACATTGGCGAGGTTAGCCTTTTTGTGAACGATACCGTCGATCTCGTTACCGAATGAGAACCAGGTGTCTGTCCCCGCGCGGCAGGCATACTCCCACTCGGTTTCGGTGGGCAGGCGGTAATGAACACCCTCCTTTTTGCTTAACCAATCCAGGAAGGCCTGTACGTCGAGCCGATTGATGCCAACTACAGGGTGATGGTCGTCCTGTGAAAAACCTAATTGGTTCCAGGAATAGGTGTCATTGCGTTCGAAATCGACATCATGAGTTTTTTCTTTTTCGATGCGCCATCCCACGCACGTCGTGGTCTTTGGTGTATATCCACTTTCGGCTAGAAAGCGCTTCCATTGCCCCACGGTAACTTCTTTGTCCGCGAGGTAGTATGGTTTTGTGATCCAGGTGGGATGTGCAGGGGATTCGGCATTGCCAAAATACTGTGCGTTGATGTGCATGGGGAACGCAAGAGCGAGTCTGCGTTCGCCGCCATCCGTGCCGCGAATGAAGCGTCCTCCGTCTACGCGAATGAGCTTCATGTCCAGCGAATTGGATATCGAATCGGATGCTCCCAGCAGAGGTAGAAGGAGTGCAAAGATGAGCGTAGTAGTGGTGCGGAGTTTCATGATGCCGAGACAAGCATAACTGGTTGGGGAGAGTTTCCAGTTTTAAACGGTGGAAATGTTTCCGCGTGGTGAAAATCTACCGGAGTGTAAACCTCAGATTCCGATGGTGGGTGCATACTCATATAGATGATACCTGCTTACATCACGGCCAGAATGCAAAATCCATCATAGCCTTTTGATCCCACCGTTTGAATCACGGTGGCATCCAGTCGTGGGTCATCCGCTACGGCCTCATTGAAACGTCGGATGCCTTGCACCAGAGCATCTGTGCTGTCGTCACGAGTTACTTCGCCATTGCGTACCACGTTGTCGGCAATGATGGTAGTGCCGGGACGGGATAGTTCGACCGCCTTGGCCAAATAATCCGCATACTGCGTTTTGTCTGCGTCGATAAAGATGAGGTCAAAAGGTGGGGCCTGGTTGTCAATCATGGCCTGCATGGACTCAGTTGCGTATCCAAGTTTAATCCGTATTTGCTCAGAAAAATCAAACGGTGCGAGGTTTTGGTTGGCGATCTCCGCCCAGTCGGGATTGAGTTCAAGGGTAATTAATTCCCCGCCTTCGGGTAGCGAACTAGCCATCCAGGCACTGCTGTATCCGCCCAGTGTGCCGACTTCCAGCACGCGGCGAGCATTTAACAGACGGACGAGAATAGCCAGCATCTTACCCTGATGTGCAGTAATGTTGATTGCTGGAAGGCCGGCGCGCTCAGATTCGACCAGAATATGGTCGAAAAGCGGGTCGGGTTGTACCAGCAAATCCCCGTAATAATGGTCCACATCAGACCAGGTCGTAGAGAGGCTCATTTACTCGGCTTATCAAATCAAATGGCCTGTAGTAAGTTTGAATTGGACGTCCTGCAAATGGGACCTTTCATCACGATAAAACGCCGGGGAGACAAAATTATTAAAAAACCGATTGACGATACGTAATTTTGTTTTATATGCCAACCAGCTCCAATATTTGCAAAACATCTGGAATATTGGCTAACAAATAGTAGGGAAACGAATAGGAAATTGGAAAGAAAATGATTAAGTGGCTAAGAAACAAGACAATATGGGTCCTTTTGGGACTCGTTGGGGCAGTTGCACAGGCGCAAACTTTGGAAGAGCGGGTCTCAGCCTTGGAAAAGCAGAACGATGTGCTGAGCCAGGAATTGGAGAAGAGTCAGTTTGGTGATGTGCTTGGCGGAGGGGTTGGCGAAAGTGTTTATGGCATGGGGCCGGCCGCATCCAAGATTTATGGAGTAAATCAGGGGCTGTCCATTGGTGGATATGGTGAGACGGTCTACAATCACTTTGAGGCAGACGGAAAAAGCGACCAGTTCGACAACCTGCGCGCCATTATTTACTTCGGGTACAAGTACAACGACAAGTGGGTCCTCAATACAGAAATTGAGATTGAGCATGGCTCGACCAGTAAGGAAGGTTCCGTCTCTTCTGAATTCGCATACCTCGACTATTTGGCCAGTGATGTCGTCAACCTGCGCGCGGGTTTGTTGCTGGTACCAGTTGGCATCGTGAATGAACTGCACGAGCCGACAACGTTTCTCGGTTCGCGGCGTCCCGACGTCGAAAATCGCATCATTCCCACGACCTGGCGGGAAAACGGAATCGGTATTTTTGGAGAGCTCGCCGAAGGTTTAAGCTACAAGGCGTACCTCGTGAATGGATTACGTGGGGAGAATTTCAGTGGGAAGGGCTTGCGGGGTGGCCGGCAGAAAGGGTCTGAGGCACTGGCCGACGACTTGGCGGGTGTGTTGCGGGTCGACTATGAACCGTCCACGGGTTTGACCGTTGGTGCTTCGTATTACAATGGTGATTCCGGGCAGGATCTGGACGCCTCCGCCAACACCACCATCTGGGAAGGCCATATCGATTATCGGAGTAAAGGTGCGATAGTGCAAGCCTTGTACACCCAGGCAAACGTGGATGGCGTTGCTGAGCTTAATCGCGAAATTGCGGCGAACAAGGCTGATGGTGGTATGCCTCCGGCAGACAATGAAATCGATTCGATCGGTGAGGATCTTGTTGGTTGGTACCTGACGCTCGGTTACGATGTACTGCCTGCATTGGGTGTAAATGGTGAAGCTTCATTGACTCCTTTTGTGCGTTATTCCGAGTACAACACGCAGGACAGCACACCCGCCGGGTTCAAGTCCTCAGGAAAGTATGATGTCGAAGTTATTACGGTGGGTGTTCAGTATCAGCCGATTGATGAGATCGTGTTCAAAGCCGATTACCAGATGTATGACGATGCCAGTGGTTCAGGTGACAATCAGTTGAATCTGGGCGTGGGCTACGTATTTTAGGTGATCGAAATGTCCAAATGGGTAAACAAAACTAATCGTGGCGTCAGTGATGGCGTTCAGGTGGTGGCGAATGGTGGAAACACCATTCGCCCTGCCTGCTTTATTTTGTTCACATGCGTGCTGATGATCTGGGGTTCGTGGCCGGGTACGGTCAAGGCCAAGACCTTTGGTACGGTTGAGGAAGTGATGGGTGAACTGTTTCCGGGTGAAGCACTCAAAAGAGAGACTTTGTATCTCGATAAAGAAGAGGTGAAGGTGATCGAGCAGGTGGCTGGTAGTACATTGAGCAGCGGTATTGTTTACCGATATCGTTGTGCATCCGGCGTTGGCTACCTTGATTCCCATCGTGTGCGCACGTTGCCTGAAACATTATTAATCGTAGTTGCTAACGATGGTCGTGTGCACAAGGTCAAGGTGTTGGCTTTTCGTGAGCCTGAAGAGTACATGCCAAATGATCGCTGGTACGCTCAGTTTAAAAGCAAGGCGTTGAGTAACGATTTGCAACTCAAGCGCTCAATCGATGGCAAGACAGGTGCGACGCTGACCGCACGAGCAACTACCCAGGCCGTTCGTCGAATGCTTGCCGTTCATCAGGTGGAATCTGGTTTGTGAGCTATTTTGAGTTTCGCCTTATGCACCTGGCCAACGGTCTGGTGGCCATAACGGGTATCGGGTATGGCGTGATCAAGTACTTTTTTGTGGTTGAAGGCGCCTACGGGCCCGAACCTCATGCTTCTCTGGGAACCTGGCAGCATGCCCACGTGATTTCGGCGCCATTATTGGCTTTGTTATTGGGCGCCTTTTGGAAAGCGCACGCGCAGTCCTTGTTGCGCAAGAACATTCAGGAAGGTCGTCGCAGTGGACTTGGCCTACTGTGGTTCGTTCTGCCGATGGTCTTTTCCGGGTACTTGATTCAGATTGCGATGACCGATGTCTGGCGCAATATTTTTATCTGGATTCATGTTTTGGTCAGTGTGTTGTGGATCGCGGCGTATGCGATACACTGGCTTGCACATGTTCGCAGCAGGGCGTAGGGTAGCCACCCTTGGCCTCCTGACATTTTCTAAAGGGATTGCTCAAGTGAGGTGGTTCTGCACGGGGTCTTTACCGCCAGTCTGCTGACCAGTCCTGGGTCTTAATTCCGCTCTCGATGCGCCAGGTCATAAGTTGGGTTTCCAGTTGTTGTTTGATCTCTGTGCATGCGGGGTCGGCCCAACGGTTGTCTACTTCGTCTGGATCTTCTGCTAGATTGAATAGTTGTCCATCGGGTTCATCAAGGTAATGCACGAGTTTCCAAGTGTCGTCACGTACCATGGTCACAAATTCGGTGTCAGCCATAATGCCATCGCGGGCCTGCTCAGCGTATACGTAATTGCGAGGTGTCCACTCCTCCCCTTTGAGGGCGGGAAGCAGGCTTTCGGCTTCGATGGATTTGGGAATGCGTGCACCGGCAAGTTCAAGGATTGCAGGCCCAATATCCATTTGCTGGCAGAGACCATCAATGGTACGCCCGCCTTCGAACCTTCCAGGTGCCCAGACGATCAAAGGCATACGGGTAATGATGTCGTACATGGTCCATTTCTGACTGTGTCCGTGATCCGTCAGACAGTCGCCATGGTCGGAGGTGAAGATGACCACTGAGTTTTCAAGGTAGCCCTTTTCCTCCAGGGTTTCGAGGATTTCGCCGATCTTCTCATCGATCATGGTGACATTGGCGAGGTAATAGGCCCTTTGACGGTGCCGCATCTCTTCCGAGGGATCCAGGTCCAGTACCACAGAGTCGTGATCGATCTCGTTGTTATGAACGCGCAGGCGCTTTAGTGCTCCCGGTTGGTTGTCGAGTTCTTCCTGAGTGACTTCCAGAAGAGGGAGGTCTTTGTTAAGATAAGGTTCGGCATAACGTTCTACCGGATCGTAGGGAGGATGAGGGCCCGGGAAGCCGATCTCCAGGAAAAGTGGTTCGGTTTTTGGATATGACTCAATCCACCACTTGGCCATGTTGCCAACAAACATGTCGGAATGCAGATCCTCGGGAAGCTCCCAATAAAAAGAGCCGAGACGTTTACGGTAGTCAGGTCGAAGTCGGTACTGCTCTCGTTGTTGTTTGATCAAGCCGTTGGCCGCAAGCGCTTTGTCCCACTCGTCGAAGTAGTAACGTTCCTCGAGGTAGCGGTCTTTGTTTTCGACTACGTAACGTTCGTGGAAGCCGAGCGGGGTATGGTATGGGTATGAATGCATCTTGCCCACATTCACGCAGCGGTATCCAGCATCGGCCAGATTTTCGACCCATGAGCGTGTCCAGGAATCTGCGTTGCGCAGGATTCCCGTGGTATGAGGGTAATAGCCGGTGAACAGACTCGCTCGAGCTGGCGCACAGGATGCCGCAGTAATATGGCAATTGGTGAAGGTTACCCCTTCACGCACCAAGCGATCCAGGTTGGGGGTATCCATATAGTCAAATCCCAGTTCGCGAATCGTGTCGAAACGCTGTTGATCGGTGATGATAAAGATAATGTTCGGTCGTTCGTCTGTCATGATGTGTATTCCAGAATAATGCGGCAAAGCTTGAGGGCTTCCGGGTGCAAATAATGTTGGTGCGACCCGGCAATCGATCGTTTATTTTCTCGGCGTGCTGATGGTCTCTGCGTAAGCCAACTCTCCAGTGAGTCCGTGATAATACTTGAAGATGACTTGGGGATGTTCGTATGCGATGTGGCGGGTACCGCCCTTTTCGATGGGGTTGTTAAATACGTTGTTCACCTGTACCACGCAGTAGTGGGGGAAATGCCTGTTTTCCCGCGGTATGTCGCTCATGGCGGCTGTTGACCAGCGGATATCACATGCGCGTGGGCCGTATTTGAATCGACCGGTAATGGGGCGATTGCCTTCATCTTCAGGGCGGTGGTTCACCGAGTTGTGCGGCCCGGAAGCAAACTCCCAGACCCGGTCGGTAATTTTTACGGCGAAGCTGTTGTGTAGATCGCCGGTGAGTACAAAGACGGGCTTCCCAAGTTCATCCCAAAAGTCGATAAGCATCTCCCGCTCCTCGAGGAAGACGGTCCATGCATCGTCTTTGGTCGCGGCATCAAAGTGGTGACCGCCTCCGCCAACGTGGGGGATCATAAAATTCACAGATGAGACCACAAAAAAGAAAGAAGCATCGCTGGCCTTCATTTCACGCATGATCCATTCGCGTTGCCCGATGCCGAGCATGGATAAATTGGGCTTTCCGGGATTCTTTACGTCGTGTAGTTCGCGGTTTGTACGGGTGTCTACAAGAAAGAATTGGCAGTTGGACACGCGGAAGGATCCGTAGGACTGGCGGCCGATGGAGTAGGGCACTTCCGCGTCCTCAACGGCCGATGGCTTGATACGGAGTCGATTTGCATCAAGTACCTCTTCGATGCCGTAAACATTCGCGTTAGGCTCGCCGCCTTCGGTATCACCCGACTCAATATCTTTTACCCCGGCGTCGGGCGTGTTCCAGTGTACATGCAAATTGGCCATTTGCTGCAGGGGAAGGGCGGTAAAATCGGTGGCAGGATCTGTGAGGATGTTGCTGCCCTTTTTCATGCTGGCGGTCCCGAAGTGAATGGGGGCATCGAGGGCTACCGGATTTGCCCAGCCGAGGTAGTCGAACCAACCTTCGATGGCAATATCACGAAATACCGCGCGGCGGTTGCGGTAGCCGGGTGTTCCGCTGCCGAACACATCATTCAGTAGTTCGTGATCGTCGAAGGTGTAGAAGGTGGGAACCTGGCGTTGCCATTCCATGAGGTTTTTCCCGCGGGCCATGTAGGTCTTGTAGTTTTCCCAGACGCCGGTGATGGTGGGCGCGATTTTGACGACTTCGGGCAGTTCGTTTTTCTTGATTTTTACCTGTTTACGCCACTGGTCGTGTGAATAGTCGCGGTCTTCCTCGTACAGCCAGTCGCCGTTCAGGATTGCGAACAGCACCTTGTCCTTCTCTTGCTTATTCAAGGTGTTATAGGTGGGTAGCGTCGGCCCCATACCGCCTTTGGGATTCTGGTTATTGCCACAGGCAAATTCAAAACTGAAATTGAACAGACCGTCGGGATTGTACGGGGTAGTTTTCAGTGTATTGCTGTCGGGTATGGTTCTGAATTTTCCGCTGGTGCCATGTGGTTTACCGTTTACTTCGATCAGGTAATAGTAAGTGCTCCCGGGTTGAAGACCTTTGGCCATGGCGACACCGGTATTGTCGTCGGATAAGTGGGTGGATGCGGTGGCCACCACGAGGTCCTTTGGATTTTTCTGATTGATACATACCACGGTGAATTCGCCCGGTTTATCGGTGCGCGCCCAAATGCCCATGCTGGTGGTACCCGGGCGGCCAAGAATCGGACCGTGTGTGATGGTTAATGCGGAAACACTGGAAATACCCATCGCCGATAATAGAAAAATAAGATAGAAAGGAATCTTCATCATGTCCGTTTCCTAGCAGGCAGAGTGGATTGAGAACAACCTTTTTATCTATGAGCACTGAAAACGAATGTATCGGAAAGCGTGTGTTGGTGACCGGCGGGGCCGTACGTGTAGGCCAGGCCATTACGTTGGCTCTCGCGGAATCAGGTTGTGAGGTCTGTGTGCATTACGGCCAATCTGTAGCGTCCGCGCGGGAGGTCAAGCAGCAGGTCGAAGAAATGGGCGGTCGTGTAGAATTGATTGGAGCTGACTTATCAGAGCCTGATGCAGTGCCCGCTATTGTTGACCATGCGGTGGGTACGCTCGGTGGAATCGATGTGTTGGTTAATAGCGCAGCAATTTTTCTGGAAGGCAATATGGCCGAAACCACCGCAGAGATGTGGGACGCACAGTTTGCGATCAATTTACGCGCGCCTTTTTTCCTCTGTCAGGCGTTTGCGCAGCAGTTTCAAGCGGAATCCGGAGGTCACATCATTAACATTGTAGATGCTCGTCTGAATCAACCGGCCGCTGACCATGCCGCCTATCGTCTGACTAAATCCGGCTTGCTCACCCTGACTCATAATCTTGCGATCGAGTTGGCGCCCCGGATTCAAGTTAACGCATTAGCCCTTGGCGCCATATTGCCGCCGCCGGGAAAGGGACAGGATCATCTTGACCGTATTGCCAACGAACGTGTTCCCCTGAAGCGTGGCGGCAGTGCGGAGATCGTGGCCGAAAATGTGCTGCATCTTTTACGCAGTCCGTTCACTACGGGAGCGGTCATTCCGCTGGATGGCGGTGAATTCCTCTAAAAGCACGCAGGCTTTTGGATGGTGCCGACAGCTACTCCGCTAGCTGCTGAATGTTTTTATCACCCTCTAGTCCTGAACCGTCGTCACGGCCTCGAAAGGTTTTACGCTTTCTCCGAGCACCCAGCCGGTTGCGCGAAGCAGCGCAATCTGAAAGTGGGCTTCGTCAAAAATGCTGTCCCAGTGACCAATTACGCAACCGAACACCCGACTCTGGTCCTTGCCTGAACCGTCTTCGACGGTCCAGAACACCGGGTGTTTGGTGTGGTCGTCAGCCGCCTGTTTTGGGGCTCGGGTATGACCGATCACGTTTACCTTGCCCCGTTTGCCCTGAATCAGATTCCAGTAGAGTTCGTCTTTGTATTGCAGGGTCTCGGGGAATCCGGCGAAAATCGGGTGTTCGGTATTCAGATAAATGGGATCGGCATGTTTACCCCAACTGGATTTAGGTTGGCCGAACTGGAATGCAATGCCCATCACATCTGCCCATTTTTCACTGTGCTTGCGTTGCACCATGCCTTGGTGCAGTACGATCAGGTCGCCTCCACGGGCGATGTAGTCTTGCATGATTCTGAACTTTTTTTCGTCAAGAAACTGCTGGGTCAGGTATACGATCACCAGATCCGATTTTTGCCACCGGGCTGCATCGGGAAAGCCCTCTGCCAGATGGGCGGTGACACCATCCACCTGGCCGAGTAACCCTTTCCACTTCTCAGCGAAGTATTTGTAACCATGTGTCTTGGGGGGGTGGTCGTTCCGGGACCACTGGAGGGTCACGGTAATGGGTTTGCCGAGGGTCGCCTTTCCTTCGGTGGCCGAAAGGATGCTCTGTACCGAAGGGTCGGCATGCAGCGAGTACGTGGCAGAAAGTAGAAAGATGAAAAGACTGGAGCGCGTTGTACGTTTCATTAGGGGGTTCTTCCGAGGTTGGTTGATAGCATTACGTTGGTATCGGATTTGTTTACGTCAGCAAGCCATTTGCTACATGGGCTTTTGGGTGATGTTGCTCAACCCTTGAAAATGGGTAAGTGAATGGCTTGTGGTCATCGTTCATGATCTTCATTAGCGCGACACGGAAGCCGTGATTAGACACCTTGTCGACCATGGATTCGTATCCGCCTGAATACGTTTCGCTGTAACGGTTTCCGGTGTTTTCACCGCGATGACAAGTCGTGCAGCTTTTCAGTATGATGGGCCGAATACCCCGATTGGGGGAACCTGACTAGTAGTCACCTGGTTAATTTTTCTTATCATTCAGGAGTTGGGCCATTGCATCAGCGAACGCGTCTCCCAGGCGGACAAAGAAGGCTCCGCTGCCGAGATAATGATAGGGGCGGTCACTGCCTACGGTGTCCCATTCATGGTAGTGCTCCGGCCAGCCCTTATCAAACACCGCTTTTGAGTAGTGTGAATATTGAGTATAGCTTTCTACCGATACCACGTTGCCTTTGAATTCCGGTGCTTCCGCGGCCGCTCGCTGGGCGACGGACACCTCGTTCTGGGCCACCTTCTCCTCGGTGACTCCCGTCCCCAGCACGCCAATCACAAATGGCATGTTCGGTACCTGATACTCCTTGCGGACATCCTTTATGAATGAAATCATGTTTTTCTTATAGTTCTCGCGGAAGGCGGGTTTAAATTGATCATTGAATCCTTGAAACCACACGAACCCGGCGATTTCGTGACCCATTGCCGGATCGTAATCGGGGTGGTGATCTTTGAGGTTGCCGAGCACCTCATGAATGGCCTCGTTCATCATCTGGTAATTGAGTCCTACGTTCTTTTCTATCTCCTTCGCTTTGTCACTGCTCTTTTCTTTTTCATCCAGTTCGTAGGCGCCCGCCGACGGTGGCCGAAAATTGTAGTTTAGCGACTTACCACCCCAGGACGTCTTTATAAGCAGGATGGGACCAGATATTTTTTCGGCCATAGAGAGGCCAAAGGCATACTCGGGTCCGATCTTATCCGCGCTGGCCCCGTATCCGGGACCGAGTTTTCCGGATTTGCGATTGCGATCTGCAATTGCGTAAATGTACACCCGGTCAGAAATGGTGCAGGCTTCGGTGACTTTCCGTTTGTACGCATCATGCACTTCTTTGCGTTTTTTCACCTCGGCCTCGAGAGCGGATTTCTCGGGCCCATCGGCCATTTCTTTGACTCTCTTGTTGGAGATCCCTCCACTCAGTTTGTCGAGTTCTTGAGCTGCGGTTAATTGTGCCTCGAGCATGGCTCGTGAAACGCCGCCATCGTTTCTCATGACCAGTTGAATGAGTTCTTTGTCCCGTGCGTGGTCCGATGCCGTAAGGGTGGCGATGGTGTGTGGCCAGGCGTGCCCTACCATGTTGGATTGCCCTGCGAGGAGGAAGATTTTTAATGTCTCCCCGGAGATGGCCGGATAGGCGGTGAGCAGAGCAGCAAAGAAGACAATGTGTTGTGTAAATTTATGGGTTTGCATGGTGGATAGCTCCCTTGAGTGGTTTGAACGCAGATTGGTCATATTCATCTCGTGGCGATTCGTCAATTGCGGTTCGCATCAGCTTTTGAGCTGGAAGGGCTATATGCTGTCAGTCCAGCGTTAATCTCGAGGTAAACAGCACCAGGCTTCAGGGTTCGTGTGGCGCAACAAGTTTATAGCAACCGTGCTATAATAGATTTCATTTGTAATCTTTCCCGTTTATACTTCGGATAACCGAGTTCATCCAACTGTTCAAGTCAGCTTTCATGCGCTTTAAGCGTAGCCTTTGATCGGAATGAGTGGCGAGATTGTTGGTTTCCATGGGATCTTTTTCCAGGTTATAGAGTTCCCACTTTCCAGGACGGGCAATGAAGTGGAGTTTCCACGGCCAATCCGTCCAGGCCGCATGGCCATTGCGAGTGTCTTCAGCAAACTGTGGAAACTCATTGACGTCCTTGAGCATGCGCTCCCGATCATGCGGAGTGGGGGCGTTTGCATGTTGTTTTTCCATGATGGCTTTGAGAATACGGTCGCTCCACGTGGATTGACCTCCTTGGAAGTCGTGCCAAAAGCCCATCGGTTTGGGGCGCTTGGTGATTTGTTTGCGGAATACGGGTACAAGATCGATGCCATCCAGGGGGTGTTGACCGGCAACGTGGGTGTCCGTAATTGCAAGGAGCGTCGGGTAGATGTCAGAAGTCATGGCTGGAAAATCAGTACGACCCTGAAGCTTTCCGTCAGGCCAGACGACGACGCTGGGAACCCGTAAACCACCTTCGTAAATACTGCCTTTCTTCATTCGGCCGCCAGAGGTTTTTGTGGCGAGACCTCCGTTGTCGCTGCAGTACCAGAGTAAGGTTTGATCTGCCATGCCCATGGTGTCCAGTGCGTTGCGTAGGCGGCCCACCTGTTGATCAAGTAGAGTGATTTCACGGAAATACCCGGCTTGGCTCTTATCCGTGTAAAGTGGTGGGCCGTCTGGTTTTTCACCGAACGGACTATGCGGTGATGGAAACCAG
>Ga0181574_10003207_pt1 | contig 14606 bp, 19 predicted proteins | sample 101ome_24_FD_145600 | JGI IMG/M metagenome (GOLD analysis project Ga0181574, IMG submission 145600) | Coastal salt marsh microbial communities from the Groves Creek Marsh, Skidaway Island, Georgia - 101410AT metaG (spades assembly) | ecosystem: Environmental > Aquatic > Marine > Intertidal zone... | reverse complement strand
GCGCTACGCCGGCAAGGGGGCCACCGTGCTGCTGGTGGGCCATGCCGAGCACGACGAGGTCATCGGCACCCGGGGCGAGGCCCCTGAGCGCGTGATCGTGGTGGAGGATGTTGCCCAGGCGGAGGCTGTGCAGGTACCCGACCCGGACAACGTGGCGCTCACCACCCAGACCACGCTGTCGCTCGACGACACGGCCGAGATCATCGCCGTCCTCAAGCGCCGGTTCCCGGCACTCCAGTCACCCGCCTCCAGCGACATCTGCTACGCAACGCAGAACCGGCAGGATGCCGTAAAGGCCGCCGTGGAGGCCACCGCCGCCGAGCTCTTCCTGGTGGTGGGATCGCAGAACTCCTCCAACTCGCAGCGCCTGGTGGAGGTCGCGCGGGCCGGTGGCGCGGAGAGCCATCTCATCGACGGCGTCGGCGATCTCGACCCCTCGTGGCTCGACCACCACCCCCGTGTCGCGCTCACCGCGGGCGCCTCCGCTCCCGAGGTGCTGGTGCGCGAAGTACTGGATTACCTGGAAACGCGTGGATACTCCCGCACGGGCAACGAGGTCCCAACGGACGAGGGCGTGGTGTTCGCGCTCCCGCCGCAAGTACGCTAGGCACATGCGCCATTCCCCATACCTCGCCGCCCTCGCCCTGGGGGCGGGCGCCTCGCTCGCCTTCGCCGGCACCACGGGTGGCACCTGCGCATCCGGGTCCTGCGCCGTCACCCCCGAGGCCGCGGCCTGGGCGCAGGTGGCCACCGGGGTCAAGGGCGACACGATCGCCTACCCGAGGTCCACGCGCGGCGCCGTGCTGCAGCGCATCCGGCTCAGCACCCAGCAGCCCGAGGATGGCGGCGACGCCACGGTGTGCGACGGCCGGCAGGAGGCCACTGCCCGCTACCGGTGGCGCGGGAAGTCGGTGACGTTCCGCAACGTCACCATCGCCGGGGAGGACTGCACCAGCGGCGATCCCCTGCGCTTCCGCTGCACAACCCGCACGATCAGCGGCCTTGGCCGCACGCGCGACTGCACCAGCGCCAAATGGCGCATCATCACGTGGGGCCGCTACGTGCCCCGCGTCGGCGGCCAGTACGAGCTGAGCGGCCCCAGGGCGTTCCCGCTCATCGCGGTCGCGCGCTCGGTCCGCTAGTCGCGGAGCAGCAGGGGGCCGTCCACCGCCAGGTCGGCCGGCACCCGCCCCACCAGGTCATGCGCGTCCTGCGCGAAGCGCGGATCGATCTCGATCGCGTGGACGCTCACGCCCGCGGCGTCCCTCGGCACGGAGACCCCCGCGGCCTCCAGCCACCGTGCCGCCCGGTCCACCATCGCGGCACGGCACGTGGCCGGTGAGTCGGGGGCCTCGGCGTTCTTGACCGGGGCGAACCGCTCGGCACGCGCAACCTCGAGGGTTGCGATGCGGGAGGCAAGCGGCAGCGCATCGAACATGAAGGCCTCGAACTTGACCGCGTTCGGCGCATCCGGGTGGGGATCGTCCACCGTGGACACCTGCTTGTCGGCCCGGTGGAATGGCAGGGGCGCCTCGCCCGTCGCCAGTCGCGTGGCGAATGCGCGGTCGAGGCAGTGCACGCCGGTGTTGCCGGCCCAGTACATCAGCCGGCCGAGGTCGTCGCGCGCGGCCCCGAGATCCGCCGGCAGGTCGCTGTACTCCACGAGGCCGGCGCGCCCATCCACGGTGGCCATCACACCCATGCGCTCATCCGGGGACTCCTTGGCCACCACCATCGTGGACATCTCCGCCCGGGCCAGCAGGTGCGCGCCGATCATCTCCGGATCGGCGGGCCGCATCAGCGGGTTGTCCACCTGGAAGGTCATGAGCACGTCGATGCCGCGTTCCTCCAGGTCGCCCAGGATGGCGGCGTGGCCCATCGCGCGGAAGAGCCCGCCGTGGCCGTCCGGCGAGAGCGCCAGGCGATCCGGCGCGGCGCGCAGGATGTCCCCGCTCACCGGGTCCACGGCCGGCAGCATGCCCTGCACGAACGTGGTGACCGTGTCCGGGGGCAGGCCGAACATCAGGTGCTCGTCCAGGAAGGCCCGTGTCGCGGCGTCGTTGACGTCGGACGTCATGAGGTACCACGGCAGGTCGCACCCGTAGCGTCGTCGGGTGGCCGCCACGCCCGCGGCGTGGATGGCGAACAGCGACGCGTTGCTCACCGGGCCGATCGGGAACATCCCCTTCGGGTGGTCGAACCCGAGGCGGGTGCCCTGGCCGCCCGCCAGCAGCACCACGGCCACCCGACCGTCACGAAGCGCCTGCTCTCCCGCCTCGACGGCCATGCGGCGCCGCGCATGCGACGCGTCGTCACCGGGCAGCCGATCCACGTCGGCGGGGCCGAGGTGGGGTGCGTGCGCGCCGCCCGGGCCGCGCACCAGTTCCCCCACGAGGCGCTGCACCAGCGCCAGGTCGAGTGACGCCACCTGCAGCGACAGGGCGTCGCGGTCCGCCTGCAGCAGGGCGCGCATGGAGGCCGCCAGGCGCTCCTGCCCGACGGCCTCCAGCTCGGCGATGACCTGCTCGCTCACGCCGGCGTGAGGCAGACCTTGATCACGCCTGTCTCGCGTGACTGCATCTTGCGGTATCCGTCCGGTGCGTCCTCCAGCGACAACTCGGTGGTGAGCACCGGGGAGGGGTCGAGTCGGCCGGCCCTCACGGCGTCGAGCAGCTCCGGGAAGTACGCCGGGCCCGGCACCAGGCCCCCCGTCACCGTGATGTTGCGCAGGAACTGGTCGAACCAGTTGATCTCGGGAACGTTCTGCATGAAGTGGTCCATCCCGAGGCATGCGATCGCGCCCCCCGCGCGCACGGTGGCGTGCGCCGCCGCCATCGACGACTTGCCGCTGATGCTGTCCACCACCACGTGCGCGCCCTCGCCGCCGGTCATCTCCAGCACCTGCTCGCGGATCTCGTCGGTGTCACGCGAGGTCACCACGCCGGTGGCGCCCAACTGCCGCGCCACGTCGAGGCGGTCCTCGTGGTGGCCCAGGCAGATCACGTGCGATGCGTCGAGGGCCCTGGCCCCGTGCACCGCACACAGCCCCACTGCTCCGTCTCCGATCACCACCACGTTGTAGCCGGGCTTCATGCCGGCCGACCTGAGCCCGTGCCAGCCGGTGGACATCACGTCCACCAGCGGCAGCATGGTCTTCTGGCGGTCCATCCCCGCGAGTTCCTCGGGCATGGTGAGGAGGGTCGTCGCGGCGAGAGGCACGCGCACGTACTCGGACTGCCCGCCCTGCACGAGTCCGTCGTGCTGCCAGGTTCGGGGCGCCCACCCGAACAGCGACCATGAATTGCACGACGAGTGCAGGTGCTCATGGCACATCGGGCATGTGCCGTCCAGCACGCTGCACGAGGCCAGCACGCGATCGCCGGGTCGCAGGTTGGTCACCTCGGCGCCGACCTCCTCGACGGTGCCGATGAACTCGTGACCCAGGCGTGACCCCGGCTCGAACCCGAAGGCCGTGCCGGCGTTGAGGATGTGCAGGTCGGACCCGCAGATCCCGGCCATCGTCACCTTCACGATCGCATCGGTGGGCTTCTCGATGGCCGCGTCGGGCACGTCGTCCACCCGGACGTCCTGGTCGCCGTGGAATGTGAGGCCGCGCATGGGTGTTCTCCCCGGGTCGGGATGGGATCTGCGCCTAGTATCGCCCACGATGCCGGAAACCACACGCGTCTGCTTCGTCTGCCTCGGCAACATCTGCCGCAGCCCCACCGCTGAGGCCATCATGGCCCACCGCCTGGGCTTCGAGGACCTCGGCGTCCACGTGGAGGTGGAGAGTGCCGGCACGGGTGACTGGCACGTGGGCCACCCGCCCGACGAGCGCGCACGCGATGAGGCCGCCCGTCGCGGGGTGCCGATGGCGGGAACGGCGCGCCAGTTCACCGCCGATGACTTCGCGCGGTTCGACATCGTGCTGGCGATGGACACCGCGAACAGGGAGGCACTGCGGGCGATCGCCCCGGACCCTGCCGCAGCGGACAAGGTGCACCTGCTCCGGGAATTCGACCCGGCGGCCAACGACGAGCTGGACGTCCCCGATCCGTACTTCGGCGGCAGCCAGGGCTTCACGGACGTCTTCGACCTGGTCGACCGCTCCATCACCGGCCTCATCGCGCATATCGGGAGCACCCAGGCCGGGGAATGACCCCGCCGGACCCCCACCAGATCGCCCAGGTCGCGGGGTCGTCGGTCATCACCACCCGCCCGGTGCCGGGCGGCGACGTCTGCCAGGCGCTCCGCATCGACCTGCTCGACACCCGATCGCTGTTCGTGAAGCACCGGTCCGGAGCACCCCCGGGAATGTTCCGCTCCGAGGCCGCCGGCCTGTGCTGGCTGGGATCGGCCGGGGCACTGCGGGTCCCGGATGTGGTGGCCGTGGATGACGACTGGCTCGCCCTCGAGTGGATCGACCGGGGGGTGGCCGGAACCGCAACGGACGAGGCGCTTGGCCGCGGCCTCGCGCGGCTGCACCGCGCAGGGGCCCCCGGCTTCGGCGCCGATCATCCGGGGTTCATCGGCCCCCTTGCCGTGCCCAACGCCCCGCGCGATACCTGGCCCGAGTTCCTGGCCGAATGCCGGCTGGTCCCCCTCGCGTACGCCGCGGGCCTCGACTCCGGCTCACGCCGGATGCTCGACCGTGTGCTCGCGCGGCTGCCCGACCTGGTGGGCCCCGTCGAACCGCCCGCCCGGCTTCATGGGGACCTGTGGGCGGGCAACCGCATGACTGACCAGGGCGGCGCCCCGGTGCGGGTGGACCCTGCGGCGGTGGGTGGCCACCGCGAGGTGGACCTCGCGATGATGCTGCTCTTCGGCGGATTCCCGGAGCGTGTGTTCGCGGCGTACCACGAGGAGTACCCGCTGCAGCCGGGATGGCGCGAGCGTGTGGGCCTGAACCAGCTGATCCCCCTGCTCGTGCACGCCGCCCTGTTCGGGGGCGCATACCACGGATCCGTCCGGCGGCTGCTGGACGACCTCGCGTGACGGGCTAGAGCAGGCCGCTCCGCTCCAGGGCGTCGGCCGGGTCCATCACGATCCCCACGAAGAACGGCCCGAACTCGCCGAAGCGCGCCGACACCTCGTCGAAGCGCATCTCGTAGACGATCTCCTTGAGGGCGGCGAGGTCATCGCTGAACAGCGTGACCCCCCACTCCCAGTCGTCCAACCCCGTGGAACCGGTGATGAGCTGGGTGACGCGCCCCGCGTACTTCCGGCCCAGGGTGCCGTGGCCCATCATCAGCGCCTTGCGATCCCCGAACGACAGCGCGTACCAGTTGTCGTCGCCCGCCCGACGCTTGCTCATGGGGTAGAAGCACAGCAGCCGCCGCACGGGCAGGTCTGGGTGCACCCGCATCTCCCGGTAGTGCGCGATGCGCTCGCGCCACTCGGCCACCTTGGCCTCGATGTCGTCCTCGCCGAGCGCGGCCAGCCGTGCCCGCTCGTCATCCTCGGTGGCGCGGTACTCGCTCTCCTCGGTGATGGAGAGGTACGAGTACACCACCTCCACCGGACCCGCCGTCACGCCCTTCACCGCGACGTCCAGGTGGTTCAGGTCTGGTGCCACCAGCATCACGCCGAGGTCGGCACGGCCATTCAGCACCGAGAAGGCGCGCACCTGATTGCGCGGATCGGCCTCGGTGAACGCGCGGAGGGCGGCCTGGAATCCCGCCCCCGATCCGTCGTCGGGCCGGGCGCGAAGGATGAGATGGGCGACTCCCCATCCGCTGCTCGGGGTGATGGGCTCACTCGCGATGCTCACGGCGCGTCACCGTAGCGGAGCGCGGCCGGGTAGCGTGCACCCATGGGCGATCCGGACTCCTTCGACCCGGGCGGCGCGTTCCGCGCCGAGGTGCGGGACTCGCAGTTGCTCGACCCCATGCCCGGCCTGTCGGCACTGGCGAAATCGCTCGGCGTGCCGGTGGAGCAGGTCGTGCACCATGCCCTGGTGCGCTGGTCGGCAGCGGGGTCGGATGCCCTGCTGGCATCACCACCTGATCTGCTGGTGGCACTGCGCGACGCCGCGGATGCCGGCGACGCAGCCCGCGTGCGCGGCATCGTCGACGCCCTGCTCGCAGGCTGGGATTCCCCAGGGGGCGGACGTCCCTAGCGCGTGATGCGCCGGATGGTCGACCCGGCGACCACGTACACGTTGCCCGCGCGGTCCTCCCCGAATGACGTCACGCCCTTCACGGCGCCCAGGTCACGCGTGATCTCGGTGGGCGCACCCGGCGCCGCGGCGTCGATGGTCCACGATCGGCCCGTGCACCAGTCGGCGTAGATGTAGCGGCCGGCGAGCGCCGGGATGGCGCGCCCGCGGTACACGTAGCCCCCCGTAATCGAGCAGCCCTCGTCGTGCGTGTACTCGGCCACGGGCGCGGTCTCGCGCGCGGTGCGCGCGCCGCCCTCGAAGTCGGCCGTGCCCTCGCGACGGTTCCACCCGAAGTCCAGCCCCGACTGCCCGGCGCGGGCCACGTCCACCTCCTCGCGCGCGTTCTGGCCCACGTCACCGATCCACAGGTCCCCGGTGGACCGGTCGAACGACATGCGCCAGGGGTTGCGCAGCCCCAGCAGCCAGATCTCCGGCCGTGCCCCGGACTGGCCGGCGAAGGGATTGCCCGGGGGAATGGCGTAGCCGCGGCCCCCGGAGCGCCGGGATGGATTGATGCGGAGCACCTTGCCGAGCAGGCTCCGGGTGCTGGCCGCATACCCGCGCGGATCACCTGCGCTGCCTCCATCGCCAAGCGCCACGTACAGCATGCGGTCCGGCCCGAACGCCAGCGCACCGCCGTTGTGGTTCGCGAACGGCTGCCGCTGCGACAGCACCGTGCGCGCGGTGCGCGTAGACACCCGGCGCGCCCCGCGCCGGGTGCGGAACTCGACCACACGCGTGGTGCCAGCGCGATCGGTGTAGTTCACGTAGAAGCGCCCGGAGCGCGCGAAGTCGGGCCGGAAGGCGATGCCCAGCAGGCCCTGCTCCAGGCCCCGAGTGCCCACGCGCCCGCGGATGTCGAGCCAAGGCGCGCCCGGGCGCCCGCGCACGATGGGCCGCACCACCCCGCGTCGCTCCACCACCAGCAGCCGGGACTCACCGGGAGCCTGCACCACCCCAACCGGCGAGTCGAATCCGCGGCCGACGGTGCGCTGGCCCAGCGCCGAGGCCGTCGCCGTTGCCCCGAGCGCGCACGACGCAGCGATGGCGATGGCGGCGGACAGTCTCATGCTGCCACCGTATCGCGCTGCGTGTGCACCGCCGGGGATCCGGGGTCCTAGTTGACCTCGGCGGGCTCGATGACCGGCTGCACCACGCGGCTGACGGTCACCGGCAGCAGCCGGACGAATGCGTTGAGCTCGGGTACCGACGCGCCGCCCTTGATGCCCCCGACCAGGCGGAGGAGCACAGCGACCTCGCGTGGACCGAGATCGGGAAGCACCGGTTCGAGCGCTTCGACGAGCTTGCCGCGCATGGCGGGATCGATCTCGGCGAGGGCAGATTCCAAATCGGGCGGGAGCGCGTCTGACATGCCGCGCATTCTAGCCCACCCAGAGCCCGTCACCGGGGGCCGGGTGCGCCCGCGACTCCCCGCGGATCAGCGCCGGATGATCACCGGGGTGCCGCTGCGCACGAGGCGGTTCAGGCGCCGGATGTCGGCGTTCCGCATGCGGATGCATCCATGGCTCACGCGCTGCCCGATCAGCTGGGGCTGGCTGGTGCCGTGGATCGCCACGCGACCGTTGCCGCCGGCGTACTCGTTAAGCGTCTCGGAGAAGCCCGTTATGGGCATCACGATGGGGCCGAGGAAGGCCTTCGGGTCGCCCGTGGGGATGACCTCGGCGATGGCGAACCGGCCGGTGGGCGTGGGGTTCTCGGGCGTGCCCACGGCAACGCGGAACGTCCGGATGCGCTTCCCCTTGCGGAACAACTTGAGCGTGCGATCCGACAGGTCCACATCAATGCGCAGGTCGATCGGCCGGAACACCATGTCGGAGGCACGGATCCAGCCCGTTCTGCCATTGGGCCGCACCGGCAGGAGCACCTTCACCCAGCGCACTCCCGCGACCACCTTCACGCCGCGCACCTGCAGCCACACGGGCCCCGCCCCGAGGGGCGCGATGGGCTGGACGAGGCGAAGCGGCTTGCCGCCCGGCGTGGGGTACATGCGCGCCGTGGCCACTACCAGCAGGCGGCCGGCCCAGGACCGTCGCGGATTGGGCGGGGCGATCGGCGACTTCGGGGCGACGGGCGGCTGCTCGGTGGCAGGAGGGGCGGCCGGGTCCTGCGCCATGGCCGGGGCGAACCCCGCTGCCAGGGCGCCGATGGCGGCGCTTGTCACGACGAATCGACGCACGCCGGACACGGTAGCCGAGCGCCCCGCGCACCTCCTGCTGCCCGGTTCGGCCCCGCCATGCGATCATGCGGACATGCATCCCGCCGCCAGCGGCACCCTCCTCCCCGCCGCGACGGGCTTCTTCGCCTCCATCGGCGACTGGGCCGCGGAGTACGGCTACATCACGATCTTCCTCGTGGTGGCGGGCGACGGCATCATCCCGATCCTCCCGGGCGAGACGTCCATCATCGCGGGCGCGGTGTTCGCCGCGCAGGGGGACCTGACGCTGTGGGCGGTCATCGCCGTGGGGGCCATCGGCGCGGTGGTGGGTGATTCCATCGCCTACTGGGTGGGACGCGCGGGTGGCCCGTGGATACGTCGCACGCTCACGCGCATGGCCGGGGAGCACCGCACCCGGGCGGCCGAGGGCATGGTGCGCCGCCAGGGTCCCGCGCTGGTGTTCACGGGGCGTTTCCTGCCGGGCATCCGCATCGGCATCAACATCGCCTGCGGCGCGGGCCAGATGTCCTACCGGCGGTTCCTCCTGTTCGATTCCCTCGGGGCGGTGCTCTGGTCCACCCAGGCGGCGCTGATCGGCTACTTCGCCGGGCGGGCGTTCGCCGATCAGGTGTGGGTGGCGCTGGCCGTGGCGATCGCGGTCGGCATCGCCGTGGGATTCGTGGTGATTCTCCGCGAGCGGCGCATGGTGGCCCGCCAGGCCGAACTCGATGCCGAGGAGGCCCGGGCCGAGGCCATCGCGCAGGGCGAACCACTTGCGCCTGCGGGCGGTAGCCTCCCCGATGAGCCCGCGAGCAGGGAGGCCTGATGACCCGCCGCACGCGCACCGCGCTTGCCGTGATGACCGCGGTCCTCGCCGTGCCGGTGGCACCTGCCCTGGCCGGCAGAGGCGTGACGTCCACCGCACTGCTCACGAGGGCGCGATGAGCGCCGGCCGCCGGCTCGACACCGACGGGCGATCCCTGGCGGCACGCATGCCGGACATCGCCGCGGCAGAGCAGGCCGTGCTGGTGATCGGCCGACCGGTGTGCCCGGCGTGTCAGGTAACCGGCGCCGGGCTGGATGCCATCACGCAAGCGCGGCCGGACGTGGTGGTGGCCTTCGTGGAGATGTGGGGCCCCGAGGACTGGCGTGCGCGGCATGAGCCGGGGTGGCCCGACGGCGTGAGCGTGAGCCCGTCGGCGGTGCCCGCCCTGGCACTCATGCGCCGGGGCGAGGTGGTGGCCACCCGGTTCGGCGCCGTGCCCGCGCACGAGCTGGACGGCTGGATGTCCGAGCACTTCGGCCCCGCGGAGTCGCCCGTGCCGGAGGGCATCACGGCGGCCGAGCAGGAGGTGCTCGACCGGACCGCGGCGCGGCGCGCACAGCATTCCGCCGTGAAGGGGCGCTGAGCGCACCGACCATATGGGTGCTGGGGGATCAGTTGGATCCCTCGGGCCCGGCATTCCGGGGGCACCGCGCGGGCGGGGCCCGGGTCCTCATGGTCGAAAGCGACCACGCCCTCCGGCGCCTGCCGTTCAACCGCGAGCGGCGCGTGCTGGTGATCGGCGCAATGCGGCGGCTGGCTGATGATCTGCGAGCAGCCGGCTGGGACGTGGACCTGCGCCGGGCGCCCACCCTCGCGGATGGCGTGCACGCGCACGCACGCGAGTTCCGGCCTGACCGCGTGGTGGTGGCGCACCCCACCTCGCGCAGCGGCCTGGCGCTGGTGCGACGCCTGGGCGACGAACTGCCGGTACCGGTGGAGATGCGCGACCCCGTGGGGTTCATCACGCGACCCGGGGAACTGACCGACATCCTGGGACGGCGCCAGCCGCGCATGGACACCTTCTACCGCGAGATGCGGCGCCGCCTCGACCTGCTCATGGCACCCGACGGCACCCCCGTGGGCGGGGCCTGGAGCATGGACCGCGAGAACCGGCAGCGCCCCCCGCGCACCCGTGACCTGGGCGTGCCCCCACCCTGGCTGCCCCGCCCGGATGACCCCCTCGACGCCGCCCTGCGACAGGAGTTCGCGGGCCTCCCCGAGACCGGCGCGGGTGGCGAGCGCGTGATGGCCGCATCGCGGGCGGAGGCCGAGGCCGCGCTGGACCGGTTCATCGAGCACCGCCTGGCCACCTTCGGGCCGTACCAGGACGCGATGATGGACGACGACTGGGCCATGTCGCATGCGTTCCTCTCCGGACCCCTCAACCTGGGGATCCTGTCGCCCGAGCGGGTGGCGCGCCGCGTGGCCGATGCCCTGGGCGACGCTGCACCCCTGGCATCGGTGGAGGGATTCGTGCGCCAGGTGATCGGCTGGCGCGAGTACGTGTGGGGCTGGTACTGGATGCGCACGTGGCGGGGTGCGAACGGCCTGGGCGCAGACGGCCCCGTACCCGCCGCGCTGCACGGATCGCCCACCCGCATGCGGTGCGTGGACGCCACGATGCAGGGCATCCACGCGCGGGGCTACTCGCACCATATCCAGCGGCTGATGGTGCTGGGCACGCTCATGTTGCTGCGCGGCACCCAGCCCTGGCGGGCACTGCAGTGGTTTCAGGCGTCCCATGTGGACGCATCGGCCTGGGTGATGGCGCCGAACGTCATCGGCATGGCGCTGTACGCCGACGGCGGGCGAATGATGACCAAGCCGTACGCGGCCAGCGGTGCCTACATCCGGCGCATGAGCAATTACTGCGCGGCGTGCCCGTATGACCCCGGCGCGGCGACCGGCCCCACCGCATGCCCCTTCACGACCCTCTACTGGGACTTCCTGGACCGCCACCGCGCGGACCTCGGGCAGAATCCCCGCATGTCACTCTCCATGCGCAACCTGGACCGTCGCGACGACCTGCCCGCCATCCGGGCGCAGGCCCGCGACTGCACGGCCCTCCTTGACGGGGGAGGCGCGTAATGCCCGAGGAGATCCGCCGGCGCGGGCGCATCACCACGCGCGGGCCCGGAGCCGAGCGGGTGCGCGACGCCGACCTGTCCCTCCTCGGCGGTCCGGAGCCCGACTTCGTCTCCACCGACCCATGGCGGGCGCTCCGGATCCTCGGCGAGTTCGTCGAGGGATTCGACCTGCTGGCCCGCGTGGGGCCCGCGGTATCGGTGTTCGGGTCGGCCCGCACCGCGCCCGACGACCCCGATTACGCAGCCGCCGTGGAGATCGGTCGGCTGCTGGCGCGTGAGGGACGCGCGGTGATCACCGGTGGGGGCCCGGGCCTGATGGAAGCCGCCAACAAGGGGGCCGCCGAGGCCGGGGGGCTCTCGGTCGGACTGAACATCGAGCTTCCCCACGAACAGGGCCGGAACCCGTACGTGAACCTGGGCGTGGACTTCCGGTACTTCTTCGTGCGCAAGACGATGTTCGTGAAGTACTCCGAGGCGTTCATCGTGATGCCGGGCGGGTTCGGCACGCTGGATGAGTTGTTCGAGGCGCTGGTGCTCATCCAGACGGGGAAGGTGCGCGACTTCCCGCTGGTGCTGTACCGCAGCGCACACTGGCAGGGGCTCCTCGACTGGCTGCGCTCCACGACGCTGGCCGAGGGCTGGGTGGATGCCGCCGACCTCGATCGCATCCGCGTGGCCGACACGCCGGAGGAGGTGGTGCTCCACGCCTGCGGGGGCGACACCTCTCCGCACGGGTAGCCCATTCCCATTCCGGCGGTGCGTTGCGGGCGCGCACTGCCCGGCAGACAATCGCCGGAATGGACCATCCGGCCGCACGTGACACCGATCTCCTCCCCGTATCCGCTGCGGCGCGCCTGCTCGGCGTGAGCGTGTCGTCCCTGCGCGCATGGGCCGCCGCGGGGCGCGTGCCCCATGAGCGCACACCGGGCGGGCACCGGCGATTCGACCGCGCGGTGCTGCGCGAATGGATGGAGGCGCGCGGAGCACGCGTGCCCGAGCACGATCCATCCCATCCCCTGCACCTCGTGCCGGGGCGAATCACCCCCCGGCCACGCGCCGCCGCCGCCATCGATCGGGCCGCTCCGCGCATCGCGGATGAGGCCACGGCGCTCGTCGCCGACGGCCGTCCCCGCTCGCGACGCATGTCGACCGCGCTCCGCGCACGACTCCTGGAGCAGGCCGAGGCGCTGGCCCGCGCACTCGCGACGGGTGACCTGGCCCCGTGCATCGGCGAGGCCGAGTGGCAGGCCTTCCGGGACGGCGCCGCCGATGTGCCCGCCGCGCGGCCGATGGGCGAGGCCCGCGCCCTGGCCCGGGCAGTGGAGCGCGCGGCCGCCTCCGCGGGGCTGGACGGCGACGACCAGGCGACGTGCCGCGAGGCCCTGGACCGGCTCACTGCCCACGCGGCAGCGGGGCTGGCCGCGGGCCGGCGATCCCGGCACGCAACGCGGAACGGGCACCGCCATGCCGCGTGAGGCGCCGGGCATGGCGGGGGCCGACTGGCTGCCCATCTCCGAGGCGGCCCGTGCGCTCGGCGTGAGCCCCGGCACCCTGCGCGGCTGGGCGGCGGAGGGGCGGGTGCCCCACGTGCGCACCGCCGGCGGGCACCGGCGGTTCCACCGCGCCGTGCTGGCCGAGTGGGTGGCCGGTCGGCCGCCGGCACCCCGCTCCCGCGCGGAGCGCACCACGCACATCGCCGTGGCGCCACGCGCAGCCGACACGCTGGCACGGGGCGCTAAGGACATCGACGGGGCCGGCGATGCGCGCCAGTGGGCGCACGAGGTGGCGCGGGCACTCGCCACCGGACACCTGGGTGGTGCGTTGGAGCGCGCCGGGGCGCATGGGCGCGCGCTCGGCGCACGCGGGGCCTCCGCGACACAGGCGGTCGCGGGCATGGTGGCGATCGAGCGCCGCGTGGATGCCGTGCTTGCCTGTCCGGATCACGCGGTACCCCGCTCCGAGCGCGACCACGCGGTAGCGGTCATCCACCGGCTGGAGGCGCGGCTGCTGGACGGGTGGGCGTCCACCACGCCCGACGGCGCGCCCGGCGCCTAGCCCGGAACGGGGGCGCGCACCGGCACGCGGACGTCCTCCAGCGTGCTGCCGTTACGCCGGACGGCGCGCACGCGCAGGGAATCGTCGGTGGCGTCCACCTCCAGGAAGTGGTACCTGGCCTCGCACGTGCGGAGGCCGGGGGCACGCCGCACGCAGGGGTATAGGCCGGCGCCACCACCGCCCGTGACCACGTAGGTGATCCCCCCCGTCACCATGCGCTCGTATGCGTGGTTGTGGCCGCTCAGCACCAGCGACACGCCGTACCGGCGGAATAAGGGCACCATCAGGCGCTGCTGGGTGCGGCTGGGGGCATGCAGGCCCGCGGTGTACGGCGGCTGGTGGATGGACACGATGCGCACCGGTTCCGTGGCACGCCCGAGGGTGGCGCGGAGGAAGCGAAGCTGGGCGCGGGACGACGGGTTGTTGCCATCCAGCACGATCACCCGCACCGGCCCGCGGGTGAAGGAGTACCACCGGCGCGGGCTCGCGAGCCGAGTGGCCGTGGAGCGCCCCCCCAGGTCATGATTACCCCACGTGGCGCGCCAGGGAATGCCGGCCCGCAGCAGGCACGCCTCGGGACGGTCAAAGTTCGCGCGGGTGGCGCGTCCGTCGGGTGAATAGAAGTTGTCGCCGGTCGTCAGGATGAGGTCGGCGGGCCGCGCCGCGTGGCTGCGGCACATGCGTCGGCTGATGGCAGCCTGTGCGGTGGTGCCCGCGCCCCAGTCACCCTTCACCAGCATGCGCACCGCGTCGGGCGACTGCGCCGTGGCAGCCCCGGGGGCACCTGCTGCGGCGACGATCGCGGCTCCGATGACGGCAGGGCGCATCACCCGGCGCATGCTGACACGGGTGGCCTCAGGCGGTGTGGCCCGGTGTTCCGTCCGCCGCGGCACGTGCGCGCAGGCGCGCGCGGGCCTCGTCGATGGAGCGCGCGACCTGGGCGGGGTCGGGTGCCCGTGCCGGCAGCGCACGCACCGGGCGCCCCGGCCTGCGCGCCGCGATGGCGGCCGCACCCGCGGCGCCCGCGGATACGAGCGAGGCGATGCCGAGGAAGGTGCGCATGGGGCCGGATGCTAGGGCCGGCATCCGCTGTCACGGTGCGGCGCGCACGGCGCCACACCACGTGCCGAACCCGATCGTCGCGTTGTTATAGTCTTCCGCCTGCCGCGGCCTGGAAGGGCCTGTCCATTGGCCCCTGCCCTGCTGCGCGCGACCCGATGCACACCTGAGACCAACACCGGAGGCCCGGCGATCACCCCGTACCAGATCATGATGATCCTCAGCACCGAGGCGGATGGCGAG
>Ga0181574_10003196_pt1 | contig 14626 bp, 14 predicted proteins | sample 101ome_24_FD_145600 | JGI IMG/M metagenome (GOLD analysis project Ga0181574, IMG submission 145600) | Coastal salt marsh microbial communities from the Groves Creek Marsh, Skidaway Island, Georgia - 101410AT metaG (spades assembly) | ecosystem: Environmental > Aquatic > Marine > Intertidal zone... | reverse complement strand
CGAAGTTAGATTAAAGATTAATGATCCAAATCCTCTTGGTCAGGTGTTTCAGTTGCCTTCCTGGATACCTGGCAGTTATTTAATTAGAGATTTTTCAAAACATATTATTGATCTGGAAGCTAATGATGGGGAACTACAGAGTAAAAAAATTGATAAAAATCATTGGATAGTTGAGCCAACTGATTCTGAATTAACCTTAATTTATTCAATCTATGCGTTTGACCCATCGGTCAGAAGTGCATTCTTATCTGCTGAAAGGGGTTTTTTTAATGGCTCAAGTGTTTTTCTCTTACCGTTGGGATATGATAATGCTGATTTTGAAATAAAGATTAATTTACCCGATAAAGACTCTGTAATAGGCAATTGGTCTATAGCAACTTCAATGCCTTTGGTCGAAAACAAATCTAATACATTCATCGTTAAGGGATATCATGAGTTAATTGATCACCCTGTTGAATTGGCAGACTTTACCGCCTTTAATTTCTCAACAGAGAAGGTTAATTATCAAATGACTCTGTCAGGTAAACATGAGGCGAATCTCGAATCTCTAACTGCCGATTTGGCTGCTATATGCCTACACCATGAAAATTTTTTTAAAGAAGTGGCTACTGAAAATTATTTGTTTTTGAATTACGTCAAAAGTAAAGGATATGGTGGTCTTGAACACAATCACAGTTGTGCCTTAATTTCATCAAGAGAAGATCTAGTTAAAATTAAAGATGGGAAACTTAATCCGAACTATATTAAGTTTCTAGCCCTATGCGCGCATGAATATTTCCATACTTGGTGGGTCAAAAGGGTTAAGCCGAAAGAATTTCACAATCCTGACCTAACTCGAGAGGTTCATACGAATCAGTTATGGATATATGAGGGGTTTACTTCCTATTATGATGAATTGACCCTCTTAAGAGCAAAGTTGATCTCACTGGAAGAATACCTAACCCTTTTTTCGACAAATATCACTCGCTACTTTAAATCAAAAGGGCGTTACAGACAGACTTTAGTTCAATCAAGTTTTGATGCATGGACGAAGTTTTATCAGCAAGATGAGAATGCTCCAAATGCTATTGTGAGTTATTACAATAATGGAGCTTTATTGGCTTTTTGTTTGGATATCCTTATTAGAATAAATAAAAAGAATCGAATGTCCTTGGATACTATTGTCAAGAATATTTGGAGTCATCATAAATCTGTTGGTACAGAGGATGATTGTATTCAAGAAGAGATCAAAAAAATAGACACAAGAAACTATCAAGGTTTTTTTGATAACTATTTACATGGAAAGAGAGATTTGCCAATAAAAGAGTCGCTCAAGTATTTAGGAATTGAACTTTCTTTAGAAAATAAAATGAGCGACTTAGAGAGTCTTGGTATGAATATTGATGATAGCGGTATTGTTAAGACTATTTATGATGATTCATGTGCCCAAGAATACGGCATTTATGTTGGCGATAAGATTATTTCGATAAACTATGAAGAAAAGACTCCTAAAGAACTAATAAGCGCCATATATGCACTTAATGATGGTGAAATCATCAAATTTGGAGTTATTAGGGACTCATTGTTAATGGAAATCCCAGTGAAAAAATATCTATTGAATCCTTTTCATGCTAGACTCGAGATAATTAAAGACATCTCTCCAGAACAGAAAGAAAATTTAAATCATTGGATAACAGGATAAAAATCCCCAAACTCTTATTAAGGCCTGTTGGAAGAGCAATCAACGAGTTTAAGCTCATAAATGATTCAGATCGAATCTTGATTGCTGTATCTGGTGGTAAAGACTCTATGAGTCTTTTTCACATCCTGTCTCATTTCAAGCTTGTGGCTCCTATTAAATTTGAAATAGGTGTGATCACGATAGATCCAGAAATTGAGGGTTTTGATCCACAAAAACTAAAAAAATACTTCAAAAAGATTGGAGTTGATTATTTTTACAAGGAATATCCAATCATGGAGCAAGCAAAAAAAAGTATGAATGGTGATTCATTCTGCGCATTTTGTTCGAGAATCAAAAGAGGCTTAATGTATCAAGTTGCAAGAGAAAATAACTATAACGTATTAGCTCTTGGACAACACCTAGATGATCTTGCTGAAAGTTTCATGATGTCAGCCTTTCATAATGGAAAAATTAAGACAATGAAGGCAAATTACCTCAATGACAGAGGCGATGTTCGAGTTATCCGTCCTTTGGTCTTTGTTAGGGAGAACCAGTTAAGAGAATTTTCTATTCAATCTAAATTGCCTATTATTAATGATAATTGTCCAGCATGTTTCTCAAAGCCAACAGAAAGAGAATACTTTAAAAGACTCTTAAAAGAAGAGGAGAAAAGGGTGCCTAATTTATTTAAGAATCTTTTAAATGCGATGAAACCAATAATGGATGAGGTAAATGTATAAAAAGTTTTTTTTCTTGTTTTCAATAATGCCCTTGCCAGTCAATCATTTTTTTGGATATCTTATTGGGTTTTCTACATATTTGTTCAGAACCGAAACCAAGAAGGTTATTACTAAAAATATCCAATTATGCTTTCCGGGCCTATCGGAAAAACAAAGAAAATCTTTAATTTACAAAGCACATATTGAGAATGGAAAAGCGCTGACCGAATCTTCAAAGATTTGGCTAAAGAGTTTTGAGAAAAATAAAAAACTCATTAAATCTATCAAGGGAATTGAATCACTTAAATCTAAAAAACCTGTGATATTAATGGTACCCCATTATGGTTGTTGGGAGATAACAGGTCGAATTATTGCAATTGAGAATCGACTAACCTTTATGTATAAGAAGTTAGATTCACCTGATAAAGAAAATTACCTTCTATCAAAAAGACAACAAGGTAATTTATCAATGGCAACAGCTGATCGATCTGGCGTTATCAAAATGCAGAAATCTTTAAAATCTGGCGAGATAATTGGAATTCTCCCGGATCAGTTCCCTGGGATAGATTCTGGAGAGAGAAGTACTTTCTTTGGTCAAGACGCTTACACAATGACGCTTCTAGTCAAACTTGCTAAAAAAAATAATGCGAATGTTATTCTTACATGGGCTGAGAGATTAAGCTTTGGTAGGGGCTTTAAGCTCAACCTTGAGCCTGTTGATATAACTTCTTCAGATAATGAAATTGAAAATCTAAACTATATGAATTCGGTAATCGAAAACTTAGTTTCAATTAAACCAGAGCAATATTTATGGAGCTACAAAAGATTTAAAGGTGTTATAGATTACAATTCGCTTTAGAGAGTTTATTAGCAATTAATGATATAATATCATCATGAAAATTTCTGATGATATTAAAAGTGTATATGCGAGAGATCCTGCAGCGAGAAATGCTTTTGAGATTATTACCTGCTACTCAGGTGTTCAAGCTCTAATCTTTTATCGCCTAAGTCATCAACTATGGAAATGGCAACTCAAATGGTTGGCTAGATTTTTATCTACATTGGCGCGATGGATTACTGGTATTGAGATTCATCCTGCTGCCGATATAGGCAGTCGTTTTTTCATTGACCATGGCATGGGTGTGGTCATAGGAGAAACTGCTGTGATTGGGGACGATGTCACTATGTATCATGGTGTCACGCTTGGAGGTACCAGCTGGTCAAAAGGAAAACGACATCCAACAATAGGTAATAATGTTGTCATAGGTGCTGGAGCAAAAGTTCTGGGCCCTATTAAAATTGGAAATAACGTCAGAATTGGCTCTAATTCAGTTGTTGTGAAGTCCGTTAAAGCAAATGAGACTGTTGTTGGCATACCAGCAAGAGTGATTAAAAAGACTTCGTCTAAAAAATCTGGCAAATTTGAGGCTTATGCAGTTGATCAAAATATTGACGATCCAACGGTTATTGCTGTTAATGCTATTCTTGAGCACTTGCATGATATGGATGCTCAAATTAAAAAAGTTTCTAAAACTCTGAAACTTAATGATAAAAGTGATGAGCTTTCTGATGATTTGGAAATCGAAAGTAAGTAGTTGATTTTTTAAAATTAGACCCCACATATTAACTGAGTAATTTATTAAGTTATTTAGTTGACAAAAATAGTCAGATATTAAATAATATTGTTAAACATTTTTTAGTGAGAATATTATGCAATTAACTACGAAAGGAAGGTATGCAGTTACAGCAATGTTAGACCTTGCAACAAATGAATCGGGCAAACCAGTAACGTTAGATATTATTTCACAGAGACAAAATATTTCGCTTTCTTATCTTGAGCAACTTTTTGCCAAATTAAGGAAGGCTTCATTGGTTAAAAGTGTTAGAGGTCCTGGAGGTGGTTATCTTCTAGATACTTCTGCAGAAGAAATTAGTCTGACACAAATTATTGAAGCAGTGGATGAAAATATTGACCTCAGAAGATGTCAAGGCGCTGCAAATTGCTATATGGGTAAACAATGTATTTCTCATCGTTTATGGTGTGAAGTAAGTAGCCAGTTAAGAGATTTTTTAAGTCATAAAACTCTTCAGCAAGTAGTGGATGACTACAAAACAAATGAATCAAACAAATAATATATTATGAATAACAAACCAATTTACATGGATTATTCTGCAACAACACCTGTTGACAAGAGGGTTGCTGAAGTAATGGTTAAGTACTTAACAATGGATGGTGATTTTGGAAATTCTGGATCTCGTTCACACTATTATGGCTGGCAGGCAGAAGATGCTGTTGATAAAGCAAGAAAACAAGTGGCTGATCTAGTTGGTGCTGACCCAAAAGAAATTGTTTGGACTTCTGGTGCAACTGAATCTGATAATCTGGCTATCAAAGGAATTGCTCATTTTTATCAAAAGAAAGGTAAACATATCATTACGCTTAAAACTGAACATAAAGCAGTTCTAGATACTTGCAGACAATTGGAAAGAGAGGGTTTTGAAGTGACTTATCTTGATCCAGATTCAAACGGTATTCTGAATTTAAATGTTTTGAAAAATGCAATTCGTGAAGACACTATTCTCGTCACAATTATGCATGTCAATAATGAAATCGGTGTTATTCAAGATATAGAGGCAATAGGCAATTTATGTCGAGAACATAAAGTCTATTTTCATGTAGATGCAGCCCAATCTGCAGGCAAAGTTGAGATTGATCTATCAAAACTTCCTGTAGATTTAATGAGTTTTTCTGCTCATAAGATTTATGGGCCGAAAGGAATTGGTGCACTTTATGTTAGAAGAAAACCAAGAGTTCGAATTGAATCTCAGATGCATGGTGGCGGCCAAGAAAGAGGTATGAGATCTGGCACCCTAGCAGTTCATCAAATTGTTGGTATGGGTGAAGCCTTTGCAATCGCTAAAGAGCAAATGTCAGAAGATATTCAAAGAATTTCCAAATTAAAGGACAGGCTTGTTGCTGGATTTAGTGACATGGAAGAGGTAGTCATTAATGGAGATTTAGATCAGAGATACCCTGGGATAATGAATATAAGTTATAACTACGTAGAAGGCGAGTCATTAATGATGGCAATATCTGATATCGCTGTCTCCAGTGGTTCAGCATGTACTTCAGCAAGTTTGGAGCCTTCTTATGTATTAAGGGCACTTGGACTTTCTGATGAATTAGCTCATTCCTCTATTCGCTTTTCTATTGGGCGTTTTACTACTGAAGAGGATATTGACAGAGCAATTGAGTTGGTGAGATCAAAGGTTGAAAAGCTAAGAGATTTGTCACCACTATGGGATATGTATAAAGAGGGAATTGATTTATCTAAAGTTGAGTGGGCAGCTCATTAGAATTAAGTATTAGGAGAATATTATGGCATACGGTGAAAAAGTAATGGATCATTATGAGAATCCAAGAAATGTTGGAGTCTTAGATAAAGATGATAAAAGTGTTGGTACTGGAATGGTTGGCGCTCCAGCGTGTGGTGATGTCATGAGACTTCAAATCAAAGTCGATGGAAAAGGTGTAATAGAAGATGCTAAATTCAAAACCTATGGTTGTGGCTCTGCTATTGCTTCTAGCTCATTACTTACTGAATGGGTGAAAGGCAAAACTTTAGACGAGGCATCTCAGATTAAAAATTCAGATATTGCTGAGGAATTAGCACTTCCTCCAGTTAAAGTTCATTGCTCAGTTCTTGCTGAAGATGCTATAAAAGCAGCTATTGCAGATTTAAAAAGCAAATCTTAACTAAATTTATGTCAATAACATTAACCGAAAAAGCTGCACAAAGAGTTCAAAACTTTCTGGTTAATAGAGGCTCAGGTCTTGGTATTAGATTAGCAGTGCAAACAACAGGGTGCTCAGGATTGGGGTATAACCTTGAGTTTGTCGATACAACGAATGATGATGATACTATCTTTGAAGATAGAGGGGTGAAAGTTGTCGTCGATGCTAAAAGTCTTATCTATCTTGATGGTACAGAGGTTGATTATGTTAAAGAGGGCCTTAATGAGGGTTTTGAATTTAAAAATCCAAATGCTAAAGGTGAGTGTGGTTGTGGGGAATCATTTACGGTCTAATGTCATACAATGATTCATGCAAAATTACTTCGATCTCTTAAAAATTAAAAAGTCATTTGATATAAGTCTTGATAGCTTAGAATCAAGTTACCAAGAATTAGTTAGAGAGTATCATCCTGATAAAAATATGGATCGTTCTTCTGAAGAGCAAGCCAAAGCCTTTCAAAACACATCATTGATTAACTCTGCATATGAAACCTTAAAATCACCTCTTAAAAGAGCAACATATCTATTGGAATTAGAAAATATAAATCCTTTTGATGAAACTGATACCTCGATGAATATGGATTTTTTGATGTCACAAATTGAATTAAGAGAGGAGCTAGATAGCTTTAAATCTAATCAAGATGAGCTGGGACTTGATAATTTCATAGATAAGATTAAATCATTAATTAATGACAATGTTAAAAATATCAGTGTTAATTTTCAGAAAGAAGCCTCATTAGATATTATTAAAAATTTGGTTAGGGAGTTAAAGTTTTATATTCAGTTACAAAACCAAGCAAAAACTTTTCTGGATGAGTTGATTTAATATGGCGCTTTTACAAATCTCCGAACCAGGACAATCCACCGCCCCTCACCAGCATAAGCTTTCTGTAGGCATAGACTTAGGAACAACTAACTCATTAGTCGGTTCAATCATGAGCGGAGAAAATCGTATCCTTGAAGATTCACAAGGAGAAAGAATCCTTCCTTCGATTGTTCATTGTGGAAAAAATAATGAAGTTGAGGTGGGTAACTCTGCACTCAAATATTTAGAGTCAGATCCAACTAATACTATTACCTCAGTCAAGAGATTCATGGGCATTGGTAAAAATGATGTTAAAAATCTTGAAAAGCTTCCTTTTAAATTTCTTGAAAGTGAAAACAATATCTTTATCCAAACTAGTTCTGGAGACTTTTCAGCGGTTCAAATTTCCTCATTTATTCTTGCTGAATTAAAAAGTAGAGCGGAAATGGCATTAGGTGGTGAACTAACTGGAGCAGTTATCACAGTCCCAGCATACTTTAATGATGCGCAGAGGCAAGCAACAAAGGATGCGGCTACTTTGGCTAATATCAATGTGCTTAGATTATTAAATGAGCCTACTGCTGCTGCAGTCGCATATGGTTTAGAATCCGGAGAAGAGGGGGTTCACGCAGTTTATGATTTAGGTGGTGGAACTTTTGATATTTCCATTCTTCAATTTGAAAAGGGTGTATTTAAGGTTCTTTCTACTGGAGGCGACTCTTCTCTTGGAGGCGATGACTTTGATCACGTCATATTTGATGATTTTTTAATAAAAAACAATCTATCCTCATTAACCCCAGAACAGATTCAAAAACTACGAATTTTGTCAAAATCTGCGAAAGAAGAACTTAGCTCAAAGAATGAGTCAAGTTTTATTTTCGATAATTTGGAATATAGCATTACAAAAAATCAATTTGAAGACCTAATAAAGCCTCTAATTAAGAGAACCTTGCTAATTATAAAAAGAGCATTACGTGATGCAGATACGGATATTGATCAAGTTAAAGACATTATCATGGTTGGGGGATCGACCAGAGTGCCATTAGTTAAAAATATGGTCTCAGATTTATTTTCAAAACCAGTACTTGATTCTATTAATCCCGATGAAGTCGTTGCAAAAGGAGCTTCAATTCAAGCTAATCTTTTAGCAGGAAATAAATCAAATAAAGATATGCTACTTCTTGATGTTCTTCCTCTGTCTTTAGGAATAGAAACAATGGGTGGTTTAGCTGAGAAAATCATTCCAAGAAACACTCCAATCCCGATTAAAAGAGGGCAAGAGTTTACCACTTATAAAGATGGTCAAACTGCCATGAGTATTCATGTTGTTCAGGGTGAAAGAGAGCTGGTTTCCGATTGTAGATCCCTAGCAAAATTTGATTTAAAAGGAATACCGCCGATGGTTGCTGGCAATGCAAGAATACTTGTTGAGTTTCAAGTAGATGCAGATGGACTATTATCTGTGAGCGCTACTGAAACAACTTCAGGCTCTAAATCTGACATTGTGGTCAAACCATCATATGGGCTCTCTGATCAAGAGATGGAAAGAATGCTGAAGGACTCTATTAAGTTTGCCAAAGAGGATATTCAAAAAAGACAGTTATTTGAACAGCAAGTTGAAGCCAAAAGAACGCTTGAAGCCATCGATTCAGCTCTAGATAAGGATAAACACTTACTAGATGAATTCTTGTTATCAGATATACTGTCTGCAAGAGAAAATCTCAATAGTGTTGCCGAATGTAATGATGAAACAAGCATTAAGGAAGCTATTGAGAATCTTGAGAAGATATCAGAACCATTTGTTGAAATGAGAATGAACTCTACTATAAGACATGCTATGCAGGGTCACAACATAGATGAATTTAAGGAGTAGTATGCCACAAATTATTGTTTTACCCCATGAAGAACTCTGCCCAGAAGGGATTGTTATAGAAGGAAATACAGGCCAAAGTCTATGCAAAGCGTTATTAGAAAATGATGTTGAAATTGAGCACGCTTGTGAGATGTCAAATGCATGTACTACTTGTCATATCTATATCAGAGAGGGTTTTGATTCTATAGAAGAATCTGATGAGATTGAGGACGATTTACTTGACAAGGCTTGGGGTCTAGATCCAGATTCAAGACTCTCTTGTCAAGCGATTATTGGCAATGAGGACATGGTAATAGAGATTCCTAAATACACCATTAATCAGGTGTCAGAAAATCATTAAATTTATAATTTAAAAAGTTTATTCAGAAAACCCTCTTCTTGTTTTATTTTAAGGCTTTCGGGAAGAGTTTTCGAGAAAACCCATCTAGGAAGAGGTGGGTTATCGCTTCCTCCGCAAGTTTTTCCCATGTTTTTAGGGTGAAAAATTTTAAAAAATTCTGGATTGTTTAGATCATCTACATAAACTAAACCGCAAAAGCTTTCACTGTGATCAGTTTTGATGATATTTTTTATCTCTTCAATCGTTAGTATGAAAGATTCTTTACTTAAGGTTTCAACAGAAGGTGATTGGTCAGTATCGTATAAATACCAATCACGAGGGTTAGATTTCAAGCTATTGAAGAAGTCATAGCATTCTTCGAGGTTCATAATTCCATTGAACCTCCCATTGAAACGCTCTATGAAATTAGTCATAGATTATCTTATTCAATAGTAATACTTGGAAATGCTCCGATAGCTTTATCCTGAAGAGTTAATTGAGCAGCAACTTTTCTGGCAATTTCTTTATAAATCTCTGTGGTTCTACCATTTGGATCTTTAATTACCGTTGGAGTTCCTTCATCCACATCAGTTCTGATATTCATTTCTAATGGAAGCGCTCCAAGGAAGTTAACACCAGCATCTTTCGCCATTGAATCACCGCCACCTTGGCCAAATATTGCTTCTTCATGGCCACAATTCGAGCAGATATGAAGCGACATATTTTCAACGATTCCCAGAATTGGTATATTTACCTTCTCAAACATTTTTAGACCTTTTTTAGCATCAATGAGGGCAATATCTTGCGGGGTGGTCACAACCACAGAGCCGCTAACAGGAATTTTTTGTGACAATGTTAATTGGGTATCACCCGTTCCAGGGGGTAAATCAATGACCATATAATCCACACCTCTCCATAAAGTATCCCTTAGCATTTGCTCTAATGCTTGAGTAACCATAGGACCACGCCAAATCATTGGAGAGTCCTCATCCACTAAAAACCCAATTGACATAGTTTGCATTCCATGCCCTAATACTGGAAGTAACTTTCCCTCGCCTGTAGTATCAGGTTTTGCATCTTTAACACCAAGCATTCTTGGCTGAGAAGGGCCGTATATATCAGCATCAAGTAGGGCAACTTTAGCACCTTCAGCTTGGAGAGCAAGCGCCAAGTTAACTGACGTGGTAGATTTACCAACACCACCCTTGCCTGATGCAACAGCAATGATATTTTTTACTTCAGGAAGTGTATCCACTCCTTTTTGAGTTGAATATTTAGCAATTTTAGTTTTAATTTTAACATTTGAGGAAGAAGCGCCGGCAGAACTCAGAGTATCTGTTATAGAATCAATTAATGTCTGATGATAACTTTGAGCAGGATAATTAAGTTCGATAACTACATTAACATCGCTACCATTTATCTCAATTGAATTAATTGATTTAGATGAGACAATATCCTGGTTAGTATGAATGTCAATAACCTTAGATAAAGCTTTTTCAATATGATCTTGTGTCAAATCTGGCATATAAAATTAGTATGTTTGAGTAAAATGGTTATTTTATCTGATTCGATTATCGAACCACCCAAAAATATTGGGTTTTTTGGACTATTTTTTTAATGACTAAAAGAAAGATTTTAGTAACTTCAGCTCTTCCATATGCTAATGGTGAAATTCACCTGGGGCATCTTTTAGAGTATATCCAAACAGATATTTGGGTGAGATTTCAAAAAGCTATTGGTAACGAATGCCATTATGTTTGCGCAGATGATGCGCATGGTACACCTATTATGTTAAAAGCTGATGAATTAGGCATCACTCCAGAGAAGTTAATTGGTTCTGTTAGCGAAAGACACCAAAAAGATTTTAAGGATTTCTACATTGGTTTCAGTCAGTATCACTCTACCCATAGTGAAGAAAATAGAGAGATTTCTGAGTACATTTACAATCAATTAAATACAAAAGGATTTATCTCTAAAAAGACTATATCTCAAGCATTTGACCCTGTAAAGAAAATGTTCTTACCTGATCGCTTCATTAAGGGCGAATGTCCTAAATGTGGCGCTGAAGATCAGTATGGTGATAATTGTGAGTCTTGTGGTGCTACATATTCACCAACAGAGTTGAAGAATCCAAGATCTGTAGTCTCTGGAGTGGAGCCCATTACAAAGGATTCTGAGCACTATTTTTTTGATTTACCAAAATTTGAAAAAGATCTTAAATCTTGGACTTCTGCAGGACATTTGCAAGAAGAAACCAGTAACAAACTCCTTGAATGGTTCAATCAAGGTCTTCAGCAATGGGATATTTCAAGAGATGAACCTTATTTTGGCTTCAAGATACCAGGAACCAAAAATAAGTTTTTCTACGTTTGGCTTGATGCCCCAATTGGATATTTAGGTAGTTTTAAAAAATACTGTAATGAATCTGGAGTAAATTTTGATGAGTACCTAAACACTGATTCAGACACAGAAATGTATCATTTCATTGGGAAAGATATTATTTATTTTCATGCATTATTTTTTCCAGCAATGCTAATGGGGTCAGGTTTTAGAACCCCGAGTGCTATCTATGCTCATGGTTTTTTGACAGTCAATGGCCAAAAAATGAGTAAATCTAGAGGTACTTTTATTCAAGCAAGGAATTATTTGAATTATCTAAATCCTGAATATCTAAGATATTACTATGCCTACAAGTTGTCATCTCGTATTGATGATATTGATTTAAGTCTTGAAGACTTCAAATATAGAGTGAATTCTGATTTGGTTGGCAAGGTGGTTAATATCGCTTCACGCTCTGCGGGTTTTATTGTTAAAAAATTCAATAAAAAGTTATCAGCATATGTTTCTGAAAATGAACTTTATGATGAGTTTATTAAAGCTGGTTCGACTATTTCCAAACATTATGAAAATAGAGAATTTGGTCAGGCAATGCGAGAAATCATGAAACTTGCAGACAAAGCCAATCAATACATTGATGATAAGAAACCCTGGCAAATGATTAAGGAAGAAGGAAAAGAAAATGAGGTACACGATGTTGCCTCTATGTCTTTGAATTTTTTCAGAGTTTTAATGACTTATTTATCACCTGTTCTTCCTGATATGGCAGAAAAAGCGAGAGATTTTCTTAAACTTAAAGATCTTTCTTGGAATTTAATTGAAACCCCTTTAACCAAACATGAAATAAATAAATTTAAACCATTAATGTCAAGAATTGAGGATGAGCAGATTGACAAATTAATTGAGTCCTCAAAAGAAATTTCACAAAAAAATGAACAAACAAAGGAACAAGTTATGGATAACTATATATCTATAGATGATTTTGCAAAAGTTGACTTAAAAGTTGCAAAAATAATTGATGCAAGTCATGTCGAGGGTGCCGATAAGTTACTTCAGTTAACGCTTGACATAGGTGAGGAAAAAACAAGAAATGTTTTTGCTGGTATTAAAGCTCATTATGCTCCAGAAGATCTTAAAGGTAAGCTAACAGTCATGGTATCAAATTTAGCCCCAAGAAAGATGAAATTTGGTGTTTCAGAAGGTATGGTTCTTGCTGCAGGGGATGGTGAATCACTTCATATTCTTAACCCTGATGACGGAGCAAAACCCGGAATGAAAATATCTTAATATTTAGGAGAGATGGCAGAGCGGTTGAATGCGCAGACCTGGAACGTCTGTATACGTTAATAGCGTATCGAGGGTTCGAATCCCTCTCTCTCCACCAATTCATAATGGTCAATAACCCTTTTAAAACAAAGGTTCTAATAAAATTTTTTTGTGTAAAGTAACAATCATGAATAAAGTTGTTTATTTAGTTTTTTTCTTTTTATCTACCAATGTAATCGCTGAAAATTCTAGACCATTGGCGGATGGACTATCTTCCTGTGCAGGGACTTACATGTTTGCTCAAGAGATATATAGAAATGCAAACAATGATGAGCGTGTAGAAATGTTCCAGGATTTATCATCACAATATTTATCAGCTGCTGAGGCCAGTTATTTTCTTCTCAGAGATGAGTCTATTACACCGAGAAAGATTGCCGAAAATAACATGCAGAAAACATTTAACATGTGGTCCCCAAGATTTAAACAACTTATGACAGAAGAGGGTAGACAAGACAAGGCAGCAAACAATGCCCTTCTTAAAGACCTTCTTGAAGATATAAAACTTTGTGCAATTATTGACAAATCTGGAAAGAAGCTACTTAATGAGTACAATAATTACTTATCCAAAAATTAATTTGACTGAATAGTGTCACTTAGTCCAGATTTTTCCAAAAAAGATATAAACAAAAATATTGATCGTTTGATTAATGAGGGCTACGAAGTTGCTCGCAAGGCATCGGATGGAGATAGTTGGGAGTCTGTTATATCTCTACTTGATGAGTTTGAATTTAGATTTGAAAGAGAGTGTAGCGTTAATTCTCATCTAAATTCTGTGATGTTCGATGAAAAGTTTAATCAAGAATATGAAAAGACACTTCCAAAAATTTCTAAGTTTTATTCCAATATATCAACCAATAAAGAACTCTTTAAGGCTTATAAAAGAGTTTTAGATACTGATCTAACACAACAACAAACTCATATCGTAAATGAAGCGATAAAAGGATTTCAGTTATCAGGTATCGATTTAGATGCTGATAGTCAAGAGGAATTTAAAAAAATTCAAGAGCGGTTAACCGTTTTAAGTAATACATTTTCGAATAATTCACTCAAGTCGACCAATGAGTGGAAAAAATCAGTCTCTAAGGCTGATTTGCCAGGTTATACAGAAGATCAATTGTCAAAAATTAGAAAAGAAGATGGTTCTTTAGAGATTAACCTTCAAATGCCTGTTTATTTAGATTTAATGACGTTTTGTGAAAATCAGACATTAAGAGAGGAAGTATATAAGGCTTATATTTCTAGAGCCTCTGAAATTGGCCTTACTAGTAAAAAGTATGATAATACCAAGGTTATGGATGAAATTCTTAAATTACGTCTTAAATTAGCCAATTTACTAGGTTTCAATAACTATGCTGAGTTATCGATTGCCTCTAAGATGGTTGAAAGCCCAAATCAGGTGATAGATTTTCTAGATTTATTAATTAGCAAGAGTCAACCTCAAGCATTAACAGAGTTTCAAGAATTGGAATCATTTGCAGGATGCAAAATCAATCCTTGGGATTTTGCGTTTTATTCTGAAAAATTAAAAGAAAAGAAGTATGGATTCAAAAAATCTGATCTAACCCCATACTTCCCTGAGGAGTATGTTCTTAATGGTCTGTTTAGTCTAATAAAAGAGCTATATGAAATTTCACTCAAAGAGGTTAAAGAAGATTCTTATCATCAAGATGTGAAAGTTTTTGACTTAGTAAAAAATAATGAAACTATTGGTCGAGTTTATATAGACCTTTACGCAAGAGAAAATAAAAGGGGTGGTGCATGGATGTCAGATTATCAGCCTCTTACAGAAAAA
>Ga0181574_10003191_pt1 | contig 14637 bp, 11 predicted proteins | sample 101ome_24_FD_145600 | JGI IMG/M metagenome (GOLD analysis project Ga0181574, IMG submission 145600) | Coastal salt marsh microbial communities from the Groves Creek Marsh, Skidaway Island, Georgia - 101410AT metaG (spades assembly) | ecosystem: Environmental > Aquatic > Marine > Intertidal zone... | reverse complement strand
CTGATGATCCTGATCCAGCAGGCAAAGCCCGTGAGATTCAGTCTTCAATTAACAACATTGCTGCTCATTAGGGCTCAGGGATAGCCCCTGATCTGCGCAAATAAAAATGGCTCCTCCACAGTGAGTGTTGATTCCGCTACTGGGATCGCCTCTCTTTAACTCGTGGAGCAATATCCTATGAATACACTGATTTCTAATACTCGGCTAACGGAAGAACTGGGTGCAAGGCAAACGGGGCAGGGTAGCCTTTCGCTGGGCAAGTACCTCAAAACTGTTATGTTGAGCATTGGGTTGCTGGTGATGGGGTTTACATCGGCCCTCGCTACAGCGGATGAACCCATCAATATCAATTTGGCGAGTGCTGAGGTCATGGCAGAAGCGTTACACGGCGTTGGCATAACCAAAGCTCAGCGCATCATCGAGTATCGAGAAGCCCATGGGCCCTTCGAACACATCGAAGAGTTGGCTGCGGTTCGGGGTATTGGCCTCGATACGGTGGAGAAAAACCGCGATGTCATTCGCCTTCAGTAAACGTATGTGGAGCCGGGCGCCTTGTTGCTACTGACAGGCGCCACGGGCTATCTGGGCAGTGCTGTCGCGGCAGCACTCTCCGCCAGCGATCAAGGTTTTCGATATCTCGGGCGGAGGGAAGCGTCGGTTTTGGGCGCTGACTGGGTTCCCGGTGATTTGTCCGATATCGGGGCAGTTGCTCCTGACGTATTCAAAGACGTGAGCGCCGTGATTCATTGTGCCGGCCTCGCGCATCGGGCGGCGCCTGAGCGGGATTATGATCAGGTCAATGTGAAAGCCAGTAAAGCATTAGCGCAGCTGGCGAAGAACGCAGGGGTACGCCACTTCATCTACCTGAGCTCTCTCAACGTTGTTTCTGCGGGGTTCGCCGATCCGACCGCATCCTCTGAGGTGATCTCACAACCAGCCGAGGCTTATGCGTGTTCTAAATGGCTAGCGGAGACGGCGCTTCGGGAAATCTGCTGCGATGACGACATGGCACTCACGGTGATTCGACCCGCGCTCCTGTTTGATAAGACGCTAACCGCTAATCTAGCGACCCTCGAACGGATGTTAGCGTGGTGGCCCTTTTTATTGCCGGAAACGGGGTGTCGTTCGCTCGTGGGAAGACCGGATGTGGTCAAGCTAATTTTGGCATGCGCAGAGGGGAGGGCGGGAGCGCCGGTGGGGCAGCCCGTGATCGCCGCGACAGATGGTGAATGCTACACCGCTCAATCCATTTCACGATTATTGGCTCCCGGGCGAGCCCAATGGGCCGGCGGGGGACTTGCGATGCCGCTATGGATTTATCAGTCGGCGTGCCGCCTTCTGGACTTGCGGCGCAATGCATCACAGGGTTCCACCGGGTCCGCGCTGACCGCTCGGCACTGGTGCGGCGCGACACCCCAAGTGATTGGATGGGCGCCCTCCCTCACGCTCAAGACCCGGCTGGATGGCCAGTAAGTGATGTTGATACTTGTGTTGATGGGTCTCGCCTCTATTGCTGGTCTTTGGGCCTTTATGCGGCTGGCGCCTCGTCTGGGTTTGGTGGACCGACCCAACCACCGCAGCTTGCATACCGTGCCCACCGTGTTGGGCGGCGGTGTTGTGCCAGTCGTGTTGATCGCTGGCTATCTATTTGTATTTGCCCCGATGGCAGGTGCCCACGGTGTCGCCTGGTTACTTCTGATATTGGGCGCCATTGGGGTGAGCGATGACAAATGGGGGTTGCCCAGCGGGCCGCGGTTTGTGAGTTACCTTCTGGCCGGCATTGCGCTTCCCTGGCTTCTTCTCCCTGTCGCTCAGCCGCTGTCCTTCATCGCTTTGATCGGATTGTTGGCACTGGGTGTGAGCGTGGCATGGTGTATCAACCTGTTTAATTTTATGGATGGCGCCGATGGGTTTGCGACGGTGCAACTCCTGTGCGTGTCTTTGGGCTTGGGCCTCATTGGAAAATTCGGTCCAATCAATGCCGAGGCGCTGGTCTGGTGCAGCGGGGCTTTACTCTCCTGCGGCCTACCCTTGCTCTTTTTTAATTGGCCCCCCGCTAGGTTATTCCTCGGGGATGCAGGTGCAATCCCGTTGGGCTTTTTTTTGGCTGTGCTCGGGGTTTTGGCGGGTTCCGCAGATACCTCATTGGGGGCGGCGTGGTTGATTCTGATGATGCCTTTCTTGATCGATTCTAGCGTCACCTTGTGTTGGCGCTTGCTATCGGGTGATCCGCCGCACATGGCCCACAGAGATCACGCGTATCAGCGTCTGGTTCTCAGAATCGGCAGTTCGCTTCCCGTGACGTTGGGGCTAATGGCACTGCAAACTGCATGGCAGTTTCCTCTGGCGGTAACGGCCGTCAACAGTGAATTATTCCCCCCACTTCTGGTACTTTTATCAGCCATTCCGTCCCTTCTGATTCTGGTCTATTCGCGGTCAACGCAGTAAACTCGGTCCTCCGCCTTAGGGCCTCGATCGCTATGTTGATCGGGCCGAAGCTCAGGAAAATATATGGTGAAGAAAATCACGTCGCGATTCCGCGCGTTGGGCCTCAATTCTCTCACCAGCATCGTCTTGCTTTTTGAGAGACGCGCGCTTCCTGACTCTTACCGGGTCGCAGGCTGGGTTGTACTTGACCTCGCTATCGTTGCGGCTGCTCTGTTCGGGGCTTTGCAGGTGAGTCTGGCGCCGCCGGATTCGGCGTTCCAGATATTGCCACTCTCCACCCTAGTTTTGCTGCTGATAGCGACGTCGGTGATTTTTTCCCTGCATGGGCTCTATCGGTCTGTCATCCGGTACATGGGGCAGCAGGCGGTATGGGGTTTGGTAAAGGTGGTCAGTCTGTCGACGTTGGTGCTGGGCGCCTTGATTTTTCTAACGTCTGCTCCAGCGCCGAAGACGGTACCGATGATTTACTGGCTGTTTCTTTTTTTCGGCGTTGGCGGCTTGCGTTTGGTGTCGCGTGGGCTTCATCAAATCAGTGACCAATCGGATGTTCGCGCCGTAATCATTTACGGCGCCGGCGACACTGGCAGACAGCTGTTTAATGCTTTGAATCATGGTTCTGACTACAGAGTCGTTGCCTTCGTGGACGACAATCCCGCGTTACAAGACACAGTCATCAATGGCCGTCCGGTTTTGGCAGTTGAGGAAATTTCTGATCTGGTGACGGCACACTCGGTGCGCCAGGTGCTTCTGGCAATTCCTTCTGCATCGCAGGAACGTCGACGTGACATTATCAATTCGTTGGTGGATCTGCCGGTGCGCGTGCGTACCATCCCTAAGATATCGGAGTTGATCTCGAGTAATGCACTGGTCAATCAGATACAGGACGTAGACCTCGACGATCTCTTGGGGCGCGAGCCTGTTCCGCCGCACCCAGAACTGATTGATCGCTGTATTACCGACAAAGTGGTGATGGTCACCGGTGCGGGGGGCAGTATTGGCTCAGAGCTGTGCCGCCAAATTTTGGCCTCCTCGCCAAAAGAACTTGTCCTGCTCGATATTTCCGAATTTGCCTTGTACAGCATTGATCGAGAGATCAAAGGCATCTGCCAGCGTCAGGGGCTGCGCTTCCCGGTCGTTACCCTGCTGGGAAGCGTTCGCGACGAGCAGCGGCTTGAGTCCATTTTCCGAACTTTTGAGGTCGACACGGTTTATCACGCCGCGGCATACAAGCATGTGCCGATGGTGGAATACAACGTAGCAGAAGGCGTTGCAAACAACGTTCACGGGACGTGGAGCGCTGCATGGGCAGCACATCGCGCCGGCGTAGATACGTTTGTATTGGTGTCGACTGATAAGGCAGTGCGACCTACCAATGCCATGGGAGCCTCGAAGCGATTTGCTGAGCTGATTCTTCAGGGGCTTTCTCAGATAGAGACCGATACCCGCTTTTGTATCGTGCGCTTCGGGAATGTTTTGGGATCCTCGGGATCCGTTGTGCCATTGTTCCGGGAGCAGATTAGTGTCGGGGGCCCAGTTACGGTGACCCATCCCGAGGTCTCTCGTTACTTTATGAGTATTCGAGAAGCGTCGCAGTTGGTGCTGCAGGCAGGAGCACTGGGGACCGGAGGCGATGTATTTGTGCTCGACATGGGTGAGCCGGTGCGCATAGTCGATTTGGCTGAGCGCATGATTCATCTCAGCGGCTACGACGTGGAGCGGGATAATTTATTTGGCGAGCACATCGACCTCGAATATATCGGCCTGCGACCGGGAGAGAAGCTGCACGAAGAGCTTTTGTTAGGTACCTCTGTAACCGGCACGGGTCATCCAATGATTATGCGCGCGGAAGAGGAGTCCTTCGATTTTGACGTCATCGAAGATGCCGCGCACCGTTTGTTGAGAGCGTGTGCGGAAATGGATCTCAACGAGGTCACCGCCATACTCACGGAGTATGTGATGGGCTTTTCCGGACACGAGCCAAGACATGACTATGTGTGGGTAAAGCAGGGTCGAGTCGGCAAGCGCGTGCGAAAAGTGGTCGAAGGAGAGAACGTCACGCCAATACGCGCTGATTTAATAGGACCTCGCCAGCACTCCAATTACCAAGGCGAATAGCCTTCCGCCGGCGTCGCGCCTAAGCGGAAGACGCTGGCGGAGCCCCAGTACGCACAGCTATTTTTTCAGACAATGTCCCGTGTCCATCCTGCGAGTTGATCGGTAAGACACTCTCCAGTAACGTCGCCCGCTCGACCGTTTGAATAAAGGCCTCGGGGCGCACCATGTCTATGATCGTCAATCGACGCGACGTCGATTTTTACCTTGATGAAATGTTTGATCTCAGCGAACTGCTCGCGAGCGAGCGCTATGGAGATCATGATCGCGACAGCATCACGGCGATTCTGGATCTGGCCCAGCAAATCGCCGAGGAAGCCTTTCTACCCTGCGCAGCTGAGCTGGACGAATGCGAACCGGTTTTCGAGGATGGCAAGGCGATTACGCCCGCCGTCTTAAAAACCTGCCTGGAGACCTATGTGCAGGCGGGGTTGCCCACGGCGACCTTTGATGCAGCGCATGGGGGTATGCAGCTTCCGATTTTGGTCGCCAATTTTATGCAGGGGATGTTTCAAGCCGCGAATGCCCCTGCAGTAGGGTATGTATTCCTCACCCAATCCAATGCCCATATGTTGCAGGCCTGCGGCAGTCAGGCACTGTGTGACCGGTTTTTGGCGCCGCTCATTGAGGGGCGTTGGTTCGGCACGATGTGCCTCTCTGAGCCCCATGCAGGATCCTCGCTGTCCGACATCCGCTGTATGGCGGAGCCCAAGGGCGACGGCGCTTATAAGTTGACCGGCACGAAAATGTGGATCTCCGGGGGCGAGCAGGATATTTCAGAAAACATTGTGCACATGGTGTTGGCGCGCACACCGGATGCGCCCCTGGGCGTCAAAGGCATTTCACTCTTTTTGGTCCCCAAGATCCGCGTCGAGGACGACGGCTCGCTGGGTGAGTCCAACAACATTGCGCTTGCGGGCCTCAATCACAAGATGGGTCAACGCGGCACGACTAACACGCTGCTCAACTTTGGCGAGGGCGGTGAGTGCCTGGGCTATTTGGTGGGGGAGGTAAACGAAGGCCTCAAAAACATGTTCCATATGATGAACGAGGCGCGTATCGGTGTGGGTATGCTCGCCACGATGTCGGGTTTGGCGGGCTATCTGTACTCGCTGGATTACGCCCGCAACCGCCCGCAGGGCCGGCATCCAGGAGATAAAGACCCGAACAGTCCGATGCTCCCCATCATCGAGCATGCGGATATCCGCAGGCTCTTGATGGAGCAGAAGGTCGCGGTTGAGGGGAGCCTTGCGCTGCTGTCTTATTGTTCGCAGTTGGTCGACCGACAGCTCATCGCAAGCGACCCAGAAGAATCACAGCGGCTTACGTTGCTGCTCGAATTGCTCACGCCCGTCGCGAAATCCTGGCCCTCGGAATACACGCTCGAGGCTAACAAGCACGCAATTCAGATTCTGGGTGGCTACGGCTACACCCGAGAGTACCCGGTAGAGCGGCTGTATCGCGATAACCGCCTCAATCCGATTCACGAGGGTAGCCACGGTATCCATGGCCTCGATTTATTGGGCCGCAAGGTTAATCTTGCAGGTGGCGTCACCCTCGCCATTTTCGAAGCGGAAATGAAGCCGGCGCTGGAGGCCGCCGCAGGGAGCGAGTCGCTTGCAGCGATGGGGGAGGCGCTCACCGGCATTTGGAAACTCGCTGAACACACGATCGAGACCGTGAATCAGGAGGCCGATACGGTCACGCGCCTTTCCAGTGCCACGCCATTTTTGGACGCCTTTGGGCACGTGGTCATCGCCTGGCTATGGCTGCGTCAGGCCTTGATTGCCCAAGAGGCGCTTCAAAACGGCGTGCAGGCAGACAATGATTTTTATGAAGGCAAGATGGCCGCTTGTCAGTTCTTCTATCGCTATCACTTACCGCAGGCGGCGGAGAAGTTGCGATACGTAGCGTATCAGGATCGATCGGTGCTCGACGCGCAGGCCAGTTGGTTTACAGGCGTTTGAAGCTGAGTTGGCTATCCCCGACTTAATCGCTGAACTATCTGCCATGTGTGAATTGTTACATTAATCAATATCTGTAGCTTGATTAGTGATAGCGCTGTCCACTAACATCGGCCTTAGATCGATAAAAATTATACAAGAAGGTGCTTATGAACATTTTTCCCAAGGGATCACAGTCTGGCCCGCAATCGTGGTGGGTATTTCTACTAGCCCTCGCTCTGACTCTGTCTGGCGGTGTCGCCAGTGCCCAGTCGGACGACGAAGAAATCGCGGACGAAGTAGTAGAAGCTTCCGACGAAGACGAAGTAGACGCCTCCAGTGAACCGGCGCCTATGGAAGAAGTCATTACCACGGGTTCGCGCATCGTCAGGGACACTTTCTCGTCAATATCACCGCTGCAGGTGATCGATGGGGAAACCTCTCGTGACCTCGGACTGGTCGACACCTCCGAGTTGCTTCGCCAGGCCACAGTAGTTCAGGGCCAGCAAATCACGACCGGAATCTCAACATCAGCTGGGCTCCTTACCGACAACGGCCCGGGCTCGGCCAGCGCCACGCTGCGTGGCCTAGATCCGGGGCGTACGCTCGTGATGGTTAACGGACGCCGCTTGGCGCCTGCTGGTGTGGGCGGTGCACCGAGTAATCCGGACCTCAACCTGGTACCCGGATCGCTGATCGAGCGAGTCGACATACTTCTGGATGGCGCTTCCTCGGTATACGGTTCCGACGCGGTCGCAGGTGTAGTCAATGTGATCCTGCGCACCGACTTTGATGGTCTTCAGCTCGACGCGTTCCAAAGCTGGACGGGTTTGCCTAACGAGGGCGGCGACCAGGAAGTTTACAGCGCCACCTGGGGTGTGAACGACGATCGCGGCTTCATTGGCGTCGCTGCTGAATACACCAGAACCAACGGCTTTGCAGAGGGCGACTTGGCAGGCTTCTACAGTCCGTATTCCGGCGACTGCCGAAGCGGTATCCAACAAGGCGCGAGCGGTGATTTATACGAACAGTGCTCTGGCTCCTTCGGGGCCGGTAGCGCTATAACTGGCTACGGTTACTTTGGCTTTGATGGCGAAACACAATTCCCGGGATTCCCGCCGGGCTTTTTTCGGATCCCCGTTACGGCCGACCTATTGACACCGGGCAGCGCGAACGGTGCTGCTCTGCTGCTGTTTCCGGAAGAATTACAGGCCGCGTTTGCTCCGGACTTCGAACGCACGACCGTTTTCGCGGTCGGCGAGTACGCGCCGGGCTGGTACGGTGACGCGACGCCATACTTCGAGGCTTCCTGGTCGTCTCGCAGGACAGCGACGAACACCGCGGGACAGGGGGTTGTCGAAATCTCGGGAGACTACCCCCTCGGCAATTTCGGCGGTTTCCCCGGTACAATGTTCTATCAAAGCAACTTCGTTCGCGACACAGAAGTGGCGCAGACTCGCCTTACAGCGGGTATCAAAGGTGATCTGCCGTTCATGGACATCGGTCCGCTGGCTGGCTGGACGTACGATGCATACGCCAGCTATTCGCGCTCCAACGGCGACGATGCGATTTCTGGCATCCCATACTTCCCCCGTCTCGAGCAAACCTTGAACAACACGCGCTTCGACGAGCAGAGTGGGGAATACGTTTGTGATCCGCGAGGGGTCCCCGGTGAAGGGCAAACGGTCAACTGCCGACCTTTGAACTTCTTTGATCCGACCTTCATTTATACGGGTCGTTTCCCTGACGAGGCCGATAACGCCTACCTGTTTCCGAACCGGATGACCAACACGATTGTCGAGCAGACAGTTTTCTCGGGCTACGTGACCGGTGAGATGTTCAGCATCCCTTGGGGTGGCCCGGCCAGCCTCGTGCTGGGTTTTGAGTATCGTGAAGACGCGATCACCACGAGGACCGATGCAGGAGCCTCCGGCGGCGATTTCCTAGGTTTCTCCGGCGACCCCGGTTCCAACGGGAAGCGCTGGTTGCGTGAAGCATTCACCGAGATCGACCTGCCGCTGGTACTTGATCGCACGGCCATCAGCGAGTTGTCCGTTAACGTTGCCGCTCGCTGGACCGAGGAGGAAAATTTCGGCGAAGAAACCACCTATCGCTTTCAGGCCCAGTACGCTCCCGTTGACTGGCTGCGCTTTCGCGGTACGGTTGGCACCTCGTTCCGTGCACCGAACCTCGGTGAGCAGTTCGGAGGGCAGGTTACAGGTTACGGCAACCCCAGTGATCCCTGCCGTGTGCCGGGCATTGCGGTGCCGTTCGACGACTACGACGGCGATCCGAACACTCCGGAAACCCGCGAGTACGTTCCTGAGCTCGATCCGCGTGATCAGGACGTGATAAACAACTGTCTGAACGGCGGCGGCCCCTTCGGTCTTGAGCCGACGAACCCATACGCATTAGGCACTAGAGGGCTTGGTACGCAGAATCCCGTTTTCCTCGGTGCTCCGACCCTTGTAGCCTCCGGTTCTAATCCGGAGCTCAAAGCAGAGACCTCTACTGCAGCGACCTACGGAGTGGTCTTTGAGCAGCCGTGGACCGACCGGTTCGATTTACGAGTCTCGGCATCCTACTTCGACATCGAGATTGAAGACGAGGTGGACCAACTGTCGGCGGCAACGATTACTAATAGGTGCTACAACTCAATAGGCCTGGTGGATCCGACTTGCCAGTACATTACCCGCGATCCGCGTAACGACGCCGATGCAACGACCGGTGAAATCAGCTTCGTCCGGGCACTGCAGCAAAACCTCGGCAAGCAGTACGCCAGAGGCATCGACTACAACGTCGATTTCAGCACTCGGTTCTCCGCGGTCAATTACAGCCTTCGTCTATTTGCCACGCGGTCGCTGGAGCAGAGCGAGGAAGAATTCCGTGCCACCGAAGTCTTCCTCGACAACGACCTCAGAGAGTTCGGCAACCCGGAATGGCGCGTCAACATAACCAATATCTTCGAGGTCGGGGATTGGAGTTTCCTGTGGCAATCGCGCTATATCTCCGAGATGATCGAGGACAACGACGATCCGGAAGATCCGGTGACCACGTTCTTTAGCCCCTGCGTTCAGGCGGGAGATACCCCCTGCCTGTCTTACGACAACGTAGATGACTACTGGCTTCACGATGTTTCCGCCGCATGGCGCAACGGTATGTACGTTGTTCGTGCCGGCGTCAGAAACGTATTTGACGAGGCTCCGCCGCTCACGAACAACAACGATCTGGGCACTCTCGGCGGTATCGGCTACGACCTTCGCGGTCGGACGGTGTTCCTTAACATCACTCTAGCGCTTTAGTGAACTGGAGGCCGCTTTGCGTCCGTAGACGCTCAGAAGCCTGACGTCAGACGAAGGTCCGAGCAACATGCTCGGACCTTTTTTTTTGGCTCTGTTTTCCGCTAATCTCTTGCATCATCACAGGAGGTTTACATGCTGATAGTCCGAACACTGTTTGCAGCGTTGATTCTGTGTAGCCCCCCCCTTGTGGCGTTGGCGCAGCATGCTCAAGTTCCGGTAGAGGTGTGGGCCGATTCGCTGCAGGTGCGTGATCTGGACATGTCTCCTGATGCGCAGCGCATGGCCATGCTGATGCGCCGAGAGCGCGGTGCGGACCCTGATCTGATCGTGTTTGATACGGACAACATTCAAGGCTCGCTGCAAGCGATCCAGCCAGAAGGATTGATCCCGACTGGGCTGAGCTGGGCCAACGATAACTTCCTGATCGTGAACTTCGTCTTCGAAGATGAATCAAGAGGCCGGCCGGTCTATCTGAGCCGGACTGCCTCCTACAACGTGAAAACCGGGGAATGGACCTCGCTGGTTCGTACCAAAATGCGGGCCGATATCCGAACTGGCGATCGCATGATGAACCGGCTCGGGATTGGTCAAGTCGTCAGCGTGTTGCCCGATGAGCCGGACTACGTGCTTGTCGCGCACAATGAGGAACGGGGCAAACCGCCGAACTACTATAAGGTGAACCTCGAAAATGGTCAGCGCAGCCTGGTATTGAAGGCCAATACCCGCATGGCAAATTACGTGTGGGACCGGGAAGGCAACGCGCGAGGTGCGGCCGAATTTGACGAGGGTGACGTCGCCATTGTGTCACTGGCGCGTGTTTCGCCAGAGGACGACTGGAAGGAAGTCGGCCGTCAGCGTGCTGACAGCCGCGACCGGTTCTCCCTGCTGGGCTTTTTTGATCCTGAGCAGCCACAACTCGCAACCGTTCGTTCCGACGAACCGGGCGGTGACGTGACCGGAATATATGCTGTGGATATCCGCACTGGCGAACGCGAACTGCTCTTTAAGACGGAGAATTACGACGCTATTAACGTAGTGCTGTCTCCCCGCCTAGCCGACGGCACCAAGGTCGTTGGCTACACATACTCCAACGACAAGGGGTACCAGCGCTACTACGTCGACGAAACCTACGGCTCGCTGTACCGTGGCCTGCAGCAGGCTTTTCCCGATCGTAACGTACGCATCGATCGAGTGTCCGAGGACGGCAAGACGACCCTCGTGTACACCACCGGACCACAGGCGCCGGGGCAGTGGTACCTCGTGAAGGACGGCAAGGTCGCACCTGTGATCGGTGCGTCCACTGAGATTGTCGGAGCGTCCCTGTCCCCGGTCCAGGTGTTCACCTACGAGGCACAGGATGGGCTAGAAGTCTCTGGCTACGTAACCATTCCCGCCAACCGAAAAGGCCCTTATCCGACCATTGCGATGCCGCACGGCGGCCCCTGGGTTCGAGACTTCTACGGGTACGATCGCTGGGCCCAGATGCTGGCCAACCGCGGCTACGCAGTGTTCCAACCGAACTATCGTGGCTCTACCGATCTGGGCAAATCGTTCTGGATGGCCGGCGACCGCAAATGGGGCCACGAAATGCAAAACGATATTGAAGATGGTATCCAGGCTTTGGTTAAGGACGGTATAGCCGATCCGGAAAAGCTCGCAATCTTCGGGTGGAGCTATGGTGGCTACGCGGCATTTGTCGCTGCGACTCGAAACAACGACTTGTTCAACTGCGTCGTATCGGGCGCCGGCGTTTCCGACCTCACCCGGATTCGCAGAGGGCTCTCGGGTAGCCGATTTCTACGTCGCTTTCAGGAGCCCACGATCGCGGGCGTCTCACCGGTAGATCTGGCAGGCAAGGTCGGTGTGCCGATGCTGATTGTGCACGGCGACTATGATCAGACGGTGCCGGTTGAGCACAGCCGTCGCTTCGTCGAGGGCTTGAAAGAAGCTGGCGTCGACCACCAGTACATCGAAATCGAGGACATGGGGCACAGCCCGCTGTTGTTCGAGCAAAACATGCAGTGGTTCCCCGAGTTGTTTGCCTTCTTCGACACGAAGTGCGGGTTCTGACGCGCAAGGCCCAGGGTGATTGCTACTCGATACGTCTGACGCGGTAGGAACGGCTGGACACCTCGAAACTGATCGTCGGGTTTCCGGTCAGTCTTCGGCGAAACTCGGCCACGGCTGGCAGGGACGTCGGCTGAATCACTTCGACTAGCTGGGTCTGCTCCCAAACCGCACCGTCTTCGGTATAGAAACGATGCCGTCCAACGTTGTTGCTCGTGATTCGAACGATGGTTGCTTCGAATCGTCGAGGAATCTCGGCTTTCTCGTTATCGCGCTGCTCGGGCTCGGGCTCGGGCGCAGCGGCCCAGTCTGGCAGTTGCTCTGTCGCTCTAACCGACCGCGCGACAGCAGTCGGGGCGGCCTGAGAGGCTGAAGCATCTGTGGCGCCCGGGGCGATCGGCAGGTCCCCTGCGTTGCGCTCGACCTGATCCATTGAGCTGAGTGCCTCCGCGAGCCGATCTGCGGCGGCATCAAAACACGCCAAGCGAACGTCAGGATCGCGCAACTCCCGGCAACTCGCCGTATCTTCAGCCGCTAGTCTCAATGGATCTGCTGCTGCATTTGCAGAGTCAATATCCTGCGCCAGCACAGATACTTGCAGCACTAACAGCGGAGACAAGAGTGCGATACCGATGAGCTTGCGCCACGTCGACACGTCTGCTCTATCCGTCATGGTTATGTCCCGTATGCCTTTACGCCTCTGCATTGTTGTCTTAATGCAATGTGGCTTGTCGCTCGAGTCTAGCAAGCCGCCTGAAAGGTGTATACGGCCCGGTGGTTGTAAACCGCGGCGCTACCGCAAGGACGGATAAGGACTTGCTGGCCCGGTTGCAGGAGAATGTGATCGACGTCGCGCGATGCGACGATGGGCGGTGGGCAACTGGTTTAATGCAAAAGACCAAGCAAGCAATTCAGGCTGGCCACGCGGCCTATCAACGGGCGACTGTGCCGGAGGCCGGTACCGCCAGCTCCAAAGACACGGCTTGAAGCTCCTTATTTTTCCACTTTTGGACGGGGCTCGTCGCAATGGCTCCGACAGACATTCAGGACTCCTAAGTTGTGGTTGCTTTCCTCTAGTAGCTTGCCGCTAATAGGGACAAAAAGAGGAGCAATTTTTCCGTACGCTGGGCTTTCAAGCGGTAGGTTGCCACGACCTGGCGGGACCGGAAATCGAGCGCATGATTGGCCTGCCGCCCGGGGGCGGCCTCACGATTAGCCTGCACGGTGCAGTAGCGCACCGCTTCGGACGGGCGGAACTGGTCCGCTATCAGCCGTCTATCGGGCAGGACCTTTACGCACGCACAGCGCTACCCGCAATCGGCCTGCTACGGGCGGCTATCGATGTAGAGGATCTCGACCGCTGTGCCCGACAGTGTCGAGAAGCCGGCTACCGGATCCTCGAGGAACGATCCTTCGGCACTCGACGCGGGCGGAGCCTACAGAGCCCTGCCGGCTGGTGGATTGACCTTCTCGAATGATCCCAGCAACTAGAGGGCGGGCTTCATCAGGCTGAGTGCTACCGTGGCAACAATGAAGAGCCAGAGCAGCAGGAGTACCCGGGTTGCAGCCCAGTAGTGACCCATGAGTTCGGTATTAAGCGCGGAAGACTCCGGGTCCGCGCGCAGGGCATTCCAGCACTCGAACCAGCCGATAAGCTTCAGCCGGATGCCCGCTCCGCAGGCCACCACACCGGCGAAGCACGCCAGCTTCCACTGCAGCCACGTTGGTATCGGCCAGTCTCCACCCAGAAGTCCGCCTGCGAGGGCAAGGAGTAGCACGATCAGTAGATAGCGGGACCAGCGGTCTGCGGTGGCGAGGCGGTTGCCTAGAGAGCGATGGCGCAGTCGGTGCACAAGCTCGACAAAGAGCAACCAGGCCCCGCCAACTAAGGCCGCAGTCAATACCAACGCGTTACCGCCGGGAAAAAAACCGAGGCTCGCCGCGAGCATAGTGCCAAGCGCTGCCTGCAACACAAGAGCATAGCGCACATGCTGATCTACGATCATGACATGATCCATAAGCCTCTCCCGCTCTGGGAATGGCATATCCGAGCTGTCGCTGACGTAGCGAAAGGTCGCATTGATCACCAGTTCCGATCCAAGCCAGTAACCCAGCACTGAAATGTGGGCAACGAGAAGCGACGGGATCACTGTGTTTCTCCCACACGTTGGTGGCTCAACGAAACCAACTCATAGCGGGTCTGCATGTAACCTCCCACGGTGGCAAGTAACAGCAGGTAGCTGCCATCGATGGTGCACCAGAGGTCATAGTAGGGATGCTCTTCGAGTAACCCTGGCACGTTGGTGTAGGCAAAATGATGAGCCTCCATCGGGCCCATCGCGGTCGTCAGCGTCTCCTGCCCGAAGTAGGCAATGGTCAGGTCAATCGGGAATAGAAGCGGTCCGGTGGCGCCGCGATGATCTGGCGACGACAGATACAGGCCATTGAAGTGCTGCTCCCCGGTGCCCTTCGACAGATCATAAAGGGCTAGATGCAGGCCATCGTTGACGATCGCGTGACTACCAAAGGAGCGCATCGGTGTGGTGAGGGATACTCGCTGTGAGAGCCGCCCCTCGGTAGCTGACAGAGTTTCGCAGCAGGCCTCTCTTGCTCCGAAGGTAAACCAGCCGGAGCCTGCAAAACGGCCTCCGACGGCGATTCGCACGGAGCAGTCTGCCGGCAGGCCTTCAGGGTTGATGCGCAAGCTGATATCGCGCACCACCGCCGGCGCGTCGTCGATCTCGCTGTGCGCCGTGACCACCCGC
>Ga0181574_10003190_pt1 | contig 14639 bp, 13 predicted proteins | sample 101ome_24_FD_145600 | JGI IMG/M metagenome (GOLD analysis project Ga0181574, IMG submission 145600) | Coastal salt marsh microbial communities from the Groves Creek Marsh, Skidaway Island, Georgia - 101410AT metaG (spades assembly) | ecosystem: Environmental > Aquatic > Marine > Intertidal zone... | reverse complement strand
AGACCCCCGATGCGCTGGGAGAATCTGAGCCAAGACACCATGGGCTCATCGAGCGTGGAAGGGCAAATGCAGGCAATCGACGAGGACTTGTAGAAAACCATGGCATACACTCGAATCCAAACCAGATCTCAAGCACCCATTTCTTGGGTGATGCGCCTCTCCCAATTCCAATGCACCAGAAACCGATCAGTTCATCGCGAATGATCCAAGAAGCTGCGGGATTGACATCCAACCCCAGAGATCTCGAGTTAACACCATTGCCAACAAAATTCATCCCGAGTTATTTTGGCCCTGAGGGAGCCCATGTCCCTTCCAATCCGGATGAATTTAGTTCACCAGACCTGCCACTCATGGATGCAGAATTGGTCGAACAAGAACCTACACTCTCGCTGGTCGAGCAAGGACTCATTCCACATTCAAATCATACCAATCTAAAGCCAAACCATCATTCCGTTATCCGTCGAGATTCGAAAGGGCAACCAAAGCGCCTTCAACCTCGGACCGAACCGAAGCGTCGCATCGCTTCTTCTCGAAAACGCTCTGGTCAGGAATCTAGTCGAATCTTTTCTTCCATGCTGAATAGAGTACGTGATACGATAACGAGTCTGAAGGATGAGGGCATTGATGAAGAGGTCATAGAGCACATGGGCGAGCATATCCAAGAAGAGGAAGAGACTCCTGTTCCTTCCTCATTCAGCGCGTTAACAGAATCACAGGAAGTTGCGCAAGCACAGATGAGTCAACATGGTCTACGACGCATCGATTGAAGTCCCAGAAAGAGAAGCATAATCGGACAAACGTTGCTCATAGGCTTGCAGCGTCATAGATTTGAGCCCTTTCACCCCGAAATCTTGCAACGTAAAACTTGCAGAGACAGTCGCATGAATCAATGCATTTCGCAGCTCACTGATTGTGATTGAACCCTGTTCTTGAGCGAGGCAAGCAGCGAGTGTTCCTGCGAAAGTGTCGCCACAACCCGTTGGATCGACGACAACATCGGTTGGATAAGCGGGTAAAGCAATGACATCATCGCCGTGTAAGGCAAGAACCCCGTGTTCTCCTTTCTTGATGATGAGCGTTGGTATCGAGGCCATTAACTGGACTTCTTTTGCTGCCTGAACAAGGTTGTCTCTACCTGCCAGCATGGTTGCCTCCCCATCGTTGATAACGACGATATCAACACGTTTCATGGCTTGAATCAACTCATCATGAGCGATGTTGATCCAGAGGTTCATCGAGTCGAGAATGGATGCCCTTCGGGGATTTGTTTGATCGAGGACAGACAATTGAATCGAGGGATGGAGGTTTGCACAGAAGGTGATGTTCGAGGAGGTGCCATGCGCAGGCACCTTGGGTTGGAATTTCTCAAACACATTCAGGTGTGTTTCATGTGTTTCCGCTTGTGCCATGTTTCCATGATATGAACCAACCCAGTGAAAGGTTGAACCATCTACAACTTCAACTCCGCTTGTATCAAGGCCCGCATTTCGTAAGGTTGCGAAATCATCATCTTGAAAATCAGTTCCAACCACACCGACAAGACCAACTCTTTCCAGATTCAAACGTTGTTGATGAAATGCTGCAGCCAATCCTGCATACGTCGCTGAACCACCGAGGGTATTAGGCTCTGATCCGAGGGGAGAGGTGATGCTGTCGTAGGCTATGCTTCCGACAATCAGGACATCCATGCCATCACTTATCCAAGAAGTTCTTGATGCATATCGATGTATTGAATTGTAATATCACCGTTCATGAAATCTTCTTCATCCATGATTCTTCGATGCAAAGGAATTAGATGTTCAACGCCAGTGATAACGGTTTCATCCAAGGCTGTTCGCATTCGTCGAATAGCATCCTCTCGGTCACGCCCCCACACGAGAAGTTTCGCGAGCAATGAATCGAAACAACCAGGCATCTCGTACCCTGGATGGGCGTGTGTGTCAACACGGACACCGAATCCTGAGGGGAAATGGCATTCCCAGAGACGACCAGGACTTGGGATAAATTCAGCAGGATCTTCCGCATTGAGTCGGCATTGGATGCTGTGACCTCTCCACGTAATTTCCTCCTGCTTGAGTGGAAGTGCTTCTCTTGGGCAACGCGAACACCCAACTCGACAAGATTGTGTCCAGTAATCAATTCTGTGACCGTATGTTCGACTTGAACACGTGGATTGACTTCAAGGAAGTAGAAGTCCCCGTTCGCATCTCTGAGAAATTCGAACGTTGCAAGACCCTTGTACCCAACAGATTCTGCTCCCTTGCATACCAATGAACCGATTTCATGTCGCTTTTCGGGTGTAAGCCATGGACCCTCCTCAACAAGTTTCTGATGACGTCGTTGGATGGAGCAGAAGCGCTCTCCAAAATGAATCGCATCTTTTCCGTCCGCAAGAACCTGAAATTCGACGTGTTGTGCGCCTTGAATGTACTTTTCGACAAACACTCGATCGTCACCGAATGCAGACTTTGCTCTCGATTGGCAAAGTTTCAGCGCACTTTCAAACTCACTTTCTTGTTCGACAATCTGCATTCCAATTCCACCACCTCCGGCTGCGGCTTTGATGATGACTGGATAGCCAATATCATCTGCTAAAGCTGAAGCAACGGAGGCTTCAGAGATGGGTTCTGAAGAACCCTTAGCGGTAGGCAAGCCTGCTGCCTCCATAGCTGCTCTGGCCTCAATCTTGTCCCCGAGAAGCGTGATAACGTCGGCACTTGGTCCAATGAAGGTGATACCTTCCTCCTCAAGTCTTTTCACAAAACCAGCATTTTCTGCGAGGAATCCATAACCTGGGTGAACGGCATCACAACCCATGTCTTTGGCTGCTTGGACGACGGCCTCTATATCGAGATAAGCATCAAGAGGGTTGATGACATCACGGAAAGTTGCATCATCAGCCAGTTGAACAGGGAGGGACAATCGATCTTCTTTCCCATAAATAATTGCGGCTTCAATGCCCATGTCCCGTAAGGTTCGCATGATACGGAGAGCAATTTCACCACGGTTGGCAATCAGTACTTTTTTGAAACCCATGACAAATGGGAATCCAAGGCATCCTATGAGCAAAGCGGTCGTAAATTGTGAATCAAAGCCAAATTTACTTATTAAAAACCGACAGGTTAATAACCGCCCTATGGATTAATCTGAACGGTGAAACCATGTCACAAAGAAAAACACGCCCAGCAAAAGAAGAAGATTTGATCGTACCAAACGGAAACCATGCCATGAATCCTGGTGACGGAACGCCCTATGAACTCCGTCAGGCACTGGTTGATGGTGTTCCTGCAAAAGCAGGAATCGATGCGTTTGGAGGATACAGTGAACGAATTCGAATTGTATTTGAACAAGCGCATGAACAATTAGGTCCAGGATTTCAAACCAAGTATTTCATGATTCGAAACGAAGAACCCGGTGTTTGCCATTGGGGCCACAATGGAGAATCATTCACGATTGAAGTCTTCGTAGATGAGGATTAAACTTGGCAACGCTCACAATAATCCAGACGCCTTCCACTCAATCGTGTGTGCGTGATGAATCCCTCACATGCATGGCAGTTCAAACCGTTGCGAGTAAAGACATAATGTCGTACTTGGCGACGTGACATACCTTGCTCACGAAGTAGTTCGTACAGTTCTTTGTCAACTGTTACGCCCTTTTGGATGTAAGCGAGTTTTGTTGTTGATATTGCCGATTCTGCAAGCTTGGATTGTTCTTCCGAACTTAATGAATTGAGTTTTCGATTTGGATGAAGTCCAGCGTTGAACAGGATCTCACTTCGAAGATAGTTTCCGACACCGGCGAGGAACGATTGGTCGAGAAGCAGATGGCACAGTTGTCTACCTCCAAATTTCTTGTTTTGGATTTGTTCGAGAACAGGACTGAATTCAATCTCTTCATCGGCAACATCAGGGCCGAGTCGAGCAATGTACGGATGTTGTTCGATTTCCCACGGTTCGAGAAGTTCAATGTCTGTTGCAGACCATAGACACGCCACATGTGTTTCTGTTTCAAGTTTGATTCGTAGTGACCGATTGGTTTTGCGTTCTTTACTCGTCTTTTTTTGAACCGTCCAACGCCCATACAATTGGTTGTGACTGTACAAGACATCATCGCCTATGTGTATGAGCATGGCTTTAGATCGTGCCTTGACACGAAGGACTTCCCTGTCAAGAAACCGATGCTCCTGACCACGAATGGTTGCATAAGGACACTCAACATGTGTGATGAGTTTGCCCTCTAGCGCATTGCGAAGGGAGTTTGCGGCCCTATGGATTTCTGGTCCTTCGGGCATGTCTTCTAGTTCAATCACATGTGTTTAAACAGATGTTTGGATTTTACACATCATGCGCAGGCGATGGACGGAGGAACGCCGCATGCAAAGAGAACATGCTGATTGGATCGTCGGTTACTTGAGAGTTCATGGTCCAATGACGACTCGAGCAATTATCGAAGCATTGTCATCCGAAGGCAGGCCCGTGCAAGCACATATTTTGTCGAGAGCCTTGAGAAAATCTCCTTTCGTAACCTGCGTTGACAAGATCATTGTCGATGGACAACAACAGTCGGTGTGGGCTTTCCACATCGATGATGCGTGAAAAATCAATAGACGTCACGCAAGTAACGCTTCTGCTCTTTCATCATGGTCTTCTCGATGAAATGAGTTGCATCAGCTTCCGACATTCCGCCATGCTCGATTGCGATGTCGATCAGTGCACGGTGAACGTCTTTTGCCATGTATTGCTTGTCACCACAAATGTAGAAGTAAGCCCCGTTTTCGAACCATTCCCATACCTCAGCACCGTGTTCTTTCAATCGATGTTGAACGTAGATTTTCTCTTCTTGATCACGAGACCATGCAGTCGTAAACTTGTACATATGTCCTCCATCAATCCATCCTTCGATTTCATCCTTGTAGTAGTACTCTGTTTTCTCAGATTGGTCACCAAAGAACAACCAATTTCGGCCTGGAGCATTATCATGAACACGTTGTTCCATAAAAGCGCGGAACGGTGCAATACCGGTTCCTGGACCAACCATGATGATGTCCGTGTTTGGGTCTTCTGGTAGAATGAACGATTTCGTTGGAGACATGAAGACGCCAACATCCGTCTTGTTGATAATGGCCTCATCAGCCATGTATTGTGTGCACAATCCACCACGCTTTCGGTCGTGGTAACTGAAGCGGACGATACCGACCGTCAATTCAACGAATCCGGGATGTGCATCATGTGATGAAGCAATGGAGTAGAGACGGGGTTTGAGTCGATCTGCTAATTCGAGGAATTCTTCTGGTGAATATTTCACATTGAACTCGCGCATGATGTCAACGTAGTCTCGAGTCCAAAGATAGTCTTCGATGGCTTTTGCATCAGCAACAATAGCTTTGACTTTCGAAGCAGGGTCATCGGAAGGCAGACTTGAGTTTAGACCGGGTGGAAGTTCACCTTCTGAGGTGCTTGACCAATCCATGTTGTCGCGGCTGCGCCTAACGATGCTCATTGAAATCGACATACCTGAAGAAACAATTTTGTCGGTCAAGGATTGGACGAATTTCTTGTTGGCCATGTGTACTTCGTAGTCTTTCTTCAGAGCGGAGTAGAGATCTTTTTCGCCCTTGTGTGAAGCAACTGATTGGTCACGGTCCCAACCCTGAATTTCAAGGAGTTCTTCAACGATGTGTGGCGGGTTTTCTGGCAGGACGCCGAGAGCGTCACCCACCTTGTAATCAAGTCCAGAATCGCCCAAGTCAAATACAATGTGGCGGGTTTCTTTACGAGAACCTTCTCCATTGAGAACGTAGTTTTCGGTAATTTTTGAATTGTATGGGTTTTTTGCGGACCAGTTGCTCATGGCTATACCTCGTTTGTCGCGACGTTTTTCCCAATTGTGGCCTACTTATCATCATTCTCTAACGCCCATAGTCTTGCATCATAGGGTTGAAAGAGTGGGTAACTGACCCAAGCCCATGAGCCACGCGATTCGAATGCTCGGTACAGGAAATGCATTCTTACCGCATCAACGCTACCACTCATTCTTGATTTTCGATGGGAAACATATCATCGATGCACCCCCTACGGCTTTACTCAGTTTACGACGTGCAGGCATCTCGCCTGCTGATATTGAAACCATCTTCGTTACCCATTTGCACGGCGACCATGTCTTTGGATTACCATTCCTACTCCTTGAAAAAAAATATATTTCCGACCGAGAGGGCGTGAGTCCACTCACCATTGTTGGATCGAGTGGAGTAAAAGATCGACTGAGAACCCTCTGCAACCTTGCATTCCCTGGAAGCCTCGATGATGCTCTCGACAATGTGACGTTTGTTGAAACCGATTCAGGAACCATCGATGGGTGGAATTGGGAACGTTTTCGTGTTCATCATGACGATGCTGTCGATCCCTTTGGCTATCGCTTTGAGCATTCAGACGGATGCTCATTTGTGCATTCAGGCGATTCTGGACCGTGTGAAAATCTCGAAAATGCAATTCAGAAATCACAACTCGCAGTCGTAGAAATGGGATTTCCGCAGTGGGTTCCATCCGATCACCATCACAAACCAAACGACATTCAATCCTTGGCTGAACGCCAATCTGATGTGTCTCTCCTTATCACTCATACATTTATTGATGCAAAGAATTCTGAATATGATCCAATTCTAACGGATTCAATTCCAGACCATCCAGAAAATGTTCATCATCTTGAAGATGGAGACGTTTGGATTTTCCAGAATTCGGAATGGGCTCCTATGAAAATTTGAGTTATTTTTCCTTCCATAATAAGGGGTTTTCCTGAAATCATTGTACTGAAATAAAATCATATTTTATGCCATAATAAAGGCCTCCAAAGAATTTGGACGGACATCCTTATGAGGGGGACTCGGACTCACAGAAACTACCCCAGTGCGGAGGGTGAGTCTTCCAAACTCGGGGTATATAATGGGGGTCAGGATATGAAGAAAAACATCTTCGATACATTGCTCTCCAGACAGAGTTTGTTTACAAATAAAGAAATTCTTCACCACAGTCACCGACCAGTTGTTATGCCGCATCGGGAAAAAGAAATTGAGAGAATTGCCTTCAATCTTGTTGAAGCCTTGAACGGACAAATTCCTTCCAACATGATTCTTTACGGCGTGACCGGTGCTGGGAAAACCGCAGTCACACTTCACGTCACAAATTTGCTCAAGGAAAAGGGCGAACAAATGCGAAGAGACATCACTCCGGTAATTGTCAATTGTCGTCAAATTGATACTCAATACCGAGTTCTTTCTCATATTGGCAACAGCCTTCTCGAAGATCACGAAATCGATGAAATTCCCTTCACAGGTTGGCCAACTGATCGCGTCTTCAAAGAACTGGTTCGACGTATGGATTCGAGGAAAGGCGTATACGTCATTGTGCTCGATGAAATTGATCACCTCGTTCGAAAGGCAGGTGATGATTTGTTGTACAACCTCACCAATCTCAACTCATTCCTTGACGAGGCTCGAGCCTGTGTCATCGGAATCTCCAACGATCTGAAATTCACAGAATTCCTTGACCCACGTGTCCGGTCTCGCCTCGGACAACAAGACATTCTCTTCTCCCCTTACGATGCAGAACAACTCAAAGACATTTTACGGCAACGTTCCGATGAATCCATTGCACCAGAAGTTGTATCGGAAGGAGTGATTGCACTATGTTCAGCTTTCGCAGCACAAGAGCATGGTGATGCTCGATGTGCTCTCGACCTACTTCGTGTTTCAACAGAAAAAGCAGAACAATTGGGTGACAAGAAGGTTGAACAACATCACGTACGGATGGCTCAACATCAAATTGAAGCGGATCAAATTGAACCTGTGATCGCCGGCTTGCCAACGCAACAGAAACTTGTCCTTGCTGCTGTATTAATTAACGAAAGGAACGGTCTGAAGAACATCCAGACGGGGCAATTGTACGATGTTTACGACCAAGCTTGCTCCTACCTCAATCTACCTTCGCTTACCCAACGGCGTATTTCTGGAATTATTGCGAACTTGGACATGCTTGGCCTCATTACCGCTCGAACGCGAAGTCGAGGGCGATATGGACGCTCAAAAGAAATCAATTCCTGTATTCCAAGCAACGTTGAGACCGAAGAGATCTTGATGAGCGCTGATGAAAACATGCGGACTGTGTTCAACAATCGCTACCGCCAACAACGCCCACTTTGATTCGTTGTTCTTATATGGCAAATGGGGGTCGGGAAGTCCATGAGCAGTGAAGAGAAAGCAGAGTCTGGCGGATTGGCAGAGATTTTCCTCAGGCCTTCAGTCACCCTCTCCAAGTGGTATATTGCTATCGGAGCATGGGGTCTTACCCTCGCAATTCTCAACATGATGGGGCAAATTCACCCGAGTTATCGTGTCTCATGGGGCGGCTTACTCACCTTTGAGGCCCTTGCTGAAGCGTTTGGAAGTAAGGATGACGCACCTATGTTCGTTGCAGGTGATTTCGTATTCATCGCAGCATGCGTTGCTCTCCTTGGGCTTGGCCTTCGATCGATCAACGACAACGTTGAAGGTGGACTCGGAGGTTTCGCTCGCTCCCTTGTTCTCAACGACACCTGGCCTGCTTTGGTCGGTTCTGAGGGAGGACTCATGCGAGCAGCTGGAGCATGGTGTCTCCTTCTTGGATTTGGATTCTACATTGGTTACAGTGTCATGTACATGACATGGATTGACCTTGGAGTTTACTCCGTATCCATCATCCTCGTTGCATTTGGCTTCGCACTTAATGCTGCAAGCCGTGCACCACCGGGTGACGAAACCGTCATGTGATCAGCGAAACAATCGCTTGTGTCCATTTCGAGAAAAAATTGCATCCAAGCATCCTAATGCAAGGCCTTGCCATAGTGCAATCGACCATCTTAGAATGAGTATTCGTACAGAGATGGCAAGGAGGATTCCACTCTTCCCTCCGTCTTTCTTCATGCTTCGCGTGATAACGCCTAAAGGTCCTCTCCAGAACATCAGCTCTACCAAAACACCGAGCATCAAGCCACCGAGAGCTAATTGAGTCTGCCACATCTCTTGCAACGGTTGATTCAATGGCCATTCCATGAGTAAAGGCATGGTGCTCATTAGCATCAGAAGGGTAATGGGGAAAATGGAGAAAGCAATGCTCGCACTTCCAATGAAGTCAAAACCTGGTCCTGATCGTTGACGAGATGGGTAATGCCGAACAATGCGTACGTGGGCTCTTGCATCACGACGACGTTTGTGCAGGAAACGACGCACTCCAACTTCAGGAACGTGAGAAACCAAAGCATCAGGTGCATAGACGATGCTTCCTCCAGAATTCAACAATCGAAGACTGACCTCCATATCTTCTGCATGATACCAACTGGGGTCAAATCCTCCAACGTCGAGCAATGATTGTCGATGAAACATTGAGCAGGGGCCATTTGCTAGCGATGTTCGCCTTGGCCTGCTTCGGTATTTTGATGCGATTTCAACCGCTCTGAAACGGCTCACTAAATCCGAATGTGTCTGGAAAATGGTACGGCCTGTTACAGCAACAATGGTTTCTTCGCCGACTGGAACATTCGCCAACATCAATTGCTCAATCCAATCTTGTTCTGGCCGTACATCGATATCAGTGATAGCGACCCATTCCCCTTCCGATTGTTTCAAGGCAGCCATTCGACCTGCTGATAGGCCTAATGCATCCTGGTGTAGGATGGTAATCTCTACGTCTGAACTCGCATTGGATTGTTTCCAATGATCCATTATTGAACCCGTTGAATCGGTTGAACCATCGTTCACTGCAATGATTTCCAATGGCCGATACGTCTGTGCATGTATTGCATCGAGACAGTCTTCCACCCAATGTGCACCGTTACGGGCACATACAGTAACGGTGACAAGCGATGCTCTGGTCATACTTCAGCCTCAAAATGAACGAGTAGATTCCTAGCCCGATGCTTGGCTTCCAAATCCAAAATTCGCATGACGACTCCTTGACCTGGTTGTCCATAGACGATAATGGTCCCAAGCGGTGCGGTTGCAAGGACGTACATAGGGGCGAGATCTTCTTCCCCATCAACTTCGATGAGGACAGGTTCATGCTGTTCAAGCGACCACCTCACAACGTCCAACAACTCCGGCGTCAACTGGCCCGGTGGATTTGCAACGTTGTTACGAAGAGGAAATTCTTCACCTCGAACAAGCAGGGAGGCATCCAAAGCCTCACGCTTCGTTTGACCATCAACAAATGCAATGTCAGGTAGAACCCCCATATCCATTAGCCCTTTCACAGTAACATCTCCGACTGCAACGATGGCCCCATGATGTTGGGGTAAAGCATCCAACATTGCGGAAAGAGCGACCTCTGGCGCATCCTCTGGCCCTTCAAACAGTTCACCCATGGGCGTTTTGAAGTCGTCATCAAGTACTGCAGGCATGTGCAAAACTTTTCCTTCATAGGAGGGTGGGATCCATGGATGTCCCTCACGATCGATAAGGCCGAGACGGATTCTGCTCGATGACAAAATACCTCCAAGTTCATCGTTTAAGTGAGGGGCTTCCAAAATTGAAAGAGGTGGAAGTCCGTTTTCATACCTTCGTTCATTAATTTGATGACACCTTGGAATTGTTTCCACCGTTGCAACGATGCTGTCGGCGGTTCGGTGTGTTGGTGCAGGGCCATGCGGATCATCGAGAACGTGCACTTCAAAGCGCAAATGAGCGGCATCACTGAGCCAATTCAGGAGCGTATCCATCCGATCATCAAGAGACTGAATCCAACCTCCTTTTGCTTGAGCCATCTCGTCATTGACAACATGGACTTCGATGAAATCGGCCTGACGCAGAGCTGTTTGAATCAGTAATTGATGCCCCGAATGGAATCTATCGAACGTTCCACCGATGAGACATCGACGGAATGAACGGTCCGCTTGCATGATGGTTGGCTGAAGCATGAAGCCTTTGATGACATCGCTTCAAAATCGGTTCATATGGTGAAAAGCTGTGCCCTGATACCTAACGGCCTTGTTCATCGTTTCCTCGAAGGCCTGACCCTCGGTATCAGGGCGTACTGTAGAGCCGGATGGTTGTCTCGATTTCATCCCGAAGTCGATCGAGGACCCATAGTCCAGCCCGGGTTTCCGCATTTGCACCGGAATTCACTCCCCGAAGGGTCCTCCCAGTCTTCGATAGCGGACCGTATCATTGGTATCAGACTTCATTGCAATTTCACAGTAGCTCAGGCTGATGTTGCACGTACGGCAATCTGTCCTCACACATGTTGCATTTCAATACATCGGCCATCAAGGCATTCGCTGCAACATCGCTTTTCCAATCAACAATTTTGCGATTTCATGATGACCATTGAGGAGTTCTTCCATGGAAAAATCAGGCCACGTCTCGACATCACACGCCAACCAACCCACCAGGGGATGAATTCTTCCATTATGGACGGGACCGTCGTTTTCGATACGTTGAATCATGTCATGAACATCCATGAGGGCTGCTGTTCCAGGCCCTTCCGGAACCATCAACAGATTTAGTTTCAAATTTGGGTGTTCTACGTAACTCTGATGTTGGCGAGGATGACCGGGCAAGCCGAGTTGTTCTCCCTTTGGCCTAAAGATGAGGCCTGGCCAATTCTTTGGATGATGGGCCAACCACTCGCGACCTCCTGCTGTTGAAAGTTGTGCATCGAGCCAATCCAATGCCCATGTCGACCACCATTGTTCTGGGAGGACGTTGATGCAAGTACGCATTACATCCAATGAGATCGGCGCTCGCTCTTTCAGAAGTTCAACCGCTTGCGCCCATGCTCGCAGAATGGATCCCCTTGGATGTACCTTAGAACCTCTGAGAAAACGTTGCAGCAGTTCATCATCGGCTCGATGGTTCATTGTTTTAGCACCAAAGAGAACACTCAGGACTTGCTCTTCGTCGTACGGAGCATCCAACCAAATGGTTGCTGCCTTTGGAAGGATTGTTTCTAATTCAGTATGATATGTTCGACTTAGAAGCAGGAGAACATGGGCAGCCATTGCCTTGTATGCATCAACATCGAGGAGAGGAACGATATCAACCAAAAGCGATGAATTGGAATCACAAAAAGTGATGACTTGACGTGCAGCATGTTGTTTCCAAACAGTATCGGTCTGTGCCATGGCTTGAACCAAGGAGACTGCATCCAGATCACTGACTGCTACGATATCGATCCATCCGAATGGAAGTACCTTTGAGAGGCGCTTCCATCGCGTTGGACGTTCCGATTCAGGGCTTGCAATCCAAGCAGCGAGTGGTGCTTCACGTTCAATTGAATTCGCAAAATCAGAATCGCCCAGGGGATACATTCGCATCGCTTTTCGGATATGTTGCCGGCCGTCAATATCATGATCTGAGAGGAGTGATTCATTCATTCCTCCAGAACGGAACCATCCGAGAAGTTCGTTTGCATTAGCAGGGACGCCTTCACGGGTAGCCTCTGGCTCGGTGCGTGAAACTGTTCGTTGAAGTTGAACACGAAAATCGTAGGATTCTTGAGGGCGATAGGAAATCGTTGCCAATTCATCAGTTGGCAACATCATGGCTGTTTTTCCAGAGAATTCCTTTGGCTCGCCCCTTGATGTGATCAGCACTCGACATCGCCCCGAAGCCAAGAGACGCTCCAACAATGGGACATCATCAATCTCGGCCCAAGGCCACTCGACCACCATGTCGAATGATGTTGATTCAAGCATCCATTCAATGATGCATGTTGCACCATGCTGAGAAATCCCTTCCAAGAGAACCACATCAATGGCGTTGGAATGCTCTTTCCATGTCCGCTCTCCAAAGTCGGCGAGTAGAGCTCGCCGAAGGTTCAGGTGAGGTTGCTTGCCGCGTCCAGACAAAAGCCACCGAGTTAACGAACGAAGCCTGGCTTTTCGTTTCGCAGTCGAAAGGCGAGGGTGGCGCTTTCTCATCCATGGGCCTAGAATGTCGATGGGTAACGAGTTGTGATTGGAAAAAGACACCGATTCTGTCATCAATTGTGCATAATCCCCCAAAGAGGAAACAAGCAAGGTCCGGTCGACTGTAGAAGGAAGATGTGCATACAATCCATGTTCTGGGCGTACTACGAAAGGCGTACCAACCACTTGACCAATTGCGTGTTCTCCAATTCGGAGTTGAGATGGACCCTCTGAATCAGTTGTTTCCAATCGAATCCATGTCCCATTTGCAACGCCCCAAGTGTCGGACTGATCGAGCAATCTCAGACGGAGAATACCAATTTTATCCGTTTGACTGGCAAACGCAGTCAATGTGCCCTCAATTGGAACATCTGGCGGAGAGGTCGATTCGTAGGAAGACAAAGAAAACCAATGAATTGATGGACCACGCTGAACAGCCCAGAGCCCCCCTCCCTTTCCACTGGAGGAAAAGTCGGTTCCTTGCTCCAAGAGTTCGGTTCTTCTTGGAAGTGAAATCAGCCTTGATTGGGGCGTGGATAACACGCCAAGGACAATGCTCGAACGGTCGTTAGAGAGAACAATTGCGTTCATGCCGGTTGGAACGGACCCAACATGATGCCGTACACGTTCAACCAAATCGCGAAGTAAGTGATCTGCTCCAGAAGGCGTTAATCGATGGATTGCTCCACGTATTGATGCACTTTCATCCCGTTGAACCTCTCCCAATTCTCTCAATTGACGCATCGCCAGTGAAGCATGAGGCATTGCAATTCCAAGCACTTCCGATGCTTGGGACACAGTTCCACCCCCATCCAAGAGCCAATCGAGGATACGACGTTGATAGCGACTGCGAATGGTCTTCTTTGGCATAATGAGTCACTTTTGTTACGCTCTGAAGGGGCTCCTTTTTATTTGTTACCTAATAACATCATATTTAGTTACATTTAGTTACAAGTTTCCACTGGAATTGTGAGGTTCCACTTACATAAACCTAAATTTCGTGTAAAAAATACACTAGTTTTGGTCATTAATGGTAACAAACTCGTCGTTTGTTGGAGGAACGGTTATATGAGTGGCCTCGCTCCTTTGGTATAGCGACATCGCCAACGAGCGAAAAGCGAAAATCAAAGGAGGACAAGAACATGAAAACAGTACGCATACGAGAAAAAATCAAGAAATTTCTAGGCGATCGACCACGAAACACCGCGGAGATCCTAGAACACATCAACAGCACCATGCGTCATGGCACAACAAGTCAACAACTTGGCAACGTGCTCTCCAAAGACAAAGACATCGTCAAAGTCGGTTACATCAAGCGATCCGGCATTCTATCAGGCGGATATGACATCTGCGAGTGGGCCACTCGAATCTGGGTTGAGGACAACTGCCCTGGATGGAAGGAAGGCACCCCCATCATCATCGACCAACAAGGTAACATTACCATGGGCGATGACATGAAGAAGAACTAAGCCGATTCCGAGGCGACTTCTGCCGTAGACGCACCGTAGTCGAGAGCACATGTGTTCCTCCCCATGAGGCCATTGAAAGGACAATAGCCCAACGCAGAAGTCAATACACCCCACAACCCGATGACGAGGAAGAGAATCTCGATTTGGATTGTTGCAAGAAAATCGAGGACAACAATGCTTGAACCAAACAGTGCCCGCAGAATTCGATCAGCACCACCGACGTTTCTCAATGCG
>Ga0181574_10003188_pt1 | contig 14645 bp, 12 predicted proteins | sample 101ome_24_FD_145600 | JGI IMG/M metagenome (GOLD analysis project Ga0181574, IMG submission 145600) | Coastal salt marsh microbial communities from the Groves Creek Marsh, Skidaway Island, Georgia - 101410AT metaG (spades assembly) | ecosystem: Environmental > Aquatic > Marine > Intertidal zone... | reverse complement strand
TCCATCACTACTCTCCATTTTCAAGAAAAAAGCGCACTTACTGGACCTGCCAATCAGTCTGTGCAGATCTCCCGATCCAGCACAGGCGACATTTTGTCACCTGTGACAGAAACTATGACATATCACTATTGAATAACGCTCAGAAACTAAATCTCCATAAGTACATTAATTACATACACTTTTAACAACCCACAGCCCGTTCTAAACTTTTGGTACGCTCCTTGCTAACTGAGCGGGGAACACATGCATCTAATCTGAGAAAGGAATATACCGTGGGAAAGGTAATTGGCATCGATTTAGGCACGACCAACTCATGCGTGGCCGTAATGGACGGCGGAAACCCCGAAGTAATTTCCAATGCTGAAGGCGGTCGCACGACGCCCTCAATGGTCGGCTTTGGCAAAGAGGATGAGCGCCTGGTCGGCCAGACGGCCAAGCGTCAGGCCGTCACTAATCCAACAAAGACCGTCTTCTCCGTCAAGCGGTTTATGGGAAGAAGATATGAAGAAGTTGCAACGGAAATAAGCGAGGTTCCGTACGATATCACGCAGGGATCTCGCGACCAAGCCGTCGTAAAAATAGACGATAACGAATTCAGCCCGCCGGAAATTTCGGCTATGATTTTGCAGAAAATGAAGCAAACCGCCGAGGACTTCCTCGGTGAAACCGTCGATCGGGCCGTCATCACCGTCCCCGCCTACTTTAACGACTCTCAGCGGCAGGCGACCAAAGACGCCGGCACAATCGCCGGCCTTGAAGTCTTGCGCATCGTCAACGAACCTACGGCAGCTGCACTGGCGTACGGCCTCGACAAGGTCGACAGCAATGAAAAGATTGCCGTGTACGATTTAGGCGGCGGAACGTTCGACATCTCAGTTCTCGAGCTGGGAGACGGGGTTTTCGAGGTAAAGTCGACAAACGGTGACACCCATTTGGGAGGCGATGACTTTGACCAAGCCATTATCGACTGGCTGGCCGAACAGTTTCAACAGTCTGAAGGCATCGACCTGCGCAAGGATCCCATGGCGCTACAGCGCCTGAAAGAGGGTGCCGAAAAGGCCAAATGCGAACTCTCCTCTTCCACGCAGACCGAAATCAATCTCCCCTTCATCACGGCAGACCAATCCGGGCCTAAGCACCTGCAAACGAGCCTGAGCCGTTCGCAGTTTGAGCGCATTGTCGCCGATCTGGTCGAGCGGACCAAGAAGCCCTGTATCCAGGCACTGGCCGACGCCGAGCTATCCGCATCTGAGATCGACCAGGTGATTCTCGTCGGCGGTTCCACGCGCATCCCCAAAATTCAAGAAGCCGTGCAAGAGCTCTTCGGCCGAGAACCGCACAGAGGCGTGAACCCGGACGAAGTTGTCGCCATGGGTGCAGCCATACAGGCTGGCGTACTGGCCGGTGAAGTTGAAGACGTCTTACTGCTCGACGTGACACCTCTTTCTCTGGGTATTGAAACGATGGGAGGCGTAATGACGAAGCTCATCGATCGCAATACAACCATACCGACCAAAAAGAGTCAGGTGTTTTCGACGGCGGCTGACAACCAACCCTCCGTGGAGGTCCACGTGCTTCAGGGAGATCGCGAATTCGCGAACGACAACCGATCCCTTGGGCGATTCCATCTGGACGGCATACCGGCAGCTCCGCGCGGCATGCCGCAAGTTGAGGTGACGTTTGACATTGATGCCAACGGCATCCTTAACGTCTCCGCTAAAGACAAGGGCACAAACAAGGAGCAGTCTATCCGGATTGAGGCCTCTTCTGGCCTAGACCAGAGCGAAATCGAGCAAATGCAGAAAGATGCTGAAGCGCATGCGAGCGAAGACAAAGAGCGACGTGAAGCCGTGGACCGCCGCAACGAAGCAGACCAGCTTGTTTACGCAACGGAGAAATCACTCAGCGAGCACGGAGACAAAATTTCAGACGACGAGAAGAAGAGCGTTGAAGACGCCGTTGGCGATCTGAAAAAAGCCCTTGAAGACAACGATGATGAGGCGATTAAGACTGCAATGGAAGCACTCCAACAAGCCTCGCATAAGCTCGCAGAAGCGGTATACAAAGATGCCCAAGCACAGCAGGCAGCAACGGATCCAGGGGCCGGCCAGGCTCCACCCACCAATGCGGGGGGCGACGAAGGGGCCGTTGACGCTGATTACGAAGTCGTGGACGACAACGAGAAGAAGTAGGCGTTAACAACACGACCATAGAAAAGAAAGCGGGAGATGCGATGGATGCATCTCCCGCTTTTGCTACCCTTCCGCTGGCATGAACATGAGCTTAACGCCCTCCTGCCGTTCAGCCAGAGAAAACGCATCCTGCCAGTCGGACAAACGCAGGTGGTGCGTAATCAGCTTTTCGCTGGGAATGCGCCCATTCTCCATCAAACGCAGAGCGCGCTTCCAGGCAGGCCTGCGCTGCCCGATTCCCCCACTTACCTGCAGCTCTTTATAGGCAATCTTCTCAAAATCAATTTCAATTGGCTTACCCGGCAGACCCATCTGCGATACGCGCCCCCTCTTGCGCACAAGATCTAACGCCAGTCTGATTGCAGGCGCCACACCAGCACATTCGACCACGACATCCGCACCGTACCCGGCCGTTAACTCTTGAACGCGCTTTACTGGATCACAGGCATCGATGTCGATGACGTGATGCACGCCGAGTTCCTCGGCCAACCGCAGTCGCTGCTCATCGCGCCCGGTACCCAATAGGGCTACAGTTCCCCCTTCAGCGAGAGCTACCAACGCAGAGAAAAGGCCAACGGGGCCTGGGCCGGTAACCGCTACGAAGTCTCCGGCGACAACGCCGGCTTGCTCTGTGACCGAATGCACGCAGCAAGCTAGTAATTCAGTGAGTGCACCCGCTTCAAACCCCACGGATTCCGGCAACTTGTGAACAAACGTAGCATCGCAGTAGGGTGCAAAACACCCATCGTGCCAGTAGCCCATTACCTTGCGATCTGGACAGAGGTTATAATGCTCGGAAAGACAGTAGTCGCAGTGACCACATATGTCTATGCTAGGCTCTCCAGTGACGCGGTCTCCCACTGTGATATGATCGCCTACAGAGGCTCCCTTTTCGACTACTACGCCACTAAACTCGTGTCCCATTACTACAGGCGTGCGTATGTTGTAGTTTATGGTATCGTGGAATACGTGCAGATCTGAACCGCATATACCCGTAGCACGCACTTCTATCCGAACCTGATTTTCAGGCAGTGGACGTTCTTCAAGAGAGCGCAGCTCAACGTGTCCACTACCCCTAGCAAATTTTACAATTCCCTGCATGATTTTTTCCATTTTCTCCTTTTAATAGCACAAATAATAGCACAAATCGAGCAGTGAAAAACCTATCCCGACCGCCTAAAACTTAGGTTTTCTGACCGTCGTATCAATAGCTCCGGTTAGACGAGGGACCGCTCAGCATATCATCTCTCGCATTCCCAAACAGATTCCCCCCCCGTAAACACCTGAAACTTATTTACCCATTTGGCTAAATAAAAGACAAAAATACCTTGATACGCGAGCTAAAGTCTTTATTTTTATTTGCTTAGGTGTATTCCACCTTCAAACGTGTAAAAAGACTCGTGGAACGTATAAAGCGACCTTTCCGCCCTTTGGGCATTATAGCACTCCTCTTGTTTTTTGGGGAGAGTCCCTATGCGGAAGCGCAACAACCTTCAGAATATCAGGTAAAGGCTGCTTTCCTTTACAACTTTGCCAATTTCGTCGAGTGGCCAGAAGAGACACTTTCTGATACGACGACGCTAGTAATCGGCGTTTTAGGCAAAGATCCATTCGAAGCTGCTTTAACTCGCTTTGAAAAGCAGAAGGTCAAAGGGCGATCTCTGCGCATAGTTCAATCTGAACGTCTTCAAGATCTTCCCTTCTGCCACATGCTCTTTATAAACTCCACCGAAGAAAAGAATTTAACCCAAGTTTTTCGATATCTCGAAGAAAAACCTACGCTGACGGTGGGCGAGGTGGAGCAGTTCGCACGGCGAGGTGGCATCATTAACTTCGTCATAAAAGACAAGAAAGTCCGTTTTGAAATCAACAGAGCAAAAGCCATAGAGTCCGGACTCAAACTAAGCTCGAAGCTACTCAAACTAGCGACGATTGTAGAAGACGAAAAAGACAAGGGCAAACGGTGAACTCATTCCGAAACCTCTCAATTAAGAGTAAACTGACAACGACCATTATGGTCTCGAGTAGCATAGCCCTGCTCTTGTCCAGCGGAGCCCTTGCCGCATATGGTTGGATGGCAAACGGTCAGGCTCTGGTGAGACACATTGACACTATCGCCGAAATGATAGGCTTGAATAGCACCGCCGCACTTGCGTTTGACAGTGCCGAAGATGCACAAGAAACGCTGTCGGCTCTCCGTGCAGAGAAGCACGTTGTTTCTGCATGGGTATATGATGAGTCGGGTTCCGTATTTGCCTCTTACCCCGAAATGTCTGCCGACACTCCCGAACGCCCAACCGAAAGTGGCCATTTTTTCACCGAAAATCATCTGCATCTATTTCGCTTGATCGAATTAGACGAACAAACCATTGGTGCAGTCTATATCAAGGGCGACCTTAAAGAGCGACAGAACCAGCTACTGTCCTTTGCTGGAATCGTTGCTTTAACAATATGCCTGTCCCTCTCTGCGACATTTCTTATCGGCACCGCACTGCGCGACCAAATTTCAGCTCCCCTACTCGACCTAACGGGAAAAATGCGGATGGTATCCAACGAAAAGGATTATCAGGTCCGCGCTCTGAAATACAGTCAGGACGAAGTGGGTGAGCTTATCGACGGCTTCAACGATATGCTGGAGCAGATACAAGACAGAGATCTAGCCCTCCTCAACGCGCGAGATGACGTAGAACAAAAAGCCGACGAACTACAAGTGGAGCTAGCCGAAAGGCATCGTATTGAGGCGCAAATCAAAGGCTCACTGGAAGAGAAAGAGGTCCTCTTAAAAGAGATTCACCACAGGGTGAAAAACAATCTGCAAGTGATATCGAGTCTCCTTGACCTGCAGGCGAGCAATATCAGCGACCAACATACAGTCAGCATGTTTCGCGACAGCCAAAACCGCGTAAACTCTATGGGATTGATTCATGAAAGACTCTACCAAGCCGAAGACCTAGCGCGCATTGATTTTGCAGATTACCTGAAAGAGCTCACTGCAAACCTGCGCTACTCTTACGTACGGGATGGAATGGAAGTTCAAATTGATACAGTGGCCGATTCGATTTATCTCGACGTGGATACGAGTATTCCTTGTGGCCTCATCATAAACGAATTAGTTTCCAACTCGCTCAAATATGCGTTCCCCGAGAGAAAGAATGGCCTTATACGCATCGAGTTAAACAAAATCACTGACAGCCAGCTCGAACTGCTCGTCCGAGACAACGGGATAGGGCTCCCGGAAGACATAGACCTGCGCAAGACAACGTCTTTAGGGCTCAAGCTGGTTCATACCTTAACCCGACAGCTCAGAGGAAAGATCGACGTAGAGGGGCAGGGTGGCGCTCAGTTTAAAATCCGCTTTCCACTAAGAGCGTAGGAGTAAGAACGTGTCGGCAAAACGCATTATGGTAGTCGAAGACGAAGCAATTGTGGCTTTCGATATCCAGACTAGACTCGAGGAAAAGGGATACGAAGTACCTGCGGTATTAGCTACGGGCGAAGAAGCCATTCAGTATGCCGGCGAGCTAAAACCGGATCTCATCCTAATGGATATCCATCTGGCGGGCGATGTGGACGGGACCCAAGCGGCCGAAGAAATCCACCGTCTTTACGACATCCCCGTAGTGTACCTAACCGCGTTTTCAGACGAACAGACGCTGGAGCGAGCCAAGGCTGCGGCCCCTTTTGGCTACATGCTCAAGCCTTTTGAAGACAAAAAACTTCACACGACTATTGAAATCGCGCTTTATAAAAACCAAACGGATCGCGAGAAGGAACAGCTAGAAGCTCAGCTGAGCCAAGCGAGAAAAATGGAGGCCATAGGACGCCTTACTGCTGGCATGGCCTATCATTTCACTAACATATTGCAGGGCATACAGGGCAATATTGACTTGGCCATGCTGCGCGCACCCGACGAACTGCGCCCCTATTTGGACTCAGCCGACTACGACACACAGCAGGCGGCTCAAATCATCAAGCAACTGTTGGCCTTCTATCAGCGCGAAAATGTGGAATTCCAGCCCATCTCCCCAGAGAGTTTAGTAGACGAAGTTGCGGCGACCTGCCGCGACGTATTCGCTCGCAACCGACGTCGGGGTCTAGAGTTTGACGTGCAGATAGAAGGCGAACTCTTGCCCGTGTCTGGCGATGTGAGCCAACTCCGCCAAGGCATCTCAAACCTCTGCACCAATGCCCGCGACGCCTTGGAGGCCCTTCCCCAAGAGGATACTCGCACAGCCCGTATCCTACTGAAGGCCGAAATACAAGAGATCACAACGCCTCCTCAATCGGCGCACGGACACGTCGGTACCGGCCGTTTCATCTCTATCAGCGTATCCGACAATGGCATCGGCATGGATGCTGCCATGCAAGAACACCTTTTCGAACCCTTTTATTCAAGCGGAGACATAGAGCGCGGCACTGGTCTCGGGCTATCGACGTTGTATACGATAATCAGCGAGCACAAGGGCTGGCTCCACTGCGAGAGCGAACTCAATCGCGGAACAACCATTACCATTTTCCTCCCCATAATAGAAAGCGATTATCAAGCGGAGAGTGCGCTAGGCCACCCCGAGATTATCACCAGCGACGACAATATATTTGATACGGAAGAGCTGCGCGGGAGTGAGAAGATATTGCTGATTGCCGACGTAGATCGCACGCGTCGCGTGCTCTCTGAAATGCTCGAACATCACGGCTACGAAGTGCTCGTCGGCTTTGATACTCGCGACAGTCTCAACCTCTTTGAAATGGCTCATTCAGAAGTCGCCCTCGTTCTTATCGACCTGACCGGGGGCAATGAGAGCGCAAGAGACATGCTTGCCCAGATTCTATCTATACATTCTGGAACCCGAGTCCTAGTAACTACGGGATACACGCACGATAGCGCACCTTGGGTCGGTGCACGTGCGGTCCTCAACAAACCCTTTAAAACCGATCATTTACTGCGGGCGGTCCGGCGAATAATTCGTAACTAGCCAAGTATTCATCGGCGAGAGAAACTAGGCGATTCAATCGGACTGAAGCCCAACCTCACACGCATGTAAACCGATACGTGACAGAGACCAGTCCACGCTTCGGCCTGCTTCCCAAACTCAATCCCTACCGGCGGCCGAGGCTTGCCCTAAATCCAGCATTAGCTTTATATTCTTACGCCAAACACAACCCCATTTTCACAGCACGCCGCTTTAGCTCAACTGGTAGAGCACCTGATTTGTAATCAGGAGGTTACGGGTTCGATTCCCGTAGGCGGCTCCACATTCCTCGCTCGGCACGCTCAAAAGCGTTTTTCCTATATTTCAAGACAGCACCGATCGCGCGCGCTGAGCCATCTCTTCTACCCCGAATTGCAGCATGCGTACCGCTGCACCAAAGCCCCCCAACTGCATTCCGCACGCACGTATTTTTTCTAACATGCTCGTGTTCACAAAATGACTACCCGCAATTTTACCGTGCTCCTTGCAGGCCGCTACTATCCGTTCGGCGACTTCGAGAACCCGCGGATCTTCAACTTGGCCAGGAATACCTAACGCAACGCTCAAATCTCCCGGTCCAAGGTAGAGCGCGTCTACGCCCGGGACGGCAGCTATCTCATCAATTCGATCTACCGCCTCTTGCGTCTCAATCTGAACGATGGTGAGGAGTTGCTCGTTTGTATTATCCATGTAGCGCCGCGCATCTTCCGGCGGCGTGAACGCACTGTGCGGACGTGCAAAATGCGCACCTCTCTGACCCAGCGGTGGGTATTTAGAATATTCTACAATCCGTTCAACATCCTCTACAGTGCGCACCATAGGCACCATAACGCCTTCGGCTCCAGCATCAAGTGCCCGCATAATTTCTCCGCGATCTGCCGACGATACTCGAACCAACGAACAAATATCCCAACGCTTTGCCGCATCTATATGCTGCGCTATATCGAGTGGATTCCAGTATCCATGTTCGTTGTCAACCAAGATGAAATCATATTTCGACTGCGCTAAAAAACGGACTATAGCCGGCGTGCGCAGTTCGACAACAAAAGTCCCCATTGCAAAATCACCTGCGCCTATACGCTGCCGAAGTTTTTCTGCCGCCTCCATACATATCTCCTTTTTTGAGTAAATTCGCTTATAAAGTAGCCCCCGTCTAAGACTGGTTTTCACCCTCCAACCACTCTGCCAGCGCAAACCACGGTTTATCACTCCAGAAGCGACGCGCAGCACCCGACGTAGACGGAAGAACGTAAAGCGCCGTGGAATCGATTTTCTCTGACTGCAAACCGTACTGAACCGGACGTTGCAAAAATAGAGAGGCCGCTCGCTTGCCGTTAAAAGCGAGTAAACGAGGAGCGTTCGCTTCTATTTTTATGCGCAGGGATGGCCCGTCGTAGTCCGACGTAGACAGCGAAGCATCTGAGCCAGAGGCTTTCTTTGCCAAATCCGTCAAACCAATACCATAGCGCACTACTTGGCGAAAACTTGCGGGCCGAATTTGTTCGGGCATCAAACCAATATAAAAAAGCGTAGGCCAGAACCGATTTCCCGGACCTGCGTAGTACGCGCCAGCACTGGCCGAACGAGTGCCCGCAGCAGACCCGCAAAAGACCACATCCAACCCTACGGCGAGCACGTCAGGTAAGATATCATCTTCAGCTTCCTGCTTAGATTTACTTCTCACTTTGGGTTTTCCTATGTTTTATCACTGACACATCAAAATGACCCAATGGCGGGCCGCGTTCTCCATACAGTCACTCACTCCACGCTCATTATAGATACGTTCAACGGAGTTTCAGCGCGAGCACATCGCTTCAACAATCTTCTCTGACTATATTTTCTCTCACGAACTCCATCATACCCTAGGAGCGCAAACATGGATAGAGTACACCTAGCCTGCATCGGTTTAGGCGGGCGTGGAACAGGACTAGCTAATTTGGTTGCAAGCATGGATGACGTGCACATCGCTGCGGTCTGCGACGTCTATCCCGACAGAGTTGAGCGAGCTATTGACCGCATAGACGAGGCGCAGAGCTATCGTCCGGAAGGCTACGCGAACTACGACGACGTGCTTAGGCGCGAAGATTTAGATGGAGTCATTGTCGCAACCAGTTGGACTACCCATGTAGAAATCTCTCTCGCTGCGATGCGAGCAGGTCTATATGTCGGCTCCGAAGTCGGCGGTGCGGCATCGATTCAAGAATGCTGGGAGTTGGTCCGCACGAGCGAAGAAACGGGCATGCCGTTTATGCTACTTGAAAATTGCTGCTATGGCCGCGAAGAGATGGCCGTATTGAATATGGTCAAAAAAGACCTCTTTGGTGAACTTATACACTGCCAGTGCGGCTATGAGCACGACCTGCGCTCCGAAATCAGTCGGGGCGAAGAAAATCGCCACTACCGGCTCAACAACTTTGTCCACCGCAACGGCGACCTCTACCCAACTCACGGCTTGGGTCCCATTGCTAAAATGCTGGACATCAACAAAGGCAACCGCTTTATCTCACTTGTAGCAATGAGTTCAAAAGCTCGCGGTCTGCACCAGTATGCCGTAGATCACCTCGGCCCCGAACACGCCCAGTTTAACACCGTCTTTAATCAAGGCGACATCACGACCACGATGATAAAATGTGCCAATGGGGAGACGGTCCTGCTGACCCACGACTGTTCACTCCCTCGTCCCTATTCGCGCGCACAGCGCGTTCAGGGCACAAAGGGAATCTGGATGGAGGACAAGAATGCCGTTCATTTTGACAGCAGCGAGGGCGAGGAGTGGACCCCCATGAATGACCTGTTTGAGCACTACGAACACCCAGTATGGAAAGAGTTTATGGCCCGCGGCGTAAAAGGAGGACATGGAGGTATGGACTGGCTGGTGCAGCGCGCCTTTATAGAAGCCATCAAAGCTCAACGCCAAACGCCCATAGACGTCTACGACTCCGTAGCCTGGATGGCCGTGACCGCTCTATCCGAAGACTCCATCGCCTGTGGCAGTCAGCCACAACCCTTTCCCGATTTCACCAACGGCAAATGGATTCGCACCCGCCCTAATCCGGACCACTACTGGACCTTAGACGGCGTTTACCTTCAGTAAAACGCCCTCAATAAAAAATGCAAAGCATTGTTTATATTAATTTTACAAAAAATACAACTACGAAAATGACAACCCCATTTTTTCTCGTTGACTTTTAACGGATCGGCTCTCTAATTCACCTATGTGTGACCATTAAACCCAATCAGATGAGGAGATTATATGCCCGCATCCCAAAAGAGCCGAGTCAATTTTGCCCTGCACGCCCCCGACGCGAACGAAGTGTTTATCGCCGGCACATTCAACGACTGGGACCCACAAGTCCGACGACTGCGCTGCGACAAAAAAGGTACGTGGCGGACTTGGATGAACCTGCCCGCCGGGCAACACGAATATCGCTTCATCGTCAACGGGGACTGGCAAGAAGATCCCCAGGCCGGTGAACGCACATACAATCCATTCGGCACGTTCAACTCCGTCGTCAGCGTATAGATACGTAGGACTCGCTCGACAGATGATTCGAGCGAGTCCTACCCGCGCATCCACACCTGCTGTCGACCTTCCTCGTCTTCTAAAATGAGGCGACCCTTCTCTTCTAGCTTCCAGCGCACGCGCTGTTGGCCCGCCTCTCCGAAATAGGCACCGCGCAGCACCCACTCGTCTCCTTCTAACAACCAACTCCCCGGAAAGCTCCGCTGGCCACCCGTCTCCATAAAGAGAGTCATCATCAGCGAGCCGTCTCTCTCGACCTGCATGCGCACGCGCACAGGCCCTAGCGCGGGGTCGACTCCTTCCGTCTCCCACGTTCCCAACAGCTCGGATCCCATCTGTGGCACCGGATCTTCAACGGCTGCGGACGGGCGCTCGGTGCACCCCCAAAGTCCGCAAAGCATGAACACCCCTAAAACAGCTCTAGTTGAGGCCACCCTGACCTCCCATTCCCACCGCCTTGGTCCGCACTGCGGCCGCAATTATCTCCTCTCGCAGATCATCCGGAACGGCGTCAAAACCTATGGGCTTTGCCACAGCCGGTAACGCGACGCGCTCAGCAATCCATGCACCCTCTACCTGACGCCAGTGCAATACGCTACTGCCGGTTTGTAAATAGACCGAATCATTATTATTCCCTGTATCATCTCTGAATAGCTTCACGGTATGCCCCCATTGAAGGTGCGCTATCTATGCCCTAACCTTAGCAAAAAAATACGCTATCAACGGCACCTAAACAAACCTCGTACGGTTGCTTTATACTACTGAGAACGTAGTTTTATACGACGTACAAAGACCCTTTCTCCGTCTCTTCTAGGAGCGTTCATGCCCGTTTCAACGCTGCTACACAGCGGCCCACTATCCGAATTCGTTAGCGATGCGATACAGCGCGTAGAATCCGAGCGCATCGTAGAGCGCATAAACCGACGCGACCATACCGTTTGGCACTCTTCTCCCGATGAGATAAGCAACCGACTCGGCTGGTTGGACTGCCCACAAAACATGCCCGACCATATTGAATCCCTTATCGAGATCGTGCAGGCAGCGCAAAGAGACGGCATGCGCAGCGCGCTGCTTTTGGGCATGGGTGGATCGAGTCTAGCTCCAGAAGTTTTTAGCCAAGTTTTCGGCGCAGTAGAGGGCTATCTGGACGTAGAAGTGCTCGACAGTACGCACCCACAGGCCGTGCTGACAAAAGCAGCCGCCCTCGATCCAGCAGAAACGCTTTACATCCCAGCAACCAAATCAGGGGGCACCGTTGAAACGCTCTCCTTGCTCAAATTTTTCTTTAAGCGCGTAGCTGACACACTCGGCCCCGAAGAGGCGGGAAAGCGCTTTATCGCCATAACCGATCCAGGCAGCGGTTTGGCAGCATTAGCCCATGAGTTGGCATTTCGCCACATTGTACTGAACGACCCCAATATAGGCGGTCGCTACTCAGCACTTTCTCATTTCGGCCTCCTGCCAGCGGCGCTGACCGGAGTCGATATAACCGATCTACTCAGCCGCACTTCAACAGCCATTCAATCCATGAGGCCCGCCGTTGAGCTAGGAGCCTTCATGGGCGCTGGGGCCAATCAAGGACGCGACAAACTGACCCTGCTTCTTTCGCCCCCGCTCGCCCCTGTAGGCGCCTGGATCGAACAGCTCATTGCCGAGAGCACGGGCAAAGAGGGCAAGGGAATACTCCCCATAGATATGGAACCCGCCCTGGAGGCCGCCGACTATAGCTGCGATCGCCTCTTTGTATATCTACGCATGGATGACACGCTAGACGAGCGTGCCGCCTCTCTCGTATCAGCCGGTCAACCCCTGCTACAAATATCTCTGGACGAGCTCAACGATCTGGGGGCCGCATTTTATTACTGGGAGTTTGCCACTGCGCTGGCGGGCCATCTAATGGGCATTCACCCCTTTGATCAACCCGACGTAGAAGCGGCAAAGGTGCTCGCACGAGATATGGTACAAACCTATCAAGAGCAGGGCGCGCTGCCCGTCGAAGAACCCATAGCTTCAGCCGGGCCTCTGACCGCTTATGGAACAGGCAGCGCCACTTCACCGATTGAGGCTCTAAAAACGCTGTTGCAAAGCGGAGATTCAACCGAGTCCTACCTCGCGTTACAGGCGTATTTACCTCCCGGGCCAGCCATTGACGCCCTCCTAACCGAACTCCGTGCGACGATAAATCAGCACAGCGGGCTAGCAACGACCCTAGGCTACGGTCCACGCTTTCTTCACTCTACGGGCCAGCTTCACAAAGGAGATGCCGGAGAGGGACTCTTTTTACAGCTAACGGCTGACATCGGCGAGGATTTAGACATTCCCGACGAGCCTCTCACAGATACCTCCTCTCTCACCTTTGGCATCCTTATAACCGCACAGGCACACGGAGATGCCAATGCCCTGCGCGCGGCACATCGGCGTCTCCTGCGAGTGCACTTGGGAGAGGATGCAGAGAGCGGACTTCGCGCGATCATAGATCTACTGTCACAGCAACCGTCTTTCAAAAGAAAGTGATTACAGCATGAGTCAAGCAGATATCGGCCTTATTGGCCTCGCTGTCATGGGCGAGAATCTGGTCCTCAATATGGCCAGCCATAACATCGGAGTTGCCGTGTATAATCGAACGACTTCGCGGGTAGATGACTTTATCTCTGGTCGAGCACAGGGACTGCCCATTGTAGGCACGCACTCACCTGAGGCACTCATAGCCCAGCTGAAAAAGCCGCGACGGATTATGCTGATGGTACAAGCAGGCTCTGCCGTAGATCGCGTTATTGAACAGCTACTTCCCCTGCTCGATCCGGGCGATATCATTATCGACGGCGGCAACTCCAACTACCAAGACACCGTGCGCCGCACCCGCGAACTGACGGAAAAAGGCTTCCTCTACATAGGCACAGGCGTCTCCGGAGGCGAAGAGGGCGCATTGAAAGGACCGAGCATTATGCCGGGGGGTAATCCAGAAGCCTGGCCACACGTCAAAGACATATTCCAATCTATCGCAGCAAAGGTTGAAGACGGCAGTCCCTGCTGTGATTGGGTCGGAGCCAACGGTGCGGGACACTATGTTAAAATGATCCACAACGGCATCGAGTACGGTGATATGCAGATGATCTGCGAAGCGTATGACGTAATGCGCCACGTCCTGGGCATGGAACCAGCGGAGATGGCCGAAGTATTTGCCGAGTGGAATGGAGGTGAACTGGACAGCTACCTGATCGAAATTACCGCCGAGATACTCGCCAAGAAGGACGACGAAAGCGGCAAGCCAATGATCGACCTGATCCTAGATGCAGCAGGTCAAAAAGGGACCGGCAAATGGACGGGCATCGACGCACTCCAGCTAGGCGCCGTCGCCACGGCCATCACAGAGGCCGTCTACGCTCGCAGTCTCTCCGCCCTCAAGGACGAGCGCGTCGCCGCCGCCGCCGTTTTGCAGGGTCCCGATGCCCAGCCGTTTACTGGAGACCGTAGCGCTTTTATTGAAGACGTTCGCCGCGCTCTATACGCCTCTAAGATATGCTCGTATGCTCAGGGTTTTCAGCTTTTACGGATGGCCGCAGTCGAATACGACTGGCAGCTCAACTTCGGAAGTATTGCCCTCATGTGGCGCGGCGGATGTATTATTCGCGCCCAGTTTCTGGGCCGCATTAAAGAGGCCTTTGATGCCGATCCCCAACTGGCGAACCTCTTGCTGGCCCCCTACTTCCAGCAGGCGATCGCTCAATCCCAATCTTCATGGCGCCGCGTCATAGCCAAAGCCGTTGAACACGGCGTGCCCGTGCCTGCATTCAGCAGCGCATTGGCCTATTTTGACGGCTACCGCTCCGACCGCTTACCAGCAAACCTACTGCAGGCACAGCGCGACTACTTTGGTGCCCATACCTACGAGCGCACAGACAGGCCTCGGGGTGAGTTCTTCCACACCAACTGGACCGGGCGCGGCGGAGATACGGCCTC
>Ga0181574_10003179_pt1 | contig 14673 bp, 6 predicted proteins | sample 101ome_24_FD_145600 | JGI IMG/M metagenome (GOLD analysis project Ga0181574, IMG submission 145600) | Coastal salt marsh microbial communities from the Groves Creek Marsh, Skidaway Island, Georgia - 101410AT metaG (spades assembly) | ecosystem: Environmental > Aquatic > Marine > Intertidal zone... | reverse complement strand
GTTTCTGACGCGGTTATTAGAGCAAGCTGACGCAGAAGCGGCGATTGGAGTCGATCTGCAAACGCCCACTGGCCAGTACGTACCTTGCTTGATCAATAAAGGGGACTGCTTCCGTGGCGCGATCGAACATGATCCGGCGCATGTTCAGGCAGGACCGCTCATCGAGGCCTTTCTTAATGAAACGCTGGGCTACGGCTGGATTTGCCATAGTTTTCTTGCGAACGGCGCCTACCCTGGTCGATACCCCCAAGGGCTACATCTAGACCAAGGACCTTTGTTACCTTGGATGACGAGCGAGGCACCCGCGCTCGTGAATACCATGTTTATTCCCCAGGACGTGGACGAGGTAAACGGGGGAACGTTGATCGTCCCGGGTAGCCATCGACTATTCACAGAAGCAGGGAACGCTGGCCAGATCGACCGTATGCCGAGACCTATTAACCTGAAGGCGAAAGCGGGAACCATTATGATGTTCGACGGCCGCGTCCTTCATGGCACGGGGGTCAATCGAACGGATAAGCGACGGTATGTTGCCACCATGAGCAATGTGAAGTCATGGATGCGCCAGCAAGAAAACTGGGTGGTTTCGACCCTACCTGAAATCATTAATGCTGCGTCCCCAACGCTTTTGCATCGCATGGGTATGCAATCCGTCACCTGGGGTGCCACGGTGGAAGGGTTTGGCCTCGCAGCGAGAGGCCGCGCGGGCGACCGGCTGGGCAATATTCAAAAATTCCGCCAGGCGCAGGACCAAGGCAACTATCAACGGGTGGGTATGCTCACCCACGCCGACATCAAGCGCTATCAAGCCAGTGATTTCACGATTGCTGAAGTCAACGAGTGGACGAGGTCAGAAGAAACCTGATTTTAGTTTTGTCTCAAATTGGTTCTAGCTAATTGACCGGACCCCGTCAAATTATTTAGGCCCCTTCAAGATCGTCGATCGATGAGTTGGCATTCTTTGGGTAAAATTTCGAAAAAAGCCGCGACTTCTCGCGTAATTCACTCTACAGCTGTCAATCTACCAGTGGGGCTGCCGCGGTATCTCAGAATGTGAACAAATTCACAATTTTAGTTTTGATAATTTGCGGGTAAAAATGTTGACAATCGTTTGTAGCGCGGTAAGTTTGTAGAAGTTTGACTTCGAGTCGGTCAAGGGGAAACGAGGCTGTCAAAGTACAAGCTCGGTCGTGCAGCGCCATGCTGCAGGCCGTGATTCCGAGCCATACGAGCGGCTGTAGTGCCGCTCAGTTAGGCTCCGGCCGTTAGTTGCTAGAGTACAAGAACTCCCGACTTTCCCTGCGCCATCCCAGAGTCATTAATGAACCCAGCGAGAAAACACGGGGGCACCCCTACGGTTCTCCTACCGGAGTCGCATGTATGAAACGTACTAACAGTCACTTGAAAGTTTTGTTGCTGCTTGTCTTTGTCGGTCTCATCACTGGATGTAGCAGTGATGACAGTGATCAGGCGCCTGACGAGCCGGCACCCACCAACACAGCGCCTTCCATCGCAGATCCCGGACCACTTTCGGTTACTGAAGGAACAGCGGCGGTGGCTACAATTAGTGCGTCTGACGCGGATGGCGACACGGTGACCCTATCCATATCCGGAGGCGCTGATGCATCTTTGTTCACACTTGAAGATGACGCCCTGTCTTTTTCGGCGGCCGCTGACTTTGAGGCTCCTGGTGACGCAGACGGTGATAACACTTACCTCTTAGAGATTAGCGCAAGCGACGGTACGGACACAGCGAGTCTGCTCTTAGAAATTAGCGTAGCTGATGCGTTTGAGGGGCGAGTGATTGATGGCCCCGTCGCCGGCGCTTTAGTTTTTGTCGACCTAAACTGTAATAACGAGCAGGATGAGGGAGAACCAGCGGGCGAAACGGATGCTGAGGGATTTTTTAAGGTTGAAAAAGCCGAGGCATCTGAGGGCTGTGCGCCAAAAATCATATCGATTGGCGGAACGGATACGGCGACAGGCAAGGCACTCGCCAATTTAGCGCTGATTGCTGATTTACCCACTGATGGAACCAAAGCCGTAGCCGTAACCCCGCTAACAACCGTTGTGGCAGCGGCAGAGACAGCTGAGGAAAAGGCGCAGGTATTATCAGCGCTGGGCCTTGGTGCTAACGATCTCGAGACAATTCTCACCACTGATTCATGGGCAGGCTCTGAAGGCGATGACGCCACTTCGATCGCCATTCAGCGAGTCAATGCTCAGATCGCTGTTGTGCTGCAAGCGGCTGTTGAGGCTTCAGCAGACGAAGAGAGTGCCGCTACAGCCTCAGTACTAACGATTAGTGCAGCGGCCGTGTCTTTAGTCAGCGCTGCCAAACAGGCGGTGGCGGGTGGCAGCGATACTGCTCCTGGAATTCTTGATTTAACGAGCGCGTCCGTAGTGACTGACGCGCTGAGCGCAGCAGCCGCGGCAAGCGGGAAGACCATTGCCGAGGAGACGATCAGCGCCATAGCGGTTTCGGTGACCAGTCTAACGCTGACCCTAGCAAACGAAGACCTCAATCCAACCGCAGCTTTGGCCATTACGCTCGCAAGTAGAGCTCAAGAAGTGGTGTTGGTCCAGGTGGCTCTTGTGGTGGCTGGGACCATTGACGCTTCCGAATTTGAAACGGCAACCGCTGCCACTGAGGTGTTCAAAGATATTGATGCCGGCGAAGGGGCGCTGGACACTGATGGCGATGGTCTCGCAGACACGATCGACACTGATGACGACGGCGACGGCGTGCTGGATGATGATGACGGATTCAAATTGATCCCGCTTGATGGTCGCACCGACACTGATCGCGATGGCATTCCCAACAATTGTGACGCAGCTTGTCTTGCAACTGGAATGACGGCGGACACTGATGACGATGGCGACGGGGTATTAGATGAAAAAGATGCCTTCCCCCTTATCTCCCTCGCTGGGCGAACGGATACCGACGGCGATGGGTTCCCCAACGATTGCGACACAGCTTGTCTCGCGACCGGGCTTATTGCTGACTTGGATGATGATAACGATGGCGTTTTGGATGCAGTTGACGGCTTCCCCCTAATCTCGCTGGGAAGTCTCATCGACACCGATGGCGATGGTCGCCCCAACGATTGTGATGCAGGGTGCTTGGCGCTCGGCATGATCGCTGATGAGGATGATGACAATGATTCGCTCAAAGACTCGAACGAGCTAGCGCTCGGTACGAACCCCTTACTTGCCGATACCGATGGCGATGGCATCCTGGATGCTTCTGACCCATTTCCCACATTCGCTGGATCGCAGGGTTTTGATCTGCCTACGACGATCACCGTCTTAGCCACAGAGGAGTAAGCCGCCATGAGAATAAAATTAGCGTTAGTTACGATATTGGCATCGCTAACCATCGATGTGGCTGGAGCACCCACATCGGGTCAATACGTTGATGATCAGCAACGATTTTTTGTCGAGGGGCAGCCGCTCACCGATGCCATCGAATCTGCCAACGCCATCATTTGTTATATGGCGTCGATGAGGCCCGATGCGTTAGTCAACGCGGGGCCCTATGTCGCAAAGTTTTATGAGGACCGATGCGAAACGACCGGCGGTAATCAGTCGTCTGAGGAGGCATCTGCTACAGCGACTTCTGCGGAATCATCCACCACCGCCTCGTCGGCCGATGGTGCAACTTCCTATGAGACGGAACAAGCTAGCCAAGCGATCCTACAGGTGGTTCGTGAGACTGCCGATGATCCCGTTAGTGCCAAGGTGTGGGTGGATGACGAGGCACAAGACGCGTTCGATTTTGACAAGACCATTTACGTCGAAGTTGAGCAAACAGCTGGCGTGAGTGACGACGCGCCCAACGGCGATTTTCAAATGTGGTTTTCCGGGCACTCAAATGGGGTAGCCGAATTTTTCGAGCAAGAATTAGAAGCCCAGTTGGGTGCTCCGCTGGATGAGGTTGATCTAGATGACGCAGGGATTGTTTTGCCCAAAGAGGGCGAGGCGTTTTTCCAAGGCTATTTGAAGGCAAGTGGCTCGGAAATCAAATACAAAGAATTCTCATTCGATGGTGAAAACAATATTGCGCTGAACTATCTCGATGGCGGTGACATTTCCGGGATTTATGGACAGCAAATTTGTATCGGTTGTAACGACAATTTCGGAGAGGGCGAACCGGATCCAAATCAAGATCCGGGTGGGCCACAAGCGCCTCCGCAAGTCGCTGACCCTGTCCAGGCGACGTTGTTTTATCAGTTTTATGTTCGTAAACAAACAAAAACCTATTGTCGGGCGCTCGTCGAGGCGGTTCGCCTATGCCTTCCTAACGATGATAGCGAGGAATGCTTGGCTGAATTTGCCGCTCAAGATAAGCAGGACGCAGAATTTAATGCCTTTGAGCCGATCAAACTTGTTTATGGGCTAGAAGCCATCGAGGAGGTCTCTCAAGACTTAGGCGATCCATTCGATCTGCTCGATGAAGAGGGAAGTCTCATTACAGAGCAGTGTTTCTCCATGGATCGAGACGACGCCACACGCAATGTGTTCCGGTATGGCGTTTACGAAGCAGATGGAGATCGGCTATCAACGGGCGAAACAGGGGCTTTCCCCATCTTCGCGGAAGTAGAGCGGGAAGAAACAACCCCCAATGGCGAGACCGTTACGAAGAAAGATCGAGTATTCGGGTTTGCGGATTACTGGGGAGTATTCATTGATCCGCGCGGTCGTCAGCTCATCCAGACTGGGGCCAATGGAACGGAATTCAAAAAAGAAGTATTCGGCCCAAACCTAACCCTGAGCGACGAGACCTTCACCCTCGAGACCACTGAATTGCGGGTAGAGAAGCGCACAAAGGCGTTTATTGCCCTTGAAGATATCGATCAAATTAAGATCGCGATGCACATTCAAGACCCATTTTGGGCGACCGAATACCAATGCCTCTTGGGTCTAGGTTCTAATGGTTGTGATAGTGAAGAGAGCGAAACCAATAATGCTCCGACCCCGGACGGACCATTTGGTGGCGGTGGTGACGTATTCAATCTGACGCTCGAGGGATTCAAATCTGATGAAGGGCTCGACTTGTCGGTGCAGGAGCTTGAAGGCTACTACGACGCGGATGAAGGGCAGTTTATCTTCAATCGCGCCATTTCCTTTGAGCAGGGGTACTACGCTAAGGACCTTGAGAGCGGGAAGGAAATCACCTTCTCCCCTGCGGACTGGGTCTCCACGATGGCGAGAGAGTTCGATGAGGGATTTGACCAGAATGGTCAAGCCAGAACGAGAACCGAAATCAGGCCCATGGGCGTTTGGTCTAACGATACTCGGCAATGGTATGACATCAGCGCTGCGGCTTTGAGTGATCCTGAGTTGTCTGATCCTGAGCCCGAAGTGGATGGTACCACGTGCCCCACAGACCCCTTTGCGTCTCAGCAAACCAGTTCCTGCCGCGGAGGGATTAGAACGGAGACCACAGAGATTGTGAGCCCTGCGGACCTCGAAGGACTCGCGTTAGTGTGCATTAGGGACTGTGTGGATCCGGTCTCATTGGAAACTGCGTTCACCGAGGCCGTCGCGCTTGCGAAGAATTCAAGCGCTGATGGTAATGCCCCCCAACCTGGCTCAACTGGTACAACTCCGCCGGGCGGTGGTCCAGGCGATCTCAATCAGCCTGGAGGTGATCAGCAAATAGTGACCTCTCCCTTTGCGAATGTCGGTCCCTACCTTAAATCCGCGGTTAGTGTCTTTGAGCCGGTGACTCGTTTCGAGAACTCCGGTGCGCGGAATTTGGTTAAGAATTTCCATGCGTCAAGCCAGCCGCTCGAAACTTCGAGCGGCGATACCTTTCAGCTTGCTGATCAGAGAGCCCTGCTGATTGACAGAGTGCTGGTCAGGAAGGCGGATTGGGACGGCCAGACTGTCGATGGCCAAGAGATCGGGTTACCCGATTCTGTATTGCTGGACAGCTACTTGTTGCTCGACAAAGCGCCAGGCGTTGGTGGCGTGACCGGACCAGGGCCTTATCCCTACGCGATCAAACAAGGCAGTGGCTCGAGGATTAATCTTGAAAATTTGAATGCCCTGATTGCGGGCCAGGGGGGTAAAAGCCCCGTGCTGTCACTGGACTTGAAAGCCATTCCGGCCGACGGGGTTTCGGGCACAACTAAAGTATTGATCAAGCTCGATCGTGTGAATGACCGCGCTTCATTGAGTACCGAGGTTTGGACTGAATGGGAGAGTGAGGGTCCAACCGGTGGCTTCACCATGACAGTCCCTGCGACTGACTATACGGTCGCCTATACGCCACCCGCTGGAACAGGCGCTGGCATTGAAGCGGTGCTACGTAACCAGGAGCCAGACGTGTTTGCTTATGGCGGTGGTGTTCTGAGCAACTTGGGTCGTCCGGGATTTACCCTCAGAATGCTTCACCTGCTGAATGGCAATAACGATACCGATGCGAACGGATTATCGGGCGCACTGGGTAACGCGATGGATCAATTCTTCGCCGAAGGTGAGCAGTACCGTCTGACGATTCAGTTTCTTCAATTCACGAATGTCTCGGAGGAAACTTTTAGCCAAAATAGCACGCCTGTAACCTTTAAGATGGGAGAAGGCGCTGGAAATCTAAGTCAGTTTACCTTCGATTTCGAAGTAGGAAGTTCTGCGCCCGATGCAACCAGTGGCCAACTAGTCTCAGCAAGGACCTATGCTGCGGGTGAGTATTGGGATGGCGTACGCCTCTCTGAGGCAGTGGCCTACGAGCCCAGCGCTACAGGACTCGGCATGTCGGTCGGCGGTGTTGCGCTGACTAAAGGGGACGCAGTGAATGCGCTCCTAGCGAAGGCAACTGATCCGTTCCAAGCGTTGGGAGACGCGCGATATAAGCGGCCTGGGCAGGATTTTGGTGACAATCTCAGCTGGGGTGTACGCACAGGCGATTTAGTTGCAGTGAGCGCTGCAAAACTGGCGGCTGCGGACACCAGTGACCTCGGTGACCTCGCAACCATCGAATGCAACAAGTTCAATAACCAGTACGAAGACCATCCGGCTTTCACGGGAGCCGAGGAAACTGAGTTCAGGTTATGCGAGCGGCAGCTGTTCCAGAGCCCAAGCCTGACGACCTATCAGATACAGATCGACACCCAGCCGGCCTATGCGCTGATTGATGCAGCAGGCGACCCCGTGGTGATCGCGTCGCCTAAAACTCTGTACTACGATGTGCCCGAGGATGAGGAAGTCTTCGGCGAGGACGCAGGTAAGCGCATTTCCCTCGAGTTTGCCGGTCATGGGCAGCTTCGTGGGATCCCCGGGTTTGTTTACGATCCGGCCACCGGCGAGAACTTGGGTGAATTTGTTCGAGAGTGGAAGCCCTCTTATCGATTCATTAATCGGTTCAACATACCGGACGGAGGAACAGTCTCGGATATCGAGGGCAACGACTATTTCGTGAAAGCCTTAGATGGCGAGGAGTGGCTAAAGGAGCTTGAAGGCACTGAAAAAATAGCGGCCAGCGAGGACGGCAACTACTCGTTAACCCGTGATGATTTGGTTCGTACAAGCACGCTCAAGATCGTTAAGAGTGTGATAGGGGAACCGCCCGCGGAGGAAGCCCTCATCAATGACGGAAATCCTGCGGTCATTCATGGAGAGGTCGTCTTCTCGGAGTAACGTGGGTGGCCGTGGAATGGCCTTCCGTTTGGGAGGCCGCTTCGGCGTGACACTGCACTCCCTGACGGAGTTGGTGCCGCTCTCAGCGGTCTCAGACAAATGATTTGCGACGTTGCGATGCGACTGCGGTTTGATTTAGCAGCTTCCCTAAGAGGCTTGGTTGTCTCAGCGCTCCATACTCCCAATATAGGGGCGCTAGACCGCAGCGCTGCATCTGCTTGCCACTTACCCCTCAGATGACATCTAAAAAGAGAAAAATGACTTAATGTGCCTCGACCCTAGGGCTTAGCAGTTCGCCTTTTTCTATCGAGACATCTACTTTCCTCAATACCTTGGGCTGTCGGCTATCAGGATGATGCAAAGCGCTCTGGAGTGATTGGCAAGGGTTAGAGGCCGTTGCCCAGGTGACATCGCATGGGCATCGGCGCACTTAGTCTCACCTAGGTCATTAATCTACGGCGATTACTACTCCAATGGACAGCTGTCCATAGGGGTGCTCGAAAAGCCTAGCGGTGCGGCGGTTGTACGCCATTGGTTCAAAGCCTGCGAGATAGTGCACAAAGGCCTCGCCCCGTACATAAGCGCTGATGCTGTCACTAAAAGAAAACCATAGCGAGAGATCCAGAGCGGCGTTCGTTGTCACATCGTCGCCATTGAGTGCTGGCTCATAATCGCTTCGCCACATTTTGATGGCCCTCAGTTTCCCGATACCCATCATGCGCTTGCCAATAGGTCGCATGGCGCTGAATTCGTAGGTGAGCGAACGCTCGTGCCACGGTGTGGACTGTGGGAGTTCAGCCTTTAGCCCATCGACGATCTCGCTGATGCGCTGGCCTTGAAAGCTCGCTCCTAAGATGAACGGGTCTGTGATATCGAAGAGGGGCGACGCGAAGTTCACATCGACTCGCGCTGTGCCGAGGTTCACGTGATGGACAAGGCGCCAATCACCAACCGATTTCGCCACGCCTGCGCCAATCATCACCCGCTGCTCAGTGGCCTCCGAGCTGAGGACGGGCAGGTATACTGTTTCTCCTGTCTCGCGAAATACATCAGGATCAAAAAATCGCACAGTTGCCTCATCACACGCGCCGCCGAGCACGATCCCGACTCTTGCATAACAGTCGATGGATAGCGGGTCTTGCTTGCCTCGCTTCGCGCTCACAAAGCCGCGCCCTCGCCAGGAGCCAATGGACCAGCCGCTGAATCCTGCTTCAATGAGATGGCTATTGATGTCGGTGGTTACCGAGGTGGGCTCGGTCTCTCGGGTTGCTTCACCGCTTGAATCGGTGTAGCGATAGCTGAGCTGCCAGCGGGATAAGAGCGGGATCGATAGATCGAGCGAGTGAATTGATGCTTCCTCGGGCTTGGCTCCCCGGCCGAGATTGGAACGATAGTCGAGCACGTCAAACGACTCATCAAACCGAGTGGTTTCAAGCGTGAGTATGGTTTGGCGCTCGAGGCCCTCCTCCAGCGTTCGACTAAGTCCGCGGTCTGCCAATGCCGGGCTTGTTAGGCCAGCAATAGCCCAAAACCCCGTAACCATGATCAGAGAACGCATGAATAAGAAACTCTTAAACGCATAGGTTTTCAGTCTAGCATGCGCGTGGCTGGTTGCTGTCCGGTGATCATGATCGGTGAGAAGTGGGCCAAAGCCATTTGTAAAGCCGTTTATAATGGGCGGATCAGAAAGAGAGAACCTCAATGAGAATTTTTCGATATAGCCTGACTGCCATGGCGCTGGTAGGTGCCTCTATTGTCCAAGCTGACACCCGAATATCAGGGGGCACGATTCACACCATGGACCCAGCCAACCCGAACCCCGAGGCGATTTGCGTGGGGGATGACGGGCGAATTAAAGCCCTCTCAGGCTGTGACAATGACAGCCAACTTGACCTTGCGGGCGGCACGCTGATTCCTGGGTTCATCGAGGGGCATGGGCACTTGATGAGTCTCGGCTTTTCAAAACTCAACTTAGATTTGAGTCAAACAAAGAGTCTTGATCAGTTGGTTGCTAATGTGGCTGAAGCGGTAGACGAGGCAGAGCCGGGCGAGTGGATTGTTGGGCGCGGCTGGCATCAGAGCAAATGGACCCCCAAACCTAAAATGGTCAAAGGGTTTCAGACTAATGAGACATTGAACGAAGTGTCTCCAGATAACCCGGTGTATTTGGTTCACGCAAGTGGCCATGCCGCGTTTGCCAATGATAAGGCGCTCGAAGTTGCTGGTATTGATGAAAATACTCGAGTGTCGAGTGATGGGGAAATCATTCGAGACGCCACGGGGCGAGCCACCGGTGCGTTGAATGAACGAGCCATGCGACTCGTATCCAAGCACATCCCCGATGTATCAGACGCGCAGCGACGGCGCGCACTGACATTAGCCCTCGAAGAATTGGCTTCGCACGGCATCACCAGTTTTCAGGATGCAGGCACGGGTCAAGCGGACATCGATTTGTATAAGGCGTATCTGGAAGAAGATAAGCTATCCGCAAGGATCTACGTCATGATCACTGGAGGTAATCCTGACCTTTTGGCGAAGTGGTTAGATCAAGGCCCCGAGATTAACTTAGGTCAAGACGAACTGACGATTCGTAGCATTAAGCTCGTCGCGGACGGGGCGCTCGGCTCTAGAGGGGCTTGGCTGCTGTCAGATTATGAAGATCGAGCCAATCACGCTGGGTTACCCACCATGCCCGTTGAGGATATGGAGGCAATCAGCCATGCCGCCTACCAGAATGGGTTCCAAGTTGGCATTCACGCCATTGGGGATCGAGCCAATCGTGAAGTGCTCGATATTTTCGATGCACTGTTTGATGGGCGTGACCGGGGCGTGCGCTACCGCATCGAGCATGCTCAGCACATTGACCCTGCGGATATCCCGCGTTTCGGGCAACTCGGGGTAATCGCATCCATGCAGGGCATCCATATGAGTTCCGATCGACCTTGGGCGATTGATCGACTTGGCTTAAAGCGGATCAAAGAGGGCGCCTACATGTGGCGAAGCTTATTGGATACTGGTGCTGTGATTAGTAACGGTACCGACGCGCCTGTCGAACCCGTGAGCGCAATTGCCTCATTCTATGCACTGGTGTCGAGAAAAACGTTGGCCGGCCAACCCGAAGGGGGGTACGAGCCTGAGCAGCGATTAACTCGCTTTGAGGCGCTGAAATCTTACACATTGGATGCGGCCTATTCGGCGTTTGAGGAGGGCATCAAAGGGAGTCTTACGCCAGGAAAGTGGGCGGATATGGTCGTCCTTGACCGAGATATCCTCACCTGCCCGGAGGAGGAGATTCTCGGTGCAAAAGTGCTACGCACTTTAAAGGGCGGTCAAACGGTCTTTGCAAGCGACAACTGATGGGAATAGACGAGCGATGAGCAGCACGGTAGATGTTGAGATAGAGCAGGAGCGGGACCTCAGCGTGGGTGAGGATGTAAGCATTCGACCGCGCGGGCAACTGGATGTGTTGTCCAAACGGGAAGTTGCACAACTGCTCGATACCTCGAATACGGGACTCTACCAGCTCTATCGAAACTGCTCGCTCGCGGTATTGAATAGCGGTGCTTACAGTGATGATGCACGGCAAATGATGGAGACCTTCAAGGACTTTGACATTCGGCTTCTGCAAGAAGATCGGGGGATTCGGCTGCAGCTACGGGGCGCGCCATCCGGAGCCTTTGTGGATGGCAAGATTCTGACGGGTATCCGCGAACATCTTTTTTCTGTGCTCCGAGACATCCTCTACGTCAATGCCGACTTGGCGCCAGAGCGTGCAACGGGCGAAGAAACCACTCACGCCGTGTTCGATATTTTGCGTAATGCCGGTGTGCTTAGAAGCGACACTCCACCCCGGATGGTGGTGTGTTGGGGCGGTCATTCAATTTCCCGCGAGGAGTACGAGTACACCAAAGAGGTGGGTTACCAGTTGGGGCTTCGGGGCCTTGATATTTGTACAGGCTGTGGCGATGGGGCTATGAAAGGGCCGATGAAAGGTGCTGCCATCGGCCACGCCAAACAGCGGATTAAGACGGGTCGGTATCTAGGTATTTCTGAGCCCGGCATTATCGGTGCGGAGCCGCCCAACCCAATCATCAATGACTTAGTGATCATGCCGGATATCGAGATGCGGCTTGAGGCGTTCGTTCGGGTGGGTCACGCGATTGTGGTCTTCCCAGGAGGTGCGGGCACCGCTGAAGAAATCCTCTACCTCGTTGGTTTGCTCATGGCGCCGGAGAATGACGGTCTGCCTTTTCCCTTGATTTTTACGGGGCCAGAGTCAGCTCGAGCCTATTTTGAGATGATCGATGCATTCTTGGTGAATTGTCTGGGTGAGTCGGTCAGGGAGTGCTACGAGATTATCCTAGGTGATGCGGAGTCAGTGGCGATTGCCGTCCAAAAAGGGGTTCGAGGTATTCGCAAGTTCCGCAAGGCAAGGGATGACGCCTATTACTTCAACTGGCGGCTGTTTGTGCCTCCGCCTTTACAGCGCCGCTTTGAACCGACCCATCAATCTATGGCTGCATTGGACTTAACTAGGGATCAGTCGGTGAGCGAGATGACGTTCAATCTGCGGCGCGCGTTTTCAGGTGTGGTTGCGGGGAATATCAAAGAGTATGGGATTGCTCAAATTGAGGCGAGCGGACCCTTTCAACTCCGAGGGGATCCCGCTGTCCTTGAGCAGCTGGATGAACTGCTTAAATCTTTTATCGCTCATGGGCGGATGCGGCTGCCGGGAAGAAACTATACCCCGTGCTATGAGGTGGTTTCCTCCTAACGCAACTCGCCTCGAGCAACAGCCACGGTCCTAAAAGTACCGAGGCTTTTTTCTCAGAATGGTATGAGCATACAACCACTCGATCTAGGTGCGCGGCTATTAAGTGCGTTATCCTCAGAGTGGGAAAAGAGGGGGCGCCTGCAGGATAAGTGCCAGTGAAAGCCACGCTGGTTTTGAGCGGGAAGTCGGTTGCAGACGTTCTCTGATCGACCAGACTAGCGCCGCTCGGCCACTTCAAGTCGCTTCGTAGATAGCGGATTAATCAACGTCTAGAACAGGACAACATATGAGCATTCAAGGTAAGCAATTCAGAACGGAAATCACTGCAGCCGGGGAGCTAAAGCTCTCGCTTGAGACGGTGGATTTCCCAGACCCCAAAGACGATGAGGTATTAGTGAAGGTTGGGGCATCCCCAATTAATCCATCGGACCTTGGTTTGCTCTTTGGCCCCGCAGATATGAGTCAGGCTACGTTTGGAGGCACGCCAGATGCGCCAACCGTGATCGCTAAAGTTCCTGACAACATGATCCGTCTCATCGGTGCGCGTGCGGGGCAATCGCTACCTGCCGGGAATGAAGGCGCCGGTGAAGTGATTCAGGCGGGAGCAAGCGATGCCGCTCAGGCGCTGATGGGCAGAACCGTCGCGATTTTGGGCGGCGCCATGTATTCCGAATATCGCTTGATGAAGGTCAGCCAATGTTTGCCAATGAACGAAGGCGTCACCGCTAAAGAGGGTGCGAGTTGTTTTGTGAACCCGCTCACTGCCCTTGGAATGGTGGAAACCATGCGTCAGGAGGGTCACACCGCCCTCGTCCATACGGCAGCCGCCTCGAACCTTGGCCAGATGTTGGTAAAGATCTGCCTGAAAGACAATGTGCCGCTCGTCAATATCGTCCGAAAAGATGAGCACGTGGAGTTGCTGAAAGGCATCGGCGCCCAGCACGCGCTGAATTCAACGTCCCCCGATTTTATGGCGGACCTGGTCGCGGTGTTGACTGAGACAGATGCAACCCTTGGATTTGATGCGACAGGTGGCGGAGTGCTGGCCGGGCAGATTCTGACGGCCATGGAAGCCGCTCAGGGTGCGAAAATGGGCGAATTCTCACGGTATGGTTCGACCACGTACAAGCAGGTCTACATTTACGGCGGTCTAGACCGCTCACCAACGACGCTTAACCGAAGCTTTGGTATGGCATGGGGACTCGGTGGATGGTTGCTGACGCCTTTCCTGCAAAAGATTGGGGTGGATGCAGCCAATGCGTTGCGTCAGCGCGTTGCGGATGAAATCACAACCACGTTTGCAAGCGCCTACACCGCAGAGATTAGCCTCGCGCAAATGCTGGATGAGCAACACTTGATGACCTATGCAAAACAGGCCACCGGCGAGAAGTATCTCGTGGTGCCTAGCGCTTAGGGTTGTGATGCTAACAGCGCACCCTGATCTCGGAGTGCGCTGATGGCGGCTTCATCAAAGCCCAGCCAATCGCTTAAAACGTCAGCATTATGCTCGCCTCGATGGGGGGCTGGTCCTCGCACCCCGCTCTTGGCGCTGGAGAATCGGTAGGGAGACTGGGTGACCGGCCGTAACCCCCCGGCACGATCATCCACGTCGACAATCGCTCCTCTCGCTCGAAGCGTGGCTTGATCGCGCGCATCGATCGGGTTCCTAACCCTTCCCCATGCGAAGTTCATGGCTTGCATCACCGCATCAAAGGCCGCTTCAGTTTCCAGGCTCTGTAAGAACGCCTTGGCAGCTTCTCGTCGCTTGGCAACTTTTTCGTCGAAGCTATCGGATGGTGTGCTTGGGTCTTCGATGTAGCCCAGTTCCACCAGCCGCTTGAAGAGCAATCTAAAATCAGTGGAGAGGAGTACCGGCCCGTGTGGCAAGTCATAGATTTCATTGCGTAAGGGAGCTGTCTCCCAAGACGCTTCGAGGTCGTAGTGAATTTTGTCGTCAGTGGCGACAGTCGCATCGATCATCGCGATATCGATGTGCTGTCCTTTTCCAGTGGTTTGCCGATGGATGACGGCGGCCAGCAGGCCCACAAGACCATGCAGCGAAGCATTGGTGTCTGCAACCGACAGCGGTAAATCCTGATAGTGCCTGCCGCGATCGGCGTTCGCCGCCTCAGAGGCTGAACGATGAATGAGACCCGCTTCCGCATGGATCACAGGGGCGTAGGCGGGCCGTCTAGACTCTGGGCCGCCGTGCCCAAAGCCGCTGATTGAGAGCATGATAATGCGTGGATTAATGTCCT
>Ga0181574_10003168_pt1 | contig 14699 bp, 12 predicted proteins | sample 101ome_24_FD_145600 | JGI IMG/M metagenome (GOLD analysis project Ga0181574, IMG submission 145600) | Coastal salt marsh microbial communities from the Groves Creek Marsh, Skidaway Island, Georgia - 101410AT metaG (spades assembly) | ecosystem: Environmental > Aquatic > Marine > Intertidal zone... | reverse complement strand
TTTGGCGGGGCGACCTCGATAGCGTGAGCCTGACCGGTGCGCTGGGCGCGGTTTATATCGGCCTGTTTGAAATGGGTTTAAGCTTTATCTTATGGCTGCAAGCGATGCGCCTAACCAACAACACCGCGCGGATCTCGACCTTAATTTTCCTGGCGCCACCCCTTTCCCTGCTGCTCATCTGGTGGCTGCTCAATGAGCCCGTGATGCCCTCAACGCTGGTGGGGTTGGTATTTATTCTGGGCGGTCTGGGATGGCAACAACACCAGAAAGCGACCGGCGACTAAGGCGATTCTACCGATACCGCTTTGAGCAGCGCATAGACCGATTGACCCGCCTCGAGCGCCAGTTCATCTGCCGAGGCCCGAGTGATCCGGGCGCGGAGCTCGGCATCGCCACAACGTAGTAAAACATCGATATGCGGGCCATCCGACCCTTGGCCAAGCGCTGTGACTGTCGCCGGTAGCACGTTTCGAATCGACAGCCCCCCAGGCTTAGCGGTTGCAATTGCAACGTCCCTGGCCTGAATCCTGAGCCGGATCGAGTCGCCCACTGTACCGATCAAACCCGCCACCGCCAGGACGTTCTCACCAAAAGAGAGAGTGGTGAGCTGATAATCCCTGGAATGGGCGGTGACCCTCGCACTGAGCACCGAGCCTGCCTCGGACGCTCCAGAGACCTCCTGCAGGTCAAGCTGATTCATAACTTGCGCCACCGGCCCCTGAGCGATCAACTCGCCGGCTCGCATAACCCACAGCTCGTCGGCCACAAAAGCCATCTCGGATACCTGGTGTGATACGAAAATCGTGGGCACCCCCAGCTCCTTTGCCAATCGCCGAATATGGGCGAGCAGCACCGCCCTACCCTCGGTATCAATGGCCGAGACGGGCTCATCCAAAAGCAAGAGCCTAGGACGATTCATCAAGGTGCGCCCGAGTGCGACGCGCTGACGCTCCCCTCCCGAGAGGGTGCGCGGCATTCGCCGCATCAGCGAGCCGAGCTCAAGCGCCTCAACGATGTCCACGGTGGACACCCCGAACCTCACAGCGCGCTGTTGCGCGAAGCGCAGATTTTCTTCCACCGTTAAGTGCGGAAAAAGTCGCGCGTCCTGAAACACAAAGCCAACGCCGCGTTGGTGAGCGGGGCATTGCACACCCCGTTCGGTATCGAGCCAGCAGGTCGTATCAAACACGAGGCGGCCGCGCTCAGGTTGCTCCAACCCGGCCAGCAAACGAAGCAACGTGGTCTTGCCCGCCCCGCTGGGTCCGAGCACGCCAAGAACACCCTGTAAGGAAAGTTCCTCCTCGATACTGAGGCGAAAACCACCGAGGTTGTGCTGCAACGAAAGTGTCAAAGAGGTCATCGGTGCGGCCTCTCCTGGCCCAAGGCGATGCGCCGATTAAGTCCATAAACCATCAGCAACACCGCGAAGGAGAAAACCAACAACACTGCGGCCATTTGATGGGCGGAGCCGTAATCAAGTGTCTCGACCGACTCGTACAGGGCCAGGGATGCCACCCGGGTTTCACCCGGAATATTGCCGCCAATCATCAATACGATACCGAACTCGCCCACCGTATGCGCAAAAGTCAGGACGGCCGCGGTCAGGTACCCCCGCCGACTCAAGGGCAGGACGATGTGCATAAATCGATCCAGCGAGGAGGATCCCAGCGTGGTTGCCGCTTCCAGCAGCTCACGATTCACCCCCTGAAAAGCGGTCTGTAGCGGCTGCACCGCAAAGGGCAGCGAGTAAATGAGCGACGCAAGCACCAGTCCTTCAAAGCTGAATAACAATGTGCCCCCGGTTAACGCCTGCCACCAAGCGCCGGGAAAGGCATCAGGCGCAAAGGCCACCAAGAGATAAAAGCCAATCACCGTGGGCGGCAATACCAGCGGTAACGCCACGATGGCCTCTAACCACCCCACGGCTACTCGCCGAGAGGTCGAAAGCCACCAGGCTACGGGGGTTGCCAGCACCAGCAACGCTGCGGTGGTCACCGTTGCTAGCTGCATCGTCAACCAAAGTGCCGACCACTCCAGCGTCATGACACAGCCGCCTCAACCGGCAGATATCCCCACTGCGCCAACCGCTGCTGCACGCGCGGGCTCAGCAGGAATCTGAGAAAAGCCTCTGCTTTTTGACGACTTTCACCCGCGGCAGTGAGCACCGCGCCCTGCAGAATGGGCGGGTAACTGGATTCGGGTAGCACCAGATATTGTGATGTTGGCGTTCCCGCCGCCAGGAGCTGGGACAGCGCAACAAAGCCACCATCGACGCTCCCGGCGCTTATCTGATTAAAGGTGGCACCGACGTTCTGCCCAAGAATTCGAGTCCAACGGGGTTCTATTGGCTCGTAGCGGGCCAGGATTGCTTCGGCGGCGACGCCGTAGGGCGCGAGCCGTGGATTGGGAAGTGCGACCAACTGTGCCTGAGCCAAAAAAGACTCGAGCGTGACCGGTCCAGCCGCAGCGGGCCACCACAGCGAAAGCCGACCTCGGGTGTAAACCTCGGCGACTGATGTGCCCCGTGCGAGCTGCCTTGGGCGATCCATATCTGCTGCCAGAAACACGTCGATTGCCGCACCCTGCTTAATTTGTGCAAACAGCAACCCCGTGGACCCCACCACGATTTGCACCTTGGTACCTGTTTCCCGCTCAAACTGCCGGGCAACAGCCTCCGCCACCGGCGCAAAATTGGCGGCTACGCCCACCACCACTGGCTGCTGTTCGCTGCTCTCCACCGCTGCCATTACCGCCAAAGCAGAGAACATCAGCGCTATGGCGATAACCCCGCACCGAAAAAAGATCACAACACACCCAATTCGCCCAAGCGCTCTTGCAGATAATCCCGAGCCGAGTAGCGAGATGACAAGCGCACCTCGGGGCGCGGATGCAGAAACAGAGGCAATGACATTCTTCCGGTTCGCCGATGGTTGTCACTCAAGACGACCTGATGGGTTGTCGATGGCAGCCAGCCGCCGGAAACCTCCTGCAGCATGTCACCAATATTCACCAGCAGTTGGTTGGGCTCATTGGGAACAGAGATCCATTCCCCTTCGCGGGTTTTTATTTCAAGCCCGGGGCCATCCGCCGCAGGCAGCAGCGTAAGAAAATTGATGTCTTCATGGGGCGCGGCACGCGGCGCAGCCACATCGTCCGGTAATGGGGGGTAATGCAACACTCTGAGCATGGATTGTTGACTGTCAGCAATCATGGCGTGAAGTGGTTGCTCGAGGGTTGCAGAGATCGGCTCGGGCATCGCGTCTTGGATATACATCAACAAACGGGACGCAAAGTCCACCGCATCGTGGTAATGCGCGGCCAAATCTGTGCGCAAGGCGTCGGGGCAGCGACCCCAAGGATAGTATTGAAAGTACTCTTTGTAGTCTTGCTGTTCATACCCTTTGGCGTGCTCAGCAAGATCGAGCGAAACATAACCATCCTGTGTTTTCGGATCCACATCGAAGCACGCATCCTTATCACCGCCAAACCAGGTGCCCCAATGCCGATAAATGCGCCGCACCCGTGGCATGTCCAGGGGGTGATCGATCAACGCACCGAAGCCATACTGTTGCAGCGAGACCACGAATTTCTCGCCAAATTCCGGGTCAGTGCAAGACAGCAACGGCAGCTCACTCATTGTTTGACAGTCCTTGTCGCCATTTTCGCCCTCAACACGCTCAGCCGATGGACAGGAAAAATCCCGCCAGGGAAGCGCTCATCAAATTCGACAGGGTTGCGGCAAGCAGCGCCCGCGGCCCGAAACGGGAAATCTCGTCTCGCCGCATGGGCGCAATAGCTCCCAGTCCGCCAAGTAAAATCGCAATCGACGAGAGGTTGGCAAATCCGCACAAGGCAAAAACAACGATAGCAGAAGCATTGGCTGAAAAGTCAGTCGCCACTTCCGAATAGGCGACGTAAGCCACAAACTCATTGAGCACCAGCTTCTGCCCGATCAAGCTCCCCGCCAGCTCCGCCTCGCTCCAGGGCACCCCCAGTAACCACGCCAAGGGCTTGAACAACAAGCCCAGTAAGGCTTCGAGAGTAACGCCCGGCTGACCCAGCATCTCGCCCGCCCAACCCAGCAAACCGTTAAGCATGGCGATGAGGCCTATAAAGGCCATCAGCATGGCGGCGATCGCGCCGGCCATCTTAAATCCGTCCATCGCACCCGACGCGGCGGCGTCCACCAAGTTTACGTAACGTTCACCTTCAAGCTTGGCACCGGGTTTTGGCTGCTCAGGAATTTTTGTCTCCGGCTCCAGCATCTTGGCCATCAGAAGCCCGCCGGGGGCCGCCATAAACGAGGCCGCGAGGAGAAACTCCAAAGGCACGCCAAGGGCAACATAGCCCGCCATAACAGATCCGGCAATCGACGCCATGCCACCGACCATCACCGCAAAAAGCTCGGAGGATGTCATGCCCGGTAGATAGGGTCTTGCCACCAGCGGCGCCTCCGCCTGACCCACAAAAACGTTAGCCGCTGCTGACAGGGATTCGGTGTGACTGGTGCCGAGCAGGCGTCTGAGGCCGCCGCCGATAATACGAATAATCCACTGCATCACACCCAGGTGATAGAGCACTGCAATCAACGCACTAAAAAAGATAACGATGGGCAGCACACTAAAGGCAAAAATAAACCCCAAATTACTCTCGCTCGCGACCAGGGGGCCAAACATGAAGGCGATACCTGCTTGGCTATACTCCAGCAACGAAGCCACGCGCCCCGAGAGAAACTGCAACGCTGACTGTCCCCAAGCAGAAAATAACGCGATACCACCGATGCCAGCCTGCAAGGCAAAAGCCCACCCAACCGTGCGCCAATTAATGACCGCCCGATTGGAAGACACCAACCACGCAAAAGCCAATAGCGCGACAACACCGATTAAGCTATTCATCAACTTCCCTTGTTTGATTGGGTCCTGCGGATGCCATGCTATCACCGATTAAGGCCCCCACCCGAGCGAGAAATTCCTGCTCGAAAAGCTTGAAATCGCCCGCACAGGCCTTCAAGCAGGCAGCATCCATCAAGATCTTAAACCCGCTAGCCTCTTCCATAATCACCGCCGGCAACAAGCCTTCGCTAAAGGCTCGCAAGGCATCCGGCTGCTCGTCACGATGCAACCAGACTAGCTGAGAAAGCGCTTCTTTCGATTGACGCCATACCTCGCGCCCAAAGGGATTCCACCCGTGGCTCAAGTCACACAGGGCACACTCAGATGCCCCGCTCAACTTCCCAATGAGGTAACGAATTTCGCCGCTGAGCGAACCGTCGGCGTTGTAGATCGCAAAAAACTGCCGCTGCATCGAGCCCTTGAAATGTCTGCAGAAGAGGTGACACACCACAAATAAAAACTCAGTGTACCGGATTACGCCATGTCAGGCGGAACAGCCGTCTGCGCGGACGGCAACCAGAGCGAGCACACTCAGTAGCGTGCGAAATCCTCAGGCAGTATGCTACTGACCTCTGCCGCACCGTCTGCACGCCCTAGCCCGAGCCAACCTATGCCCATATCCCACAGGAGTACCCACCGAGCCGCGATTTTCAGCGGGGCCTTGACCCTCGTTATGCTGATACCCGGTGTCGCCCGCGCCTGGTGGGACACAGACCACAAAACAATTTGTGAAGAGGCCCTCAGCCAGCTAACACCCGACGTGCGGGCTAGCGTGGTTGAGCTTCTCGACAGACCGTTCCCGGAGGCCTGTGTCTGGGCGGATAACATCAAGCGGACTCGGCCCGAAACGCGGCCCTGGCATTATCGAAATACTTTCCCCGGGGTGGAGACTATCGAACAAACAACCGATCCCGAGGACGGTGATGCCTTGTCCGCACTCAAGCAGCAGATAAAGGTGCTGACCTCGCCCGCACCAAAGCAACAGCGGCGCGAAGCACTCATGTGGATCGGCCACCTGGTGGGGGACTTGCATCAGCCTTTTCATGTCGCTTATGCCGAGGATCTGGGCGGGAATCGGGTTTATTTAACGCTCCCTCCTTACCTGCAGCGGCTACTGGGAGAACAGCGCGATCGGGTCAACATGCACGCGATATGGGACGGCCTGATTAGCCGCTACGTCGGCTACGTAGGAGCACAGGACCCGGAGGCTGCAGCACGTATTCGCGAGGCATCCAACGCCGCCTCTGATCGGCAAACCCAGCCCTCTTTGAATCCCAACGACTGGGCGAATGAAAGCATCGCTATTCTGAACACACCCGCCGTCGCCTATTTGAAGCCCCACCGATTGGCGGTCCTCTCAGAGGAGTATTTACTCGCCCATGCACCGACTGTTATCACCCGTAAGCGGTTAGCCAGTCGGCGACTGGCTCTGCTTTTGACGGCGCTACTGGGACCGCCATAAAAAAGGGCGCCGCTGGGGCGCCCTTTCTAGATCGGAAAAAAGTCCACCACTAGAATCGATAGTTCACACCTACGCGAATCTCCCATAGCGAGGCGTCACCAATGCGAGACTCGGCTCGACCCGCATCCCTGTCCTCCAGCGTTACGCCATAAGGGAAATTCGGTCGCTCCATGACGCCCCAGTCATCGTTCAGCAAGTTGGTGAAGTTATCGATGATGATGAAGGCGCTACCCCGATGCTCTGAAGAAAAACCGGGAAACTCCTGAGATACACGCAAATCAGCCTTGGTCCACCAGCTTCCTTCCTGATTATTGCGCGAGCCGGGCTCGATCAAAACATGCTCAATAAAATCGAGGTAAGGGGTGAAGCCATAGGCACCAATCGTGCCGTCTCCACCCTCCAAGACTAGACTGTACGGGACACCCGAGCTCGCCTGGGCAAACAGAGAAAAGCGGGTCGCATAATCGCCAAACCACTGAGCGGTGTAATTAAACACTGCGGTAAAACGGTGCTCAATATTGTAGTTAGAGGTCGCCAGCACTTCTTCCTCTGGATCGTAGAACGCGCGGTTGGTGTAGTTGGAGAATGCCACCGACGAGGTCATAGGATTGACGTCCTTGGCATCAGACCAGGCGTAGCCGAGGGTCATATCCAAACCAAAGTCGTAGGACTTAAAAAGACCTACAGCAATCGACTCAGATTCATTACCAGTCCCGGAATTGGTCAGCACAAATGTGGGCAAACGCGGGCTGTCATAAATCGGATAGCCATTACCAAAGTCGTTGTACTGACCGGTGAAATCCAGATCGCCGTGCTTGTAAATGGCGGTGTCCTTGCCACGGGTAATTTGCGCATCCGCCGTGAGCACAAAGCCATTGTCCAACTCCCAAGTCATGCCCAGAGAGTACTTCCACTCAGACGGCGCCTCAAAATTGGGGTCGAGGTAGACGATTTCAAAGTTACTGCCATCGCCCGCAGCCACCTGATCAGCCAAGAACGCTGGAATTCCCCAACCCGGCCCACAGACGGGTGCTGAGCTTTCACACTGCACATATTCCTGGGCAAACAAATCGACACCACGCGCACTGGTTTGCACCGCTGCTGTGTTGGTATTCGAATATACATTGGAGTACCACACGTTGGGGTTACCGCCAGAAAACAATCCGGCACCACCGCGGATAGTGATCGCATCGTTAATGTCATAGGTAAAACCCACTCGCGGCATCAACAAATCGACCCCATCAAGCGTTGCAGCATTCGAGAAGCCGTAATCCGCAACAAAGTCGGGATTCTCAACCGGCCGATCGCTGGTCGAATACTCTTCATACCGCAAGCCCAGGGTCACGTTCAGCCGATCGTTAACCTGCCACTGATCCTCGATATACAGCGTGTCAACGCTGTATTCCCAGCTGACGCCAGCATCGAGCTCGTTATTGGTCAAGGCGTTACCGTAGTAGACCCGAGCCGCTTGTCCGGCAGCAAAGTTATCAATGCCGTCGAAGCGGATTTCAGTATCCGTGTGTTGGTAGAAGAGGTTATAAACATCTGTGCTCTCGGTTTCGTAACCTGCCCGAATACTATGATTGCCGAGTACATAGGTACCCCTAATTACAAGCTGCTCGATATCGTAATTAAGGTCATTCGCCTGACGGCTGTCGTCCTGACCGAGGTACACATCGACCTCATCAAGCTCGACCCGCATCTCAGCAAAGTCCTTGCCAGCCACCGATTGCTGAAGGAAATCAACTTCACTCAGCGAATAACGAATTTCGGTCGAAAAGTTATCCGTCCAATCCGAGTACAGGGTGAAGTTGTAAGAGGTTAATTCGGCACCACGCTTATAAAAGTGCTTGTCGAATTCAAATTCGTCGAGGTCACCATCAGATGGCGTGAAGTTGAAAGAATCGTTGTACATATAAGTGACCGCCAGACGCTGATTGTCGGTCGCATACCAGTCGATCTTCGCCAGATACTTTTCGTCCTCGAAGTCAAACACCTCAGACACCGAGCGGCCAGGCTCAAAACCATAAACATCCCGGGCTATCTGGGCAATTTGGTCAAGTTCTGCCTGAGTTACAGGTACCTCGTTGACAGCTCCAGTACCAAGAGCACCGCGCTCGTTTAAATCAGCGCCATCGTATTTCTCATAGGCACCGTAGAAGAACAGCTTGTCCTTGATAATGGCTCCACCGAGTTCAAAGCCCCATCGGGTTTCGTCGTAATCCTGAGATTCAATGCTGTCACCTTCCAGCTTGTCGCCGCGGAGACTGTCACTCCCGTAATCGAGGAACACCGAGCCAAACAGCTCATTTCGGCCTGTCTTGGTCACCGCATTGATATTACAAGCTGAGAAACCGCCATAGACGACGCTCATAGGCGCCAATTCCACGGCGACACTGGAGATGGCGTCATAGGGAAATGGCATCCGCTGGGTAGGATAACCGTTGCTGTTAAGACCAAAACCATCATTGAGACGCATGCCGTCAACGGTCAAACTGTTGTAGCGCGGGTTGGCGCCGTTACACTGCACAGCGTCCACGTCACCACGGGATTGATCCACATACAGCCGCGGATCCTGCTGAATAATGTCATTGATGTTGCGGTTTACCGACGGTGAATCCTGCAAGGTCTGTAAATCAAAAACCGCGTTGGGACCGATTGCCGTGTTCGCAGACTGAATCGCCTGACCGACTACCAACACCTCCTCCTCTGCGCTCAAGGAGTAGTTCAGAACGGCTGTTTGTCCCACCGTCAGCGACTGCTCTTCGGTAATCGCCTTTTGCAATCCGGGCGCATCGGCGGTGATCGTGTAAGAGACACCGGCGGGCAGGTTTCTGACGTAGTAGGAGCCGTTTGCATCCGTTGATACCGTCCGGGTAATGCCGGTGCCGCGACTGGTGATTGTCACCTCAGCGTCCGCCACGGCATCGCCGCTAAGGTCGGTAACGATACCGCGAATCACAGCGGTAGTTTCTTGAGCATAGGCAGTATTCACCACTCCTACGGCGCCAAATAATGTGGCGCTGGCGAGGGCGGAAGCCAGTGCGTTACGAGCAAAAAGCTGAGCAACAGACGTCTTCATCGGTAAACTCCTGGGAAAAGAGGTTGTTAAACGGACCCATTATCGCTCTCGCGAGCGCTTCGAGAATAATAAGAGATAAATGCCTTTTGGTCATGTGAAAATACGATGAAAGTGCCGTGAAATTCCGATGACACTATTTTGTTGCAATGCAGTCAGTGACCCGGCGCGCTTCAGATCCCGTACATGCCCTACACCCTAGCAAGCACCTTGTTTTATGCGGCATCTGCACTGGTTTCAGCAGGATCTCAGGTTAGACGACAATCCGGCGCTCTTGAGTCACGCGGCCGCGGACTCCCTGCTCTGCGTGTTTTTGATGCCGAGGCCAAAGCCCTGGTGTAACACCGTGGGCTTGGGGCCCCAGCGAGACCGTTTTCTTCGAGAGTCCCTGACCGAACTGCAGCGGGAACTCCAAGCTCTGGGGCAAAATCTGATGGTGCTGGAGGGCTCACCCGAGTTGGTGCTCCCTGATCTGGTAGCGCGATTTGGCATCACCGAGATCAGTCTGTCACGTTGCCACGGGTCAAATGAAGCCAAAACGCTGGCGTTTCTTGAGCAAAAGCTCACCATTCCCCTGGTTGTCCATCGGGGCAACACCCTGTTCCAACCCGAGGATTTTCCCTTCGGACTCGCGGAGATTCCCGGGGTCTTTTCGCCCTTTCGCCGTCAGGTTGAGAAACTCACCGTCAAAACACCCCTCGCACCGCCAGAGCGGCTGCCTCCGCCGCCGGCGGCCGAGTTCGACAGCATTCCGCCCTCACCTCATAGCCGCCATCCCGCACTCCCGCTGCCCGGTGGAAAACGGGCCGGGGAGCGCCGTTTGCGACAATTTATCGACGTCGACAAATCGATTGTCGACTATAAGGCGACGCGCAACTGCCTCGATGGTCTGGACGGCTCGAGCACGCTGTCACCCTGGTTGGCCAACGGTAATCTCTCCGTACGTCACATCGCCCATCGTATTTTTGATTTCGAGCGCCGGGAAATCGCCAACGAATCCACCTACTGGCTTTATTTCGAGCTGCTCTGGCGCGAGTTCTTCCACTGGCGGGCAGTGGTCGATGGCCCCAAGCTATTTCGCATCGGAGGGGTTGTGGGCAAGCCCCGACTCAGTCCCTTCGAACCCCGGCAGTTTGCCCGCTGGTGCGCGGGGGACACCGACTTCCCGCTGGTTAACGCTCTGATGCGCCAGCTTGTGGCGACCGGCTGGATGAGCAATCGCGGCCGGCAGATCGCGGCCAGTTGCTTAATCCACGAACTGCAGGGTGACTGGCGGTTTGGCGCCGCCTTCTTTGAGAAGCACCTGATCGACTTTGACGTTGGGAGTAACTACGGTAATTGGCAATACATCGCCGGGGTGGGCCATGACCCCAGAGGCGGCCGTCAGTTCAATCTCGACAAGCAGGCCGCCCAGCACGACCCCGACGGTTTGTTCACCCGCAAATGGGACGGGTATCGAGCGCCACAACCGGCTTTCGTCACCGACGCGGCGGACTGGCCCATCACCGAGCGAGACCTTGGCGATGCGTAAGAAAAGCGATCTGCCTACCAAGGTTTGTCCGGTGTGCGAGCGACCCTTCGCCTGGCGCGCTCGCTGGAAAAACAATTGGGACGAGGTAGTCTACTGCTCACGAAAATGTGGCAGCCAGCGCTACAAGCTAAAGCGCGGCGAGGAAAGCGTCGGCCCAGTCTCGGATTGAGGCTTTGTCAGCGGCGTCTTTTTTGCGCCAGTTCGCCAGAATAAGCCCCATGCGCGCGTTGCCGCCCAAGTAATCGGCATGGCGATCAATAAAATGCCAATACAAGCTGTTGAACGGGCAAGCACCCTCTCCCGTTGTCTTGGCCGGGTTAAAGCGGCAGGACTTACAATGATTCCCTTGCTTCTGGATGTATTTGCCACTGGCCGCATAGGGCTTGCTCGCCATGGCACCGTTGTCAGCGTGCAGAGCCATACCCGCGGTATTCGGCAGCTCAACCCATTCGTAGGCGTCCACGTACACCGCGAGATACCAAGCGCACACCGCCTCCACATCCAAGCCTGCCAGCAAAGCAAAGTTACCGATCACCATCAGTCGCTGAATGTGATGCGCATAGCCCAAATCTAGCGACTGCGTGATCGCTTGTTCCAGACAGCGCAAATCGGTGTGACCGGTCCAAAAGAAGTCCGGCAAAGGTCGGCGGGCATCAAAGGTATTTCGCGTCGCATACTCAGGCATGAGCAACCAATAAATACCTCGGACGTACTCGCGCCAACCCAGAATTTGGCGGATGAAACCCTCGGCCGCTGCGAGCGAGCAACGCTCGTCGCGCCACGCCTGCTCCACCTGCTGGCACACCGCCAGCGGCTCCAACAAGCCACAGTTCAAGTACATGGATATGAGGCTGTGAAACACCCAGGGGGACTCCTCCACGAGGGCATCCTGGTAAGTCCCAAAGTTGGCCAGCGCATAGTGGCAAAACCAATCGAACTGGGCCTGCGCATCGTCGCGGGTTACCGCGAGGCGAAACTGCGCTAAATCGCCGGGATTACTGGGAAACCCGCGCTCGACCAGCGCTATTACCTCGCTGGTGATGGCGTCTGGGACAAGGTCTGGCCGCTCGGGAATTTCGCACTGCCCCCGCCAACCTACGCGGTTCTCGCTGTCGTAATTCCATTTGCCACCGCAGGGCTCCGCGCCGTCCAGCAGCACGCCGTATTGGCGACGCATGTCGCGATAGAAATACTCCATTCGCAGCTGCTTGCGACCGGCAGCCCACTGCTGGAACTGATGGTGACTCGCCAAAAATCTGCTGTCTTCGAGAATCTGTACGGGAACAGCGAGCTGTCTGCTCCAGCTTGCCATGGCTGAAGAGAGTCGATATTCCCCCGGCTCACAGACAACCAGTTCGCCACAGCCAGTCGCGTCGAGTGCCGCGCGGCAGGCGTCCTGGAGACTCGCTACGCCGCGGTCAAAGGACACGTATTGAACCGCAAAACCGTCGCGCTCTAGATCCTGCGCAAAATGACGCATGGCGGAAAACAACAGGACGATCTTGTGCCGATTGTGACGAACGTAATGCGCCTCTTCGGCGACCTCCGCGAGGAGAATCACGTCACGGGCCTTGTCGGCGAGTACGAGAGCCGGATTGGCTGGGCTCAACTGATCCGCCAGGATCAGAATCAGTCGGGGTTGCGTCATGGCTGACTTTACGTGGCGGCGCGGCGCGCGGATCGACGGACTCTTATTAGGATAACGATCTTCGCTGCAAAGCCAGACCTGGGTTGACTTGCATCCGCCACGCCGAAGGTACCATGATGGGAGCTGCTAACGCAGGAGACTCGCCGCCATGATCCGCACCATTCTTTTCACTTTGGGACTGCTCTCACTAATCGGTGTCAGCGTGGTGTTCGGCCTGGGACCCGGGCTGTTCGAACAATCGATGAACCGCTTAACCGTTGACGACCAGCCAACAGTGGACAGTGCTGCCCTTACGCTGCACAAAACATTGGTGATCGGTGACCTTCATGCGGATACCGCCTTGTGGCAACGACCCATTGAGGAGCGCAGTAACCGGGGGCATGTGGATCTTGAGCGGCTACTGGAGGGCAACATCACACTGCAGATGTTCACCACGGTTACCAAATCGCCGAGGGGCCAGAACTATGAGGAAAACTCGAGCGAGGCGTTCGACAATATTTCCCTGCTCGCGCTTATTCAGCGCTGGCCCGCCGCCACGAGAGAATCACTTGCCGAGCGGGCGCTGTACCAAGCAGATCGGATCAATCAGGCAGCCGCCGATTCGCCTCATCTGCAGGTGGTATTGAATCAAGGCGACCTTGAGGACGTGTTGGCCCGACGAGGGGCAGGCGAGCCCATCGTGGGAGCCCTCATTGGCACCGAGGGGTCCCACGCACTGGACGTCAATATTGAAAACGTGGATCGACTTTATGCTGCGGGCTTTCGCATGATGTCCCTGCAGCACTTTTTCGATAATGCGCTTGGCGGATCGCTTCATGGGGAGAGCAATCAGGGACTGACATCCTTTGGCGAGCAGGCCGTGGACCGTATGATCGCCCTCGGCATCATGATTGACGTCGCCCACTCATCCGAGGCGGTGGTGCAGGATCTTCTGGCCAGGCATCCGGTGCCACTTATTGTGAGTCATACCGGCTTTCAGGGTCACTGCGCCAGCCCGCGCAACATTTCTGACGACACCATGGAACTGATCACCAATGCCGGGGGCCTGATCGGCGTCGGTTTCTGGGATGGCGCCACCTGCGGCAGCGACGTTGACTCAATAGTCGGCGCAATCCGCTATGGCATCGACCGATTTGGCCTCGAACACATTGCCCTTGGATCAGACTGGGATGGTGCAATCAGCGCGCCCTTTGATGCGGCCAACATCGCGCAGCTGACCCAAGGGCTGCTCGACGCCGAGTTTTCAGAGGCCGAAATCCGCGCCGTGATGGGCGGCAACATGGTGCGCTATTTGCAAACTCACCTGCCCTCGTCCTAATGGATAAAGCTATGGGTCGGTAAGGATTTTTTTGGTTACTCCCATCTCGATAGCCACTGTTCCACGATATCGACACCGTTGAACTCAGCCCCCAACACGGAGATAAATGTAAACACGCCGGTTAATTTCCTCGCCATGAGCGCAAAATTTCCCGGGGGAATGGCGAAGTCACGGCTTGCGACGGATCCGGCGACGTGACGACCGGTCCGTTGCAACAGCTTGGACTCGCCCCAGCAATACGCGCCACGGCTATTAAGATGCTCAGGCGGAAGCTTTTGCGGCGAGCGCAGAGGCTCCAAGAGATTATCCACAAAAGCAATAAAAGTGGTCCTGACGTAGTCACTGCTCGCATCATCAAGACAGCCGAGCCCTCTGAGCCCACGCTCCAGTTGCTCGGCATTCTGGCGCTGCCCACCCGCGATGGTGTCGGCCAGCGCGCTGCGGGTGGCCTCTGACAAGCGCACAAACGAGCCAAAATCGAGAAGCGTGATTCGCTTGCCCTTATCACCAATCAGATAATTGCCAAAATTGGGATCTGCCTGCATGAGACCGAGATCAAATACTTCAAAGAAGAACAGTTCGAGCATCGCCCTGCCCAGTTGATCACGACGTTTTTGACTCAGGGCGGCAACCGACGGATCCGTCACCAACTTGCCGCGGACAAAGTCCATCACAAGGACATCACGGGAACTCAGCTCGGCGTCGTAGGTGGGTACATGGAATTCGATATCCAAACCGGCCATCCGGGAATTAGCACCGAGGGCTTCAG
>Ga0181574_10003166_pt1 | contig 14706 bp, 13 predicted proteins | sample 101ome_24_FD_145600 | JGI IMG/M metagenome (GOLD analysis project Ga0181574, IMG submission 145600) | Coastal salt marsh microbial communities from the Groves Creek Marsh, Skidaway Island, Georgia - 101410AT metaG (spades assembly) | ecosystem: Environmental > Aquatic > Marine > Intertidal zone... | reverse complement strand
TCCCATCCGTTGGTCTACAACCTACATCCCCTCAATCCAGTCACGAATCAATTGGATACCTTGGTCGTCCAGTTGGGTACCTCCGAGTAATGGCATATGCCCCGGGCCATCAAACGCCATACGCCTATAAATTTCCGATCGGTCAGGTTGTTTCGGTACCAACAAGCGACCATGCTCGGGGTCGAAACCGGGCGTCCCCACGAGCGGGCGCATATTGAGGATCCCTAGGTCTTCGGTAGGCCACCAATGCAATAGCTCAAAGGCTGCTCGTCCACCCAATCCCGTCTCACGATGGCAATGCGCGCAGTTGACGTGCAGGTAAGCACGAGCTCGGGAGTCCAATGGCTCTTCAGGATCACCGGGATCAGCGATGCGATCGGAGCATAAATCTTTCGACAACTTATAGCTTGGCCTGAACATGCCAAGGTGATGGAAGGTTTCCAATTGATTAGCAGATGTCCCCCCGAGGGAGGTGTAATCCCTGGTTCGATTAAGTTGCGCATAATTGAAGCCCAGAACAAACATCGAGCGCTGGGTGTGGCAGGCCGCGCAATCCACACGAGCACCGAACCTCCATTTTTCAACTTCACCATTGGTGCCTTCAAGCTCAATGGTTCGACCTTCTTCAGGCACTAATTCCGCATCTTTCTGATTCCGCCAGTGATACGTCAGGAACCGCCATTCACCACTATCCTTGAAGGAGACCTGAGTCTCCACGCGGCGTCCAAACTTGGAGAACGTCTGCATGAACACAGTCCCTGAAGGCATTTTCCAACGATCCATGCCAGCGAGGGTCCGAAAATCCTCTTCCTTGAATTTTTTCAATCCCGGCGGCCGATGCTGCACATCAACTTTCAGATCTTCCGGCAATCCAACAAAGCGCTCACGTTCTGCCCCATTCCACCACATCGGCGCATTAATTTCGTAGGGTAACATACCCTCAGACACTTTATGAGTGCTGGAGTCTGCCAACAACCCGGTTGCACTCAACGTCGAGGGGAAGGGTCGAGCGGGTAACTTTTCAACTGACGGTATCAGCTTAAAGATACCACGATCCATTGTCACCACATAGAGTTCTCCCTCGACATCCTCGGTAAATCCCACAATACCGCCTCCTGTGTCCGCTATTCTGGAGGGTTTGGTCGGCCTGCCATTCTTCAAAGTAAATGCCCATACTTTACCCGTCAGGTAACATCCATATATGTACTGCCCCTTCAGGGCTTCAATTGCTGCGCCACGATACCAAAATCCTCCGATCACCGAACGCATTTCATCGTGGGAATGCTCGACCACGGGCAAGGTGTGTACACGAGTTGGTCCCTGTAATTGATTCGTACTCCGAAAAATATGGCTACCTTCGAATGCACTCCACCCATAATTCGCTCCACGCTCAACGCGGTAGACCATCTCCCAATGTTCATCCCCATTATCACCTAACCACAACGTACCATCCCTTGGATCAAAACACATCCGCCAAGGATTTCGCAAACCGTACGCCCATACCTCAGGGGTAACGCCGGGCTCGTTCACAAATGGATTATCGTCAGGCACACGATAGGGTTTCTCTTCGGTGACGTGATCCACATCTATACGAAGGATCGAACTCAGCAGATCATCGGTTCGCTGCCCCACATTATAAGGATCTCCCGGGGTCGCCCCATCGCCGCTGGTGACATATAGATACCCATCAGGCCCGAACAGGAGATCCCCTCCGTTGTGCCCATTTGATGCCCACACCAAAAGATCTTCTCGCGATTCAGGGTTCGCTATCAAACCTCCTTCGGCCCTAGTAACGAATCGACTCACCCGATTGGTAGCCGCACCCCCCACCTTTTCGTTCCAGTGCAGATACACAAACGGTTTAGCCGGATACGAGGGATGCAACGTAATTCCCGAAGACGAATACCTACGCTGCTTCGGTTGCCCAGGCGCAAAATCCAGAAAGCACTCCCGGGTGCCGGTCTCCGTATTCAGCAGCCAGACTCTACCCCAACGTTCGACGACCAGATATTGATGAGAGCCATCCGGCAAACGTACCATGTATAGCGGGTTATCCCATTTTATACTTGGAAATACAGGCTCCACATCCACGGGTAAGGCTTCGATACCCGTTCCTGCCAATCGCGTATCATCCCAGTGAGGGAAGTCCTGTAGGCCTGGTTCAGCAACAGCGAACCAACCGACCGCAGAAAGACCATACAAAAAGAGGATTACCGTTTTCACGTTCACGCCCGTATATGATCGAAATCCGGGAGAAAGTACATCCTGAACCTATCAAGCCCGTGATACTTGCGCGGATTTTACTGGCATTTTTGAGGATCCGATACATCTTCCCCCTGTGCGTGCCTTGGAGTCCTCGATCAAGAATGTAGCTTGGCTGATTGGTTTGATCCTACTTGGTAGTGGGAGTGGCTTGATCGCCAATAAACTCGGAGAGCGCAATTCTCGCTACCCCTTTCCCGCCCATATTCCCTGGCAACAAAAATGGACGAACCGCGTACTTGAAGAAGCGCAAAAAATGGGGGTTTCAATTTTCGATACCGAGCAAACTGCACAAGCGATCGAAACCGGGGAAATGTGGATTGTCGACGGTCGCAAACTGGCAAAATACGATAGCGGTCACATTCCGACTGCCATTCCTCTTCCAGTTTCACAATTCGAAACGGAGTTCGTCAACTTTCCCGCGCTACCTGACGAACCCGTACTCATTTACTGTTCAGGAGCAAATTGCGATGAGTCACTCTTGCTAGCCAGGAAACTGCATGAACAAGGCCACACAAACCTGACAATCTACGTGGGCGGCTTCGACGAGTGGACTAAGGCCCAACAACCCATCGAATAATTACCTCATGTACCAGAAACTCACCGTACTTACCTGGGTCTGCCGCCTGTTCATTGCCGGTCTGTTTATTTATGCCGGCGCGATAAAGGTTATCGACCCCCTAACCTTCGCCAAACAGATCAATGCCTATCAGATCCTACCTGATCACTTGATCAACTATGCCGCGATCATGCTGCCATGGATCGAGTTGTACGCCGGCTTTGCCATGCTGCTGCCTGTACGTCATCTCCGCACTGCCGGAACCGTATTGTGCCTTGGTATGCTGCTGATATTTGTTGGGGCACAGATCTCCGTCCTTGATCGCGGGCTTGTAATCGAATGCGGGTGCTTCGGTAAAAGCGAACAAGTCAGTTGGCCCGGCGTCTGCAAGCGTGTAGCCTACGTGTTTTTAGCCGGTCTCTCCCTCGTCGGCCCCTACTCCGACCGTGATCGCGCGTAACGCGATTTATTTCCTGGAGAGCTCTGTAGATTCACCCGTGCTTCGACCCGCAATACGGTCCTTGATTTTCATCAGCACCGACCGATCTGTACGTAAAGTAACGGATTCACCCGCTAACAACCCATGCTCCCCCCGGACTTCGAAATAAACCATCCGACCACGAATAGTGCGCGTAGGCATCAGTATTTGCCCACGAGTGAGCGCCGAGATTTCAGGCATGACCTGGATCAACGTCGCTTCGTACAGCTGTTCGGGGTTGTAATCTCCGTGCACCACGTACTTTTCACCAACCTCCAAGTCCCGTGCTCTCGATTCGCCAAGCAATCCAATCACCCGTGTGGGCTGATCGTCCACGATCGTTAAAATGGTCTGTCCCTCACCGACCACTTCACCTTGCTCCCGAGCAATTTCAGTCACGATACCTGAACGACTGGCAGTAAGTGTCAGACTCTCTTTTTCCAAGCCCAAAGCACCCAACTGAGAACCACTGGTCAAATTCTCGCGATAGGCCTCAAGATCCAATCCCACCGCGCTCTCCGTTTTGAGGCGCTTGGCCTCTGCAAGTCGCTCATTCAAAGCAGTAATGGTTTTCGGGTACAATGCAACGGCCCTTGCTTTCGCCTCTCGTTGAGCACGAAGAGGTACGACCTGACTCAGTTCGATCAAGTTATCGTCAACCAGCTTCTGCAGATTTGCAATTTCGGAGTCCAACACATCGACTTCGACTTGCTCTGCCTCCAAACGAAGTTCGGTGAGGCTTATCTCTGACTCGAGCTCAAAAATCAATCGATCGTACTGTGTGGATACTCGAGAGTTATCCAACTCAGCCTGCATCACCTCGGTATTAATCCCCGCAGTGGCCTCTGCAATCGCTACATCAACATGTAGGGAACTCAACTTGGCCACGGGCTGGCCAGCCTGTACTCGTTGACCGGTCGTCACCATAATACTTTCGATACGACTGGTAGCCGTTGGTGCCACTTCCTCAGCCACGCGCTCCACCACGCCTGCCATGGAGCCCTCGTTGCCAGAGTGTTCCAACAATAAAACCACTGCGACCACCGCCAGCACCCACACCAACAACGGCCACTTGATTTTCAATCGACTCCAAATGACCTTGGGGTGATTCATGCCTAATGGTTTTTCTTTTTCAGCCACGCTTTAGATCTCCACCGTTGCACGTTGCATCATCAAACTTACTTCTGAGATTTCTTCCAAGCCATGCATGGCATCAAGAAGATCTGCCCGATAGGATGGGTCCCGCAATCGAATCTGGTACGCATATTCCATAACGTCTCCCTGTACAGCCTCACGTACGGCAACCAGTTGGGAGGAAGCACAGTAGGCATCAAAGAACTCGTTGATTTTACGGTCTTCAGGGCTTTCTTTCGGCAGCATAAAACGCAACAGGCCTTCAAATTCTCGTCGGGAAGCAAATGGGGACCAATGCAAGTACAAGGCCGCAATGCAGAAGCAAATGCACCCCAGTATCGATATCTTGAACACCAAAGCCCCACAGGAAATACCAATCGCTATACTCGCAAACAGAAAGATGATGTCACGCGGATCTCTTATCGGTGTACGAAAGCGGACAATGGCCAATGTCCCCATGATTCCCAGACCACGCGCGAGATTGTTACCAATCGCCATGATCAAGACACATGTAATGATACTGGAGAGGACCTGGGTATGGACGTACGACCGAGAGTACGAAAGCCCATGATAGGTGTATCGGTAAACCGCGGAAATAACCATGGCCAGCACAAAGGCCAAAAGCACCGAGGCAATGACTTCAGCACCGGTTATTTCAGCACCACGAGATAAAGGTTGTAAAAATTCGTCCATTCTTATCCGCAGATCATATTAAAAGTTGTCTACACTCTCTCCTTGCTCAGAATACGCCTGTCCTGAAAACAGCGATTCTACACGCATGGCGGCCTGGTACTTGCAAAAACCCACACGTACAAGGTCAAACTCTTTCACCATATCCGTCATCCAGATTGGTGCCTCATCATAAGTCTTTAATTCCAGAATCGAACCGGAATAAGGAACCCGCATTCCCATTTCTGAGTCAATAGACCACCAACGCGTTTCCGGCGCGGGCCACAAATTCCAATCCCGAGTTGGCTGGTAACAGATATTTTTGTCGAAAGTCACCCGCGCATAACGGTCGTTGGTGCCAAAATACGACTCCCGACAGTAACGAATAAGTACCGTCGGGCGAGCGCAAATCTCATTGGTTACCCGGATAAACTCATAGAAACACGCTCGCTCCTTGCTCGATTTGAAGTTTACCATTCTCCCATGCGTGTCGAGCAAACTCCTACCCCACACCTCCGCAGGTACGGTAGCCCGTGACTTCACCACCACGTGCTTAATTTTCCGTTTAATCTCCAGATACACCTTATTGCGGCCTCGCTCAACCCCGTAGGTACGTACTCGCAATTTGAACCGGTTCAACGACTCATGCTCCTTGGCATGCAGGAGTGATCGCGCGTGATCGTCCAACTGTAAGGTAGTGACCGTGTACTCAGGAAATTCTCCGCTGCCATTCGGATCGGCAACGCAGTAATCAGCCAGATATTCGCGAATCGCCGGCAGCTGGTCTATATGCACGATGTACTTCGCCTCGTGCCGTTCCCAGTCCATCTTTTCACTGGCTTTGAAAACGTTCTTTTTTACATCTTGAACCACGGTAATCCTTGGCAAGTCTTTCACTAACACACACCTAACAAGGACCCGAAACTACTAGCGTAAACTACTTGGCCGCGAGTCCTTATGAACAAAGTAAAGCGAATCCTCGCCTCAAAATCTACATTAAGATGTAAGTTTTTGAGCCGTTTCAGGCCTTAGGGACCGTCACCGAACCATCAAAAAATTCGATAACATGGCCTTTTTCTACCAACCACCGCAAGGCTGAGGACAGGTGACGAGCCTCCTCCGACTCCAAATCGGTTCCCGGACGGAGTGCTTCGAGCACGTCGGCAAACTTGCGACCTGGATGCTCGGAAAAGTAGTCTATCACGGCTCTAATATCATCCGCAACATTCTTCATATCAAGCACTTGCGGAACAACCCCTGTTACAAAAGTATTGTCCCCCGCCCGGAAAATATGCAACTTCATGTGTTTAAATGCCGGGCGAAGAGCGAGTAGTATTGAGCGCGGATTTTGGCGTTCTCGATGCAATACGTCTTTGGTAAGGCCCGAGAGCTCCTCATCCAATCCCCCAAGTGCCACCGGACCGGAAACAATGGCCCTTTTAAGCTCCTTGACCTGATTTTCAAGGTGTTCCCTGCGAATCATCGCCTGCGCCTCCTTCAGCGAATATGCAACCATTTCCGAGGGTTCAGCGGGCCTATCTGCCTCAGAATCCGCGACCACCCCGGCAGGCGCATCTTCCGAAGTGGGAGTGGGATCGGATTCTGGAGCCTCTGGCTCAACGGCTGCTTCTTCAGTTGACGCAGAATCTGCCTCAACGTCCTGGCTGCCAGAGGTATCGGTATTCGAATCGGTGCTCGGTTCCTCCTCTTCAGGGGGCGACACCACCTGTTCGGCAGGCGCCGGAGATTCGACATCGACATTCGACCGCGCACTGTCTTTTTCCGCTATCTCTTTCTTCTGCACATAAAAAACCTGCGTGGATTGGGTTTGTTTCCATTGCTCAACAGCCTCTGGGTCATGCACGACCTCCACGTTTTTTTTGTACGCTTCGAGACTCATACCCGGAAAACGCTCACGACGAATTGCTTCAAGAGCCTCTGCGTATGCATGATGATTGGGTGGTCCCAATAACGTACCGCTCTTACGGCAACGTCCCACGCAAACAAAATTTCCTTTGGGGGGATCCACCTCTTTTTCCACCGGATCGAAGAACTTGGCCAGGCAAGCATCCACAGCATGCCGCTCGCAATCTTCCATGCGGGTAAACACCATTTCATCAGCTGCGCATTGGTATAAATGAAAATCCCGACCCTCGGGCTTCTTATCATTCACTGTGTACTTGACCTGAAAAAAGGCCGGGTCCGTCATAAATCGATCGGCGATATCATTGATTGGGAACGCCCGTTGAGAATGGCGAATCAAACGCACGACCTTACTCAACCTATCCCTCAAAGGAATGTAATCAATTCGCAGAGGCATACGACGTCGAGGCCGACGTTGCTCGCGCTCGCCACCCTCGCGCCGCGGTCCTCGCCCGCGATGCCCACGCTGCTGCCCCCGGCCATCCCGGGGCTCTCGTCCATCGCCCCTGCCACGGTGACCGGAACCGCGCCGCTGACTGCCGTCACGACCTCCACGGCGCGAACGATCACCCTCAGTCCGCGACCCCTTCCCTTTTGAGGCCAGCCCCGTGTCTATGCCCGGAGTCGACTTTGCCCAAGCAGGTACAAAATCGAGATCCAGAATCAAGTCCTGTAACTCCTCTGGTTTGTTCTGCTTATCTTCGTCTTCACTCATCATCTACGCTTCCCACCATGGCCTTGCCTACTATTCAAGAAGATCCTCAAATTACAACCCGGACTTTTTTTCCCGGCCCGGAGGCTTCACCGTAATTGATTTTATACCAAATATCAGGTGCGAAGTTCGAATAGATAAGCATGCTCGTCCGTGAATCGTGCCATACATCTGTAATTTCTGTACCCGACTCCACCCTGTCAACGTTTTGAGTTACTCCTCCATTATCGATCTAAATCAAGGCGATTGCCAAAGCGATAAACCGGGTACGCATGCCCTTGGATGGATCGTTCATTAAAAATAAAAAACGCACACGAGTGTTGTTCGCGAGCCGATTGCACTGAATTTCAGAGCGAATCGCATCCAGAATTCGCCCCAATTCCTTTACAGTTTTGCCCAATTTAACTGTTTTCGCAACCTGTAGAGACGTGCTAAGGTTCCGCCCATGTTTGCCAGCGGTAAGGATTTAACGACGAAGAATTTCACCCTTCACGATTTCTGGAAATGCTTGATCGTGTTGTTGATCTGCGGATCGACGACTGCACAGGCACAGGATCCCCAGATTGGGTTGGAAGAGTTGATCAAACGTACGATAGCGTTCGACCCTGAACTCTCGCGATTGCGGCAGAACATCGAAATCTCCAAGGCCCGGGTACCGCTCGCAGCCCCCCGTCGTGATCCACAGCTACGGTTGGGATACTCCCGTAGCACCGACCCCGCAATACAGCGACCTTTTACAGAAATACGGGAGGAAACCATTACTCGTGAAGCCACCAATAGCGGTAGTACGTCAGAACGCAGCAGCGAATCGGGTCGTGAAAATCGACGTGGTACCGACTCGCAAACCACGCCATTCGGGGTGAGCACCTCTGAGACCTTTAATGAAACCCGTGCGACCACAGAGACCAGCAATTCTTCTACGTCTGGCAGCGGGCGGTTCACAGAATCAATCACACGCACCACAAATCGGGAGATCACACCTACGTCCCGAGGCGAAAACATTCGCGAGATTGTCACCGAAACCACGCGTAGCAACTTCAGCGAATCAGAAACTGAGCGGGAATCCTTCTCCGGTAGCGAGTCCCGAGTGGAGAGCCGCAGTGGAGGCTCAACAGATCGCCGATCGTTCTCTATCGACGGAAATAATGACGAACGCACCAGCACCAGTGGCAGTAGCAACACCCGGATCGTGGAGGAGTCTTTCGAGACCCGGCAATTCAGTGAGGATCAAGCAGATGGTGGCGATGAGTTTTCCGTACAACTCCGCCTGTATCCACGAAATCCCTGGGAAACCAGAGCCCTGACCTCGCGGGCGGAAAGCACGGTACTGATCGATCAAGCTATCTACGACGCGGCCGCCCGGACCGTCAGTAATAACGTACGCATGGCCTATCTCGAACTCCAGTTCCATAACGCGGATGTTCGTATCGAAGAGAAAAAAGTCGATCAACTGACACAGGAAGCAGCATTCCAAAAGAAGCTCGTCGCCGCAAATCGGTACGACGCGGACGATTACGCGCGGACCCGCATTGATATCGTAGATACCAAATTCATCATCGCCAACTTGCAGGAGCAATTCTCAGCGCGCATTGCGGCATTGGCTGCTGGAGCACATATCGAGGATCCCGCCTCTATCGATTTATCCGACTTACCAGCAAGCCGAAAAATCGCGCTCGATGAAATCGATCCTGACGCCTTAATCGCGGCGGCTCAGGAAACCCAAACAGAACTGATCATCCTTGCCCAGCGCGCAAAAGCACTTGAACAAGACCTCAAGTGGGAGAAAGCCGCACACTATCCCTGGCTCAGCCTGATTTCCGCCAGCTATGCGCAAGAACGCCGATTCGGACAGACCTACCAAGAGGATTTCAGTATTGTAGCCGGCTTCGACCTTCCGATCGGGAAATGGTTTGGTAAAGACCAATCAAAGCCCATTCAGCTGGCGCAAGCCAGTATTCGAACCGAGAGCCAAATGATCAATGACCGACTGGCCCATACCGTTCGTCAGGGATTAGTCTTGCTGAAAACCAAACGAAAAGCGGTCGCTGATTTTGCCAGCCATTACAAGGAGGTCAGGGATGAGATCAGCGAGCTTAAGCAAACGATTGGAAACCAAGGTCCCGCCGCCGCCATTCAGCAGAACAAACTGGATGCGCAACTGGTCGAACTTGATATCCGCGGCCTTCGAATCACTCGCGATTACGCACAATCCCTCCTGGAATTCGAAAGACTTATCGGTACGGATATCGACGAGCTTTAACCAACTCAAGAGCCGATAATTTCGTTAAGGTAGTTCATGTACGCCATCATGTACTGAAAGATGCGAAGAATTACGGCGATTCCTAAAGAGAAGTACAGCAGCTTTGGCCCCCATGATGCCAAACGATCCAGCGCACGATCAGCCTGACTCTCCGCAAGGTCCGCCAAACTCTGCAGTGTACGATCGATGTCCCCACTCCGCTCACCCGCCTCCAACATACTGAGGGAATCCGGGTCGAAGGCTCGGCAATGGGCGACCACTGAGGCCAGCGAAGCGGAGTGCTCGGACATGGTAGAAACCCTGCGAGTGATTTCTGACTGAATCTGAGGGCTTCCAGACGCCTCCCCTGCAGCAGGTAACGCTTTCAACACCGGAATGCCCGCGTTCAAATAAAAGTATAGGTTTCGACAGAATCGAGCGAGAGCGTTTTTTTTCATCGCTGTCCCAAGCAAAGGCAAACCACAGGCAAGTGTCTCCAAGCCCTGGCTTAACCGAAGATGTTTGCGGGCCATGATCCACCCCAGCCAGATGGCCCCCATCCAACCGTACAACCTGGCAAATCCACGCAACACCGCAAAACCATAACTGACAAATCGCGAACCACCCTGAAACAATTCAGGCAGATTCATCATCGGAATCATGAGGTGAATCACCACCATGGGCAGAATCATCAAGCCCATCACCTTGCGAATCCGGGCGTCATCTATTTCAAGTTGATCGGCCAGACTCACCAAGCACTCATCAAGGCGACCGGTCATCTCTCCCGTACGAATCAACAGTACATCACGCTGTCGCAGCAGGCGGTGATGCAGAGATACCGCCTCGGTCAATGTGCTTCCGGACTCAATCTCTTCACCCATGCGCCGGGAGATCGTGCGTAGTTCTGCACGCGCACTGTGTTCTGAAAGATGTTTCAAGCAACGCAGTTGATCCATCCCCGAACCGACAAGGCTTCCCCAAGAACGAAAGAACTGGGCTCTGGCAAGACGACTGATCACGACACCCCAGACATAGCAGGGTTTTTAAACGGTCGTCTAACGGAAAATCACATCGAAAAGGTAGTGCTGAAGAAAAACATCACTAATACTCACCCGCGTACTCGCGCACGACGGTTCGACCACGCCCCTGTGATTTAGCCTCGTATAATGCTCGATCCGCTTCATCCAAAACCTCCTTTGCGCCCGGTGAAATACCGGCAGGAACACTCACCAGACCGATCGAAGCACCACAATGAAGCTCCTCTCCTACTTCAATCGACTCGAGGTCACGTAAAATGCGCTCGGCAAAAAAGGTACCCGCCTCTCGATTCGCAAAAGGCAGCAACATGCAAAACTCATCGCCACCGAATCGAGCGACCACATCACTACTCCGAACCGCTCCAATAAGAAAATCAGCGACCGCACAAAGTACCTGGTCTCCCGCCAAATGCCCCCGTTTATCGTTAATGCTCTTAAACCCGTCGACATCCAGCATTCCTACGCAAAGGCCCATGGCATGGCGGACGTTGAGCTGAGTAGCCTCCTGCAATCTTTGTAGAAAGGCCTCACGATTTAACATACCTGTCAGAGGTTCTATTCGCGAACACTGGGCGAGGACTCTGTAATGCAGCAACAACAACTTCAGACATTGCTCCAAGGCAGGATAGATTTCCTGCCAGTGCACATCAACACGTTCAGGATGAACGACTGTACCCACGATCTGGCCATCATTCACGGTGGGGATCAAGGCAATTTCGTCAACGTGCAATTCGGGAGCGCGAGCACTCAGACCCTCCGTAAGTATGTATCCCATCGACGCGTCCAGCCCTGGAGCCAAACGGTTCAGCTTTTGTCCGACATAGCACGAAAGTGTCTCGAGATTGCCGGACCCAACCGTGCTACCTTTCCCCTCAAACACGATATAACACCAAGGTAACTCGGGAAACCGCGAGCGAAAGTCCGAGGCAAAGCGAGCGAGTCCCTCCGTATAACGCCCTTCCCCCATGGCACGTTCTACGAAGGTCATCAGGATAAAAGACGCTGGCAAATCGGGATGCATATTATTGCCTTCGCACTTTATCTTCCAAATTTACTGATGCATGGATGTGCAATCCTCCTTTGCGCTCAAAGTACACCCAATCAAAACCGGCGGCCACACACAGACTGGCCAACTTTCCGAGGCTGACCCTTGAAGGGTCCTGAGAGGTTAAATCCATCGCTCTACCCTGTTTATGGAGCGACTTTGCATGATGCACGCCCTGCGCTCGATAAACATCCTGCACCTTAATACCGCCACCTTCCTGATCAACCAGTTCAATCAAGCGTCGGAAGGCATCCTCCATCGCCCAGTGCATGAGATGATCATCTTCGGTGTCTCCCGTGGCATCGTCATTATCGCTTTCCCACCACACCCGGGGATCTTCGATTCGTACGAGGTCGCGCGAGGGGTCAAAATCTACGGTATCGATATTCCAAGAGCTCTGAGATTCAGTTGGTGTTGGCCACCGTTTATTGAGTGGAAAAGGAGGCGGAGCATCAGCGACCGGCATTCTATAGTTGGGCGGTTCAGGTTGGGGCTGGGGTACAGGTACAGGTTCGAGTTCGGGATCAATCTCCACGGGATTGGGTGGATCATCCGCCGCTGCAAGCGGCAAAGCAATGCTGAAACGATAACTGGCTACGACTCGTCCAACGAAAACGCAACTACCGAGGGTGAGTAACAAACTTCCAAACAACAATATTCGCTCGGACCGGTTCATCGAGCGCAGTTGCGACAAAATGCGATTCGCCCAGAACGTAAAGAATCCGACAAGTGCAGCGAAAAATTCACCAAGGTGGAGCATGAGACCAAAACATCCAGACAGCAGAAAAGAGGATGCCTTCAGTCAGGACGACCGTGAACAGGTATCACCCGCAGACGCTTCGCCCTCACCAGCATCTGCTGCGGCATTTTCAAACTCTGGAAGGAAGGGGGCCGTGAATGCTTCGAAAAAGTCAAAGCATTCATTAAAGTCATCGAGTTGATCATCATCACTCTTACCCAAAATCTGTTTTTCAACCATGTTGAAAACGACACAGCCCACATCACGGCAGGTGGTGATCCCCCACCGATTCAGGACGGTACGTGTCAGCGGCCCATACTCTTGCAGTCCGTAGCGACGAATTCCGTCGAGCAATTCGGATCCCGAAACGTGACGGTCCGGACCTTCTGTTGGTTTCGCAAGCAACTTTATCGTAAAATCCAGCCCCTCTCGGACAAAATGGTACGCCTGCTCGGTGTATCTATCGTCTTCCAGAAGCAACTCTTGCAAAGCTTCACTAAAGCTCGAACTCTTCATCCGATGACTATAGCCGACCCCCGCTCCCTTTGCCAGAGATAAGAAGGGAGAAATCTGGCAGCGATGGATCCACCCGCAAGCCGGACAAACACCGCCTTGCCTTGCAACCCGACTTCGACTACCATTCACTCATTATTCTGAAGCGTCTGCTCACAAACTGGTTTGGACTGTCAATCCGAGAGGCTACAGCCGCAGCGTTCGTGCTCGCGACGCTGGTTCTCTATGTGGCAGCGAAATGGGCAGTACAACATACACAACAGGTATCGGCCGTTAACCTGCCGCAATCTTACACGCCTGAAATTTCGATACATGAGGTAACCCCTCCAGCATGGTCGCTCGAATTGGAAAAATAGTTATAGGTGGTGTCGCACTGATCATTGTGATTCTGATCGGAATCGGCCTGATCGCGCCTCGAGAATATCGGGGTTCTATTACCCGTGACATTCCGCGCTCACCGGATGCTATTTACACATGGCTTACAGATTTTGAAGGGCTACCTCGTTACCGACCCGAGATCAGCGCGGTAGAAATGGGCGGTAACAATGCCAAAGGATTCCCCATGTGGACCCAGTTCCACGGGAAAACATCCAGTATCTTCCAGGCGATTGAAATGGTCACCAACGAGCACCTTGCGATACAAACCATAACCAGCAATTCCGGTCTCGCGGGTACCTGGTCTTATTCGTTGTCCGCTGGATCACAACCAGGGACAACCTCGGTCACCATTACCGAGTTTTCCGATACCTACACTTTCCTCCACCGGATCTTTTTCACAGTGCTTGGTCGAAAACACAAACTGAACGCTGAAATGAAGGCACTGGAATATTGGGCGCAAGGCTCTTAAACAAAAAAAGCGACGAGTGGCTTCGTCGCTTTCCTTGATCATCATTCATCCGAACTTCAGTCGGTATAAGAGTACTGTCTGCGACGGAGAACCCGGAGCATAACTACCGCAACGCCCAATAGTGAAACGGTAGTCGGTTCTGGTGCGACACCAGAAACGCGGTATAGGAAGTTGATGTCACCATTTGCGCCATCATAATCAAGAAACCAAGTATTCAAATCCAAGTTGTTCGGGTCTCCCAACGGATCGAACAGCGACTCGCTCACATTATCAGCAGGACCAGTAAAGGTATCAAAAGTACCAACAATTGAGTTCGCATCAACCAAGTTAAACGATCCAATACCTTCTTGTGTCACGCCGATCGGTCTTAAAAAGCTTACGCGACTAACAGCTGATAAGATGTCACCCGAAGCACTTAAATCGAGAGTGCCATCAATTCTGATGGATTCCTGCTGTGCACCGGCATTCAGATATACCGAACCAAGTTCCAGTATCGATCCACTGCTGGTCGTTAAATCAACATTCACCGTCGCATTAACCAAATCTGCC
>Ga0181574_10003159_pt1 | contig 14729 bp, 15 predicted proteins | sample 101ome_24_FD_145600 | JGI IMG/M metagenome (GOLD analysis project Ga0181574, IMG submission 145600) | Coastal salt marsh microbial communities from the Groves Creek Marsh, Skidaway Island, Georgia - 101410AT metaG (spades assembly) | ecosystem: Environmental > Aquatic > Marine > Intertidal zone... | reverse complement strand
ACCACCAACTCTTAAGATCTAAACCTTAAAACACCCATTTTGAATTTTACTAAGTTTTGGTGTGGTTTTTGATAATTTTTTATGTGCAGCATTAAATACTGATTATCAAATTTATGATTTTAATTTAAGGCTGATCAATTGATACGCTCCTTTTTTCTTTTACCATTTATTATGGTTGTCAGTATGGGTGTTTACCCGGCTAAGGCGGCGAATGAGGGGGGACATGATATTTCATGCGGTGATCACCGCTATTTCATTGAAACATCATGGTTTGGCGCCGACGTTAGAATTATAAATATTAATGATAATGCCGCGACTGACCATCCATATTGCCAATCAAATGCCGCCGACCAGATGGTGGCCAAACTTTCAGTCAATGGCGATGATATCTGGTGCGTAAAAACATTCTATATCTCCCTGGACAGGCAGCCAATTGCAAAAACATCGCGCTTATTAAGCCTCGCATTGGGGCAGGTTGTTGAATATGAATATGTTTGGCGCGGCGGTGAATGGGTGAAAACTGATATACACAACATCAATTGTGCCGTTAACAAAGAGCCCAAAAGACAAAAGATTTTGGATTAGATGAGCAGTTACCACATGGCCACAACAATTGATAAATAAAACCGATCATCAAACATATAAGGCTTGGTAAGGTCGATCTAAGAGATACAAAGTGCGTTTTGGATAATGGTTTAGTGATAGACAAAACAAATACATTGATTGTGGGCGGAGGTCAGGCCGGCCTTGCGATGAGTGCTCATTTGCAAAAGTGTGGTGTCAAACATCTTGTAATCGAAAAAGATCGCATTGCTGAGCGATGGCGAACCGCGCGGTGGGATAGCCTTGTTATGAATGGGCCAGCGTGGCATGATCGGTTTCCAGACAAGCATTTTGATAATTGGCACCCAGATTCCTTTCCAAACAAAAATGCGGTTGCCAGCTATTTTGAGACTTTTGCCAAGCAAATAAATGCCCCCATACATTGTGGGGTAGAAGTCACAAACGTTACCCCATCGAAAAATGATGACTTTCTGGTTAAAACTAGCAAGGGTTCGATTAAGGCACGAAATATCGTGGCGGCAACCGGGCCATTTCAAACTCCCATTATTCCCTCGATCATTGCCGATGATCGCGTATCACAAATTCATTCCTTTAATTATCGCAATCCTGGGCAACTTGATAATGGCGCTGTATTAGTAGTGGGGGCTGGGTCATCGGGCTCACAGATTGCTGATGAATTGCTACGAGCTGGCCGGAAGGTTTATTTGTCAATTGGCCCACATGAGAGGCCACCCAGGGCCTATCGCGGCAAAGATTTTGTTTGGTGGCTTGGGACATTAGGAAAGTGGCAAATGCGAACGCCGCCCATTGGCAAAGAACATGTAACAATTGCTGTTTCCGGAGCTTATGGTGGTAAGACTGTAGATTTTCGAAAGTTTGCGCACCAAGGAATGAAGCTTTTAGGAATGACGAAAACATATGCAAGTGGGGTCATCACCATCGCGGATGATCTGGCAAAAAATATTGCCGACGGTGATGCAAATTATCTGGGGCTGTTGGCAGAAGCGGATGAATATATCAAAGTAAATAATCTCGATTTTCCGGCTGAAGAAGGTGCAAAACTCATTATGCCTGATCCTGCTTGCCTAACAAGCCCAACTCGGCAGCTGCATCTTGAAGATGCAGGGATTAAGACAATCTTATGGGCAACCGGTTATATGCAGGACTTCAGCTGGCTAAAGGTTGATGTGTTTGATAATCAAAAAAAGCCATTTCACAAAAAAGGGGTTGCCGCCATAAATGGCATTTATTTCATAGGCTTGCCATGGTTATCGATGCGCGGCTCATCATTTATATGGGGGGTTTGGGAGGATGCCAGATATTTGGCAGCCCATATCGCAAAACACAGATCATGACCATTGCCACACAATGGTTGCCTATTCATCACCAGGAACCCCGTACTGCGGGGCTTTGGCAGGATCAAGAGCGCGAACGATGTAGTCATCCATCTGAGGCTTGTAAATATGCCATGCCGCCGCAACTGCCTCGATAGGGCAATCTTCAGTCCAATCGCATCGCAAATCAGCCATCGGCCATTCCTGTTCACCAACCAATAGCAAGCCTGCGGAATGCAGCGCTCCAGCCTCGCCACCAAGAGCCAATGCAGCGCGCATTGCATCAATTAAACGGTCGCCCAAATGACCAGTACCATGATGAAATGCTGTAACCATTGCTTCTGGGATGGTTGGATTAGCCAATAAATTGCCAGCCGCAGCGGCATTGTGGGAGGCAAAATCAGCATGGGTGCCAAGCGATTTTGATCCTGAATAAATGGCCGCATTGCCTCTTGCGTCAACCGCCAACAACTGCCGAAAATCAGCATTATTAGAGGCGTTAATAATCATTTTTACCGCTTCAGGTGCGCTATGCCCTTCCGCCATCGCAAGCAAAGTTTTTGGCCCTAGACGTGGGTCAGTGATATTCTGGCTTGCAACCACTCCAACGCCGGCTTTTGCATGGGCGCAGCGCGCCGCCACAGCTGGAGAGGATGACGACACAGCCATTCCAAGCTGGTCAGTTCTTGTGCATCTTGCAACAATTGAGAATGTCATAATCTAATTTGTGCCTGGAATAACAGCGGTAGCATCAATCTCAACAAGCCATTCAGGACGAGCAAGCGCCTGAACAACGAGGCCAGTGCATACTGGATGCACCCCTTTGATATAATCACCCATAGTACGATAAATTGCCTCACGGTGCCGGATATCTGTAATATAGACAACGAGCTTAACCAAATGTTCCATCTCACCACCTGATTCGATAATCAATTGCCGGATATTCTGCATGACTTTATGGGTTTGCATTGATGGGTCTAAGCTCTCGATATTTTTTGCATCATCAAGATTTTGTGGGCATTGACCACGGATCCAGACTGTTTTGCCACCACAGGTCACAACAGCCTGACATAAATCATTATCCAAATTCTGTTCAGGATATGTTTGTTTGGTATTGAACGGCCGAATGCGTTTATGGGTCATCTTTTGTCTCATTTTCCACTGGATTAGAAGATTGACGAATTTAGGCACAGATAGACGAAAAGTTAAAACACAAAGTTTTAAGGGAAATTTTAGGGTTCTAATATCACTCTGACCAGCATCTAAAAAACTGGAGATGGACAATTAATAACAAATTTTGACCATAATTTTTTCGATTAACCCCTAATCAATTGTTTTAAAACGGCTATTCTGGATAATTACAACCATGCCAATAGGCATCACAAGAGTGATGAGTAAAACGGTGATGAGAAGCATCCCTAATTCGGAATAATCTGCCGTGGTGACAATGGCATCACTTATCTTGTCCTTTACTTCGCGTGTGACGACAAAGGCTTCATTCAGATATTTGGTGCCAAGTGCGCTCGCCGAAAGTGCCAGATTGGTAAATGAAGCAAAGACGGCAAAAAATGTTGCCTTCATGTGGGCTGGAGCATTCCGCGCAATCCAGGCCAAAAGAGGTATCATCGAGACCTGGCCAAGTGGGGATTCGACTGCGGTATTGATAATAGCAATAAATTTCGCATCAACAATCCCACCACTATAAGCAGCGGTCCATTCATGCAGGCCGTAATACATACCAATGCTCGGCAGAAACAGCACAGTACCAGCAATGGATAAAATAACAATAATACGTGCAATCGAATTATTTGCCATAAACGGGCGCAACAAGATAATGCCAACGAGGGTCAGAATTGATGCAATAAGCGAGAGAATGGACAGGAATTGTTCATTGAATAAAAGCTGGTCTATTTCAAACCACGTTAGCCCTGGACCTGGGCTTGGCATTGCCCGAAAGGTAAAAATAATAATCGCGGTTCCAACAATCATTAGCCGTTTTTCAGGCTGAAGAAAGCGTATCAGCCGTTTCATTAGAAACAAGATAATGCCAACTGATCCGGCAAAGACAATTTCCTGTGCATAGCCAATACCCGATGTGCCGACGCTTAGGGAAAACACCACAAAGACAAGACTGCCAAGCAGAATTGACCAGTTGATTTCAGGTCTCTGATGCGCGATTATTGGGGTGTGATTTAATTTTCGTATACGGGCGTTGTGATAAGAATGTTGGAAGCGTGCGAGAATGACCCCGGCAATCGAGATCGCCGGAATGATCAACGCATAAAGATAGATATTCGCATACAGATCAATTCGCGCAGTGGAATCAAGGCTATCGACATCGCTAAACAAAATGACATTGGCAAGTGAAACCAAAACCGTGCCGCCAATAATGGCAAATCGGCCAAGGGTCTGCATCGTGGTATGCATGATTTTTAGCTGGTCAGGGTCGATATCATCGCCATTTTCATCCTGTTCAGGAACCGCCTCAACCGTCATGGCATCGGCCACAACATCCTGAATAACATAACCAACCGGCCCTAAAATAACGCTGGTTACAAACCATGTTTCAACAGGCATGATGCTGGCCATAAATTCGGTATGGCCAATCAACCCGTACATGATCAAAAGGCTGGCGGCAATTACCGTCGCACCAAGGCCGACGAGATACCCCTTATATTTCCAAATCAGATCGACCAGATGCCCAAGCGGCATTTTTAGCGCCCATGGCAAGCCCGCCCAAAAGCCAAGGCTGGCCAGAAATGCAGCAGATAAATTCAAATAATCTTTGATAAAAAAAGTGCCGACAATCGCCGTTAGTCCAGAAACACCAGCGGCGAGATAAACCATGAGGGGCGGAAGATAGCTCCAGCGTAACTGCTTTGGCAGTTCGCAAAGGCCTTGGACAATTGAATGAAAACCACTTTTCATAAATCCAGTATTAAGCATTTCGCTAATTTTTCAAGTTGCAATAGATGCCTGTCATTGCACAAGCCGCAATATTGCTATTGGTCTTTTGCGATTGGCTCAATGCTTGCTTTTGGCAATATTGATCAAATTTTCCGACCATTGCATGAGCATAATTTTTTGCTAGGCTCAATTTAAACCTGCAACCTTGAGGTTATGCGCCTTTTTTTGAACCGCTGTTTTTTTGGACTATGTTCGTGAGCCCTTTTAGCTGGGCATTGACGGGCAAAGATCACGATTGAAGCGGCAAAAAGAGCCAATCGGATATGTTGGCTGGCTCTTTTTCTAAATATTGGATGATTGTTGCCTATCGGTAGACTGATGCGGTGCGGTCAAGGAATGCCGATAGAATGTCATATACCATCATATAATTTTTCTGTTGAAAGCTTGCATGAGAGATGCCTTCCATGAAGGTGAATTGCTTGTCTGGATTTGGCAATTTTTCAAAAAATGTCAACAAATCTGGAACACCTGCGATGCCGTCATACTGGCCGCGCAAAACAATCGTTGGAACCGTTATCTTTTCAGGGGCCACAAGTGGCAATCGTGAGCACATATCGATATAAGTGCCGTTTGGCATCGAGTCATCAAGTGCGCAAATCGCTTCGGCAAATGCATCGACAACCTTTGGTTCAACACAGTCAGGATGATCGCGGCTAAAGATCGATTGCACGAAGGCATAATCAATTGGGCGCCGATTTGACTCGAGAAACTGGGGTAGTTTTTTTGTCCGATCAGCCAGCGTGGGGCTGCCTTCACCTGTCCACACAAATGCGTCAAGCGCAAGCCGTGCAACGCGTTCTGGGTGACGTTCGGCAAATGCTGCGGCTCTCAATGCGCCAGATGAAATGCCATACATATGCATCGGGCCGCAATTTCGATAGTTTTGGATATAGGCGGTAGCGGCGGTCAAATCATCAGCGCCGTTAGCTATGTCGCATGTGATGTCGCGATGCTTTGATGAACGACCATAACCCTCCATATCAACGCACCATGTGTCATAGCCCAATGTTGCAAAATAGTTCATTGCCGAACTGAACGGACGCCCTTCAACATGAAGATCAAACGTTGGTTGTGATGCCATGGATGAGCCATGCACAAACAGGATTGTCCCCTTTTTTTCTACGGAGTCAGGCAAAAACTTATTCCACATAAATAAATTTACATCACCTTTTTCTGTCCAGTGTTCTTCGCCAACAACAGCGCTTTCAAGATGGGCATTTGTCATGATTGTTCCTTTTTGATAAAGTCTTGAGAGATGTGGGTACTCAGTTGCTCGGCAACGTCATGCGTAAGATTTCCAGCCCGCCATTGCGATCGAGAAGATAAATGAAGCCTTTGTCATCAACATCAACATCGTTGCTTTGCGGGCTTTCATGGCCAGCAGGAGGAAGCGGGATATAATGCGCCACTTCGCGTGGTTTGAACGGGTCAGCAATGTCAACCACCCGCAATCCGCCTGAGAACCAGGTCGCATAAACCAGCGTAGTGTCGATCTTTTCGCGGAATTGATGTGCACCAAACCGGCCCTTCACACGCGACCATGGTGAGTCCATCTCGCTGACATCAAAAGCCGATAATGCATGGATATTATCGAGGTCGGTGATGTCGAAAACCCATAAAAAGCCGTGAAGCAGGCCGGGCGTGTGGTCGTGCTCTTCATCAACAACAACGGCAATCCGTCGACCATCGATCTGTTGCTCGCACGGTAAAACGGTATGCGTTGGCTCGGGAAAAGGTGGGTGATAATTATGCGCTGCAAGGGTTTTGGGATTTTTGATATCTTTGACGTCAATCACCTGAAAACCCGCATACCAAACTGCAGCCCACATTTCATCACCGACCCTCAAGGCGTGATGTAACCGGTTTTTATAGCCTGACCATGTCGGTGTCTCACCAGCGGCAAGGTGCTGACCCGGCATATGCCAGCGTGACACTTCAGCCGGATTACTGGGGTCGGCAAGATCATAAATCACTAAAATATTGCCGACGTAGCCCTCCATTTCGGTCGAAATATAGGCGTAATTCTTATCCATATCAAACCGGTGAGTGCCAAAGCCATGCGTGCGGATATAGGATAATAGCTTCGGCTTTGACCGGTCAGAGATATCCCAAACGCGAAAGCCGCCATCGTGATAGCCATTGGCAAGAAAATGATCGATATCAGCAATCTTTGCCGCCGGAACGCCAAGTGCCTCGGCTAGTTCTGCATCAGTTGCCTCGCGCCCCAATTTGCCGCGTAATTGGTCGCGAATTTCCGGCAGTCGTTCACCGCGCCGTAAAAGATGTCGCTGCGCCTGCTCAACATTGGTGATCATGATATCACCGGCAACCCTTACTTTGTGGGTGTGGGATAAATGATCTTCAAGTTTAATTTCGGAAACAATTTTGGGATTGTAGGGGTCTTTGATGTCAATGATGGTGGTGCCATGTGGCGCATCCATGTGACCTACATAGGCATATCCGTCCTCGACTGTAACCTGCCCGCCACCGGCGATGTCTACCCGAGAAATTTGTTCGATATTTAACGCGACTGGTTCTGTTTGCATGAAATCCGCCTATTCAACAGCTTTGGATTGACGCCGACGCTTGAAAAATGCCGGCAGGATTAAAGTTATGACGAGCGCTGCCCACAACATATTGCCAAGTGACGACGAGAAAAGTACCATCGGATCACCATCAGACATTTTTAGTGCCCGAAGCATATACTGCTCGAGAAGTGGGCCGAGGATGACACCAATCAAAATTGCTGCAACGTGATAACCGGTTTTGCGGGCAATATAGCCAATGATGCCAAAGGCAAAGGCCAGATACATATCAAACATATATTCACGCGGCACGAATGACCCAACAAGCGTAAAGGCGATAATGATCGGTGACATATAAGTGGTCGACACCATGGTGACTCGTGACATATAGCGTGACATCGGCAAAATAGTGAATGCCATCAAAAGATATGTCACGAGCATCGCCATAAATACGCCATAGCCCAGCTCTGGCCGTTCAGTAAATAGGCGTGGGCCAGTAGGCACACCTTGATACTGCATCACCACCATCATGATGGCTGCCGTGGCACCGCCAGGAATGCCAAGCACCATTAGCGGGATCAATGTTCCAGCGGTTACACCATTGTTTGCCGCTTCAGGTGCAATCAGACCCTCATAATGTCCAGTGCCATAGGCCTCTGGTGTTTTGGAAAATGTTCGTGATTGCTGATAGGCAACAAAGGATGCAATAGCAGCTCCAGCACCCGGAATGACGCCGATAATAAGCCCTATCATGCTTGTCCATGTGATATGATACCAGCGTTTTAAGGTGATGCGAACGCCAATAATGGTCTCTTTCCAGCTGGCATTGTCCACATTCTGTACATTTGTTTTGGACAGAAACGTTCCTTTTTCAATTACCAAAAACGCTTCAGAGATCGCAAAAAGGCCAACAAGAGCAGGGATCAATGGCACGCCATCATATAGTTCTAGAAAGCCCATTGTGCCGCGTGGGGTCGCGTATACATGGTCGGCTCCAATTGAACCAATCATCAATCCAAAAAAACCAGCAATCAATCCCTTGATCACGTCCTTTGCTGCAACTGATGCAATTAATGAAATGCCAAAAAGCATCACCACAATCATCTCAACACTGTGCATGTAAAAGCCAACACGCGCCAACCAAGGCATTGTCACAAGAGCCAAAACAGTAGTCAAAACCCCACCAATAATCGATGATACAAATGAGATTGAAAGAGCTCTTTGCCCAAGTCCTTGTTTTGCCATTGGGTAGCCATCCAGCGGCGTTGCGGCAGCGCCAGCCGTTCCCGGAATATTGACCAAAATGGCAGGAATGCCTGCACCAAGCCGTGATGAGCAGTAGAGCGCAATCATAAAAACAAGTCCGACTTCCACGTCCATTAAAAAAGTTAATGGAAGTAAAATAATGATCGTATTTGCAGCGCTGAAGCCCGGAATTGCCCCAACAATGAGACCAAGCAGAATAGAGGGAACAATAACCCACCACATACCTAACACATGAAAAAATAATTCAACAAAAAATGCTAGATTAATGTCCATGCTCAGAAGACTCCCGTCAGAAATGCTTCAAAAACACCTTTAGGAAGCCGTGTTTCGAAGCCAAGAATAAAGATACCGTAGGCCGTCAAAGCCATGAAAACAGCAAGGGCACCCTTTACAACTGGAGCTTTGCCATAATCTAGAAGAAGCATCGAGCCCCAAAAGAACAGACCTGTTGTTAAGGTAAAACCGATCGACTCTATGACCAAAAGATATGCAATGGTGAGACCGATAAACCCGCTTTGGCGGGTTTTGATACTACTGAGCATGCGGGGGACGTTGAGGTGTAACTGGGCTTTTCCGTTTAGAAGCATAATTGTTCGGGTTATGAAAAAAATTACAATAACGCCAATCAAGACTGAACCAACCATGAATGCGTTGACCTGCGCCGTCCAAGGAGATTCGATGACCGTGCTAAAATAATAGAGCGTAAATAACAAAGCGCAGAACGGTAAAATCAGTTCGCCGGCAATATTCTTTTTAGGAGATGATATTGGTTGTTTTTTTTCGTTCATGATAGTTATCCAAAAAGGATGGAGGGGTGATAAAATAAAAAGAATGAAGAGGGAAACGCACTGCTAGCACGTTTCCCCAAAGTAATGCTTTTATTTGCCTGTTAGAAGTGAACGATAGCGTCCACCAAGTTCTAACATCGCATTTTTGAACTCTTCACATTCAGCGACACCACCATAATTTGAATATGGCCAGAAACCTTTTGATTTTAGGAATGCGTCTTTGTAAGCGGGATCGTTCATTGCATCCTTGAAGGTCTTTTGCAAAAGCTCCAATCGATCCGGATATTTATCGGCTGCAGCCTTGTGAATGCCAAAAGCTCGAGCGGAATACATGGGCGGGAGCTTTGTACCAAAATAATCATTCATGGTTGGCGCGTTGCTCAGTTTGTCACCAGCAAGATTTTTGTTGTCAAATACAAGCAACGTACGGCAGGCATCACCCGCGGCGATTACTGAACCTGAGGTTAAAACACAGAAATCCATCTCAAGAGTTACAGCACCTGCAACGGTCTTTTTTCCTCCGGATAGTGGAACAAGATTAAATTCAACTCCAACTTCTTCACCCAAAGCTAGGATGCCGATTGACGCAGGGTGAGCAAGGCGGCTTGTACCAACATTTAATTTACGCTTTTTGCCCTCGGCAATGATGTCGTCGATTGATTGGAATTTACTCTCAGCCCCAACAAACACAACACCTGGATCAGTATCCACCCGGCCAAAATAGAAATAGTCATTAATATCGAAGCTTGGGGCTTTGACGGCCCAGTTCAGAACTTCTGGCCCCATATTGCCAAAGATCAGGCTGTATGCGTCAGGCTGGTATTTCCCCATATAAACTTCATAGCCTACACGACCGGAAGCACCTGGAAAAAATCCTGGTTCAAAGTTAGTGTTAAGATGTTTCTTCCAAACTGAACTGACAGCGCGTAGAAGTCGATCTGCGCCACCGCCAGCACGGGTTGGAACAATTACATCAATATTCCGATCGGGGTATGCCGCCCACGCCGGACTTGACATCAAGCCGCCCGCCAAGAAAGTCCCACCGGCTGCGGCGCTGGTTTTTAAAAACTGGCGCCGTTTCATTGCGTTATAATCCATTTTATCCTCCCAGTTGATTGCTTCGTTCATCAGGCATGTCTTTTACGACCCCCTCGAGGTCCATTCAGGCCATCGACATGCTATATTTTGGCCGAATGTAAATCATCATGTGAAAACTCTTAAGACCGTCCTTTTAATGTTAAAGTTCTCATGGTTGCAGGTCGCCGACCAAATTTGGATTACCCCCCAGCCGGCTCAGTGTTTTCATGTAGTGAGACTCGGTGAGTTGGCACGCCAGTTCTGAATTGCGCGACAAGACTGCATCGCTGATAGCGGCATGTTCTTCGCCAACGTCCCGGTTACCATTTACCGTTTTTTTGTTGCTTTGACTTATTGATGACCGGCGATAGCGTTCGCACATGTCTTGCAGTTGGTCGCGCATTTGCAACAGCCACTTCGATCCGCAGGCAGCAATCATGGCCGCGTGAAATTCTGCATTCGCCGACTCCCACGCATCATAAACACCAGCGCCGCTGGCAAGCAGCGCCTCATCTTCCTTCTGCATTAGATAGGTTGCGGCAACAACACGTGACTCCCACTGACTGTCACCAAGTGCAAGCGATCTGGTGAGCGCGACCTTTTCGATTTCGATACGGGCGATGTTGAGGTCGCTGAATTCACCCAGGTTAAGCGGTGCCACCATAAAACCGCGCTTTTCAAGCGCCAAAACAAGACCTTCGGTGCTGAGCTTTTGCAACGCCTCGCGAAGCGGTGTAGGGCCAATATCATAGACCGTTTTTAACATCTCGATGCGGAGCCGTTCACCCGGATCGCGCGCGCCTGAAATAATATCCGCACGGATTAGACGATAGGCGCGCTGCGCCATCGATTCATGTGTCGAAACGTTTAGGTTGTTCGCTCTAGCCGTTACTGTCACTTCAACCAATGCTGCCAAATTCATCCCCCTCTAATCGGCGTTTGTCGATCATTGCCCCGGTGAAGAAGAGAGCGTTTGACAGACAAATTTCTATATGCTTTTTAGTATTAACGATAAAAATAGAGGTTGTCGAGAAAATGAAATTTGTAACTTTCTATTATGCTGACTCTATCGCTGCTGGCATCATTGATGGCGATGATATTATTGTTTGTTCTCAAGGTGATGACGCGAGAACAGCCGTGCTCAAACTTTGTGGGCAGGACCAAGTGGTAATTGACCGCTGGGTAGCAAATGGCACGGATCGCATTGCATTAGCTGGTGTAGAACTTCTGTCGCCGATTCCAGAGCCGCAGCGTGATATCCTATGTGTCGGGAAAAATTACTATGCACATGCTGCAGAATTTCATTCTAGCGGGTTTGACTCGACCAGTAAGGAGAGCGTGCCAAAGGTACCCGTTATCTTTACCAAAGCGCCAACTAGTGTCATTGGGCCAGGGGCGCCGGTGAATGGTTCACTTGACCCAACCCAATCGGTTGATTACGAGATTGAACTGGGCATTGTAATTGGTAAAAAGGCCTTTCAAGTCAGCAAAGCAAACGCCTATGATCATGTCTTTGGTTATTTAATCATTAATGATGTGACATCGCGTGAGTTACAGCAGCGGCACGGTCAATGGACCATTGGTAAAAGCCTTGATACTTTTTGTCCAATGGGGCCATGGCTTGTAACCAGTGATGAGATCGCTGATGTTAATGCGATGAAATTGGTTACAAAGGTCAATGGTGAAGTAAGGCAGCAGGCGGTTGTTTCCGATCTGATTTTTGATATTCCAACCTTAATTGAAACTATGTCATCAACCATGACACTTATGCCGGGTGATATAATTGCCACTGGGACACCTGCTGGTGTGGGCATTGGCTATACTCCACCCAAATACCTGTCAAAAGGTGATCATATGTCGCTTGAAATTAGTGGTCTCGGACGGTTAGAAAATACTATTGAATAGGCAGCCTCTGGCCAGAGAGTCCTGAGTTTTGAAGAGAGGTAAAAGAAACTAAGTCTCAGATCCCTTTCATCAAAATTTATCTTGGAAGAGCGACAAAGTTGGGTTTAATCCAACAAGTTTCGGGAGACCTCTAAAAGGACTGGGGCTTGAAAAAATAATCCAGTCGATCAACTGTTTTCACGTTAAAATTCATGATTGTCCCTCTCCGCAGAACGCTTAATTCAATGGTTACCCCAGCCTCGCCAGATTTCCAGACCTTTTCATAAAAAGATTTCAAATTGGACACTTGTGAGCCATTGATTGCCATAATTACATCCTGAGGTTTAATACCTGCTTGAAAGGCTGGGCCTCCATCGCTTACTCGGGTTACGATGACTTGATCATTGCTGTCGTCCGATGAAATGCCAAGGTAAGGCTGGACTTTACTCTTCCTTCTGCCGCTGGAAATAAGATCTTCAAGAATTGGCTTAAGTAAATTTATAGGCACGGACATATTGCCTGGAGAAGAAATACCCGGCACTGACTCGGATACAAATAATGAGCCAATGCCAAGAATTTCACCGTTCTTGTTTAGTATTGGCGCGCCGGCCCATAATCCATTTGGTGGTGTTGTATAAATTGGGTTTTCAACAAAATATTCCCACCAACCAGTGAAAGGTCTTCGTGAGACAGACCTCACAATTGAACCTGCGCCCCGGTTTGATGATGGTAATATCAATAAATCTTGTTCGGTTTTTATATTGTCAGAGTTTCCTAATTGTAGAGGTGGTATTTTAAGGGGAACAATAGATTTGATAATTCCAAAGCCAGTCGTGTGGTCATAGCCGACCAGTTTAGCAGGCAGCCGCCGTCCATCAGATAAACCTATTTCTATGCTTTTCGCCTCTATAACTATGTAGCCAATAGTTAAAATATGTTTTTCATCTATTGCTACACCATTGCCTTCGCGCTCGACACCAAGGCTGGCAGCAGTTCTTGCTTCAGCGGGGACGATTGAGCGAACACTAACAATTGATTCGTAAAATTGCCCAATTTTCTCTTTGGTAAGGTCTGCATATGAATTGTTAGCACATAATATTAACAAAACTGGAAGAAGGTTTTTTACGATGAACACACTCATAGTCCCCTGGGATAATATTCACACAAGTTGAAACGTTATCATCCCCCACCCCCTCCGCCAACCAATCCTTTAGTCAATGAAGGTGGCAAATTCATCAATGGACGCCCGCGCCGAATGCACTCGATTGATTAGAGCCTCAGTATCTTCAAAGCCGATAGCAACGCCACATGCCAGCATCAAATCGTCTGGTGCACCGGTCGCGGCGCGCACATTGTCGTGAAAAAACGTCCAATAGCCTTGGGCACAGCTTGCAAGACCATGTTCTTCACACAACAGCATCAGGCTTTGTAAAAACATGCCAAGATCCATCCACTGGCCATAGCTTAGAGAGCGGTCAATATATGCAAACACGCCAACCGGCGCATTAAACATCAGCGCATTTTTGGCAAATTGCGCTCGCCGGCTGGCCTTGTCTTCTCGTGCGATCCCAAGAACGCGGTATATATCCTCGCCGATTGCAAAGCGCCGCGCATCAAATTCGGTTTTAAGTGGTTTTGGATAGACCGCATATTCAGGCGTCGACAGTGGCTGATTTTGGGCAATAGCGTCACGGGTAGCGGCCTTCAGGCCAGCCAGTGCGTCCCCCATCAATACAAATAGCTGCCAGGGCTGCAAATTGCCATTCGACGGAGCGCGGGACGCCTGTTGAATAATGCTCCGCAACAATTTGCTATCCACTGGTTGGTCCAGGAAAGAGCGGCAGGATTTGCGGTGCTGCAAGGCGTATTCGACCGTCATTGTTAACCTCACTCTTTATTTCTGTTTGGCCGTATCATTAAACAACCGCGCCACTTTTCAACATGCGATATCACAATCACCTTGGTATCAATCAATCGCCCTAAACCATTTTACGCTGGCTCTATACTCTCCATTTGCGCTCTAGTTGCAGTCCAAGAGGCGACAGAATAAGGCACAAGACAAGTGAGACCCATCTTTATCCAACATTCGGCCGTCAATGCCCCACTGATTATCAAATCACCATGATTGATGAATGCTAAAATTGTCCCCACAACCAATGCAGTCTTGACTGAACGATAAAGAATTTTCTTGCTCAACCAAATTTGTAATGCAATTTTGAAATTAGCCATCGGTCTCCTCAATTGCGAAGTAGGTTTTCATGTTCACAAAAATTTTTATTAGAACATTTCCGTCAACAGAAGAATGTGAACTTTTTGAGTCAATA
>Ga0181574_10003150_pt1 | contig 14751 bp, 11 predicted proteins | sample 101ome_24_FD_145600 | JGI IMG/M metagenome (GOLD analysis project Ga0181574, IMG submission 145600) | Coastal salt marsh microbial communities from the Groves Creek Marsh, Skidaway Island, Georgia - 101410AT metaG (spades assembly) | ecosystem: Environmental > Aquatic > Marine > Intertidal zone... | reverse complement strand
CCGCTGATGCCTGGAGCCGACTCAACCCCGGCAAGATCGGCTGTGCGGTGCTCACTGCAGGCCCCGGCGTCACCGATGGTGTTACCGGTGTCGCCAATGCCTGGCGGGCAAACAGCCCGATCCTGGTTATCGGCGGCCAGGGTCCGTTCAACAACATGCGACGTGGTTCACTGCAAGAAATGGATCACGTCAGTCTGATGAAGCCGATCACAAAATGGGCCGATGCCTGCTACGACACAAGACGCATCCCTGACTACATCGAGATGGGAATTCGGCATGCCGTTTCCGGCAACCCGGGCCCGGCATTTCTCGAGATTCCGATGGATATCCTGAGCGGCGAAGTTGAAGTGGACCATGTCCGTTTCCCCGATATCCGCACGACCCCCCCAGTGCTGTCACCCGACACCGCCAGCTTGGAGGCGGCACTCGAAATTCTGCAGCAGGCAGAGCGCCCGGTGATGATGGCAGGCACCAGTGTTAAATGGTCGAATGCTTCGAGCAGTATCCAGGCCTTTGTTGAGAAGACGCACATCCCGACGTTCGTCAACGGCATGGGCCGGGGTACAATCAAACCCGGCACACCGGAACTGTTGAATCGCGTCCGCAAGGAAGCCATGCAGCAGTGCGATGTGTTTGTCTGCGCCGGCGTTCTGCTGGATTTCCGGCTGGCCTTTGGTCGCTCCATCCCGGCGGATGCCAAGATCATCCAGTTTGACATCGAAAACGAACTGATCGGCACCAATCGCTCTGCAGATGCTTTTGTCGTCGGCAACCTGAGCAGCAGTTTCCGCGGCATGAGCGAGGCGATTGATGCCGCGGGCGCAAATCTGGATTTCAGTGAATGGCGTGATCAATTGAGTGCCCGCGAAACAGAACTCGAGGCCGACTTCTCGGTGCAGCTCAACTCAGATGAAGTACCGATTGATCCGCTCCGGCTGTGTCGCGAGGTCCGGGACTTTGTTGCCGACAAGGATGTAATTCTGATTGGCGATGGCGGAGACATCGTCGCCCAGGCCTCGAAAGTGCTACCCGTACCAGAGGAAAACTGCTGGATGGACCCAGGTCCGCTGGGAACCCTGGGCGTCGGCATGCCGTTTGCCCTCGCAGCGCAACTCGCGAAACCCGATAAGCGCGTCCTGATTATCTATGGTGACGGCAGTTTCGGCCTGAACGGTTTCGAATACGACACGGCCGTGCGATTCGACCTGCCGATTGTCGGCATCGTCGGTGTCGATGGTGCCTGGGGCCAGATGATCAGACCGCAGGCTGCCATTTACGGTGCCAATCGCGTGGTAGCAACCAAGCTCAACTTTACCCGCTACGACAAGATCGTCGAGGCCATGGGTGGCCACGGAGAGTACTGCGAGAAACCAGAAGAAATCGGGCCAGCGCTGGAACGGGCCTTTGCCTCAGGCAAGCCCGCCCTGGTTAACGTCGTGATCCGCCAGGACGTAGAAACCGGCATGAAGGGCTCAACCTACACCTGAACCGATCACTGCGGTTCAGGGGGTTGGCGATCGGGGCATGTCAGTTACCGAGCGAGGAATAATATTCCGCGATATTTTCAATGTCCTGGTCATTCAGCATGTTGACCATGGGCGCCATCGACGGATCCCTGCGAGTGCCGTCTTTAAACGCGTTGATCTGTTTGATCAGATAGCCTTTTTTCTGACCCGCGAGGTTCGGCCAGATGTCAGCGGGTGAAATGCCCTGCGTACCATGGCACGCTGCACAGATCTGGGCTTTCGCCTTCCCTGCTTCGGCATCACCGGCCAGGACTGGTGCTGCCAGTGTGAATGCCACGACCAAGAAAAAATATCGCATACAACTCTCCAGATTGCTCAATCGTTGCCGTGAAGCGCTACTTCAACGGCGGAATTCATCTTAATGAAGTTACATGACCTCAGCCTGAACGCTGTTCGACCGGGCTGGTTTTCCTCGTCAGTTCATCCTGCCAGATCAAAGATCTTGCCGGGGTTGAGAATCCCTTTCGGATCCAGTGCCAGCTTCATGCGCCGCATCAGCTCGATTTCCGTTTGCGAGCGGGAAACGTCAAGCCACGCTTTTTTCTCGAGGCCAACGCCATGTTCCGCCGAGACAGACCCTGAGACCTCTGCCAATGGTTCATATACGCAGGCTTCGACATCATAGCGCAGGCTGTTATCGCCTTCACCGGTGGCAACGATGAAATGCAGATTACCATCACCCATATGCCCCAGCGTGAAGTTCTGCACGTTCGGGAAACGTTCCTCCAGTCGCTGGTTTACCTCGCCGACATAATCCACCATATCTGAAATTCGCAGGCTGACATCGAAGGTGAAAGTCGGTGAAAACTGCATCATCTGGCCAACGTCGTCACGCAACGCCCAGAGCTGCAGACGCTGAGCCTCCGACTGGGCAATTACGGCATCTATGATGAGTGACTGATCCCAGGCATCAGCCAGGATAGCTTCGGCCTGCGCTGCATCGGAACCAATAGCCTCGATCAGCACATAGTAGGGATAGTCCTGCGACATCGGCGGTGAATTCAAAGCGGGCGGCGTCGTGACGAGGCGGTAGAAATTGTTCCACATGAGCTCGAAAGCTGAGAGCGTGCCACCCAGAGCGCTGTCGAGGTGCTTCAGCAGAAGCGGCAGTTTGTCGAATTCATCCACCGCAACCAGCAACGTGGCACGCTCTCTGGGCGCTTCGCGGAGCCGCAGCACAGCACGAGTGACAATGCCAAGGCTGCCCTCACTGCCGATAAACAGGTGCTTCAAATCGTAGCCCGCATTGTTTTTGATCATTTGGTTCATAGACGAGACTACGGTACCGTCAGCCAGCACGGCTTCAACACCCAGCACCATGTCACGGGTCATGCCATAGCGGATCACACGATTACCGCCCGCATTGGTCGAGATATTGCCGCCAATGGTACAACTGCCACGCCCACCCAGGTCGAGTGGGAACATCAGGTCGTGCTTCTCCACCTCTTCCTGCAGGGTCTGCAGGATCACACCACTCTGGACAATGACTGTACGGTCAGTTGGATTGACCTCTTCAATCTGGTTCATACGCTCAAGTGATATAGCCACTTCTGCCGGAGTCGTCACAGTACTCTGGACCAGGCCTGTTAAACCGCCATGGGGCACAATAGGCTGGCCAAATTCATGGCAGAGCTTGAGCGCAGCACTCACCTCCTCGGTGGTCCGAGGTCGCACGATGGCTTTCGCCTTCACCGTGGATCGGCTGAAAAAACCAGCCTGCCGCTCACTCACTGCCTCGCCCGTCAACACGGTGTCGGCACCAAGGGCCTCGATCAACGCAGTCACAATCTCTGTCATCCTATCTCGCTCCTGTCTTGCGGGGTGCTGCCGAAACCTCCAGCCTACCAGCTCACCTGAATCACGGGAACTACTGCCTCGTTAACACCTTACTTAATCTTTCCCCGAATCTAACGGCTTCACCTATAATGACGCGCCATGAGAAGTGACGAACACCTAAAAGCAAATTTCGTCGGCGTTGAGGGCAGCATCAACCTGCGCGACTTTGGTGGCTATGTCACTGTAGACGGCGCGCGCGTCCGACGCGGCCTGCTGTTCCGCTGCGGCAGCCTGAACCACATCCCGGCACAAGCCTTTGAGGACTTCGCCGCCCTCGACGTCGGCGTCATCTGTGACCTGCGCAGCCATGAGGAGGCTGAGGAGTCACCTACCCCGGCAACTCCTCCCTTCGACTGCCGAGTACATATACCTATCTGGCCTGGCAGTTCGTTTCAGTTCCAGGAGTCCGTCAAAGAGGCGCCGCCCTCACTTGAAGATTTCATCGATTTCATGCGGCGCATTACCCGCGAGATCGCCCGGGACCATGTCGCTTCCTACAAACAACTGATGCGAGAACTGGTGAATACTGAACGAGGCTTCCTGCTGCACTGTTCCGCCGGCAAGGACAGAACGGGTTTTGGTGCAGCGATCATTCTCAGCCTGCTTGGCGTCAATCGTGAAACCATCTTTCACGATTACCTGATCAGCAATCAGGCGACAGAACTGGCCGAACGCATGAAAGAAAAGATGGCTGAGCGTGCCGCGGCCGAGGGGATGACCTTGCCCATGAGCGAGGACATTCTCGAGGTTTTCGCCGGTGTTCGGGAAGAATACCTGCACGGCGCATTCGATGAAATCGATCAGCACTACGGCGGCATCCGCGGCTACTTCGAGGCGGTAGGCATCACCACGGCTGATGAAACTCACCTGCGGGAACGGCTACTCGAAGCGTAACCTGTCAAAGTCCTCGGTGATGAGTATCGCCGGCTGTTGCGCAAGAAATACACCGTAAGTCCGGCGCATGATCTGAGCCGTCTCCTCCCGGATATCCATTACCTCACGATAGCTGCCACGGGCCGAATTTCGCAGCACCTCACCCATACCCACATGTTCTGATATCAACTCATTGAAGAGCACGTCAGGCAATCGCCCAGGATTGATCAGGCTCTGGGCCTCGGCATAGGCAACGCCCGTTTCTGCGCCAAGCAGGGCTACCCGCCTGAAAAAGGCTGCCTGGCCTGCAAGCAGGCCCAGCATGGGCAGATCCTGTGGCATCTGATACATCGACTGGCCTTGCGTCTGTACCGCAATCTGTTCGTTGAAGTAGGCGGACAAGAGGTAGGTCACCGTACCATCTGCGACCAGCAATGCCCGCAGGAACGGTGCGAGGTCAGGGTAGGCGGCGAGTGCGTCTCTTTTATCCTCATTCTCACCTGGCGAAATCGTCTGCAGGTAATTGAGATGCTCGCTGAAAGCTGTAGTATCCATCGTCATGGCGCGCGAATCTGACCACCAAACCGACGGGAAATCAACCTCCCTCAAGCAACGCACATTGATGTTGTTTGCCCTGCCGGAATACGCGGTCTACCTCGCCTCAATTCCCGTGGGACTATACCTGCCGTTTGTTTATTCGAGGGACCTCGGACTCTCGCTGACTGAGGTGGGTATCATCCTGATGCTGGCGCGAGTCACGGACGTCGTCACAGATCCCCTCATCGGACACCTGAGTGACCGGACGCCCGGCAAGTTCGGCCGCCGCAAGCCCTGGATCGCTGGCGGCGCCCTGCTGATGATGATCTCGGCTTTCCAGCTGTTTAACCCAACGGTATTGAACGACCTCCCCATTACGAACTGGCATCTCCTGATCTGGTCCGTCCTGCTCTGGCTGGGCTGGACCATGATCAATATCCCTTACTATGCCTGGGGTGCCGAACTCTCCGATGACTACTACGAGCGCACCCGCATCACCGGCTGGCGCCAGGCTTTCGGTTTCCTGGGTAATGTCAGCGTCCTCGCCGTACCCGTAGTCGCCGGTGAAATAACTGGCTACGGCAGCATGCCGCGAGAAGGACTGACGATTATCGGCTCAATGGCGCTGATCGCGCTGCCCGTGCTGATCACCATCACCTTGTGGCGCGTTCCTGAACGGGAAGCTTATCCCCGGCCGAAAGCGCCCGTTCTAAAGCATGCCAAAATCATGTTCAAGAACGGTTCTTTCATGCTCCTGTTCTTCGGCTTCATGCTGATGTCGCTTGGCACCGGTTGGGGTTCCGCAACCTTCATGCTGTTCGCGACCTACGTCGTCGAGGCGGAAGGCCAGACTCAGGCGATCCTGCTGGGCTATTTCGGCGCCAACATCCTGGCTCTGCCAATCTGGGTTGCGATTGCCGATCGCGTCGGCAAGAAACCGACCTGGATTGCCGGCGGGATTCTGTTTGTGATTGTCACGCCGTCTTTCCTCCTGCTGGACGGCGGCAACCTGCTGGGCTTTTTCCTTTGCCTGGCCTGCTACGGCATCGCGGGGGGTAACTTTGGCGCCATGTCCATGTCGATGAAAGCTGACGTCATCGAAATAGCATCCAGACGGACCAGTGAGAATGTGGCTGGCTCCTACATCGCTGTCTGGTCCCTCGGGCAGAAGATGGTGACAGCCCTGGCGCTGGGTCTCGCCCTGCCTATGTTGGAGCTACTGGGGTTCGACCCTAATGGCAATAACGGACCTGAAGAAGTCAAAATGCTGGCCTACGTCTACGTCCTGCCACCATGGCTGTTCTACGCTGCGGCAGTCCTGATCATCTGGCGCTATCCGATCACGTCGGCACGCTTAAAGCGTATCCGCGACGCCTTTGATCGAAGGGACGCGCGCCGCGACCCAGCTAGCCCGCCGCAGGTAGTTTGAGCAGCATCTTGCCGAGGTTTTTCCCTTCATAGAGCTGGCGGAAGGCCTCACCAAACTGATCAACCCCGCCCTCAAGTTCATGACACGGCAGTTTCAATTCACCCTTTGCAATCCAGCGTGACATGCGCTCACGCGCCTCGGCGTAACGGTCCGCGTAATCAAAGACGACAAATCCCTGCAATCTGGCCCGCATGGTGCCCAGCCAGATGTAATTAGCCGGCCCTTTCATTTCGGCCTCTGAGTACTGGGATGTTGAACCACAGAGCAGGACAACGCCATGCATGCCGATCAGTTTCAAGCTCTGATCCAGGACATCTCCACCAACATTGTCGAAAATGATATCGAGTCGATCCGGCGCTGCCGCTGCCAACTGCTCAAACCAGTCGTCGTCTTTGTAGTTGATAGCAACATCGAACCCCAGCTCTTCCGTCAGCCAGCGACACTTCTCTTTCGAGCCCGTCAGACCAATGACTGTCGCGCCGGCGAGTCGACAGAGCTGGCCGGCCATTGAGCCGACAGCACCGGCTGCACCATTAATCAGGACTGTTTGGCCTGGCTGCGGTTTACACTCGTCGATAACCGCAAAATAAGCTGTCAGCCCGGAATTACCAAAGCCACCAAGCCAGGCACCAAGTGGCGCCTGGGCGAGGTCACAGCGTTCAAGGCCCTCACCGTTGCTGATCGCGTGAGACTGCACACCCAACGAACCCGACACATAATCACCGACCGCAAAGCCATCATGGCGTGACTCAATCACCTGCCCTGCAATGGAACCATGAACGGGGTCTCCTGGTCTGACACGAAACAGGAACTCATCGCTGTCCCGGGTGATGAGTCTCAAAGCCGCATCAAGGCCGACAAAATGGGATTCGACCAGCAGTTCGCCCTCCTCCAGTTGGGGCAGCGTTTCTTCTCTTACTTCAAAGTCATCGGGGCCTGCCAGGCCATCGGGCACCTGTTTCAGAAAGAGTCTTTGATTGGTTTTTTCGTTCTGACCGTCGTTCATCACTTAACTCCCATCGGAAATAAAAAAGGGCGAGTGCAAGCACCCGCCCTTTGTCGAAGCACCTTCGTTCTTTATTCGAACCGCATACCGAATTCCACGCCCCAGAGTGCGGGTGCACCATACTGCGTGAAGTTCCACAGGCCGCCCACCGAGTTAGCAGACACGCGATACTCCTCGTCAGTAATATTCTTACCGAACACTGTCGCGTAGTACTTCTCGTCTGGGCTGGTGTAAGTCAAATTGACATCAACCAGCGTTCGCGACTCCAGCTGCGTGTAAGTCGGGTGTCTCGCCACACCTGTTGCCACGGCATTAGGGTCGAACGGGCTCATTTCAGCATCATCCTGGTAGTGAGCTGACAAGTACCATGTGAGGGTTGCCCCACTGGCTAACGGCTGAAGATAAGTTGCCTGCACCCCAGCCTGAACCTCTGACGCGAACGGGATATCAAGGCTGGTTAGATCTACACCTTCGAAATCGAACTCGTCATATTCCGCGTCCAGATAGCCCAGTGAACCCTTTAGCGTGAGCCGGTCAGAAACCAGCCAGGTGGTTTCTATTTCCAGACCCTGCGCGCTGGATTCGCCCGCATTCAACGTAATTGTTTCCTGGCCTTCAACACCGCTGATCGGGTCGATGAAACGGAACACCTGGTTACGCTGCAGATCTTCAAAATCTGTAAAGAAGACTGACGCGTTAAACCGCAGAATCCCATCAAACAAATCGCCCTTGAAACCCACTTCATAGTTGATGTTTGTTTCGGGATCGTAAGAAATACAGGTCGGCTGCTGCGAGCAGGTTTCACTGAAACCACCGGCGAGGAATCCGGTTGCAACACTGGCATACCAGAGGTGATCATTCTCACTCTTGTAGTCAACCACAACCCGCCACGTTGTCTCAGACCAGTCCTCATCTTTATCGGCGACAAAGAAGTATTGTGAGGCAGGCAGCACATTGTCGCGCTGATCGATCTGCGAACCTTCCAGCCCAGCGCGGCTCACAGACGTCGACCTGGCATCAATACAATTTCCATTCGCATCTGTCAGCGCATCCTGCGCTTCGGTGTACTGGTTACAAGGCGCACCACCGCCGGTTGGCTTGTAAAATTCCTTTTCGTCCTTGGTGTTTCTTACCCCAAGCGTCAGGCTCCACTGATCGTTGAACTGGTAAGTGCCGTCTGCGTAAATGGCGAACGATTCGCGATCCTGTTTTACCTGGCCATGCCCAGGATCGCCTGTGATACCTCGCAGGTCCATGTTGACGAAACCACGGTCATCGAAGAAAGCACCGCCTGATAATACCGCCGGGAACAGAGAGGACAAACCAACCGTCGCATAAGAGCGAAAATCCAGCTCATCAGAGATGTAGATACCACCGACAACAAAATTCAGCGGACCGTCGAAGTTCGAAATCAGACGAATTTCCTGCTGAAACTGTTCACGCTCAAGGTTTCTGGTCGCATCATACAGCGAAAGGAATGCCTCTCCCGTATAGGTAGATGGCAGAGTTTCTTCCTGTTCACGATAACCTGTGATTGACTTCAGGGTGAAACGATCGAAATCGAGCGACTGGTTCAGGTAAAAGCCGTCCACATCGACGCGATGCCCGTCACGGATATTGATACCGTTACCTTGCTGCGTCATCCCTGTGCTGAACGGATCACTGTGGCCGGCCGCGGCGATACCCGGAAATCCGAGCAATTCAAAGAGGAATCCTTCACCTGCTGGCGTTTCATTAACACCCGGTGGTGAATCTGATTCATCACGCACCGTTTCCCATATGAAGTAGGCCTCGTAACGATCGTTGGGCTGCCACAACAGTTTCGCTTTAGCAGCAAAGACGTCTTTGCCGCCAAGGTTCTCGCCTGCCCCGCTGGTCACGAGACTCAGCTCAGGTGGCAGCATGTCGGGCGTAATGCCAAGCAATCCGTAGAGCGGAGAATTCGGGAACAGGGCTGTGTCCTTGTCGTTGAAGTAAAAGCCGTCCTCAACTGTCTGTGAGCCAGCGAACCTGAAGGAAAGTTCACCCGGGATGATGGGCGCATCAAACCCGACTTGGATTTTATAGTTGTCTGAATCAGAGCCGTAGCTGCTCATCGATACGTTGACCGTTCCACCGAACTCTTCCATGTCGGGGCGTTTCGAGGTGATAGCAATGACACCACCGGTTGAATTTTTCCCGAACAGGGTTCCCTGGGGACCACGGTAGATCTCCACCTGTTCCAGGTCGAACAATTCAACAAACTGCGTCTGGACGTGATTAAGTGCAAACTCATCAATGAGGATACCCACACTGGGATCCTGGGTCGTGAGAATCGAGATAGTACCTGTTCCACGAATACCGCCAGCAAGCGCATTGAAGCCCGTCTGCAGTGTAAGGTTCACGTTTGGCGAAAGATCACCAACCGCTCTGATATCATTGCCAAACGTTCGGGCGATATCATTCGCAGTGAGCGTGGAAATGGCGATTGGCGTATCCTGCTGGGCGACAGCCCGCTTGGTACCCGTGACGATGACCTCTTCCAGCACACGTTCCTCGGCTAGGGCATAGCCTGAGAGACATAGACCCGCTATGACCCCTTTAATTGACGCATGCAGCAAAGGCTTGAGAGTCCTTTTAGACATCTGCTTTCCCCTCTAGTGTTTGGTTTTTCTGTAACTTTTTTCATATTCTTTTGCCGGTTTTGTACCGACGTCTCAACTCTAACCCAAAAAATCACAATCTGCCTAGTTTTTTGTAGTCGACAACATTTTTTCCCTGCCGCTATACTCGACGGCTAGCAGCACAACAAATATAACGAGGAATCTGGACATGTCTGAATTTACGGCCGACGAAATGCAGGAGCTGAGAGAACTCCTGGAGAAAGAGAAAATCCGCAAACTGAAGCAACTGTATTCTCACCTGATGGACAATGGCCAGATCGATGCGCTGGCCGATATTTTCACGGAAGACGCAGTCTGTGAGTTTGGCCCCGAATACGGTCAGTGGGTGGGCCGAGAGACCATTCGTGCTAACTACCACGGCGTTTTCGATGCCCAGAACCGCTTTGACGCCATGCACCACATCACCAATCACTACATTGACCTGACCGGTCCGGATACAGCGACTGGGCGTTCATACCTGCTCGACGTGGTCACAACGGCCAAGCCTGAAGATCAGCCTATCGTCTGGTTCGGCGTTTACGACGAGGACTACCAGAAAGTTAACGGCACGTGGCTGATCAAACGCTGTACCCTGCAATTCCTCTGGCCGCAGCGCATGACTATGCCAAGCTTCGATCAAGACTATCCCATCGTTAGCTGACGCCAATGAATCTCGCCGATACCATTGCCAAATGGGCAAACCTGACGCCAGCTAAAACTGCCGTCATCGATACGACCTCGGATCGGCGCATTTCTTTCGCAGAACTGCACGCTGATATCAACCGCCTGACTCGCGGTCTCATCAGCCGAGGCATCAGCAAAGGCGACAGGGTCGCGGTGCTCAGCATGAACAGTATCGAGTACCTGACGGCTTACTATGCCTGCGCCCGCGCCGGCTTCATCGCCCAGCCCATGAACTGGCGCCTGTCAGCTGAGGAAATTGCCCGCATCGTCGACGATGGCGAGCCTGCCATCTTCATTTGTCAGGATGAATTCTTGTCCCTGCGTGATGACGCGATGGCCTTGCTCCAGATCGAAACGCCCCAACAGCTCGAATATGGAGCCGTCAGCAACGGTTCATTGCCGGCATTGATGCAGGCGAATGATGATGGAGATTTGCCTGCAACGGCCGGCGACCACGATCCGGTGCTGATTCTCTACACTGGCGGCACCACCGGCTTGTCGAAAGGTGCCTTGCACTCGCATCACTCACTCTACATGGGCATGCTGAACCAGACTGTCGCTGAGCGCATCGTACCCACCGATGTCTACATGCTGACCGGCCAGATGTTTCATATTCCTGTCGCACTCGCCATGAACTACCTGGCCCATGGCTGCCCCGTCGTGCTGATGAACTTCGAGGCAAAGTCAGCCCTCGAGATCATCGAACGCGAGCATGTCTCCGCATTCCTCGGCATCACAACCATGCTGAACTGGATGATGGCTGTCGAGGGTTTTGAGAACTACGACATCTCCAGTCTTCGTAACATTCAGTACGGCGGCGGTCCCATGCCGGCAACGGTAGTCAAGGCCGCGCTCGAGGCTTTTCCCTGCACGCTGATCCAGGGATACGGCCAGACCGAGGGCATGACCATGACATTCCTCTCTCAGGAAGATCACGCGGCGGCGGTTAATGGTATTCATCCGGAGAGACTCAACAGCTGCGGTCGCGAAGGCTTTGTGACGCGCACCCGCGTCGTTGATGAGGCAGGTAACGATGTCCCGCAGGACGGCATAAGTTCAGGCGAGATTATTGTGCAATCAGAAGCCAACATGCTTGGCTACTGGCGCAAACCAGAGCTGACAGCCGAGACCATTCGAGACGGCTGGATGTGGACCGGTGATATCGCCACCTGGGATGAGGAAGGCTACATCTCGATCGTTGACCGCTCCAAGGACATGATCATCTCCGGCGGTGAAAACATTTACTCTACTCAGGTCGAGGCCGCCATCCACAAGCACCCTGGCGTGTTGGAGTGTGCGGTGATCGGGGTGCCCGATGATGAGTGGGGTGAAGCTGTCAAGGCTGTTGTTGTCATGAAACCGGGCGAAACCGCCAGCGAGGCCGATATCATTGCCGCCGCCCGGCAGCATCTGGCGTCCTACCAGAAGCCCCGTTCGGTCGACTTCGTCGATAGTCTGCCCAAGGCGCCGACAGGCAAGATTCTGAAACGCGAACTGCGCACGCCCTACTGGGAGGCGAGTTCGCGCAACGTTTGATCAGTGACGATGCAATATACAGGACAGATCAGGCAAAGCCCTGGTGCCTGACCCTGGGCCGACGACAGGGGGCATGGCGTGACACCAATCAGGAAGAGATGCCGAGATTATCGTCACCTTCCTCCTGGTTATCCCAGGTGCTGCTCCAGGCAACGGGCGGCAGTTTCTTGAAGGCTTCTTTTAAAAGATTATCCCAGTTCTTGTGGATCTGGCGGAGATACTCACTGTCTTCGTCGAACCGATAGTAGCGGCCGGGCAGGTTGGTGCCTGCACGATAGACTGTCAACTCAATCGGCGGCCCCACTGTCAGGTTGGAGCGCATGGTCGAGTCCATGGAAACAAGGGCACACATAGTCGCGGTCTCGAGACTAACTTCAGTACTGAGAATACGATCGAGGATCGGTTTACCGTATTTGCTTTCGCCGATCTGCAGAAAGGTCGTATCAACGGACGTTGCGATGTAGTTGCCCTGAGGGTAAACCAGGAACACCGCCGGCTTATGGTCCTGGATCTGGCCACCAACAATAAAGTGCGATTCAACATTGATCTTCAGATCAGCACTCTTTTCCTGTTCTTCTTTGCTGATATCTCCGATGTACTCGGCCACTTCAGTCATGTGAGCAAGATTCAGGAGGTGAGTGTCAGCAGTCTTGATATCTTTCTTGATCCGGCGAATAACCGCCTGCGAGGTCGCCAGATTGCCTGACGTCAGTAGCGTAAACTGCCGGTCACCATCAATCCCGAACGAGGTCATCTTAGAGTAAGTACTGACCATATCGACGCCTGCGTTGGTACGCGAGTCTGAGACAAAAATCAGGCCAGACTCAGCGGCAATCGCGAGGCAGTAGGTCATAGTGAGACAACCAGTACAGTTATAAGAAGTGCCTTATGTTCGTTCGCTGGCCGGCCCGGTGTCAAGCCGTATCCCCCACCACCTCCTCGCCCCATTTTCGGGCACGCTCAAGGCGATTGGCTTCGTCCCGCGGCAGGTATTTCCAAGCCAGCGTCAGCAGCACCAGTGTGAGGACGAAGATCCCCTGCGCCCCTGCGATCGCGGACTGCAGGGAGTCTGCGGAGTTCATACCACCCGCGGCATAGAAATCGGACAGATGGCCAATAAAGTAAGGGCCAAGAGCCAGGCCAATCATCGTATTCAGCAGCAGGAAGTAGGCGCCCGCCACTGCCCGCATCCGAGGCATGACGAGATCCTGCGCCGTGGACGTTGGAATACCCACCCAGGCTGCACTGAACAGGTGATGGGCAAAATTCAGGATGAACGCCATCATCAGGTTGTCGGTGTAGATCATCCACCACACCAGCGGCGCCGTACCCAGCACGGCGATATACCCGACAATCAGACGACCGGCTGGATGTTTTTGTTTGGCCCAGTCACCCAGCATACCTCCTAGTGTGACACCGATGAGTCCGCCCAGCGCGTTTCCAAGGCCAATATACATGCCTACCTCTCCCGGTGTTGTATCGTGCATGCGCAGGAGCAGCGGCGCGGTCCAGTAGCCAACACCATAAGAGACGAAAGCAATCGTTGGAAACGCGAGCGTTGTGTAAATCAGCGCCCTGGAGCCAAAAATCATGTGGAACGTTGCCGCGTCTCTCGCTTTCAGCGACTGCGCCCAGGTGAAAGTCACATAGACACCAATGCCGAGAGCAAGCCACTGCGGCAGATTGCCGGTAACCAGCACAAGGCCATAAGCAAAAAGCGCAATCAGCGCGGCGACCCCAAGATTGACAGGGATCGAAACACCAGCGCGCTTCAGTGCCAACAGGCTGATTACAGGCATGATCGCCAGCAACTCATCTTTCAGTACCGAGAATGGTGCAGGGTGTTTTTTCGTGACAAGCCCCTCACTGACACCACGCTCGGGTTCTTTCAAAGTTCTGACCCAGATCGCCATTGCGATACCCGGTAGGCCAACCGCGAGGAATGCAGCCTGCCAGCCCTTAATCCCCATCGGAGCGGTCGCCACATCGGGGTACCAGCCGTTCCAGGTTTCCATAATGAAGCCGCCAAGGAAAAGCCCAATACCACCACCGATATAAACGCCACTGGAATAGATCGCCATCACGGTGGCCCTGAGCCGCGGCGGGTAGTAATCCGACAACATTGAATAGGCTGCCGGCGAGGCACTGGCCTCACCGATACCGACGCCAATGCGGAAACCGGCAAGCATCGAAAAAGACTTGGCAAAACCTGACATAGCGGTCATCGCACTCCAGAACATCAAACCCACAGAGATCAGGCTGCGTCGCACCCAGACATCAGCGAAGCGCGCCAGCGGAATGCCAAACACGGCGTAAAAGACCGCAAAGACTGTGCCGTAGAGGAAGCCCATCTGGGCATCACTGACCCCCAGGTCCGCCTGAATGTCTTGCGATAAGATCGAGAGAATATTCCGATCTATGAAGTTAAAGACGTAGACGATAACAAGGACGAACAAAACGTAATGCGCGTACCACCCACCGACTTTCTTTGCTTGCGCGGTTTTTTCAGACATAGTTTGGACTGTCATTGATTCATTCTTGTTATAAGCACCGGCGCCAGTGGCGTCGGCAACGATGTTCAGTATAGGAGAACGATGTGGCCCACGTCATTCCTGCCGAGGCAGAAATTGCCGCCCTGGTAGGGCACCAGTTTCCCGGCGGCCGCTACACCATTGCCCACTG
>Ga0181574_10003142_pt1 | contig 14781 bp, 9 predicted proteins | sample 101ome_24_FD_145600 | JGI IMG/M metagenome (GOLD analysis project Ga0181574, IMG submission 145600) | Coastal salt marsh microbial communities from the Groves Creek Marsh, Skidaway Island, Georgia - 101410AT metaG (spades assembly) | ecosystem: Environmental > Aquatic > Marine > Intertidal zone... | reverse complement strand
ACATCAGAGAGAAAATAGATCCGACCCTGCCACCAGATTGGGGCGACCGGATTGCCCGGATGATCACTGAGGATACGCTCGAAGGTTCCTTCCCCACTAGCATCGACCCAGATCTCCCCATGACAACCTCCCCGGTAGCGCTTCCAGCGAGAGTTCTGGACGGTATTGCGGCCTAGCACTCGTCCTAATCCAGCGGGTTCTATCGAAAGGGTTCGAGCCGGACCAAGATTCACTGAACGGATTGGACCTCCTTCCAGGGAAACTTCATAGAGTTGGGCATCTGCGTTGCCATGAATTGAGCGATGTGCTCCACAGAAACGGATGGAGGTACCGTCAGCGCTCCAACCATCGATGTGCAGTACATGTCCCACGTAGGTCAGCCGTCGCAAGGGACCACCCTCAGCAGGTAGGCAGTAGACCTCCTGCTCACCTTCTTCTGCAGCGACTAGGGCAAGCCAGCGACCACAGGGAGAGAGACGAGGAGTCTGCAGTTCGCTACGGGATTCGGTCAGGCGCTGGGCCCGCCCACCCTCCAGGGCGACTTCCCAGAGGTTGTCTTCAGCCACAAAATAGAGTTGGTTCGTACCAAAAGTGGGGAAACGGAGATAGCCGAGTACAGGAGAATGCATTGCTTCCATCAATCAGGGGAACGACAGTCAACAGAAAAAGAACATCACGATAGAGGAGGTATTCTGGCGAGGCAAGCGGAGGTATTGGAAAAATCTTGTTTCAATACTTCTCAATATTCATCATCAACATGCTACTTTTCAACATATTCACCTTATATTCGTGACTGGCAAGCTTTGAGCAGTTTCCTTATGAAATCCTGAAATCATAGATACAGGCAAACAAAACCTGTTTGTGAATGTCTCAAAACTTCCTCCGTCATTGGGATGCCAAGAAAGCCAATCGAAATCTTTAGTGAATCAAATTAGGTGTGATGCTGCTCTTGCAAGTAGAGAGAAATCTGCACACTCTCATCACCACTCTGCAGTACCCAACTTGAGTAATTCCTCCTGAAAAAGGGGTCAAAATGAAATTTGCCAGTTTGCTCACCTCTCTCCTAATTCCTGGCTTCTGCCTGGCCATTACATGCGACGAATTACAGTCTCCTACACAGGTACGAGCATTTCTCGAGCACTCCAAAAATTCTAATCCTATCTTGCGGCGTAACGTCAGTACCACCCTGGAAATCAGCCCATGTGAAAAAGAAGCCTGCAATTCAAAAAATCGCAAAGAACAGCAAAAGGAAGTGCTACACCTGTTACGTCTTGACGATAACAGCAGAGTTCATTTCCTAGAAGGGTCAAGGTCATCACAGTGTTTGATCCAGCGAGGCGAACGGTTGCTAGGCTGTGCAGCTTGCAGCGAGTTGGCTAACGAAGCTTGCCGAAGCTACCCGGATAGTTCTGTTACTCGTTTGCAGGGTACAAACATTGATTCCCGTGACTTTTCTCTGCTGGAATCAGAAAGTAGTACATATTCCTGCGACGCATTAGAAAAAAATCCTGGGTTTTTCAAACTAGAGATCGGAATTTCTGGAGCAGAGTATGACCAAGTGATTGCTTTTTTCGATGAAAAAAGAGAAATACCTGTCACTCTCAACTTCTTTACAGATGGTATATTACGCAAAGTTTACCGTACCTTCCCCAAGTACTACCTGCAAATTGATGATCAATGGATCTCTACAGTCCTGAGAGTGCGCTCCACACAAGGAAATGAAAAAGCTTTTGTTGCTGAAACATTGGTTTATGTTCAACGTGATGGCAATAAATATGATCTGTACCTGGATTCCAAAAATGATCCAAAGCTGAAAGATACGAATCCATCAAATCTCTTTATCACCAACTGAGACTTGCGGATGCGCACACTACTGCTCGGATTCACTTGTCTCCTCAGTTGGATATTGAGTCTCCCAGTCCTTGCCCAGGACATACAACCATCTCTTGTATCAGCATTAAACTCCAGTATTGACATCGTTGAACAGCATGAAACTCTTCCAGAAGAGTTGAAAAAATTCATTCCCGAGCCAGACCAATTTCAATACTTACCCAAGGAGTTACAGAACAAAGTGATTGTTCAACTTAGAGAGATGATTGACACAGAAAAAGCCTGGACTCAGCAAATAACAACACTAACCGCATCCGGTCTCCCTGACCAACAATCTCCAAATTCACAGCTTGAAAAAAACGTTGAACAGCTTTCTACCATTCTCTTAAGCCAACATCCTCTGCAACACCGATTCGAAGATTTAAGTTCCTATAGAGACAACTTAGAAGCGCAGTTTCGAAACGCAATGCAGCAAGGAAACTCCAAATTAGTTCGTGGATTAGATACCCAATTAAGTGGACTCGAAAGCATCCTGCTGCTCACAAAACTGGCTCTACAAAAAACAAACTCACCAATGGAGTCAGTACTAGATGCAACTGAATCTTTTGCAAAAAACAAAGGATTGAGAGTACTTCCAGCAGTTCCGCTAGACTCGATTTCTGAAAAAAATATCTCCTCACAAGATCATTCTTCACAAAACGGAGAGACACCCTTGGTCCCAAGCCTTATTGGAAATGAACTGGGACTCGATGAAGACCCTTTCACTGATGGGGGTGACAAAGATGAACTGGGGCTCAATGAAGATCCTTTCGCTGTAGCAGAGCCCACAACTGCTGAAGAAAACCTTGGATTCAGCGACGATCCCTTTGCAGATATTGATCGAGCTGACGAAGATGAGCTAGGGCTCAATGAAGATCCTTTCGCTGTAGCAGAGCCCACAATAGTAATTCCTGAGTCTTCAAATACTGGAGAAATTTTTGAAGAGAAGTCACAAACCTCTGCAGATGAGCAACAAGCAGCTGAAGACTTTCCGGTTAAGGTACAATTTTCCCATGAAGTGACTACAGTATTTGGAACTAGTGAAATCAGTGGACTCTACCAGGTTGATCCAGAATTTGAGAGTCTCAGTGAGTACACCTTTGGAACGACCTATGAGCAAAAGATCCGTGTTCAGACATCCCCAAAGTTCTACAACTACGCGCGCCTGACCGTCAACTTCAATCAGCACTACGAACGCAACAAAGAGCAGTTTCTCGATAGCTATTTTACGATTCGAGAAATTTACTCAAATTATCAGGATGGATCCCACCAACTACGCTGGGGAACACAGATTTTTGAGTTGGGCAAGCTGGATTTTGACAGTCCCATTGATGTGCTGCACTTGCAGGAAATCACTGCACTCCTCTCATTGGATTTAGAAAATAGTAAGGAAGCCCTGCCTTCCCTGCGTTACCAGTGGCTAGGAGAGGACCAGGTAGTAACCCTGATTTTACTACCCTTAAGACCAACAACACTGGGCATGCGTTTTACTGAGTTGCGGGAAAGCCTGGAAGCACAGGAGGATGGTGGACAGGAAAATGGTTCTTCACTAAGAGATTATTTTGGATTGCAATACCAATGGTTTGCTCCCAGCTATGATCTACGATTTAGCTACTTTCATTGGTTTGATCAGGATTCTTCTATCACGTTTGACTATGAACCATCTCAAGAATCCCTAGTTGAGAATAGTTTTGATGAGAGACGATCGGCCTTTGAAAAACTGGCAGCTAATTACACGGAAAGAGAATCTAAACTAGATTTCTTGACTCTTGAGGGAGATGTAGGCTGGGAAGGCTTGGTCTGGAAATTTGATCTTGGTTATTTCCTGCAGAAAAATCTCTATTCCTATGAAATCGATGAGAATCGGAATCTATACTTTCGCACTGTTCGCTCTCCGTACCATACTTTAGCAACCTCCTTAGAGACCCGTGTGGAGCAGATATTTCTACTTGGAGCCTACTCTCTAAGACATTTTACCAATGTTCCAGGAGGTACTCATGCTGTGCGTTATGAAAATCAGGAAATCCTACAAACACATCAACGGCAGTTAACACGTCATCAAGTTTCTGGAATCGCAGTTGTACCCTGGAGTGATGAAATTCAATTTCGCTTTGTAGCTTACCGAACCTTTCCTTTTGAACAGACAGGCTTACTACACATGACTGTTTGGGATGAACCCACCGAGGATATCCAGTGGTCACTAAAGTTTTTACGATACATAACTCCTGTTCAGAAGATGCTCAACTCTGAAGTTACTGCTACCCAAGTTTTCATAAGCTACCGCAAACAGTTCCGTAGCGGTTAACATGAAAATGTCTTGGCTGAAACAGGGAAATCAATACTACCGAACTCTGCTTGTAGCCGTTGCTTCACTGACTGTCGTACTCGTAATTTTTGGTGGAAGTAGCTTGTTTAATTCCCAAGGCAAGCTACAGATTGATCCCACGATTGAACCTTTCATCAGTCGTGACTCAGACGCCTACCAAGATTTTCTTCAAACTCGATCGCTATTTGGCAATGAAGAAGTCTTGGTCGTTGCCTTGCAGCCAGTCCCTCCACAAGCTTTGGGACTGGCACATCTAGAGCTGCTAGAGTCCCTCCGTAAAACTCTTCAAAGTCGGCTCTCAGGCCTGAAGTCGATTCAATCTGTCTTTGATATCCCCCGTCCCGTGGGAGCATGCTCAGGATACTCCTATTTCCATCAGGAGCAACCTGGCTCCATCTGTGTTTCTAGGTTACAACGACTACAAGAAGAGTTGGCCTGCCTACAGACCTCCAAACCCCCAACAAGTACTCCTAGTGATCTGGCTCTCTCATTAGAAGACGATCCATTGGGAGCATCTGAAAATCCTAGCAACGATTTGGCAGATAGCCTGTTGTTGGATCTAGATCCTACTGAGTTACCTCAATTTGATGAAATTTCCTCAGCAGCCCCACTCTGTCCTGCTAAAGTTTGGCAAAAAACAGCAGAAGCGTTACGGCAAGAAGCCGATCAAGACATCAAGCAAATCCTGAAAGAGTTAGCAGAAAATTCCTTAGCACTAGGAGATTTCATTTCAGTAGAGGCAACTACCTTGGGGATGTTGCTGCAGTTCAACACTAGTTCCCTACCTTCCTCTGCAGAAACCCAAGAAACTCTGCAAGAAATTCTCAAAGAGTTCGGCTCTCCAGAACTGCGGGTAGCCTATGCCGGTCAGCCCAGGCAGATCTATGCATCGTCCAAGGCTCTACAGGAGGACATCGAAAGAATTTTACCCCTCAGCCTCGGTCTGATCATCATTGTGTTATTTGCTATTTTTCGGACACCTCAAGTGATCATCGTAGCTTTTGTCAACGTAGTCCTTTCACTAGTTTGGACTGCATCTTTCGTTGGCTTGCTTGGTCACCGTTTGAATCTGGTAACGATAGCCTTTGCCCCAATTCTGATTTGTGTCGGTAGTGCTTACGTCATCATGGTCTTGGACCGATTTCTGAGCGTCAGCAAAAATCTGCCAGAAGAATCTGTCGACAGTCGCGTCTCCAAGACCCTTGATGAGGTAATAATCCCTGTGAGTGTCACTGCCTTTACAACCGTGGTTGGCTTTGCGGCATTGATCGCCAGTCCTATTCCTGCAATTCAGCAATTAGGACTGTATTCCTGTGTAGGAATTCTGCTGAGCAATTTTTTTGCTCTAACAGCCACCCCCTCGTTACTGAAAATTCTCCGAGTTCCGGCTCCTCACACTCAGTCCAGCCATGTCCGAAACCCCCTACGTTGGTTTGGTGAAGGCAGTGAGTGGTTACAGTATCGAGCTCGGAAAGTCATCATCTTCTGGCTACTACTCGCAACAATAGCCGGTCTTGGTATCCTGAACTTGAAAATTGACAGTAATTCTCAGGCACTTGCACCAGAACACCCACTTGAACAGGACCTTAGCCTAATTGAATCAGATTTGGCAGGGACTCAGTCTCTTCGTTTGGTCTTTCAGGCTAAGCCCGAAGCTCAAGAAGAATTAGTTTCTGCCGCCACCATTGTCGGCCTAGATAATTTTGAAGTTTGGCTACTGATTCTGAAAACAGAACAATGGCCTGATTCCCTGAAGGGATTGCGTATTGATAAAATCTATTCGCCAGCTCAGACACTCTGGGTCTATCGGAATGGCTTGGATGATTTGAATGATCTGGAGGTTCAGCATTTTTTTGAGAAATTGGTCGAGCAAGACGGCCCAGTGTTTCTTAGTCCAGATGGTGAAAACTTACTAGTGACGCTTCGGCTGAAAGCAGATGGCTCATCAGAACTACTTGAACTCCGAGAACGACTGCAACAAAAGTTGCCTGAGTTTGTTCCTCACCTTGATGTTACTTTCACGGGAGGAGCCGTTCTGACAAGTGAATCAGCGAATAACATTGCCTCAGGACAGATTAACAGCGTATTGCTGGCGCTATTTCTTATTTTTGGAGTGATGTGGGGCCTCTTTCTCTCCTGGAAGATGGGGGTGATCGCACTTTTTCCAAACATTGCCGCTGTTTTACTTTTCTTCGGAACTCTTGGCTGGTTTGAGATACCGCTTGGAGTAACTATTTCAATCATTGCTTCCATTGCCCTAGGCATTGGGGTCGATGATACCGTCCATTTTCTGACTCGCTATCATGAACGGGTTAAGCAGGAACGGGATCGACGCAAGGCAGCGCAATTGGCACTGCAGCAGATGACCCGACCAATGCTGACAACCACCCTTGCCCTAGGTCTAGGTTTTAGTGTCTTTGCGTTTTCCGAACTTGATTCTCTGCAGTTGTTTGGGCTGCTAACCGCTTATACTCTGCTGGTTTGCCTAGCCACTGACTTGACCTTTCTACCAACCATTGTGATGGAGACTGGCCTGGTTACTGTTTGGGATTATGTTGGTCTCCGCATCAACAAACAGCTGGTTCAGCGTCTTGCAATCTTCCGTGGCCTGAGTGTAAGAGAAGCTAAGATTGCCACACTCCTCGCCTACTCAGAAGATCTGAAAAATCGACAAGTTCTGTTCAAAACTGGAGATCAAGGTCAGGAGATGTTTGTCATACTATCTGGAAAGATACGCATTCAACAAAATCCAACTGGTGGTGCAACTCTGGCAGAACTAGAGGAAGGTTCTACATTTGGAGAAATGGGATTGTTTCGGAGGGCACAACGTAGTGCAACGGCAATAGCTGTTGGCGAAACCCGCCTACTGGTGATCAATCGAGATAGCCTCTATCACCTGATGCAACAACGTCCTCGCATTGCAACTACTCTTTTTCTCAATCTCGCTCGACAACTCCGGCAGGCAATTTTGCAGACCAGTCAACGGGTGCTGGATCAAGTATCAAAGACTCAGCAGGAAGAAGCACCACCAACTTCTCAGCCCAGGCCTCTGATGCTAAATATCTTTCAGGGCATGACAACCAAAGAACAAGAAAGTCTGAGGGGTTTTGGCGTACTGCGATCTCTTTCCCAGGGTGAAAAAATCATGAATCAGGGAGAACAGGGTAAGGAAGTACTTATATTGCTACAAGGTCAGCTAAAGGTGCAAATAAACAAAGATAAAGGCTATGTTGTCCTCGCACTGATCAATCCCGGCAACTTGGTTGGAGAGACCGCTTGGTTAGAAGAAAATCTAGTTCGAACAGCTGATGTAGTCGCCGGAACAGATAGCCTCGGACTATTCTATGATCGCCTTGCATTGGACAAATTGTGCACCCAAGAGAGTCGTCTAGCAGCTCGGTTTGCCTTTAATCTGATCTGTCTGCTTGCAGATCGTCTGGAGGCCGCTAATGAACAGCTAGAACACACAACAGCAGGAGCTGGAGTCTAACTCTCGTACACAGATCGATTCCTTTTGAATCCGTTCTCACTATCTCCACATCCAAATTTTTGCCATCTCAATGGAGACCAAAAGAATCACACGCCACAAATCGTAGTCGCACGTAGTCAACCGTCCATTTTCCAAAGTCATCTCGCAGGGTGGGAGCTAGTTCCTCAGTAATCTCGGCAATCATCTCTTCACGCTCTGCTTCCTCCGTACTCAGGAACGAACCTGCAAAGGTCTCCAACCAGCCTCGAAGCTCTCCGGGCAAGACTGTTGGGCGGGGAATCAACCGAATCACTGGCACCTGAAAGCCCGCTTCTTCCAGGAGTTGACGATATTCCTCCACACTGGGAAAGTACCAGGGATTCACAGGGGCCAAACCTCTACGCTGACGAGCCTTCGTCAGGGCTGCCAAGACAGAAACCACATTCCCCTGTCCGCCCATTTCTGCGACAAACCGACCAGTAGGCTTCAACGCTCGCTTCACACCGGCAATGACCTCTCTAGGCTGGGTCATCCAGTGTAGGGCTGCATTGGAGAACACCGCATCAAAAGCACCTTCGAATTCCAGATGCTGTCCATCCATCACCCGGGCGTTGATGCCTTTTGCCAGTGAGGATTCAACCATCGCAGGGCTGCTATCGACCGCTATGACATGGCAACCAGCATCCATCAACTTCAGGGTCAGTTCGCCATCTCCACAGCCAAGATCGAGTACCATTTCCCTAGCCTTTGGATTCAGTAATTGCAGTACTGGTTCCCCCAAATCACTCACAAACCGTGCGTTTTGGTTGTAGCCAACGGGATCCCACTGCGTAGCGAGGTTTTTCTCACTCATTGCTGACTCTCTGAATCAATCGGCAAAATCGGTTCCAACTCTTCCTTTCGGACCAAGTGGTCATGCAGCATCCGTTCAGCAGTCTGGGCAATCGAGCGGAAGTACAGTCCCGGGTAGGGAGCCAACAGTTCATCCGTGGCAAGCTGACGTCGCAGGCGATCCTGGAGGGTCTCATCCAGACGGAGCAGTTCATAAACCGGCAGACGACCTCCGACTGCAGACCGAACCAAACGCTGGGAAAGTACCAACAGCAGGGTGTCCGCAATCAGCGCTCGCTCGACACCAAGGTTTTCCAGACGCTGTAGGCAACTGAGTGTATTGTTCGTGTGCAGGGTTGCCAGTACCAAGTGGCCTGTTAACGCTGCCTTGAATGCAATCTGGGCCGTTTCCTCATCGCGAATCTCTCCCACCAGAATCACGTCTGGATCCTGACGCAAGGTTGCTCGCAGAGCTTCCGCAAACCCTAGACCCTGGGCAGGCTGCACCGAAACCTGGGTCAGGCGTGGCAGGTGATACTCAACCGGATCTTCAATCGTGATCACATTCTTGCGTTGAGCGTCGAGCTGATTCAAGAGGGCATAGAGCGTTGTCGTCTTGCCGCTGCCAGTCGGTCCAACCACAAGCAGCATCCCATATTGACGTCGCATCACGGTCTTGAGTACCGCCCGATCATCTTCATAAAAGCCAAGTTGTGCCAGATCCAGCCGCAGGTCCCCGGATTCCAATAAGCGCAGCACCAGCTTCTCACCCTGTTCAGTTGGCAGACTGGAGAGCCGCAGGTCGTAAAGCTGGCCATCTGGGGTTCGTTGCTGTAGGTAGCCGTCCTGAGGTCTGCGACGTACTGCGATGTCCAACCCAGCCTGTAGCTTCAGGTGAGGAAGCAACTGACTGGAGAGCAAGGAGCTGAGTTCTGGTAGTGTCTGCAATTCACCATCGATGCGTAGACGTCCCAGCAGTTGATCTGGCTGTTGACCGGGTTCCAAGTGAATGTCAGAAGCCCCGTAGCGCAGGGCCACGTTGAACAGTTCCTGCCATTGTTGGGAAACTTCCACCTCCTCCATTGCAGGAGCGTCACCACGTCCTTCACGATAGAGTTGAGCCAGCCGCACACGGTTTACCAAGCCGAGGCGGAGACCAGGATACTGGAACTGCAAGCGTGGAAGACGTCGCCAATCTGCCAGAGCGGTCAGCGCCAGCCAGGGAATGCCCTCATTGCCCACCAGCAGTAACAGGGATTCATGAAAGAGCGCTTCCTGCTCGCTCCGAGAGATAGACCACAGCTGGTCAACCTCCCTGGGCAACAGGGGCAACTGGTATCGACGAGCCAGGCGCTCCAGGACCGCATCTTCCAACGTGGGGTGCTCCTTGAGAACCCGCTGTAGCCGAGAAAAATCAGCTAGCGATTCTTCTGCATCTTCCAGCTGGTAAACCAAGTCTCTGGGCAGTACTCCCTCCTGGCGCAACCACTTGAGCAACTGCATTCAGCGGCTCCTACGCATGCTGTGAGCCTTCGAGATCTCGATGAAAAAGATTTCGCTTTGTCTGGATTCCGTTACCATGGTTTCTCTTCAAAAATCCCAACTCAACAGGAGCATTGCTCGATGGTTCGCATCACAAAAGTCTACACCCGTACCGGAGACACTGGCGAGACCGGACTCGTTGGCGGAACCCGTCTACCCAAAGATCACCCTCGAATCGAAGGTTTTGGCACTGTCGACGAACTGAACAGCTGCTTGGGGTTAGTTCGCAGTTTCAATGCTCAGAAGCCACAATCCGAGCGTCGAGACAAGCTCGAGCTGATCCTACAGGCAATCCAACAGAAGCTCTTCGACATGGGTTCCGAACTGGCCACACTGCCAGGTGACGAGTACCCCGGACAGATCAAGCTGGAGGAAGCCGATGCCGCTTGGCTGGAAGAAGTGATTGATGCGATGAACACCGAACTGGAACCCTTGAAGAGCTTTATCCTGCCGGGAGGAACACCACTCAATGCCTTCCTGCATCAGTCTCGCACCACTTGTCGTCGGGCAGAGCGTGCGGTCCTGCGTCTACACCGAGTTGAACCCATCAATCCAGCAATTCTGAAATATCTCAACCGCCTCTCTGATGCCTTGTTCGTCTTTGGTCGCTGGGTCACAGCCAAGCTGGATGAAACCGAACTGCTCTGGCAACCTGGCAGCACTCGCCCTGACTGGCGTTGGTCAACTAACGACTGAAGCCACCTTCTGACCATGCCGGAAAAGCATCCTCCTGAACAACTGCTACAGGCGCTCTGGTGTCTGCCTGTTGCCACGGAGTTTCAGACCACAACCGGCGAACAGTTGCGAGTCGAGTTTCCTGGTTGGCTCAATTCCGGAGCTGGTCCGGATTTTCTGGAAGCTCGGCTATGTCTAGGCGATCAACAGCTTTATGGTGCTGTCGAATTCCACACCCACACTCGGCTCTGGCAGGCACATGGACACCCCGACGATCCAGCCTACCAGCAGGTGATCCTGCACGTGGTGCTCTATCACGACTCTCGGCTTCCTCCATTGGTTCGTGAAGACGGACAGACGATCCCAGTTGTTGAACTGGCCACCCAATTGCCGGAAAAGTGGGAGCAACTTGTACCCGATGGGGCTGCACTGCTCAAGGAATACGAGCGCTTGCCCGGACACTGTGGCAGCTTATTGCCTGAAATTGGACAGCAACGTCTGCGCCTGCTTTTGCAGGAGGCCACCGAGCAACGCCTACAACAAAAGATGCTGCCCATTCAACAGGCCTGGAACACCGCAGAACCGGAGGAACTGCTGCATCGCGCTTTGTTTGCTGCACTGGGAGCCCCCAACTGGAGCGCCCCCTTTGCCGAGTTGTCACAACGCCTGCCTTGGTCGGCTCTACAATCGTGGCTACGTCAATCTCCCCGCAGTGCTCGTGCTGAATTGCTGGCTCGCTGGTTTGGACTGTGTGGATTGCTTCCAGAGACCCCACCAAATGCTGCAGATCTGCATCGAGAACACGCCCACTGGCGCCAGATCTGGGAACGTTTGGAGAATACCGATCGCTTAGGTGCTCCACGTCGAGAGAGTCGACGTCCCCAAGGACGCCCGGAACGCCTGCTCGTTGGTTGGTTTCATCACCTTCAGCGAGTTACACCACTCGGATTGTTGCGTTTCTGGCTACAACAACTGAAAACGCTGGAGCCATTGGCCACCACGGACACGTTACGACAGACCCTACTGCAGCTAAGTGATCAGGCCTTTCATACCCCAGACTGGGAACCTTGGCGCAAGCATGCCGGCTTTGCGCAGACAGCGATCTTGCCCGATCAGCAGCTGCTAGGAGAACAGCGCCAGGTACTGCTCTGGGTCAACGGTTTGCTTCCCTTTTTCCTGGCCTATGCTCGACAGCACCAGGAACCAGAACTGGAGTCCCTGCTCTATCGTCTGTTATTGGTGTTGCCTCCGGAGCCAGAAAATCGGCACACGCGCTTCCTGCGTCAGCGTCTCTTTGCCTTGGAAGCCCCCACCTTCCCTCTGAGCAACTGCTCGATGCAACAAGGAATGCTGCAGCTTGCCAAGGACTTTTGCCACAACTTCCACCAGGGTTGCCACCGCTGTGAGTTGGTCACTCTGCTGCAGGAAGGAACTTCACAACCACTACCCTGAGATCGCATGTCGGACTGGAAGGAAATCGCTCAATTTGCCCAGGAAATCGCTCGTGAAGCGGGACACCTGATTCGTCAGGAACGTGAACAGCAAACTGTTTCACTCAACTACAAGACCCATCAGGAGTTGGTCACTTCGGCAGACCTGAAATCAGACCAACTGATCCGCAGTCGCATTCAACAACGCTTTCCAGAACACCAGATTCTCTCGGAAGAGCTGGCGCCCGATTACTCTTCACCGGAGTTGCTGCAGAGCCAATTGTGGATCATCGATCCAATTGATGGAACCGTCAACTACGCCCGTAATCACCAGATGTGCGCGGTCTCCATCGCTTATGCAGAGGCTGGTCAGGTACGGGTCGGGGCCGTCTACTGTCCCTTCCTCGAAGAACTCTTTCATGTTGTCCAGGGGGAAGGTTCCTATCTCAACGAACAACGGTTGCAGATCACTACGCAGACAGAGTTGCGGGGTGCCTTGATCGGTACCGGTTTTCCCTACAATCGAGAGGAGCGACCTAAGCTGATTCCAAAGTTTCAGAAGATGCTGGAGAGTTGTGGCGACATCCGCCGGATCGGGGCAGCCTCTCTGGATATCTGTTGGATTGCGGCAGGACGGATGGATGGATTTTTTGAGACGCTCAGTCCCTGGGATTTTGCGGCAGCCCAGCTGGTTGTTCGGGAAGCTGGTGGGAAGATCGGCCACATCGGCGAGGTGCCCCCGGGCGTTCCACCAGAACTCTATGGTCTGGATCTGATCGTTGGGGCACCTGCGATCTTTGACGAGATGCAACAGGTGTTGCGCTCTGCCTGATCAGGCGAAGCAGCTGTACATCTTCTGAACCAGCGCCTGGTTGTAACCATGAGAGGTCATGTTGGCCACCACCCGACCACGCAGTGGATAGCCCAGCAGGAACAGGTCACCAATCAGATCAAGGATCTTGTGCCGGACAAACTCATCCGTAAAGCGTAGTTCGGTGTTGATCACCTTGCCGTCATAGATGATGATGTGCGAGTTGAGATAGCCGCTGCCGACCTTGCCCATCTTCTGAGCCATGTCGATGTTCTGAAAGGTGTTGAAGGAGCGGGCTGGCGCAATTTCATTCAGGAAGGAATCCTGCTCTGCGTTGAAGGTCAGTTGTTGTTCCAGGATCGGTGGTGGGTAGTTGACCCGCATCGTCACTTCGAAACCATCATAGGGTTCCACGTAGAGATACTTCTGGTCCGGGTCTTCTTCACCGATGCTGAGTTTTTCGCAAATCACCGCTTCTGTCACCTCGGCGTCCTGATCCACGGTTCCGGCTTCGTCAAGCAATCGGGCAAAATCGAGAGCCGAGCCATCCACATTTGGGATCTCCTCGTCGGCCTTGATCAACACGTTGTCCAGCCCAGCCATCGACAAAGCAGCCATCAGGTGCTCCACCGTGCGGACACGTCGATTCTCCCGGGCCAGCACCGTAGAGTTGGCGGTAAAACTCTGCTGGCTCTGTGCATGCTGGTAATCTTCCAGGCTGGTGATCCGGCCAGGAATGGAGATGCCGTCGAGGGTTTGAAACTGAATCCCACTGTTTGGAGGAGCTGGACTGAGAATGATGCCCGTGTTGCGACCACTGAGCAGACCCGTGCCATTGAGGACCACGTTGTCGCCAAGAGTACACTGGGGACGTCCGGACTTGCGTAGCTCCACGGATTGCCGGTTGGTTGCAGGCTGGTAGGGTGCTGTCTCGATCCGGGTGTCGGAAGGCAGAATCGCTTCCTCGTCTGGTTGAGCGGCCCGCAAGGCACCAGTGATCTTGTCTAACAACACATCCAGGTGCAGTGGCTTTTCCAGAAAGTCTCGGGCTCCCAGCTTGATCGCACTGACGGCAGCTTCAATCCCGGCGTGTCCGCTCATCATGATCACGGGTAGCTCGGGCTGTTCGTTGCGTAGGTTCTTGAGGATCGCCATGCCGTCTTCTCCGGGAAGCCAGATGTCGAGGAGTACCAGGGACATTGGCTGCTCTTTCAGAGCGTCGTAGAGTTCTCGTGCATGTGCGCAGCAGCGTACGGGGTAGCCTTCATCTTCGAGTACGGCGGCCAGACTACTACGAATCGCCGGTTCATCATCAACGACCACGATTGGATTCATGCGACTCCTGCAGGAAAGGATAACAAGGCGGATGGAATTGTCGGCTAGTGTGCACTCATCATACCGGGCTTTGGCAGAAATAGGGCAAGAAAATCTGCAAATCTTGATCATTTGCTGGAACCACCACGCATGAGCGAGAATTGTCCTTCACAAGATGCTACTGTGCTTCAAGTGGATCAACTGACGCTTGAATTTGGCGGATTGCGTGCCCTGGACAACCTGAGCTTTCAGGTCCAGTCCCAGGAAATTCTCGCGCTGATTGGTCCCAACGGTGCCGGCAAGACCACCTGCTTTCAGTGCATAACAGGCTTTCTTCCTCCAAAGCTTGGTGAAATCCACCTATCTCCGCCCCATCATCAAACACAACAGCTGAATGGCCTCAAACCCTACCAGATCGCTCAGCTGGGTGTCGCTCGTACCTTTCAGAGCATCCGCCTATACGAAAAACAGAGTGTGCTAGAGAACGTGATGATGGGGCGTCAGATCCGCACCA
>Ga0181574_10003139_pt1 | contig 14784 bp, 11 predicted proteins | sample 101ome_24_FD_145600 | JGI IMG/M metagenome (GOLD analysis project Ga0181574, IMG submission 145600) | Coastal salt marsh microbial communities from the Groves Creek Marsh, Skidaway Island, Georgia - 101410AT metaG (spades assembly) | ecosystem: Environmental > Aquatic > Marine > Intertidal zone... | reverse complement strand
CTGCCACAACCGACCAGTGACAGCGCGACAGCCTTTGTCTCCATCATGGAAGGCTGCAGCAAGTACTGCACCTTTTGCGTGGTTCCCTACACTCGCGGTGAGGAGGTCTCGCGGCCTGTCGATGACGTCATTGCCGAGATCGCTCACTTGGCAAACGAGGGTGTCAAAGAGGTCAACCTGCTTGGCCAGAACGTGAATGCCTATCGAGGCGAGAACCATTTGGGAGATATTGTCGATTTCGCCGAGCTGTTGGGGTTGGTCAATTTAGTACCCGGCATCGAGCGCATTCGATACACCACATCGCACCCCGTCGAATTCAGCGATGCGCTCATCGAGTGCTACCGTGACATCCCAGCGTTAGTGGACCACCTCCACCTGCCCGTGCAGAGTGGCTCTGACCGAATTTTGATGGCCATGAAGCGCGGCCACACGGCGATTGAATACAAAGCGAAGATCCGAGCCTTACGAGCTATTCGCCCGAACATATCGCTTTCTTCTGACTTCATTATTGGATTCCCCGGTGAGAGCGAGCAGGACTTCCTTGCGACGATGAAGCTGATCGAAGACATCGGTTTCGATACGTCCTTTAGCTTTATTTACTCGGCTCGCCCGGGTACGCCGGCATCGGACCTTGCCGACGATACGCCCGAAGATGTGAAGAAAAAGCGCCTGCAGCTGCTTCAGACACGTATCAATCAACAGGCCATGGCAATTAGTCGTCGTATGGTTGGGACGACGCAGCGAATCCTGGTTACAGGCGTGTCCAAGAAAGACCCTGGGCAATTGGCGGGTCGGACAGAGAACAACCGCGTTGTTAATTTCTCGTGCTTAGATCATGACCTTATCGGCGAGTTCGCAACGGTTGAGGTCATCGAGGCACTGCCTAACTCGCTCAGAGGCGTGCTTCTGAGTTGACATGGGCGGAAAGATAAGTATCTTCACCTGCCCACAACTATATGAGCGGCCAAACAGTCCTTGGACATTGACCCGACACCTCCCGAGCCTGACAGTCGGGAGGACATCACATCCTCTTCATTTTCCCTAGAACCTGAAGACGCGAAGCATGTTGCACTGCTTTGCGGGCATCTGAACGCCCATTTCAAGCTGATTGAGGACCGATTGCGGGTATCGATCAGTAATAGAGGCAACAAAATCCGAGTGTCCGGCCCCGATGCGGCGCGAGAGTCGAGTGAGCGGCTGCTCAAAAAGCTTTACCGCGACGTAACGCAAGGGGTCCGATTGAGTCCAGAGACCATTCACCTGCAACTACAGCAAGCGGACCTTGAGCTTCTGAAGTCGGCACCGGCCACCTCGGACGCCACGATTGTCAAAGGCATAAAAACGAAGCGCGGCACCATCAAGCCTCGCGGTCACAGCCAGATCAACTACGTTAAAGATATTCAGCGTCACGATCTCAATTTTGGAATAGGTCCTGCAGGTACCGGAAAAACCTACCTCGCCGTAGCTTGTGCCGTTCAAGCGCTGCTGGAAGAGGACGTTAAGCGTATCCTATTAGTACGCCCAGCGGTCGAGGCGGGTGAGCGGTTGGGCTTCCTACCGGGGGATTTGACCCAAAAAGTGGACCCCTATTTGCGGCCCCTGTATGACGCACTGTACGAAATGCTGGGATTCGAAACCGTCGCCAAATACATTGAGCGCAATGTCATTGAGGTGGCACCGCTGGCGTTCATGCGTGGTCGTACGCTAAACAATGCCTTCATTATCCTGGATGAGGCGCAGAACACGACCCGCGAGCAGATGAAAATGTTCCTCACTCGCTTGGGCTTCGGATCGACTGCTGTCATCACCGGTGATGCCACGCAAATTGACCTCCCACGAGGCCAGCCCTCAGGACTTGTGCACGCAACCCAGGTGCTTGACGGTGTCGATGGCGTCTCTTTCACCTGGTTTGGAAAGAAAGATGTGGTTCGCCACCCGTTAGTCCAACGTGTGGTTAACGCCTATGAGGAGCATGACGCGATCATGGCAAACTCGGAGGAGCGGCGATAATGGACGTTACCGTTCATGTCGATCGCAACCAGGCTGACGCACCAGATGACGAGAGTTTCCGGATCTGGGTGATGTCTGCACTCAGCGGGGATCACTCAAATAGGCCCGTCGGTGACAGCGCGGAGCTGAGTATTCAGCTGGTCAACAGTGACCAAATGACCGACTTCAATTCGCGTTATCGCGATAAACACGCAGATACCAACGTGCTCTCGTTCCCGGTGGATGCTGATCTGCAACATCGCACAGGTCTTTTAGGCGATCTCATTCTCTGTGATGAAGTCATTAACCGAGAGGCAGCCGAACAAGCAAAGCCGAGAGAACATCACTGGGCGCACATCACGATTCATGGCGTGCTTCATCTATTGGGTTACGACCACATTGATGAGAGCGATGCCGAGATCATGGAAGCACTTGAAATACAAAAACTGGATGGTTTAGCCATTCCCAATCCCTACAACGCTTGAGACACTCAACATCAAATGAACACTCACGACTCAAGAAGTAACGATACCGACGACCGCTCTTGGCTTGACCGTCTAACTCAGATGGTAACTGGCACACCCTACACGCGGGCTGATCTTGAGGGCCTCCTCGAGCTCGCAGCCGAAAACGAGGTCATCGATGAAGACGCCAAAACCATTATGGAAGGCGCGCTGACCGTTGGAGAAATGCAAGCCCGAGACGTGATGATCCCTCGCGCTCAAATGGTCGTCATTCGCGCTGGCGCAACACTGGAAGAAGTATTGCCCCAAATCATTCACACGGGACACTCGCGGTACCCCGTGGTTGGCGAGAGCACGGATGACGTACTCGGTATCCTGCTGGCCAAAGACCTACTGCCCTTCGTCCTCAATCCGGATGCAAACTTCGATATCTCAGCGCTTTTGCGCTCTGCGGTTATCGTCCCGGAGAGTAAACGTCTCAATGTGCTTTTGAGAGAGTTCCGGCAGGCGCGCAATCACATGGCCATTGTCATTGACGAGTATGGTGGTGTTGCAGGCCTGGTCACGATTGAAGACGTTCTGGAAGAAATCGTCGGTGAAATCGAAGACGAGACCGATACCGATGAAGAAATCCACATCCGTAAGCTGACCGAGGACAGCTACTTTGTCCAAGCACTGACGCCGGTCGAGGACTTCAATGAAGCATTCGACGTCGATTTCAGTGACGAGGAGTTCGACACCATTGGCGGCTTAGTTTTGCAGGCCTTCGGTCGACTACCCACACGCAACGAAACGATCGACTTCGATGGATTCGAGTTCCGAGTAATTAATTCGGATCAACGCAAACTCAACAGTCTGCGTGTCACGGTCCTGCCAAAAGGCTAAGTCATGATCATGCAGAGTCTTGCTGGTCGCGCACTACTCTGTCTTCTGGCGGGTTCGATCTTCACTCTGGGGCTGGCGCCGTTCGATCTGAAGCTCTTGTCCCTCGTCAGCATGGCCCTCTTTACCCTTGCGCTGACAGATCAATCTTGGCGTCCGAGCCTGATGCTAGGATGGTGCTTCGGTCTGGGTTTCTTTGGGGCCGGCGTCTCGTGGGTATATGTCAGTATCAACGTCTACGGTCACGCACCACTCGTCCTAGCGCTCACGTTAACGACGCTATTTTGCGCCGGTCTGGCACTTCTATTCGCCCTCCAAGCGGCCGTGTTCGCGCTACTTAGACCCGCTCAACTCGGGTTACGCATCATCTTATTTGCTTGCCTCTGGGTGGCTTTCGAATGGCTTCGAACCTGGCTACTCACAGGCTTCCCCTGGCTATTCGCTGGCTATGTTGCGCTGGATACCGTGATGGCAGGATGGGCGCCGGTGATTGGTGTGCTTGGGGTGTCATGGCTTGTTGCAGTCACGGCGTCAGCAGTGGCAGAAATCGTGATTGATCGGCGTGCCTCACGCGGTATCACGCTGGCGTCGTGGATTGTGTCGATCGCCGGAGCGGGCTACTTGCTCAGTTCCGTTCAGTGGACAGAGCCAACAGGCAAAGCTCGCAAGGTCGCAATCTACCAGCCCAATATTGCGCTAGAGGACACCTGGGATAGGGATAATGCCCCGATCCTCCTCAATGATTTCCTTGAACATGCCAAGGCTTATTCGCCCTCGTCTGATCTTGTGGTCTGGCCGGAGGGCGCCCTGCCTTTTTACTTCGATCAGGCTCCCGGTTACATGTCTGAACTGCGACGCATTGCGAGTTCCAATGAAGGCACCATCGTTACCGGCATGCCCACTCGCATAGGTAATCGGCGCTTTAACAGTATTGTTGCGGTTGGCCAGTCTTCCCAAGCGTACAATAAACAGAAATTGGTACCCTTCGGGGAGTTTGTGCCACTTGAAGAGAGTCTGAGAGGCGTCATCGACTTCTTCGATCTACCCATGTCCAATTTCTCAAAAGGTGACGCGTCACAACTCCCACTTTCCAGCAGTATGGGATCGCTAGCACCGTTTATTTGCTACGAGATTGTTTACCCTGACTTCGTTGCCAAGGGCTCGCGTTCATCCAACCTGTTAATCACCATTTCGAACGATGCATGGTTCGGCTCTAGTCACGGACCACACCAGCACTTTCAAATGGCTCGCTATCGTGCACTGGAACTTCAAAAGCCGCTGATACGCGGCGCGAATAACGGCATCACCGCAATCATCAATGAGCAGGGCGGCATTGTCGCAAAGCTCCCACAATTCGAACGAGCAACGCTCGAAGATGAAGTGACACCACGAGAGGGACTCACACCCTTTGCTCGGCTCGGAAGCGCACCCATTTTAATGATCAGTCTAATTTTTCCTTTATTTATCGGCATAAAAGCAAGGCGCCAGCAGGGCTGATACTGATAAACTGTTCGACGTTTTATTTCACAACCTAGACGTCGTAAACAATGAGCTCAGCCGAATACCATCCAGAGACCCTCGAAACGGAGATCCAGTCGTCGTGGCAGGCCAAAAATGCCTTTGCCGCTGTCGCTGATGAGACGCGAGAGAAGTTCTACTGCTTGGCAATGTTCCCCTACCCCAGCGGCAAGCTACACATGGGCCATGTCCGGAACTATACAATCGCTGATGTGATCGCTCGTTACCATCGCATGATGGGTAAGAACGTATTGCAACCTATGGGTTGGGACGCCTTTGGTTTACCCGCTGAAAATGCCGCAATACAAAACAATGTTGCGCCTGCGGCATGGACGCTAGATAACATCGCCGAGATGAAACGTCAGCTGTCGCGCCTGGGTTTCGCCTATGACTGGGACAGGGAGCTAAGTACCTGCACGCCGGAATACTATCGCTGGGAACAATGGTTCTTCACCCGTCTGATGGAGCGTGGTCTCGCTTACAAGAAAGAAAGTGAAGTTAACTGGTGTGAAAACGATCAAACCGTCCTGGCAAATGAGCAGGTGGTTGACGGTAAGTGCTGGCGATGTGACACACCGGTAGAGCGTCGCGCAATCAATCAGTGGTTCATCAAGATCACCGATTATGCGCAGGAACTCCTGGACGACCTCGACGACCTAGACGATTGGCCTGAACAGGTCGTTGCAATGCAGCGAAACTGGATCGGTCGTTCCGAAGGTGCGAATGTCCGTTTCCCATTTGAGAACACCCAAATTGAGGTGTACACCACGCGACCTGACACACTCATGGGTGTCAGTTATCTCGCGGTCGCACCTCAGCATCCGCTTGCCCGGCGCGCAGCCGAATCGTCAGCGGAACTCGCCAGCTTCGTTCAGGACCTTACGCAGACAAAGGTAGCCGAAGCCGATTTAGCGACCATGGAAAAACGCGGCATCGATACGGGCTTGCGTGCACAACACCCGCTAACGGGTGAAGACATTCCCATTTGGGTAGCGAATTTCGTGCTCATGAGCTACGGCTCAGGGGCGGTTATGTCGGTACCCGGCCATGATCAGCGCGACTGGGAGTTTGCCACCAAATACGAGTTACCCATCATTCAGGTCGTTACCAGCGCCTCAGGCGACGCTGTGGACTTGAGTGAGGCGGCATTTACGGAGAAGGGTCCGCTTGTTAATTCGGGGCCATTTACCGGACAAAGCTTTGAACAGGGCTTCAATCGCATTGTGGAAGCCCTTGAAGGTAAAGGGTTGGGCGAGAAGACGGTCAATTTCAGATTGCGGGACTGGGGCGTTTCGCGGCAACGCTATTGGGGAGCGCCAATCCCGGTTATTAACTGCTCAGACTGCGGACCCGTCCCAGTAAAGGATGATGACCTCCCGGTTGTCCTCCCAACAGATGTTGCCTTTGATGGTGTGGCATCACCCATAAAGTCGATGGCTGATTTCATGGAAGCGGACTGCCCACGCTGCGGCAAAGCATCGGAGCGCGAGACCGACACCTTCGATACGTTCATGGAATCTTCCTGGTATTACGCGCGCTACACCAGCACCCAAGATGACTCGGCTATGTTGGGCGATGAGGCCAATTACTGGCTTGAGGTCGATCAATACGTTGGGGGCATTGAGCACGCCATCTTGCACCTATTGTATGCCCGCTTCTTCCACAAACTGATGCGCGACGAGGGGCTCATTAAGTCGAGCGAACCGTTCAAACGCCTACTAACGCAGGGCATGGTGCTCAAAGATGGCGCCAAAATGTCAAAGTCCAAAGGCAATACGGTAGATCCTCAGGAGCTGATTGACCGCTACGGCGCGGACACCGTGCGTTTGTTCAGCATGTTTGCTGCGCCCCCAGAGCAATCATTGGAGTGGTCAGACGCGGGTGTAGAGGGATCGCACCGGTTTTTGAAGCGCCTGTGGCGACTGGTTCAAGATCGTGCCGTACACGAAGACGCTGTCGATGCGAAAACAGCGAATCTCAGTAAAGCTCAAAAGGACCTTCGGCGAAAAACGCATGAGACCATTGCCAAAGTCAGTGATGACTACGGTCGGCGGCAGACATTCAACACGGCAGTCGCAGCGGTTATGGAGCTTTGCAATGACGTAAGCCGTCACAGTGGCGAATCGGCAGAGGACGCGGCTGTGGTTGATGAGGCGTTAACAACAGCCGTGTCGCTGCTGAACCCCATCGTGCCTCATATTAGCGAGACACTGTTCGGCCAGCTCACAGGTGGCGACATTCTTGAGGCTCCATGGCCTGAGCTCGATGAAGGCGCGCTCGCCCGCGACGAAATCGACATTGTTGTTCAAGTGAATGGGAAGGTGCGAGCCAAGATCTCGGTGGCCGCCGATGCCTCGAAAGAAGCGATAGAGCAAACGGCACTCACACACGATAACGTCCAACGCTTCACGGACGGCGTGACGGTGCGCAAGGTCATCGTCGTCCCCGGAAAATTGGTCAATGTGGTCGCCAATTAAACAGTGGCGGCGAGTGCTGCGCCGCACCGCACTGGTGTTGCTGGCTTGCACGCTTGTCAGTTGTGGGTTTGAGCTGAGAGGTCAGAGTGACCGGGCAGCTACCCTGGGGCGATACCCAATCGCCGTTGTCAGCCAGGCGCCGAGTAGTGAGTTCGCCGCTCAGTTGCGCGGTGAGCTCCAGCGCCAAGGGGCAGCCTTGCTCCCCCTGACTGAGGCTGACCTAATCCTCTATATTGATATTGAAACGTTTGAGCAGCGCAGCCTGTCCCTGACGGCACGTGCGCGTGCAGCTGAACTCGAGCTGCAGGCCAGTGTGAACTTCTCGGTAAAACTCAACGGAGAATGGCTCATCGACAACGAGCGCATTGCCGTTGTCGACCAAATGCTCAATGACCCATTAAACGTTGTGGGTAAAACGGAGGAAATGCGACTGCTGCAGGAGGAGTTACGCACCGCCCTTGTGGAAGCGCTAACCCGTCGACTGGATTACGGCATTGCCGCCTACCATGCAAGTCAAACCTGAACAGCTAGAACAACATCTACAGCAGGGCATGCGGTCCTGCTACCTGGTCAGCGGTGCCGAGCCATTGATTGTCCAGGAATGTGCCGATGCGATCCGGCGCGCGGCACGTGCTGCAGGTTGTATTGATCGAGAGCGCTTTGATTCATCGGAGAAAGAGAGCTGGCAGAACCTCGTTCAAAGCGCCAGCGCCATGTCACTTTTTGCCGACAGGAAGCTGATCGAGATACAGGTTGAGAACGGTAAACCGGGCGCAGAAGGCAGCAAGGCACTGCAGGACTACCTGTCGATAGACAGTGAGGACATACTGCTGATTGTGGCTGGCAAGATCGACAAGCAGTCGCAACGCGCCAAGTGGTACACGGCGCTGGATCAGAGCGGGACCATTGTGACCGTTTGGCCGGTTCATCCGCGCGACCTCCCCTCCTGGATTCAGCAACGAATGAACCAGCGAGGTATGAAGTATGATCGTGAGGCAATTACGATGCTAGCCGAGCGCGTGGAAGGCAACCTACTCGCTGCGGCGCAGGAGATTGAGAAACTCTCTCTGCTGGCCAACGACACACACATCACAACTGAGATCGTGTCCCAGTCCGTTGGTAACAGCGCACGCTACAACGCCTTCAACATGGTGGATACGGCCCTCGCCGGCGATGCTCGTGGCGCTCTGCGCGCACTGCGCGGGCTCAAAGCCGAGGGCAGCGCGGCGCCCGCCATTCTCTGGCCAATATCAAAAGAGCTCAGGCTCCTAATCGACGCCTCATCCGCGGTGACGAAAGGCACACCGGCAGGCGCTGCACTCGATCGATTAGGTGTTTGGCGCAGCCGACTGAATTTGATGCAGCAGGCACTGGGCAGACACACGCCGGAAAGCCTTGATCACTGCCTGCACCTCAACTTTGCCGCGGATGGCAGTGCCAAAGGCTTTATGCCCGGAGACTGCTGGGATTATCTCGAGTCGCTTGTTGTGGCGATTGCCTCGGGCGCGAAATCCGAGACAACCCGTCGGCGCGCGTAAAGGGCTAGCACCGCTAAAACCCCCAGCACTGACGCTACAGCAAAGGTCGTCACGAACCCTGCCCACTCTGCAAGTGCGCCATTGGTAGCGGCCCCCAGTGCAGGAGACGCCATCATGGTCATCGACCACAGGCTCATGACGCGCCCATGGTAATTTGGATCGATGACTAGCTGGGTCAGTGCCTGACATCCAGTACCTGCGATCGTCGTCGTAAAGGTAATAAGGCCCACCACAGCAGCGAGGCTTATCAGCGCATCCAACCAGTTCAGAGTGGCAAGGAGTAACGTTGCCCCAAACAGCGCAACTAAAATCAGACGATACAGACCGATGACATGAGCGGACTGCCGGCTCATTAACAAGCCACCGAGAACTGCACCGGTGCCTGCCGCGGCGGTCAGCCAAGCCAATTCGCTCGCCCCACCCATCAGCAGCCGACCTGATACCGCGGGCAGCAATTCAATAAAGCTACGGCCCAAGAGACCGTTAACTAGGGTCGACAACAGAATCAGAATGACCACCGGGTTGTTGCGCACGTAGTTCAGCCCATCGAAAAATTCGCTGTTGACACTTTTATCAGAGCGGCCTTCTCGCGTACCGACCCCGCGAAGGGTTGTCAAAATCACGCCTGAGATTGCGAAAATACAAACAGCAACGACCCAGGCCCAACCCACTCCAAGCTGGGCAATAATTGCGGCGCACATTGCGGGTCCCAAAATGCGGGCAATATTGAAGGACATGGCGACAAGCCCAACAGCACTAGGCAGTGCACTGCGCGGGACCAGAAGCGGCACGAGCGCCAAGCGCATAGGACTGTGTAATGCCGATGCAGACCCCAGCGCTGCCGCGAGCAACAGCAAGGTCAGTTCATTAAAGGCTCCAAGAAAGGTCGTAATAGCGCCAGTAAGACCAATAAATGCGTGAAAGACCATGGAAAAAATCAGGCCGTGCCGAGGGTTAACCCGGTCTGACTGCACACCAAAGTAAGGCGACAAAACAAGTGCCGGAGCCAACATTAGCGCGCCCACAATGCCGACCCACAGGGGTGATGCTGTCAGCTCCCAGGCGCTCCACCCCAGGATGAAGCGCAACATCCAGGCCCCGAGACCAGAAAACCAACTCGCCGGGTAGTAGCGCCGAAATCGAGGCTCTCTTAGTGCGGAATGAGCAACCTGTCGCTTTTCACGACACACAAATATCGCCTCTCTTGCTTTTCAATCACAATGGAACTACTGTTTATTTATACAGTATTTTTACTGATGCCATTTCAGCACGCATTAGTCTTATTTTCGGAGCACATCATGAGCTACTCCATAGAGCAAATAATTAATCGTCCAGACACCTGGCAGGGCAGTGAAGGACGCAGTAATTCACGCGTCATTCTAACCACTAAGTCAGCCAATGCGGACTGGCATAACAGACAAAGTATCCCCACTGGCTTTGAGAGCCTCGATAAAGAACTTCATCTCAATGGTTGGCCAACCCACGGCGCAGTCGAAGTCCTGAGCGACCAGGATGGTGCTGAGTGCATGGGACTCTTTCTACCCACGATGCAAAAACTGGCAAGCGAGAAGCGCTGGCAAGCTTTTATTAACGCACCACACACACCCTATGCCCCATTATTACGCGCCCACCATATTCCCACTGAGCAAGTACTTATGGTTCATCCAAAACACCGTGATGAAACGTTATGGGCTACCGAGCAAGCGGTTCGCAGTACAACCTGCAGCACCGTATTTGCCTGGTTAGGGAGCACTCACTTCCGTTATGCAGAAATTCGCAAACTGCAGTTAGCCGCCGCCAGTACGGACACCCTACTCTTCTTATTCAGATCGAGCGATGCGCTATCTGACTCAACACCTGTATCGCTACGTCTGCACATTAATGCCTACCGTGAAGTCACCGTCGTCAAGCAACGAGGGGGTAAACGCGAAGTCGATGTGCGGTTACCCGCGAACCCTATTCTGGAAACTCACGACATTGCGCACCGCGGTAAAGCGCTTGCTACCAAGACAGGTACGTTCTTAACGCCTGTCGCATAGCGCCTACTACCCCTCCACTTCCCCACTACCCCGGGACTCGGGCTCCCCTCCGAGTTTCGGGGTCTCACGTTTATCTAACGTTATCGAAGATGCTCTAACCTCAGACCTGACTGCGTTATGCTCTCGGCGTGCTAACTAGCTCGATGTGAGATGCCTGAACTACCCATCACAAGCGATGTCTTTTTATTGCTGGTCACAACCAGCTTTATCGCCTCAATGCTCACTGCATCAGTGGGCATTGGTGGTGGCACACTGGTACTCGCGGTGCTTGTCGTAACCGTCCCTATCGCCGCTGTCGTACCACTGCACAGCGTCGTTCAGCTTGGCTCCAATACCGGACGGGCCATCATGACGCGTCCCCATGTCTCGATGCGCCTGTTCTGGCCACTGGTCATCGGCGCTGTCATTGGCACCCTCGCAGCTGCTCCCTTTAGCGCTTTTTGGCTAAATGAGATACAGCTCACCCTGCTACTCGCGGGCTTTACACTGCTAGTCACCTGGGTACCCATCCCAGCCATAAAAACCCATCGAAGCAGTCACAATCTGCTATTTAGCATTGGCATCAGCTTCATTGGGGTATTTGTCAGCGCAACCGGCCCTTTGATTGCGGCCTACCTCAGACATCAGGCAGCAAACCGGCAAGAGTTGGTCGCCACCATGGCTGCCAGCGTCTCGACAATGAATTTTCTTCGCATTGTGCTGTTTAGCGGGCTTGGCTTCGTATGGTACGAGTGGCTTGTCCCGCTAGCAGCCATGATTGCAGCTGGCTTTGGCGGGACACTCATTGGCCTTCAATTGCTAGGGCGCTTGCCTGAGAAATTATTTCAGACACTGCTCAAACTACTACTCACCACACTCGCTATTCTGATGATCATCAGAGTCATGTGACCAGGCTTCACCGTTCTTACCCTTCTGAACTTTGCACTCGAACCATGGCATCGATGTTTTCTGCCAACTTGTTAAGTGGGACCGGGCCGCTGCCAAGCACCGTATCGTGGAACAACCGGATATCAAACTTATCTCCCAAGGCCTCGCGCGCTTGCTCACGAAGTTCAACGATACGAAGTTTCCCAATCATGTAGGCAGTCGCCTGCCCCGGCATAGCTATGTAGCGTTCAATGGCTTTGATGCAGTCATACTCTGCATTGGGCGTGTTGCTGACCAAATAGGCAATAGCCTCCTCGCGACTCCAGCGCTTGCTGTGGATGCCGGTATCCACGACCAATCGCGCGGCTCGCCAGAGTTCCATTGCCAACTGGCCAAATCGCGAATACGGATCCTCGTAAAACCCCATTTCGTAAGCCAATTGCTCAGTATACAAGCCCCAACCCTCGGAGAATGCGGTAAAACTGAGGTAGCGCTGTAAATCGGGAACACCCTCCAACTCGGCTGTAATAGCCCGCTGAAGATGGTGTCCGGGTAATCCCTCATGGAAAGCCAAGGCTTCCAAATCAGTCTTTGGCATCGCCGACATATCAAACAGGTTGGCGTAATAAATACCCGGACGCGATCCGTCAGGCGGCGGGCTCTGATAGAAGGCTTTGCCGGCGCTGCGCTCACGAAACGGCTCGACACGTTTAACAATCAATTCAGCTTTCGGAAGCACACCAAAATACTCGGGTAACTTTACCTCCATGCGCGCAATAGCCGATCGCGCGTCCTCAAGGTACTGCTCCCTACCTTCATCGGTATTGGGGTAACGCAGCTCCTGATTTTCCCGAACAAACACAAAAAATTCTTGTAGTGTTCCCGAAAAACCGACCTGTCGCATGATCGATCGCATCTCGTCATGAATACGGTCTACGTTGGCAAGGCCTAATTGGTGAACCTCATCGGCTGTTAAGTCGGTTGTCGTGAACCAATTAAGCAGGCGCTGGTAGTACTCCTCCCCGTCGGGAAACCGCCAGACCCCATCATCACCCGTTGCCGATTGCGCTAGGCGTTCGACCGTAGCCATAAAACGTTTATACGCAGGCTTAAACTGGGAGACCAAGGCATTGCGACCCGCGTTGAGAAGCTGCGCCTCCTCGTCCTCTGGAAGCTCGAGCTGGGAGACTTTCGCCTGGAAGTCAGACCACACGGGCGAAAGGTTCTCTGAGTCGTCAAACGGCTGACCGCTAATGACATTACTCGAGGACTCCAAAATAGCGGGGTACATCCAGTCGACAAGATAAAACCCTTTATCAGCTCGCAGTGTGAGCTGCTCCTCAACCTCTCCCAAATAGGTCTCAACGTTCTTCAACCGCCCTACATAAGCCTCAGCATCTTCGACTGAGGTCACCCGGTGAATGTTGATGAGCGAGCTGGGGATGCTGGTGTGAGCGCCACGAAATTGATGTAGCGCGTAAGCATGGTGTCGGAAGTCATCGAGCATGAGCGACCGCTCAAGCGACATACGATAGAGGTCTAGCGATAGTTGCCCCGCCTCAGGTAGCGCTGAGCGATCGAACCCGTCGAGCTCGACCAATCCCGCTTCCATACGAGCCCGCTCCTCATCCTGAAACGCTTCCGATTGCGGGTTCCACTCATCTTGGCGATCTTTAATACCGAGATAGCTTGCCGTGAATGGCTGCCTAGCGAGGTTATCGGCGAAGACTTCCGCCAAATAGGCGTTCAAACGATCATGCTCAGACTCTGCAACTGGCGCGTCGTTAACCACCGGGTTATCACTAGACTGAATCTGTGAGTCGCCACAGCCAGCGAGCAAGAGTGTGACGGCGCAGGTCGCGGCAAGGAGGGTACGTAAAATTTGCATAAGTGTTTCTCTGATAACAACCGGTGAAAAGCGCATGGTAACCCAGCAGTAAGCACCGAGCCTCAGCTTTGGGAAAACTTGCCTGAGCAGGACATGAACCTTATCGTCTAGCAATTCGATCGCAGGAGCGAACTGTGTCAAAAGGACCGACTCAAATCGATGCACAAGCGCATTTAGATCAGGTGACCGCTGATACCTCAGATGCGGTGCGGAAATCGGCGCAAGAGAAACGTCACGCAAAAGGGTTTCGAACTGCACGTGAAAACTTGGCAGATCTAGTCGATGACGACAGCTTTGTGGAGTACGGGCAGTTGGCGGTAGCAGCTCAGCGCGGACGACGAGATCCCGAGTCACTGCGCATTGATACTGCAGCCGACGGTGTGATCACAGGTACAGCAACGATTAATCAAGATCTGATTGCAGGCGGGGAGAGCGATGTCGCCGTAGCAATCTACGACTACAGTGTGCTAGCCGGTACGCAGGGTTTCTTCCATCACCAAAAACTCGACCGAATTTTCGAGGTTGCTGAAAGAGAGCGCCTACCGTTTGTGATGTACACCGAGGGTGGTGGTGGTCGTCCGGGGGATACCGACGTCAAGGTGAATATTGCGGGGTTAAACAGCACCTCTTTCAGCCGCTGGGCGGGACTGACCGGCAAAGTGCCCCGTGTCACCGTGAATAATGGGTACTGTTTCGCGGGCAATGCCGCTCTTTTTGGCGCGGGCGATATTCGTATTGCAACCCAATCATCATCGATCGGCATGGCGGGCCCTGCCATGATCGAGGGTGGTGGTCTCGGCAGTTTTCATCCTAACGAAATCGGACCAGTGAATACATTGTGCAATGCAGGTGCTATCGATCTGTTAGCCGAGGACGAAGCCCATGCCACCGCATTGGCGAAATGGGCTTTGAGTTACGCCCAAGGTATCGTTCAGCCAGGCACTGTTACTGATCAAACGGCTCTGAGAACCATCCTGCCCGAGAATCGGCGTATGGCCTATGACGTCCGACGGGTCATGGACGTGTTATTCGATCAGCAGTCGGTACTCGAACTGCGTCCCGTCTATGGACGTGCCGTGGTTACAGCCTTAGCCCGCGTTGAAGGCCATCCCGTTGCGGTTA
>Ga0181574_10003138_pt1 | contig 14789 bp, 9 predicted proteins | sample 101ome_24_FD_145600 | JGI IMG/M metagenome (GOLD analysis project Ga0181574, IMG submission 145600) | Coastal salt marsh microbial communities from the Groves Creek Marsh, Skidaway Island, Georgia - 101410AT metaG (spades assembly) | ecosystem: Environmental > Aquatic > Marine > Intertidal zone... | reverse complement strand
TCGGACACGTGATATCTGATTTCGGATATCATCGGATTCACGTACCGTTCACGAACCGTGCACACGAGGCCACGTCCATCGGTCCATCCGTCCGTCCGTCGGGGTGGGTGCGTGGGTGCGTGCGTGGACCCGACGCGTGTGGTCCGCCGTCGGTGGTCCGCGGTCATCACACGTCGACGGACGACGACGATCTCGACGACGAAGGACGACGACGATCTCGACGACGACGACGGGCTTCATCCATCGATCGATCGATTCATCGGAACGGGCGGACGACGACGACGACGTCGCGTCCAAACAATCTCATCTCATCATCTGAAGCGACGTCGCGCGCTCGTTGAGGGCGAGGAGGCGTGCCTACTAGCCTTGACTGCGGGCTTTTTTATTTTGCGTGAAAGCTGCTCCGAGGGAGACGCGGAAGACGCGGGAGAGGCGTTCGCGCGAGCGAGTGGACATCGAACCGGTGAAACGGACCGGGCGTCGAGCGTCGCGTCGTTCGTTCGCTCGCGCCGAGCGGTGACGGATAAGTAATCTCAGTCTCGCGCGGCGACTGTCCCGGCGGCCGGGAGAAGGAGAAGAAGCGACGGACGGAGGGATAAAGCGAACGCCGATGGAGCCGCGAAGCGGAACGACGCCGATGGAGATCGTGGGTGGAGGTGACGGACGAGTAAACGGCGGGTTGGCGGGAAGCGGGGCGGCGTACGCGGCGTTCGCCAACGCGCAGGGCGGAGGCGTCGCGAGCAGCGCGCCGCCGGCGAGGGGGTTCCCGACGACTATCGGGTTTGCCCCGCCGGGATTTTACGCGCCGATGATGGCTGTGGGACAAGGGATGGGAGCGTACGGAGGAGGAGTGGATGGACAGAGCGGATTCGGGGCGGGTGGGATGATGGGAATGGCGCCGAATTTCTTAGCTGGCGCGGCGACGGGCGCGTTGGGGGCTTCGCCGACGGGGTACGGGTCGTCGCCGACGGCGATTCCGCAAGTGATGAGAACCAAGGCGCCGCTGGAAAGTGGGATTGGGTTTCCGGGGTTGTCATCGTCGTTGCCGAATAAACATCACATTGGGTCTCCGAACAGCGGGTTTAGCGCTTTTAGCCCGCCAGCCAATCTCAAGGCGTCGCCCGCCGCTCCAGTTTCTCGAGGGATGACGCACTTCTCATCCTCGCCGCCGGTGAAGGCTGGAGGCGTGCAAAAGCCGCCATCCAGCGCGAACAAGGTGAAAAAGATGGAAATCGCGAAAGTTGCGGTGGCAAACGAGGCTACGATCGCGGCTGCCGCTGCGGTTTCTGGAAGTAGTCCGTCGTCAGCCACCGCGTCGCCTCCGCTCAATTCCAACGGCAAGCCGCAAAAGAGCGTGTACAGAGGCGTGAGACAGCGTCCTTGGGGTAAATACGCCGCGGAAATCCGAGACCCGACGCGAGGCTCGCGACTTTGGCTCGGCACGTTCGATTCCGCCGAAGAAGCGGCGCTGGCGTACGATGCCGCGGCTCGGGCCATTCGCGGAGACGCCGCCGTGACCAACTTTGGCAAGGATGTGCCGATTCCGGCATCCGTCAAGGCGCAGTTGCCGCCTTTGCCGACTCGACCGGTTCAAGGACGCGGCGGGGGCGGCGGAGCCAGCGGTGCGGTTGAGGGCCCGAACGCGTCGAAGAACATGTCCAAGCTTTCTACCTCACAAAAGGCGATGAAGCTCGAAGAGGAGGCTGAGATGCTGTTGATGCTTCAGGGATCGGATGGCGAGACGCCAAAGACGAGCACTCCTGAAAAGTCGGAATCTCAAGACGACCAAGTCACCGGCATGGACTTTGAAGAAGAAAACGGACCGAGCTCTGTCACAGTTGGATTACAATTGCGCGCGCAGAAATCCAACGCGGCGCCTTCTGCAAAGTCAACTCCAAGATTTCCGTCGAGCAATCCATCCGACGCCATGATTTCGGCGCTTCAAGCGTCGAACAACACGTCTCCGGGAGAAGGCGTCGAGGAGGCGCTTAAAAAAAAAAGCTGCAGCTGCGAATAGAAAAACAAGACAATTATTTAATAGAAATGTGCATTCTTAAAACTCTTTAATTATACCGCTACGTTGATGATCCATCCATGTAAATACCGTCGTCGCGCGCACACCTTTTCCTTCTTGCAAATAAAATTCGTCTTACATGACAGCCAATGCGGCGACTGCGCCGAGTAACACGCTGGCGTGCACGAACGACGAAGCCGCAGAGCTCGACGAATCGACCTCACCTTCTCTCGCGCTCATGTAATCATCGTAGTTTCTCAGAGTGATGTCGTTCGGGCAATCGACGCCGGCGCATGCGCTCGTGGACAAGCACAATCCGTACGTGCCGCAGCAATCGTTGCGCGTGCAAATGGACTCCAAGTAATCGACAGTCGGCGCTCCATTAGCGCATTGGAAGTCGCACGACGGCGCTTGTCGAGTGACCATCTCGCCATCGGGACAACGCAAGACGTCGGGAGGGCAGAAACCGTACCCGCTCTCTGGTCCAGAGGAAGTCTCGACGCTCGGCGATGGTCCTGGAGCGACCTCTTCGCCGCCTTCTTCGCCGTCAATGTCATTCGAAAATCCGGGGCTTTCAAACATCCATTCGAGAAGCGAAGGCGCGAACTCGTTGTTGAACGTCATCGAGGTGGCGAGTTCCGTGTTCAACCCACGAATCAAGCGGAGCTCGGTTCGTCCGCCCACGTCGCACTGGCTCGTGTTGCCGAACACGACAACATCTGTGTCTGGATTGTTGGGGAAGAGCTTGTTGCGCGATGCGAGCGCATCGGGCGTCGTGGTTTTCGAAGTGGCGTCGCAACCGTTGTGGTCGGCCCAAGCGGCAATGGTTGTTTCAACGGAGGGTACCGGTTTGCCTTCGAAGCGTCCGCCATCGACGGGAACGTTGTCGAATTCGCCATGGATTGCCAGAACGTTCACCGGTGTCTTCGTGGCGGCATTGAAGGCGCCGCAGTTGGTTTGAGCGTCCGCAAACGACAATCCAGAGATGGAAACGATACCGGAAATGAGATTCGGGCGTTCACAAGCCATTCGATAAGCCATGAATCCTCCGTTTTCCCAGCCAACGACGTAGATTTTGTCATCCGCAACATTGTACTGGGACTTGACGGCAGAGATCACTTGGGCAATATGCTCCACGTCGTCGACAGGTTCCCAAACTTCGGGATCTGATGGCCTGAACGAGATTGGGTTCGCGGCGCAGCAAGAAGGAGTCGCACTCCATGAGCGGCAACCATATCGAGTGTTGAGGACACCTCCATTGCGCAAGCAGGTCGAGCACCAAAATCGATTGCGCGCTCCATCTGGAAGCGCGAGAATGAACTCTTTGGAATCAACTTGTTCCTTGAGACGCAAAATTCGATCCGTTGAGTCGCCATCCATGCATCGACCGTGGAGAAGTACGACGAGAGGAACGTCTGGAACGGTAGAGTTATCAGGCGGGACAGAAACGTCTGGAAGAAAGAGCGTGACTGGATCTCGGTCGACACCAGAGTCGTACACAATATCAACAGATTGAGACGCCAAGCCGTAGACACTCGCGGCGCCGAGCATTAAAGCGTAGTACATGGAGAGCGCGAAGGAAGTCTTCATGGATGATTTCATCTTGATTGCAGTGGAAAGTAGTCGTACGATCTGTCTATACGTGACGTCTTATGATGCCGCACGAGCGTGCACCTCGTAAATGTAAACGCGCGCCTCGATAAGCGCGATGATGAATTGTAACAACGCTTTAACATTCAAATTGGACGACACTGAGAGTAATACCGATCGAGCACCTGACACGAATCCTCGACATTGGCACAGCATCGGGGGCCATCATACAGCTCGCCACCGCACTGCGCCCATGTCGGCGCGCACGGCCAGCACTCGCTGCGATCGCTGTCGATTTCAACGCATTTCAAGCCATCCTTGCAACACGTGGGTCCGTCATACAGCTTACCTCCGCAACGCTGGAAAGCTGTGCTACAACCGACGCACATCTTTGTACCAGATTTATACGGCTGGTCTACGCACGTGCCTAACTCACAGCATCGCTCGCCGACTTTAGCAGAAGAGGGCGAGAGGCACACTTCGCCGTTCGCCGAACACCGACATGCAATCCCGAGCGATGTTCCAGTTTTTTCCGGCCAAAGTTGACACAACTCTGCGGGCTTGTCGCACTCGATATCTTTCGCTTGCTGCGTCGCGATTGGAAGAACGTCGTCGGGCGTCACCCCGCATAGCCCTGGGTTGTTTGCGAGCGAAATCGTCTTCAAATTTGGATTCGTTTGCTTGCTGAGCGCAATGGAGCCACTGAATAAGTTCCGGTCTAAGAGAACGATTTCGAGTCGCTTGAAACGCGATAAGACATTCACGCTACCAGTCAATTTATTTTCGTGGAGGTCCAAAAACGTGAGATTTCGCGGTAACGCCTCTGGCAGCGTGCCCGAAAGCAAATTCCCTTCGAGCACTAACGACTCCAACTCACTTGCCTGGGACCAATCCGCTGGAATCGGTCCGCTCATCTGATTATCATCGAGGTTGAGCTGCCTGAGCGCGGGCAACGTGGCCAATTCAGGCGGAATGGACCCGTACAGATAGTTGCCCGAGACGTCGATGTATTCTAAACGCTGAAGGTTTCCAATCGAGTGAGGCAACGCGTACGATTGGCCTCTCCGCCCGAGAGTGTTCCTGTGCAAATTGAGCACGCGCAACCGCGAGAGATTACCGATCTCCTCCGGTATTTCACCCGAGAGTTGGTTCCCAAAGTGCGTACCCGGCGTGCCGTACACGTTGCGTAAATCGGGCGGGACGAAGGGCTCGATGACGATTTGAGCTGCCGTGTAGCCGCCGTCGATGTTGAGCACTTCTAGCGATTTCAAGTTCCCAACGCTCCGCGGAAGAGGGCCATCCAGCACATTCAAGTTGAGATACAATTCGCGAAGATTTGGCATCGCCTCGAAAAACGTCTCCGGGATCTCTCCACGAATTGCGTTCGAGCTCAAGTCGAGCGTCCGAAGCGCATCCAATGAAGCGCGTTCCAAATCCCTCGGTAAGGATCCCGTTAAACCCTTTCCAGACGCCCGAATCACCTCCACCCCACACCCTCGATCACCATCGCACCGACACCAAATCCCAGGCATGCCGTCTCCATCGCACGCGTCCGCGCCTCGCGCAATCGCATCGACGACATCCGAGTATCCAATCGCTCGTGCCAAACGTTCCACGGCGCGAGTCTGCGTCGCGTGCGCGACACGTCCCATCGCAGATACGAACACAAATATCACCCGTCGTCGTCGACGTCGTCCGTCTCGCCGCATCGTCTTGCCCCGTCGTCGAATCGCGCGTGTCGCCATGGCGCACACGAACCGAACCGTCACATGTCGGTCACATGATGCTGATGCTACCAGATCGCGCATGTTGGAACGTTGATGGATTTTGGTTTGAGGACTGCGTTTTCTCGAAGAAATCTGCAACGTTATCGAGAGAGATCGCAGCGCGCGCGGTGGAGGAAGAAAACCACCAGGTGGCGGGATGGATGAAGACGCGTCTTCTCGAGTCTACCCCGCGTGGTCGCGCGATGCGGATGAAACCGTCTCCGCGCACGGCGTGGACCCGTTGAAAGGTTTGTCTTCGAAGGATGTCGAAACGCGTCGGGCAAAACACGGGTACAACGAGCTGGAGAAGGAACCGGGGAAACCGCTGTGGGAACTGGTGCTGGAGCAGTTTGACGACGCGCTGGTGAAAATTTTGTTGCTCGCGGCGGTGGTGTCGTTCGTGTTGGCGTTTGTGGAACAGAGGGAGACGGGGGAGGGACACGGGATCACGGCGTACGTGGAACCGCTCGTCATCTTGCTAATTCTCATCTTGAATGCCATCGTCGGTGTGTGGCAAGAGAGTAACGCGGAGAACGCGTTGGAGGCGTTGAAGGAGATGCAAAGCGAACACGCCAAGTGTCTTCGGGATGGCGCGTGGGATGGGTCGCTCTCGGCTCGGGAACTCGTTCCAGGGGATGTAATCGAGTTGAAGACGGGCGACCGCGTTCCGGCGGATTGCCGCGTTTTGCGTCTTAAGACTGCGACCGTGCGCGTCGAGCAAGCTTCCCTTACTGGAGAGTCTGTCGCCGTCGACAAGCGCGTCGAAGCTGTTGCGGATGAAGACATAGAACTACAAGGAAAAACGTGCATGGTGTTTAGCGGCACCGCTGTTTCGAACGGCAGCTGCATTTGCGTCGTCAATTCAATCGGCATGTCGACGGAGATTGGCAAGATTCAATCCCAAATCAAGGCTGCTGGAGAAGAAGAAGAGGACACGCCGCTGAAGCAAAAGCTCGATAAGTTTGGGGAAAATCTAACCCTCATGATAGGTATCATCTGCTTGCTCGTCTGGGTCATCAACTACGAGCACTTTTTGAAGATCAGCTTCTCTGCTGGTTCCATGCTCCCGGACATTTCGTTCGATTTAGCAAAGTGCACCTATTACTTTAAGATCGCCGTCGCATTAGCTGTTGCGGCGATTCCGGAAGGTTTACCCGCCGTCATCACCACTTGCTTGGCTCTCGGCACGCGAAAGATGGCGAAGAAGAACGCCATTGTTCGAAAGTTGCCGAGTGTTGAAACGCTCGGATGCACGAGCGTCATCTGCAGCGACAAGACTGGCACTCTGACTACGAACCAAATGTCCGCAGTCAAGCTTCTTACTGTCAAGACGTCAACAAGACTGAGCAAGTACGAAATCGAAGGGACAACGTACGACCCGACTGAAGGCGGAATCGTCGGCTTGCCCTCCAAGCTCGACGCCAACCTGATCGCGATCGGTAAGGTTGCCGCGCTTTGCAACGGTGCGGACATTGAATTCAAGAATGGTGCTTACAAGTGCATCGGTGAACCGACCGAGGGTGCTCTCAAGGTGCTTTGCGAGAAGATTGGTCTTCAAAACATGCGAGGGGTCGAGGCAAAGAGAGAATCGCAACCGGAGAAGTACGCGCAGATTGTGTGCGACAGCATCGAGTCTCAACACAACGTCATGGCGACTCTAGAATTCGATCGTGACCGCAAGTCTATGAGCGTCATCGTGGGATCGAAGAAGACCAACGGGGCGAAGTATAGCAATGAGCTTCTCGTCAAGGGTGCCCCAGAAGTTTTGCTTGAACGTTGCGCCTACGCTCAGATGCCGGACGGTTCCAAGGTTCAAATGACGGCTACAATGCGCAAAATGATTCTCAACGAGCAGGCAATCCTCGCACGAGGTGCCCTTCGCTGCCTCGCGTTTGCCATGAAGTCGTCCCTCGGCGATTTGGATTCTTACGATGGCACTGAATCACACAAGGCTCACGTCCAGCTCAAGGATCCGTCCAAGTATGCGATGATTGAGTCCGACTTGACCTTCATTGGCTTGGCTGGTCTTCGTGATCCTCCAAGACCTGAAGTACGCGGCGCCATCGAAGCTTGCCATACCGCAGGCATCCGTGTCATCGTCATCACGGGTGACAACCAGCTCACGGCGGAGGCGATTTGCACCGAAATTGGCGTCTTCGATTCTCCATCGAGCATCAAGGGTAAATCTTACACCGGTCGCGAATTCGCTGCGATGTCGAAATCCAAGCAGCTCGAAGTTCTACTGGGATCGGGTGGACGCGTCTTTAGCCGTGCTGAGCCGAAGCACAAGCAGGATATCGTTCGCCTTCTTCGCGACAACGGCGACATTGTCGCTATGACGGGCGATGGTGTGAATGATGCCCCGGCGTTGAAGCTCGCGGATATTGGTATTGCCATGGGTATTTCGGGCACTGAGGTCGCTAAGGAAGCTTCCGATATGGTTCTCGCGGACGACAACTTCAGCACCATCGTCGAAGCTGTCTCTGAGGGAAGAAGCATCTATAATAATATGAAGGCGTTCATACGCTACATGATTTCGTCCAACGTGGGTGAAGTCGTGAGCATTTTCCTCACTGCGGCGCTCGGTTTGCCGGAGGGTTTAGTTCCGGTGCAACTTCTTTGGGTCAACCTCGTGACGGATGGTCCACCGGCCACTGCGCTCGGTTTCAACCCACCAGACAAGGGCATCATGACCAAGCCCCCGAGACGAAAGGATGAAGATTTACTTTCCAAGTGGGTCATGTTCCGATACGCAGTCATCGGATTGTACGTCGGTGTCGCCACTGTCGGCGCCTTTATTATCTGGTTCACGCGCACTAGCTTCATGGGCATCGATTTGAGCCAGGATGGACACACACCGGTGACGTTTCACCAGCTCACGCACTGGGACGAATGCATCAACTGGTCCAACTTTAAGGGTAGTAAGTTCACCGCCGGTAGCGAGACGCACTACTTCATTGGCGCCAACGCGTGCGATTACTTTGAAGGCGGTAAGATCAAGGCTTCAACCTTGTCCTTAACTGTCCTCGTGGCCATTGAAATGTTCAACGCGCTCAATGCGTTATCAGAGGATGGTTCGCTCGTGCAAATGCCACCGTGGCGCAACCCGTACTTGCTCTTAGCCATGCTCGTGTCCTTCGGGTCGCACTTCGTCATCATGTACATTCCGCAACTCGCGGAAATCTTTTCTATAGTCCCGCTCGACTTCAACGAGTGGATGCTCGTGTTACTTTGCGCGGCGCCTGTGTGTCTCATCGACGAGGTGCTCAAGGTGTTTGGCCGCATCGCCGCAGCGCGTGAACTCAAGTCGCGTCTTGGTTAAATCGCAATTCACAAAGCGATCACCGAGCGAGCAAGCGAAATCGATTTTAATTCTACTTCTTATCATAGCTCATTACATCCGCGCGTGCGCTCGCACCCACCCCAACTTAATGCCCGCCCGAAGTCGGAAATGTGTCGATCATTTCCTTGACCACGGGCGACGCGAGATTCAACACGAATCCGACGCAAGCGACGACAAAGACTCCGAACCCCGCCTGCAACGCCACCGAAAACTCCTCGGACTCGAGCAACGCGTTCTCTTCCTGCACCGGTTTCACGTACGACCTCGACGCCTCGTTCTGGTTGTCTTCGTCTCCGTTCACCGCCCGTCTCACCGATAACGACGCGCGTTTCGCCGTGTTTCGATGCGCCGCGTTTCGATGCGCCGCGTTTCGATGCGTCTTCGTGGAGGAGATGACGCGCGGGGAAACCGCGATGGGCATCGTGTTCGTCGCGACGCGCATCACTTTTTTACGGCGTCGTCGAGTGACGTTCGTGTTCGCTCGCTGTTGACCTCAATATCGCACGCACGCGGATTACTCGGCGCATGCCCGCGAGTTCGGTCGCACTGGACGCGATACAACGCGCGAGAACGACATCAAGCGCGCTGGCGAACCTCCGCGAGTGGTTTCCGGGCATCAGGGCGGAGGACGAGGCGTTGCGACGCGTTGCGAAAGAGAAAGAGGCGTCAGCGGAAGCGGCAGCGTTTATGTCGAGTGACGACGCGGAAGCTCACAGAGAGCGCGGGAACGAGGCTTTTAGACGCGGGGATTACTCGATAGCGATCGAAGCGTACGATAGGAGCGTGACGAGTCGTCCGAGCGCGGCGGCGTTAGCGAATAGAGCGATGTGTAGACTGAAGTTAGGAGAGTGGGCCGACGCCGAAGCGGATTGCACGGCGGCGCTCGAGTTGGACCCAGCATATGGTGTCAAGGCGTACATGCGGCGCGGGACCGCAAGAAGACACTTGAAGAAGTACTTGGATAGCGTGATGGATTTCGAGGAGGCGTTGAGGCTGGAGCCAACGAGTAAGATTTTACGAGAGGAACGGTTGACGAGTCAACGCATGTTTGAACTCGAAGCCAAGGTGAGACCGACGCAACCGAGAAGACGGTTGAAAATTGAGGATGAAGGCGCGGAGACGTCGGGCGGTGACGAACAATCCAAGATGAATGATGGCCAGGACGGATCTACGAGTTCTGCGCCCGCGAAATCTGAACAGGCGGAGGAGGTACCGATTCGAGTCAAACGCGAACCGCCGAAATCGGCGCCAGATGCTTTGACCACAGACTTGGTCAAACGAGCGACAGAAATCGCATCCAAGAAGCCTATCGCGACACCTACAAACGGCGCCGAATTCGAACGCGCGTACAGACGAGAGATGAAGGCGGAATCCTCCGACGAGGAGGCTTCCTTAGCCCGCCGCGCCGCCGTGATAGGCACCGTCTCTTCCGACGACCTCGTTCGCTTCTTCTCCGGCGGTCTCGATTCCGACATTCTCATCGACATCGCCCGGGTCACCGCCCTCATTCGGTTTCCATCCGACCCTCACTCCGCCCTCCGATCCCTCCGAGCGCTCCAATCGCTTCCTCGGTTTGCCGTATCCGTCGCGCTCGCCTCGGCGCCAGCCAAATCTAATCTTCGAGACGCCATCGTCGCCGCTCGAGCCGCGACGACCGATCCTTCCCATCGCGCTGGTTTAGACGACGCATCTGCCGCCTTCAAATTGTAATCTCACCCTCGTTATTTTGTCATTCCTACGCGGGAAGATGAAGTTAAAAAGAAACGACACGAAGTCGATATTACGGTGTCGAGTGACGGTTCGGTCGACATAAATATCAATCTTGAGTCAATGACTCGTCAAGGTAGAGGGGCTGTCGACCCGGGTGTGTCGTTTCGTGTTCGGTGTCGCGACGGTTGGGGAAATTCAATCTGGATGGATTAGTCGTCGTCGACGACAGAGACGGACGACGGACGACGAACGTTTGCGCGCCCGGTCCGACAGATTTCCGCGCGTACTCCGCGCGATGGGCGGCGAAACGTCGGGGTCGTCGGCGTCGGGAGCGAAACGACCGAGATGGAGCGAAAATTCAGTCAGCTGGAAACGCAGTGAAAGCGACGCGCAGGACGAAAAAGGCGACGAGCGCGTTGGGTCCTCGGTGGCGGAAGTGCGCGTGTTTCAGACGCCGGAGAGTTCGCCGGGATCGAAAGGGCGAGGGGTGTGGAAGAGCGCGGGGACGAGGAGAGGCGCGGCGACGATACCGGTGACGCCCGAGAGCGAGCGACTCCAAACGGAGGGCGCCGGCGAGTCGATTGAGAAAGTTACGGTGACGACATCGAAGAGTGAGCGTTCAAACGATTCGCTCGGCGTTAGTTATGATGATTTCATCGCCGCAGAGCTCGATGCGGAGGAGGATACGGCTGAGTGTAGGACGGCGGCGACGACGACGACGACGATGACAGAGAAGGCGGCCGAGCGCAGACGGCTTCGGGATAGACTGAATCGCGGTTGCGTCGAAGGTCGAACTCACGGTGGTTTCGCGGTGCTCGACCTGTTAGACGCGCTGGAGGAACTCGGAGTTCAGCCCGCCGAACCTCGAGTGGTTGTTTATCACTCACAATCCGGAACTGATGAAGAGGCAAACAGTTTGTCGCGAGACGCGTTCGTCGGTTCGCACCAGTCAGCGGCGAGCGTCTCGCGCGATGTACAGTAAGTCTCCTTTGACCGCAGCAAAAGTGCGCGTAGTATCCAAACGCTTAACCAACGAAAAATGATGTAATGGCATGCCAGCTTGTTGTATTGTTCTAAAAACGTTTCTAAAAGAGCACTATCGTCTAGGTGGTGGAGGAGGAGGATACGGATATCCAGTCGGCGGCGGGGGTGGATGTCGAGGCGTCTGAGGCGGTGGCATCGGTGGAAGCGGAGGGGGTGGCGGTGCTTTGTCTTGCTGAGGCAGCAATGGCCAAGCATCGCGGGCGAAAGACACTGATCCACCTTCGCCCCCACCGCGATTGACGCTTTCTGATCTCAGTGCGGAAATGTTCAACTCGCCGGCAGAGATGCCTCCGTACTGATTCCCCAGCATGGCGGCAATGTCGTCAAACTCATCGGCACCTTTTCCGTCCGCCTGTACGATTACCTTCGCGTCGGGTTGACGTTCTAAGCGTTTGTCGAATTCTTTCACTTGACGTTGAAGGGCTTCGTGTCTGTACTTGCTTATGGCTTTTCGGCCGTAAGCGGCAATGTCGTTCACGCTGAGCACTTCTCGTTTTTCCCACACGTGGAACACCTTCTGAACTGCTCTACGCCTGTGGCGCGCGTGTGCCTCTGCCTGAGTTACCCCGTCTAAAACCTCGACGTTGTGCATCTCCGATTCGCTCACCTGAATCACCGCGATGAGATTTTTTACAATCGACATGAGATGTCCTCTGACGGCTCTCGAGTACGCGGCGTGAGTAGCGCTCGATCCGCCCCTGTTATCGACGCGACTCGCCTGGAAGATGGAATCCAGCAAGTAAAACAATGTGAGTCGCTGCCGCGCGCTGGTAGATGCGTCCGAAATAGCAGCGTCGATCGCCTCGACGATCGTCTCTGGTACGCCCTCGTGGCTTGACATTTTGAGAGCGTCCTGCGTGCACTCAAACATATCCTCTCTATTCCGGGAAAGATTTGGCAGCTTTGAACGAAACATTTCAACAGCTCGCTGTGATTCCGCATCTACGGCGGGCACGCGGAGCTCCGCCGGGACGTCAGATGCCTTTCTCACATCCTTCACGATGCTCATGACGTCGAGCGATTTGCGCTTCGGTGGCGACTGCATCGCACTCTTGGCCATCTCCACGCGCTCTACAGCCTGCTGAATCGCATCCTTCACAAGAACCCGCGCCTTTGAAACTTTCATCTCCGATCCCGAGATCATAATGATCCCATCTCGCGCTTCGTCCGGCCACATCTTCGTCCCAGATTTCCACTGTAACGCTTGCAATCTGTCTCCTTTTCTTCCAACCACCGCCACACGGTGTCCGCCGCAATCAACCTCTGCGGTTATAACCTTCTCCATCGGCGGAGTCGGGACCACCAGTTCCGGTCGAGACGTCGAGGGTTCCGTCGCGACTCTGTCCCCGTCTCGTTCCTCACGTGTTTCCTCAGTCTTGCGTTTCTTTTCAACTTTCACTTCCTTTGGCGTCTCAACCTCGTCTTCGCGGCGTCTCTTTGCAGTCTCGTTCACCGCTTCAGCCGTCTTCGCTATCGCCGCGACGGCGATCCCGCGACTCGCCGCGTACTTTTTATACCCTGGGCGCTCTTCCAGCGATGGACACCGCGCGCGATCGCTCACGGGTGTCGCTCGACACGAACCACAGCCAAAGACGCCCCAACGGCATTTCGAACACCCGAGGACGTCGACATCAACGTCGTCCGCGGCGCGGTCGGCACCCATCGGTAGCGTTCGGATGCGTCTCGCGTGCGCGCGTCGATGGATCGTGCGAGAGGGCGCGCGCGGCAACGTGTGTGGCGTTCACTAAACTAACTTTTTTACACTGTGATTTTCGCCCAACCACTACGCAACCATGAAATGATAATTACGACGAAGACGCATGTTAAAACCAAAAGTTGATCGATACGGACGTCGTAAGTGATCGTACGTAGTGCCAAACGTTTTTTGGCATGAAGAGTGCGTCACCGGGACTGAGGATGCACTCGACGTACTCGGCTTTTACGGCGAGCGGATGCGCTTTTTGGTCGACGCGCTCGGGATCGACGGGTGAGCGCGTAAAAGTGTTCGCGTTACCCTCACGCAAGACGTCTGGATATAAATACTGCGTCGCGTCGTCGTCGTAAATTCTGACGTACTTGAAACCGCTGACTTGGCAGAGAATATTCAAGTATGGATCTCGATGAATGGACGTTCTCGTGCCGGCGGTTCCGAGCCAAATGTTGATGGCTGAAGTGTCGACGCTAATTCTCCCAAGCGTGTACAGCGGCACAGTAAATAGACTTTGCAACTCGGGAATCTCATGGAACAATTGATGTTGCGAGACATAGGCCACTCGCTCGCTTTTCGGTTCGCTGTCGTGAGCGGCGTTAGAAGGGGCAAGAAAATCTCTCGCGAACGCACCCAAAGTCGAAACTCCAGTGCCGTGGCTATCAAACGCAGTGCCGTACTCTACCGGAACGAGCTTTGATGCGTGTTTTTCAAAGACATCGAGCGACGCAAACGCCTCGAGTGCCTCCCATTCCTCTTGTTCGAGCAAGCCTTTGATGATGACTGGACGCTTCTTTGATACGTAATCGGTGTAAAAGCGTGCGGGAGTCATCGAGCTCGCGTCTTCAACCGCCATGGCGCGTGCGTTATCCAGTTTAGGAATGCCAGAACTCGGCAACGATGTAGGTATTTTACTACCGCGTGGATAAGATGCGTCATCACGGGACGAGGCCGGCGCTTTCGTCTCACCAAAGGCGCTCTCCGCGAGCTCAATGACGCCCGCCGTCCAATTCGGCACTCGTCGCGCCGACATCAACATTGCTGTCGCAGACAAATCGAGCGCCGCGCGGCCGATTCGAGTTTTGAGACTCTCAAACTCGCCTCGACCACTCGCGGCCGACGTCCCGTCCTCATTTCTGGACGTTTTACGCGCCCGAGCGTCCTCCTCGTCTGTCGCCGAAGAGCTTTTCCACGCTCTCAGTTCCGCGATAATCATCGCCCCGTGTGCGTACGCGTACAAATCCTGAAATCCCTCCGTCGGCCAATTACCACGTTCCAACTGCCCCTCACACGCCGTTTTCACCTCCTCGCACGCCTCTCGCGCGCCTTCCCAATCCTCCCTCGCGAGCGCCTCGCCCAACTTTTTCGCCGCGTCGCTCGCCTCGTCGCCTCTCGGTTTGCGCCCTCGCACCTCCACCGCCGCTCTCCGCGCCGCGCCGTCGGCATCCATCCACGACTGCGTCAACTCCATCGACATTCGCTTCATCATCCGGGACTCTCCGGATTCGTCGTCGTCGTCGCCGCCGCCGCCGTCGTCGTCATCCATCCTACAAAACAGCCACCTGGCGGCACTGAAAAACGCGTGCGTCGACGCCGACTCCCCCTTCCCCGCCG
>Ga0181574_10003135_pt1 | contig 14799 bp, 12 predicted proteins | sample 101ome_24_FD_145600 | JGI IMG/M metagenome (GOLD analysis project Ga0181574, IMG submission 145600) | Coastal salt marsh microbial communities from the Groves Creek Marsh, Skidaway Island, Georgia - 101410AT metaG (spades assembly) | ecosystem: Environmental > Aquatic > Marine > Intertidal zone... | reverse complement strand
TCTCTTGGGGGACGCGGGCATCAACATCGGCGGCATGCAGGTGAGTCGCGACGACAGTGAGCACGCGCTGATTGTTCTCACCGTTGACTCGCCGATCCCCGCCGAATTGTTGGACCAGATCACGGAAAACATCGGTGCGCATTCCGGCCGTTTCGTGACCCTGATCTCCTGAACCCGATCTCGTAGCCGCGCTCTCCTGGAGCGATTGTCAGTAACGCACCGCGCCCATGCGCGCCATTCGGCGTGAGGGCCGGCCGGTACGCATGGGGATTCGTTTAGTCGTCTCGCTGCGCTCGATTCACCGCGCTGATGATTCCCTTGAGTGACGCGGTGGTGATCGATGGATCGATGCCGACACCCCACAGCACGCGACCGGCCACCGCACACTCGAGATAGGCCGCTGCTCGCGCATCGCCGCCGGCGCTCATGGCGTGCTCGGCGTAGTCCAAGACGCGAACGTCGACCCCGTGCGTGGACAACGCTTCGCAGAAGGCGGCGATGGGTCCGTTGCCGACACCGCTGATAGCCACCTCATTGCCTGCGTCGTTCATGACGACATTGACGGTTGTTTCGCCATCGACCGCAGAATCCTGCTGAACGGAGACCAGGGAAAAGCGTCCCCAGGGTGCGTCAGGATTGGGAAGGTACTCGTCGGTGAACGCGGACCACATGTCCTCCGGCGACACTTCTCCGCCTTCGGAGTCGGTCAAATGCTGAATCACCTGGGAGAACTCGATCTGGAGTCGGCGCGGTAGATCGAGACTGTTCTCGGTCCTCATGATGTAGGCCACGCCGCCCTTGCCGGACTGGGAATTGACGCGGATGACAGCTTCGTACGTTCGGCCGACATCTTTGGGGTCGATGGGCAGGTAAGGAACCGCCCATTGATAGGAGTCGACATCCACACCGTCGGCGTCCGCGTCGGACTGCATGGCATTGAGGCCCTTGTTGATCGCGTCCTGGTGCGACCCCGAGAAGGCGGTATAGACGAGATCGCCGCCGTAGGGATGGCGTTCATGAACAGGGATCTGATTGCAGTACTCGACCGTTCGTCGAATGTGGTCGATATCTGAGAAGTCGATTTGCGGATCCATCCCTTGGCTGAAGACGTTCAAGCCGAGAGTCACCAGGCATACGTTGCCGGTGCGCTCGCCGTTTCCGAACAGGCAGCCTTCGATGCGGTCGGCTCCGGCCATGTAGCCGAGCTCGGCCGCAGCAACTGCGGTGCCGCGGTCGTTGTGTGGATGCAAGGACAAGACAATGGAGTCGCGGCGCGCGAGGTTGCGGTGCATCCACTCGATGGAATCGGCATACACATTCGGAGTCGCCATTTCGACGGTGGCGGGGAGGTTCAAAATCACCTTCCGGTCGGGCGTTGGTTGCCACACGTCGGTCACCGCGTTACAGATCTCGAGGGCGAATTCCAATTCGGTGCCGGTGTAGGACTCGGGGGAGTACTGGAAGTAGACCTCGGTCTCACCCTTCATCTCGTCGGCGAACTTCTGACACAGCTGAGCTCCGTGGACTGCAATATCGGTGATGCCGGCCTTATCGAGACCGAAGACCACGCGACGCTGAAGAGTCGACGTCGAGTTGTAGAGGTGAACAATCGCCTGCTTGGCGCCGCGTATCGATTCGAACGTGCGCTCGATCAGAGCCTCCCGAGACTGCGTGAGCACCTGGATGACCACGTCGTCCGGAATGAGGTCCTCTTCGATGATCTGGCGCACGAAATCGAAATCGGTTTGCGACGCTGACGGGAAGCCGACTTCGATCTCCTTGTAGCCCATCTCGACGAGAAGCTGGAACATGCGCAGCTTCCGCTGCGGCGTCATGGGGTCGATGAGTGCCTGGTTGCCGTCCCGAAGGTCAACCGCGCACCAGCGCGGAGCCTTCGTGATCACAGCGTTGGGCCAGGTGCGGTCAGGAAGATCGATGGGGGTGAAGGGCTGGTATCGGGCGTAAGGCATAGCCGACGGCTTTTGAGCGTTGGCCTTTTCGTATTGGTTTGCTGATGTCACGACGTGCTCCTCGTTCGACATGGGGGCCGGGGCCGGCCACGCACAACCTCCGCGACGAGGAGGCCGGTAACTAGGCCTCGCCGCGGCTGCGAAGGAGCAGGAGCGAACGCATGAGAGGAGATTACCAGCGTGCCCGGGGGGCGTCACAAACCGTCGGCCTGCGGAAGCAGCGAGTCAGTAGGCTCTCTCACCATGGCTCGAGATCTGAACCTTGCTCTGATTCCCGGCGACGGCATCGGCACCGAGGTGGTTGCCGAAGCGATGAAGGTCCTCGACGCGGTTGCCCCGAAGGCGGGGATCAACGTCTCGACCACGCACTACGACTTGGGTGCAACCCGTTACAACGCCACCGGCGAGCTGCTCTCGGATGCTGTCATCGAGGAACTGCGAGCTAGTGACGCCATATTGCTCGGGGCTATAGGCGACCCCTCTGTTCCGCCTGGAGTCCTTGAGCGTGGTGTTCTGCTGCCCTTGCGTTTCGTGATGGATCACCACGTGAACCTCAGGCCGGTCAAGTTGTATCCCGGCGTCGAGGGGCCACTTGCGGGTGGAAAGTCGATCGACTTCGTCGTGTGTCGTGAGGGCACGGAGGGTCCGTACGTCGGGGCCGGGGGTGTGTTGCGTCGAGACACTCCCCAAGAAGTGGCGACCGAGGAAAGCTTGAACACCGCGTTCGGCGTGGAGCGGATTGTTCGCGATGCCTTCGACCGTGCAACCAAGAGGAGAAAGCACGTGACGCTGGTGCACAAGACCAACGTCTTGACGAATGCCGGATCCTTGTGGAAGCGGACCTTCGATCGCGTGGCGTCAGAATTCGATGACGTGGCCACGGATTACCAGCACGTCGATGCGGCGGCGATGTTCTTCATCACCGACCCCGATCGATTCGACGTTGTCGTCACGGACAACCTGTTTGGCGACATCTTGACCGATATCGGGGCTGCTATCGGTGGAGGAATCGGGCTGGCGGCCAGCGGAAACATCGATCCGTCTCGATCGAACCCGTCGATGTTTGAGCCAGTGCATGGTTCGGCTCCCGACATCGCAGGGCAGGGCAAGGCCGATCCGACGGCGACCGTCATGTCCCTGGCGATGCTGCTCGACCATGTCGGGGAGAGCGAGGCGTCCGCGTGGGTGGAGGCTGCTGTGGCTGCTGACCTAGAAGCGCGGGGCGATGGGGTGCGCTCGACATCGCAGATCGGCGACGCGCTCGCCGCCGGTGCTGCAGGGAAAGCAGATCGGTAGGTTCACGCCATGACCGCAACGGAAACCGGCTCTCGCCTGTGGAACATATCGACGGATCCGTCGACGTCTCCGACTCCGAGCTCTGAGCGAGACGCGATCTTGGCGAGTCCTGGATTTGGCGGCAACTTCACCGACAACATGGTCCGAGCCAAGTGGACGGCCGACAAGGGCTGGCATGACGCCGAGCTCGTCGCCTATGGACCCTTGCTGTTGGATCCCGCTACAAACTTCATCCACTACGGCCAGGCGATCTTCGAGGGGTTAAAGGCGTACCGGCACGCGGATGGCTCGATCAAGACTTTCCGGCCGTTCAAGAATGCTCAGCGGTTCGCAGCGTCTGCTCGCCGCTTGGCGATGGCGGAACTTCCCGAGGAATTATTCGTTGCCAGCATTGAAGCGCTGGTCCGTCAAGACCACGAGTGGGTTCCCCATGACGCAGAGAAGACTCTCTACCTGCGACCCTTCATGTTTTCGACCGAGATCGGTCTGGGAGTCAAGCCAGCAGACAGCTACGAATACCTGTTGATCGCGTCCCCGGCCGGCGCCTATTGGCCCAAGGGCCTCAAGCCGGTGAGCGTGTGGTTGTCCGATGACTACGTTCGCGCGGCCCCGGGAGGGACCGGAGAAGCCAAGTGCGCGGGAAACTATGCGGCGTCGTTGATCGCGCAGGCGGAGGCTTCCCGGCACGGTTGCGATCAGGTTGTGTGGTTGGATGCTGCCGAACGCCGGTGGATCGAAGAAATGGGCGGGATGAACCTGTATTTCGTGCACGGGTCGGGAGACTCCGCACGGCTCGTTACCCCGCGCTTAACCGGTTCGCTGCTACCGGGCATCACCCGTGATTCGCTCCTGACCGTTGCTGCGGATCTGGGAATGCGTGCGGACGAGGGTCAGATCAGCGTGGAGGACTGGAAGGCTGGCTGCGAGTCTGGCGAGATCACCGAGGTGTTCGCCTGCGGGACGGCAGCCGTGATCACACCGGTCGGAGAGGTCAAGTCACGGACCAATGGATCGTGGGCCGTGGCCGATGGCGGCACCGGGCCGGTGACGTCGCGCCTACGCCAGGAACTGCTTGATATCCAGACCGGGGAGATTCCCGACCGCCACAACTGGCTGCACGCGATCTGCTGATCGGGCCCACCGTGGAATGGGACTTCGAGGCTGAGGTGTGGCTGTGGAAGTCCGACGCTGCATGGCATTTCCTCACGCTTGCGCAGGATGTAGCCGATGAGATCGAAGATATGCCGATCAGTCGAGGTGGCTTCGGGTCCCTGCGCGTCGAAGTCACGATCGGCTCGAGCTCCTGGGGAACGTCGATCTTTCCCAGCAAGGAGTTAGGCAGTTTCCTTCTTCCGCTGAAGAAGCCGGTGCGTGAAGCCGAAGGACTGGGAGTGGGGGACGTGTGCCACGTCCACCTGCGGATCGCCGAATAGTCGGGGCGTCCTTGGCCTCCCTTGGGCCCTCAGGGACAGGCACAGGAGCGAGGGCTCGTCCTCGCGCGAGCCATCAGGTATTTCCGCAGTTTCACCAACTCCACCCTGCGTCTTCGTGGGGTATGGCAGGATGAGCCTCGTGCGTAACACAATCATCACCAGCATCATCATCATTACTTAGCGCGTCGAGTTTTCTCGACGCGCTGCCCTTCGCCAAGCGAGGGGCTTTTTTGATGGTGAGAGAGAAGGAGAAATGAGTACGTCATCGCTTCCCCAGCGCCTGCCCGAGCGCGATGCGTTTCACGTCTACGACACGACCCTGCGCGATGGTGCCCAGCGCGAGGGCATTTCTTACTCAGTCGTCGACAAACTGGCGGTAGCTCGGCTGCTCGATGACTACGGCGTTGGCTTCATCGAGGGCGGATGGCCCGGGGCCCTGCCCAAGGACACCGAGTTCTTCGCACGAGCGCACAACGAACTATCGCTGACGCACGCGCAGTTGGTCGCCTTCGGCGCAACCCGCAAGGCAGGGGTGGCAGTGACCGAGGATCAACAGGTAAGGGCCCTGCTGGACTCCGGTGCCCCGGTCATCACCCTGGTGGCGAAGTCCGACGTGTGGCACGTAGAGCAAGCCCTGAAAACCTCGCTCGATGAGAACGAGTCGATGATCCGAGACACCGTTGCTTTCCTCGTCGGTGAAGGTCGGCGGGTTTTCGTGGACATGGAGCACTTCTTCGACGGGTATAAGCACGACGCCGACTACGGAGTGCGCCTGCTGGTCGCCGCCGCCGAGTCCGGCGCCGATGTCGGGGTCTTGTGTGACACCAATGGCGGAATGCTGCCGTTGGGGATTGCCGAGATCGTGGCGGATGTGGCTTCTCGATCCGGCGTTCGGTTGGGGATCCACTGCCAAGACGACACGGCCAGCGCGGTGGCCAACACGGTGACCGCCGTGGCCGCGGGTGTGACGCACGTGCAATGCACCGCGAATGGGTATGGCGAACGCACCGGCAATGCGGACCTGTTCCCGGTGGTCGCGAACCTTCAGTTGAAGATGGGTATCGAGTGTTTGCCCGAGGGCAAGTTGGCGGAGACTCGGCGTATCTCGCACGCGATCGCAGAAATTGCGAACATCGCCCCCGACACTCATCAGGCCTATGCCGGCGTCTCGTCCTTCGCCCATAAGGCTGGTCTGCACGCGTCAGCACTCAAGGTGAATCCCGAGCTCTACAACCACATCGACCCCGCCCTGGTCGGCGGAGATCAGCGGGTGCTGGTGACCGAGATGGCGGGTCGGGCTTCGGTGGAGATGAAGAGCAAGGAACTCGGCTACGACATCGCCGGTGACGCCGATCGGGTCACCAACATCGTGGAGACGGTCAAGGATCTGGAGTCCAAGGGCTGGACCTTCGAAGCCGCCGACGCATCGTTCGAGTTGATTCTGATGGGCTCTGACGAGAGTGAATCTCGATTCGAGGTGGAGTCGTGGCGGACCATCGTCGAGCAGGATGCCTCCGGTGATGTGCGCACCGAGGCAACCGTGAAGGTCCGCGCCAATGGAGAACGCATGATCAGCACTGCCGAAGGCAATGGACCGGTGAACGCCCTGGACAAGGCATTGCGCTCCGCCGTGACATCCCTGCATCCGGAACTCGAGCCACTCGAGCTCATCGACTACAAGGTCCGCATCCTCGAAAAGAGCGACGCTGACACCTCGGGTACCGCAAGTGTGACCCGCGTTCTCGTATCGACCTCCGATGGAAAGCGGGAGTGGACCACGCTCGGGGTGCACGAGAACGTCATCGCAGCCTCCTGGCGGGCGCTCGAAGATGCGTTGACGTACGGCTTGATGCGCTCGCAGGCGTGAGGTCCGTTCGTCATTAGGGTGGGGCGGTGCTGATCTGCCGTTTCGCCGTCGGCGAGGACATTTGGTTCGGAGCTGTCGACGGTCTCGACGATGACGACCAGGTGACGGACGAATCGATCGTCGCACCCATCGAGGGCCACCCGTTCGTGGATATTCGTCCCGAGGGAAGCGTCATGAAACTGGCGGACGTCCGACTCTTGGCACCGGTGATCCCATCCAAGATCGTCTGCGTCGGGAAGAACTACCGTGAACACGCCGCCGAAATGAACAGCGAAGCCCCCGACGAGCCGCTGTTGTTTCTCAAGCCGAGTACTGCGGTGATCGGATCGGGAGACCCGATCGACCTGCCGTGGCAATCCGAACAGGTCGAGCACGAAGGGGAGTTGGCCGTCGTCATCGGCCGCATGTGCAAGGACATTCCCATCGATCGGGTGGACGAGGTCGTTTTTGGATACACATGTGCCAACGATGTGACCGCGCGAGATCTGCAGAAGTCCGATGGACAGTGGGCCCGGGCCAAAGGCTTCGACACTTTCTGCCCGCTGGGCCCATGGATTCAGACCGAACTCTCTCCCGCGGACGCGGACATCACGGTGCGCGTGAATGGGGAGCAACGTCAACACGGGGGCATCGACGCGATGGTGCATGACGTACCGGCAGTGGTGTCGTACGTGAGTTCGTGTATGACACTTCTACCTGGTGACGTCATCTTGACGGGAACGCCCGAAGGCGTGGGCCCACTGGCCGATGGAGACTCCGTCAGTGTCGGTATCTCGGGAATCGGAACGTTGACGAACCCGGTGAGGAGTGCTGCCCCGTGAGCGATGTTCGCGTTCGCTTCTGCCCGTCACCCACGGGCAATCCGCACGTGGGGTTGATCCGCACCGCCCTGTTCAACTGGGCGTTCGCACGTCACACCCACGGCACCTTCGTCTTTCGTATCGAGGACACGGATGCATCCCGAGACAGCGAGGAGTCCTACCAAGCACTCATCGATTCGCTGCAGTGGCTCGGACTCGACTGGGATGAGGGGCCTGAAGTAGGAGGCCCCTTCGGCCCGTACCGACAATCCGAGCGACGAGCGGACTACGCCGCGATGGTGGACGCCCTCGTTGCGGGTGGATACGCGTACGAATGCTTCTGCTCCACCGAAGAACTGGATGCACGACGTCAGCAGGCGATGTCCGAGAAGCGCGCCCCTGGCTACGACGGGCACTGCCGAGACTTGAGCGATGAGGCCCGGTCTGCTTACCGCGCCGAAGGTCGCGACCCGGTAGTTCGGTTTCGTATGCCCGATCGGGACTGCACCTGGAACGACCTCATCCGCGGTGAGATCACGTTCGCAGCCGGACAGATTCCGGACTTTGTTCTCCAGCGTGCCAATGGCGAGCCGCTCTACACGCTGGTGAACCCCACCGATGACGCCGCCATGAAGATCACTCATGTACTGCGCGGCGAAGATCTTTTGTCGTCGACTCCCCGACAAATCGCTCTGTATGAAGCGATGATCGACCTCGGCGTGTTCGACGGCCCGGTTCCGCAGTTCGGTCACCTGCCCTACGTGATGGGTGAGGGCAACAAGAAGCTGTCGAAGCGCGACCCGGAGTCGTCGTTGCAGATGTATCGCGACCAGGGATACCTACCCGAGGCGTTGACCAACTACCTCGCGCTGTTGGGGTGGTCTCCGGGGGGCGATGTCGAGTTCTTCAGCAAAGAGCAGATGGCTGAGTCCTTCTCCCTCGAGCGCGTCAATCCCAACCCCGCGCGCTTCGATGTGAAGAAGTGCACGGCCATCAACGGCGATTGGATCCGGCACCTGGCGATCGACGATCTCGTGGAGCGCCTGGTGCCGTACCTGCAGCGCGATGGAGTCATCGGCTCGACACCGTCCACCGAGGTCATGAATATGGTCCGCGCCGTGGTGCCACTGATCTCGGAACGATTGGAAACCCTCGGGCAGGCCAGCGCCATGGTGGGCTTCTTGTTCACAGACGACATCACGATTGATCCCGGCGATGCCGAGAAGATCATGGGAGACCAGGCCGATGACGTTCTCCAGGCGGCCGAGGCGGCCCTCGCCGGACTCAACGAGTGGACCACCGAGGCGATCGAGGGTGCCTTGCGGGCAGCGCTGATCGACGAGCGCGGATTGAAGCCGAAGGTGGCGTTCGGGCCGGTCCGCCTGGCGATTACCGGGCGACGGGTGTCGCCGCCGCTCTTCGAATCAATGGAATTGCTTGGCGCCGATCGATCACTTGACCGGATTCGGTCGCTCCACGCCTCATGACTACACTGATGCGGTCCCGTGGGGTATGGGGTAATTGGCAGCCCGACTGGTTCTGGCCCAGTTAGTCTAGGTTCGAGTCCTGGTACCCCAGCGACGAGCGTTTGCTCGGCACGGCCCCGTTGTGTAGCGGCCTAGCACGCCGCCCTCTCAAGGCGGTAGCGCGGGTTCGAATCCCGTCGGGGCTACGAGGGCCCTCCCACAGGGGAGGGCCCTTTCGTTTGCTCCGTAGACTGCTGCCTCCACGAGGTTGCGCACCGAAGGTGACGCGCGAAGTTACATGGAGGAAGTAGTGGGTCGCACTCTGGCCGAGAAGGTGTGGCACAACCACGTCGTCAGGTCTGCCGCCGGTGAGCCGGATCTGCTGTACATCGATCTGCACCTGGTGCACGAGGTGACCAGCCCTCAGGCCTTCGACGGTCTTCGAGCGGCCGGCCGACCGGTGCGTCGTCCGGATCTCACGGTGGCCACGGAAGATCACAACATTCCCACCATTGATGTGGACAAGCCGATTGCCGATCCGGTGTCGCGCGCGCAGGTCGAAGCGCTGCGAAAGAACTGCGCAGAGTTCGGTGTCCCGCTGTATTCGCTCGGGAACGTCGAGCAGGGCATCGTGCACGTTGTTGGTCCCCAGATGGGGTTGACGCAACCGGGCATGACCATCGTGTGCGGCGACTCCCACACCAGCACGCATGGAGCCTTCGGTGCTCTCGCCTTTGGCATCGGAACGAGCGAGGTAGAACACGTTCTCGCGACTCAGACTTTGCCGCTGAAGCCCTTCAAGACGATGGCGATCAACGTGGACGGCGACCTGCCGGAAGGGGTGTCCGCCAAGGACATCATCTTGGCGGTGATCGCGAAGATCGGTACTGGCGGCGGTCAGGGGTATGTGCTCGAGTACCGCGGTTCGGCCATTCGCAGTCTGTCGATGGAAGGACGCATGACGGTCTGCAATATGTCGATCGAAGCAGGCGCGCGGGCCGGCATGATCGCCCCGGATCAAACAACGTTCGACTACGTCCAAGGCCGTGAGAAGGCACCTAGCGGACAGGAGTGGGACGACGCGGTCGCGTATTGGAAGACCCTGTTCACCGACGACGATGCCGAGTTCGATGCGGTCGTCGATATCGACGCCTCCACACTGACGCCTTTCGTCACCTGGGGCACGAACCCGGGGCAAGGCCTGCCGCTGTCGGCGTCGGTGCCGTCGCCGGATGACGCCAGTGATGATGTCGATCGAGTGGCGATCGAACGTGCACTGGAATACATGGATCTCACCCCCGGGACACCGCTGCGTGACGTTGCCGTCGACACGGTGTTCATCGGGTCATGCACCAACGGTCGTATCGAGGATCTGCGGGTCGCTGCGGACATTCTGCGAGGCCGCAAGGTCAAAGACGGCATGCGCCTGATGGTTGTGCCGGGTTCAGCACGGGTTCGCCTGCAGGCGGAATCCGAAGGTCTGGATCAAGTGTTTGTTGAGGCCGGTGGTGAATGGCGCGGAGCCGGGTGCTCGATGTGCTTGGGCATGAACCCCGACAAACTGACGCCCGGTGAGCGAAGTGCGTCCACGTCCAACAGAAACTTCGAGGGACGACAAGGTCCCGGCGGGCGCACGCACCTGGTTTCTCCAGCGGTTGCCGCCTCGACCGCAGTCACGGGGTACCTGTCGTCACCCGCGGATCTGGCGTAGGCGAGGAGCGCACCATGGAACCCTTCATCCGGCATACCGGAACGGCCGCCCCCTTGCGCCGGAGCAATGTTGATACCGATCAGATCATCCCTGCGGAGTACCTCAAGCGGATTACCCGTGATGGCTTCGAAGACGGACTCTTCTCCGCCTGGCGCAAGGACCCCGACTTCGTCTTGAATCGAGATGACTATCAAGGTGTCAGCATCCTGGTTGCCGGTCCCGACTTCGGCACCGGCTCCTCCCGCGAGCACGCGGTGTGGGCGTTGCAGAACTACGGATTCTGTGTTGTCTTGTCCTCTCGTTTCGCCGATATCTTCCGCGGAAACTCAGGCAAGGGCGGGCTCTTGACCGCCCAGGTGGACCAAAGCGTCATCGAGGAATTGTGGACGCTCATCGAAGCGGATCCTTCCCTCGAGGTCACGGTCGATCTTGACTCACGCACGGTCCGCGCCGGTGATCTAACAGCGAACTTTGAGGTCGATGACTACGTTCGGTGGCGTTTGATGGAAGGGCTGGACGATATCGGCATCACGATGCAGCACGCGGATGCCATCGCTGAGTTCGAAGCGCACCGCCCGAGCTTCGCACCACTCACCCAATAGTGACGTGTAGCGAGTAACCCATGCCGCGGATCCGCACGGCGCGGCGTTGAAGACGACGAGAAAGTCGATAACGAAGCGAGCGTGCCGACCGCCAAGAAGCGCTCGTCGATTCCATCAATCGTGCAATAGATCGCCCGTCGGGGCGGTCCATTGTTCGTACGCACGTGTTGTCGCGGGGCCCAGGCCGATCCGATGGGCGTCCCACAGGTCGACATCGGTGTCGACGTCGCGTCGGGCGCGCGTCCATAGGAAGGCTTCGTCGCCACCAGGTGCGGTCACACCCAATTCGACGGCGCCGCTTGCTCGGTGATGAGCGCGGGAATGCGAACCGAAGAAGGAGCGGGCACCAGGAACTTGGGCACACCACATCGTCGAGCCGGTTCCCGCAGCATCGGCCACGAAGGAAACGTCGTAGCCGTGCGCCTGGGCCAAAACGGCGTTGAGAGTGGCGCCGGTGAGGCAGGGAGTGTCGGCGAGGATGCCGATCACCGGTTGATTCGGCTCGCAGGTCGCCCGTACCGAGGCAATGGCTTCATTGATTCCACTGGCTGAAGCCTCGGGCACGAAATCGCTGTTGGCGTCGCGCGCCAGGGTTTCGATGGATGCGTCGGGGGACACCACGATGGTCCGGCCGATATGTTCCGAATCACCGCAGGCTCGAAGGACATCGCGGGCGAATGCCTCAATCAGGCCCAGTGCCGGGGAAGACCCGGTGAGCAATCGGGACTTTCCCTCCGTCAGGGAGCGCACGGGAACGATGGCCGTCCATCGTTCATCGGCCTTGGGGTTGTTCGGCACATCCCTATTCAACGCCACCGACCCGCTAGCCTGCCCAGGTGTCGCGAGGAGGAGTGCCCCGAGTGCGCCGGTCCTGGAAACTCGGGCCGGGTTATCGGATTGCGGTGTTCCTGCTGTGGCCGCTGATGACCTGGTTCACCAAGCGTGACTGGCGGGGCATGGAGAACCTCAATGCCGACGATGGAGGAATCATCGTCGCTGGCAACCACATCTCCTGGTTTGATCCCCTCGTCATCTCGCACGCACTGTGGGAGAACGATCGGCCCCCGCGGTTCCTGGCAAAAGAATCGGTGTTCCGAGTCCCGATCGTGGGAGCCATCATTACAAGTGCGGGACAGATCCCGGTTTATCGGGAGACGCGTGAGGCCATTGCGGCGGTGCGTGACGCGGTCACGGCGATCGAGGCCGGTGAGTGCGTGGTCGTCTACCCCGAGGGAACGATCACCAAGGACCCCGACCTATGGCCGATGGTCGGGAAGACCGGTGCGGCACGCATCGCGTTGGCGACCGGTCGTCCTCTCATTCCGGTGGCGCAATGGGGAGCGTGCGATGTCATCGGCCCTTACAAGAAGGAGTTCCGCTTGTTTCCCCGCAAGACCATGCACGTGTGGGCGGGGGAGCCGGTGGATCTATCCGACCTCGCCGGTCGTCCACTCGATCATGCGACACTCGATATCGCGACGGATCGAGTCGTCCAGGCCATAACCGAGCTTCTCGAGGGCATCCGCGACCAGAAGGCCCCGGTCGAACGGTATTCACCAGTGAAGGCGCGCCGGCAGGAACGCGAGTCGACCAGCGCTCTCGACGAGGAGGACCAGTGACCCGAGTAGCCATGATGGGATCCGGCTCGTGGGGCACCGCGTTTGCCATGGTGCTCGCGCACGCTGGTTGTGAGGTCACAATGTGGGCCCGGGACCCGAAGACCGTCGAGCAGATCACGACGATCCATCAAAACCGCACGTACCACCCGGGTATCGAACTCCCGGCCGAAGTGCGCGCGACCCTCACGCCTCAAGAAGCGTTGCAGGGCGCCGACTACGTAGTGCTGGCTATCCCGTCGCAGGTGGTGCGGGCCAACATTTCGCATTGGAAGCCGTTCATCCCGGAATCGGCCGTCATCATCTCGCTCATCAAGGGAATCGAAATCGGCACCAGCAAGCGCATGAGTCAAGTCATCGACGAGTTACTGGGCACACCCCCGAGCCAGGTAGCCGTCGTCTCCGGCCCCAACCTCGCTCGTGAGATCGTCCAGCGCCAACCAACCGCGTCCACCGTTGCCTGCGTGGACGCCGATGCTGCCCAGCGGGTGCAGGCCATCTGCACCACCAACTACTTCCGGCCCTACTGGACCACCGACGTGGTCGGTACGGAGATCGGTGGATCGGTCAAGAACGTGATTGCGGTCGCCAACGGCATGGCCGTGGGTATGGGTCTGGGAGAGAACTCGCAGGCGTCACTGATCACTCGCGGCTTGGCCGAAATGGCGCGACTCGGAGTGGCCCTAGGGGCCGACCCGCTCACGTTCCAGGGCTTGGCTGGCGTCGGAGATCTCGTGGCGACGTGCCAGTCACCGCTCTCGCGCAATCGAACCTTCGGGGAGAACATCGGCTCGGGTCTGACGGTGCAGGAAACCATCGACATCACGCGACAGACGTGCGAGGCATACAAGAGTTGCACGCCCATTCTCGAGTTAGCCCGCGAGCACGGGGTCGAGATGCCGATTACCGAGCAGGTCGTCAACGTTTTGCATCATGATCACTCGCCCACGGTTATGGCCGCCGCTTTCATGGCTCGAGACACCCGAGCCGAATCCGACCTCGGACCCTGACGGGTCGCGAATCAACCAGCGTGTATCGCGTGCGCGAGGTCGGCCCATAGGTCGGACGGATCCTCGATGCCGACCGACAATCGAACAAGATCTTCAGGGACGTGCTCGGCCTCCAGGGGCCAGCGGCGGCGCCTCTCCAACAGCGACTCGACCCCGCCCAAGCTGGTGGCGTGCGCCCACAACCGGGTTCCCTGACACACCCGGTCCGCGCGGGCCGCATCGCCGCCGAATTCAATCGACACCATCGTTCCGGCTTGTCGAACACGGCTGATCGCAGGTTCGCTTCGGAGCTTCTCCGCAACAAACTGCGCGCTTGCTTCAGCCCGTTGGATCCGAAGAGCCAGTGTTCGGACACCGCGCACAGCCAAGTACGCGTCGAAAGCGCTCGGTGCGGCTCCGAGACGAATGCGACGGGTGCGCAGTTCCTCCGCTAGTTCCGGGTCTTCGGTGACAAGAGCGCCCATGAGTAGATCGGAGTGCCCGGACAGGCTCTTGGTCGCACTGTGCATCACGACGTGCGCCCCGAGTTCCAACGGTCGCTGCAAGATCGGCGTCGCGAAGGTGTTGTCCACGACCGTGCGGACGCCGGCAGACCGCGCGGCCGGAAGACAGGTCGCGAGATCGGCTTCCTCGAGAAGTGGATTAGTCGGAGACTCCAGCCACAGCGTGTGCACTCCGGTCGTGAGGGTGTCCACGATGGCATCGGTGTCGGTGACGTCGATCAACGTCAAGTCGATACGCCCCCGCTCGGCGAGCTCACGTAGCCGAACGGCCACACCGGTGTAGGTGGTCGTCGGGGCGACCACCCGCCCACCGACGGGAATCAGGTCGAGGACAGCGTCGGCGGCTGCCATGCCCGAGGAGAACGCCACCGCCTGGGCGGGCCGTGTCCGCTCCGCGCACTCGAGAGCTGCGATCACCTCTTCGAAGGCAAACACCGTTGGGCCACCTTCGCGTGCGTACTCCGTGGGCCCGCCGGCAATGAACGACGACGCGGGAACGATCGGTGTGTTCAGGGGCGCGTCGGG
>Ga0181574_10003129_pt1 | contig 14812 bp, 13 predicted proteins | sample 101ome_24_FD_145600 | JGI IMG/M metagenome (GOLD analysis project Ga0181574, IMG submission 145600) | Coastal salt marsh microbial communities from the Groves Creek Marsh, Skidaway Island, Georgia - 101410AT metaG (spades assembly) | ecosystem: Environmental > Aquatic > Marine > Intertidal zone... | reverse complement strand
CCTTTAATGAGCGCGTGCTCGATGAGGCGACCAATGCGACCCATCCGGTGATGGAGCGGCTGCGGTTTTTGTCCATTTCTGCCAGCAATCTCGATGAGTTTTTTATGGTGCGTGTCGCCGGTCTGGTCGGCCAAACCAAAGCGGGTGTCGAAGTGCCGAGCCAAGATGGGCTGACACCGGCACAACAGCTGGATGCGATTTTGCAGCGCGCCGATGCGCTGATGGTGCGGCAGCAAAAAGTTTGGGGCGATGTGCTTAAGGATTTGCGTAACGAACAAATATTTGTGCGCGAAAGCGATGAGTTGACGCCATCACAACTGGATTGGCTGGAGGATTATTTCCTCGACCAAGTTCTGCCGGTTTTGACGCCTTTGGCGATTGATCCGGCGCACCCGTTTCCTTTCATCCCCAATCTTGGCTTGGCCTTGGCGTTGCAATTGGCGCGCCGCGATGACGGCAATCGCATGAATGCGCTGTTGCTAATCCCGCAACGGCTTGACCGCTTCATTATGCTGCCTGATGAGAACGGCGTTGAAGGGTTAAATTTCGTGCGCCTCGAAACATTGATTTCGACTTTCGTCGAACAGACTTTCCCCAGTTATGAGGTGTTGGGGCAGGGCACGTTCCGCGTCATTCGCGACAGCGATATTGAAGTGGAAGAAGAGGCCGAGGATTTGGTGCAATTCTTTGAAAGCGCGCTGAAGCGCCGACGTCGTGGCTCGGTTATACGTCTCAAGCTGGACGCTAATATGCCCGACAGTTTGCAAAACTTGGTGCGCAAAGAATTGCAAGTTGATAAGCGCGGAGTCATTGCCGTTGAGGGGCTTGTCGGTCTTTCGCAAACCACCGAGCTTTATGCGCCGGGGCCATCTGAGCTTAAGTTTACACCGTTTACGGCACGTTTTCCGGAGCGCATACGGGAACATGGCGGCAATTGTTTTTCGGCCGTTGGCGCAAAAGATATCCTTGTTCATCACCCTTATGAAAGTTTTGATGTGGTGGTGCAGTTTTTGCGCCAAGCGGCGGCTGACCCTGATGTTTTGGCGATTAAGCAAACATTGTATCGGACAACCGATGACAGCCCAATTGTCGAAGCGCTGATTGAGGCGGCCGAAGCGGGTAAATCCGTTACGGCTCTGGTGGAGTTGAAGGCGCGTTTTGATGAGGCGGCCAATATACGTTTGGCGCGCAATATGGAGCGCGCCGGTGTGCAAGTAGTGTTCGGCTTTATGCAGCTGAAAACCCACGCCAAGGTAAGTTTGGTGGTGCGTCGTGAGGCGGACGGCTTGCGCACTTATGTGCATTTGGGCACCGGCAATTATCACCCGCAAAACGCCAAAATCTATACCGACCTGTCCTTGTTTACCTGCGATAGCGATATTGCGTCCGATGCCTCGCAAGTCTTCAATTTCTTTACCGGCTATGCTGAGCCGGGCAATTTGAAGCAACTGGCCATGTCGCCACAAAATTTGCGCGACACATTGATGGAAAATATTGGCACCGAAGTGGCGCATGCCAAGGCCGGCAAGCCGGCGGCCATTTGGGCAAAAATGAACTCGCTGGTCGACCCGTTTGTTATTGATGCGCTTTATGAAGCATCGCAAGCGGGTGTGCAGATTGATTTGATTGTGCGCGGCATATGCTGTTTGCGCGCCGGTGTTGATGGGCTGTCGGAAAACATTCGCGTGAAAAGTATTGTCGGGCGGTTTCTGGAGCATTCGCGCATTGTCTGTTTCGGCAATGGCGCCGGTTTGCCGTCAAGCGAAGCAAAAGTCTTCATTTCCTCGGCTGATTGGATGCCGCGCAATCTCAATCGGCGGGTCGAAATTCTGACACCGATTTTGAATGCCACTGTGCATGAGCAAGTGCTGGGGCAAATCATGATGACCAATCTTTTGGATAATGAGCAAAGCTGGAGCATGCAGCCCGATGGCAATTATTTGCGCGTCACAGCCGAAAAAGCTGAAGAGTCGGTCAATGCGCATGGCTATTTCATGACCAATCCAAGCCTGTCTGGGCGCGGCAACTCCTTGCAACAGGGCGAATGAAAAGGCAATCTGGGGTCATGCAAGAAGTGACCACCGAGCAATTTGCAGCTGCCCTTAATAAGTTGGGGCCATTGCCCCCTGATGCCCCGCATGGCGTGCTTGATATCGGGTCTAACTCAGTGCGTTTGGTCGGTTTTAGCGGCTCGGCCCGCACACCTTTGCCGATTTATAATGAGCGTGCATTTGTGCGTTTGGGTGAGTCGGTCTCAGCCACGGGGCGCATTGAGGGTGATTATTACACGCTGGCGCTTGATACGTTTCGGCGTTTTCGCCAAATCGCCGACCAGTTAGGCATTGAAAATCTTGCTGCTTTTGCAACGGCAGCGGTGCGCGATGCCGAGAACCGCGCGCAATTTCTGGCCGATGCGGAGGCTGTTTTAGGGCATGAAATTCGCGTGTTAAGCGGCGAAGAAGAGGCTTTGCTGTCGGCCGATGGCGTGATGCTCGGCATTCCCGGGGCTGAAGGTATTGTCGCTGACCTTGGCGGCGGCAGCTTGGAGCTGGCTTATGTTGCAAATAATAAAACCCAACAATGGACGAGCCTGCCCTTGGGGGTTTTGGCGCTGCAACAGGCCAGTGGCGGCAAAATAAAGAAAATGGACAAAATCATTCGCGCCGCTTTGGCCGATTTGCCATGGCTGAAAAAAGCGCAAGACAAGCCGATTTATATTGTCGGCGGGACATGGCGCGCATTGGCCAAATTGCATATGGAGTATTCCGGCTATGGCTTGGAAGTGCTGCATCAATATGATGTGCGCTTAAAAGAAATTGCGGCGTTTTTCAAATTCATAGCGAAGGACGGGCGGCGTGCCCAGCGCATTATTTCGCACGCTTCGGGCAATCGTCGAGAAGCGCTGCCCGCCGCCTCGCTGATTTTGCAAAGCCTGATTGAGGCGGTGCAGCCGTCGCGCTTGATTGTGTCGGCCAATGCGGTGCGCGAGGGCGTGCTGTATCAGGAGTTGAAAAGCAAATATCGGGCGCTTGATCCGCTGTTAATGGCATGCGAGGAAATGGCGGCACGCATGTGTAAAGCCGAGCCTTACAGTCATGAATTGGCGAGGTGGACGCAGCAACTTTATCGCAATGCAGAACCGAAAAATTTCACAGGCGCGCAAATTGACCGCTTGCGCCAGGCCGGTTGTTTGATTTCCGATTTGGCCTGGGCCAGCCATCCGAGTTTCCGGGCCGCAGCTGTCAGCAATACGGTTTTGACCGCCCCCTTTACCGGCATCACCCATGCCGAGCGGGTGTTTCTGGCGCGCGCTTTGTCTTATCGCCATGAATTGCGCAATGAAGAAGCCGATTTCGGCAGTCTCAATCTCACCGAGACAGATGATCAAATTGCCCGTGCTTTGGGGTTGAGCTTGCGGCTTGCCCATTCGCTATCGGCATCGCTGCCCGGCGTTTTGCCAAAGACAAAATTAAAGGTCGGCAAAAATAAATTGAAGCTGTTCATCAGCCCCGAATTAAGCGATTTGATTGCGCCTATTATCGAAAAGCGTCTCGCCGTTCTGGCGGAAACATTGGGATTAGAGCCGAAAGTGAAATTGCGCGACAGTGAGGCTGATTAATCGCGCGCGACCAGCACAACTGCATCATCTTGCGAGGCGAGAGCCAGTTTACCGGCCTTCAGCGCTTCGGCATATTGGCCGAAAATCTCGTGCCGCCAGCCCTTGAGCGCCGCAACATCAGGCGCATCATCGCTGGCAATGCGCTCCAAATCGCTGACATTGGCAATCAGCTTGGGGGCTACGCCGGTTTCTTCGCTGCGCTGCTTCAACAATACTTTCAACAAGTCGACCAATGGGCCAATGCCAGGGCGATTGACTGCCGGTGCAGGCATATCGGGCAAATCGTCTTTTTCCATTTTACGGCCGCGCGCCACTGCTTTCAAAAGCGGGTCGGCATAGCGCGAGCCTTCAAAACCTTTCGGCACGGCGCGCAAGCGGGTTAACCCACGCTTGTCTTTCGGCCCTTGCAGGGCCAATTCGCGCAAAGCGTCATCTTTCAAAATGCGATTGCGCGGCACATTGCGGTTTCGCGCTTCGGTTTCGCGCCATGCGGCAACTTCAATCAACACGCCGATAACATGCGGGCGGCGGTCCTGCATGCGCAGCCGCTTCCAAGCGTTTTCAGGGCGTTGCGCGTAGATCTCCGGGTCGGACAAAAGCGCCGACTCCTCATCAAGCCATGCGCCGCGCTCGTTTTCCGCCAATTCATTTTCAAGAAATTCAAAAGCACCGCGCAAATGGGTGACATCGGCCAGCGCATAGGTCAGTTGATTGTCGCTCAGCGGGCGCTGGCTCCAATCGGTAAAACGACTGCCTTTATCAATTTTTCCGCCTGTGGTTTTGCGGATAAGTGTCTCATAACCGACCGCATCGCCAAAGCCGCACACCATGGCGGCAATTTGCGTGTCAAAAAGCGGTTTCGGAATGGCTTCGGCCTGATGATAAAAAATTTCAACATCTTGGCGGCAGCCATGCATGACTTTCAGCACTTTTTCATTGGCCAGCAGCGCGTAAAACGGCGCTAGGTCTATGCCGTCAGCCAGCGGGTCAATCATCGCCTCAATATCTTGTCCGGCGGTTTGAATGAGACAAAGCTGTGGCCAGAAGGTTTTCTCGCGCAAAAACTCGGTATCTACGGTGATATAACGCTGCTTGGCCAGTTCGGCGCACAACTCTTTGAGCGCCTCATTTGTTGTTATCAATTCCATGCGCGTCTTATACGCCAGCCGCTTGGTTTTGTCGCGTGGAAACGTATCTTGACAAATTGGCTGAAGCGTTGTGTTTAGGCGCAGGAAAAGTCGCTTTTGCGGTCAATGAGGATATTCAAAATGCATGACTATCGAAGTCATAATTGCGGTCAGTTACGGGCTGAAAATATCGATGAAACAGTGCGTCTGTCCGGCTGGGTGCATCGCAAGCGCGATCATGGTGGCTTGTTGTTCATTGACCTGCGCGACCATTTCGGTCTGACGCAATTGGTTATTGAGCCGTCCAGCCCGCATTTTGCACTGGCAGAAGCGGTGCGTGCCGAAAGCGTGATTTGCGCCGAAGGCAAAGTGGTGGCGCGCGATGATGACGCGAAAAACCCCAATCTCGACACGGGCGAGGTGGAAATCTACGTCGCTGAGATGGAAGTGTTGTCGGAAGCCGGTGATTTGCCCTTGCCCGTATTCGGTGAGCCGGATTATCCGGAAGATGTGCGCTTGCGCTATCGTTTCCTCGATTTGCGCCGCGAAACGCTGCATAACAATATTATCCTGCGCTCCGACATTATCGCCTGGCTACGCCGACGCATGACCGATGACGGTTTCCGCGAATATCAAACGCCGATTTTGACCGCCTCAAGCCCTGAAGGCGCGCGCGACTTTCTGGTGCCGTCGCGCATGCATCCGGGCCGGTTCTATGCGCTGCCGCAAGCGCCGCAGCAGTTTAAACAGCTTCTTATGGTGGCCGGTTTTGACCGCTATTTCCAAATTGCGCCATGCTTTCGCGATGAAGATGCGCGCGCTGACCGCTCGCCGGGTGAGTTTTACCAGCTTGATATTGAGATGAGCTTTGTCACGCAAGAAGACGTGTTTCAGTCGGTAGAACCTGTCTTGCGCGATGTGTTTGTCGAATTTGGTGGCGGCAAGCGGGTAACCGAAACCTTCCCGCGTATTCCTTATGCCGAAGCGATGCAGAAATATGGCTCAGACAAGCCTGATTTGCGTATCCCGATTGAAATGCAAGATGTCACGCCTGCCTTTGACGGTTCCGATTTCAAGATTTTTGCCAATATGATTGCCAAAGACGACAAGGTGCGGGTCTGGGCGATACCGGCCAAAACCGGCGGCAGTCGGGCCTTTTGTGACCGCATGAACAGCTGGGCGCAAGGCGAAGGGCAACCGGGGCTTGGCTATATCTTCTTCCGCGATGGCGAAGGGGCAGGGCCGCTGGCCAAAAATATCGGGGAAGAACGCACCGCTCAAATTAAGCAGCAGCTTGGCCTTGAAGATGGGGATGCCGTGTTCTTCTGCGCCGGTGTGCCGAGAGCTTTTGCCGATTTCGCCGGTTGCGCGCGCAACCGCATTGGTGAAGAGCTTGATTTGATTGACCGCGACCAATTTGCCTTTTGCTGGATCGTCGATTTCCCCATGTATGAGGAAACCGATGACGGCAAGATTGACTTTTCGCACAATCCTTTCTCCATGCCACAGGGCGGTATGGAAGCGCTGGAAAGCCAAGACCCGCTTGCCGTGCTCGGCTATCAATATGACATTGTTTGCAATGGCGTTGAGCTATCCTCCGGTGCCATTCGGAACCACAAGCCTGAAATCATGCTGAAAGCGTTTGAAATCGCCGGTTATGACGATGCGGTAGTGGAAAAAGAATTTGGTGGCATGCTGAATGCGTTTCGCTATGGTGCGCCGCCGCATGGCGGCATTGCCCCCGGCGTTGACCGCATTGTCATGCTATTGGCCGGACAAGAGAATTTGCGCGAAGTGGTCGCCTTTCCGATGAATCAGCAAGCTGAAGATTTGTTGATGCAAGCGCCGGGTAATGTCTCCAATGCGCAACTGCGTGAATTGCATATTCGCCTCAATCTGCCGAAAGAAGAGGGCGGCAAGGAAAGCGATTAACTTTCCAATATATTTTTGATGCCAAAATGCGCTATTGTCGCGGCATAAAGGAAGAGCGATTAGATGATGCGATTTTTAAAAATGCTGTTTACTTGGGTGGAATGACCAGAGGCGGGCACGCTGCTGATTACGCGCCGCCGTGGCAAGTTGGTCGGCATTGATGATCAGGGAAATCGCTATTACGAAGATAAACATGGCGCGTCCATTAACGGCAAAACCCGCCGCTGGGTGCTGTATAATGGCGATATTGAGACAACGCGCATTTCGCCTGAATGGCACGGTTGGATGCACTATACGGTCGATGAAACGCCGAATGCGGCCAATCAGGTCAAGCGTGACTGGATGAAGCCCGGTCAAATTAACATGACCGGCACGAAAGATGCACATAAACCGGCCGGTATGGCCGATACAACCGGCTATGTTAGCGGCTATGATGCGTGGAAGCCGGAATAGACGGAAAGTCTGGAGATAGAATAATGAAAGACAATCTGGTTGAAACATTGGTTGGCGCTGCCGTGCTTATCGTAGCAGCCATGTTTGTCATTTACGGCTATTCGGTAACGGAAGCCGATAGCGGCGACGGCTATAGGCTGATCGCCCAATTTGACCGCGTTGACGGCCTGACCATTGGCAGCGATGTCCGCATGTCAGGCATTAAAATCGGCACCGTGACAGGGCTGAAGCTCGACCCGCAAAGCTATTATGCCAATGCCGAATTCTCTATTGGCGGCGATATTGAGCTGCCCGATGATACCAGCGCAAAAATTACCAGTGAGGGATTGCTGGGTGGTAATTATGTATCGCTTTCACCGGGTGGCAGTGAGGATATGCTGTCCGAGGGTGATGAAATTCTCTACACGCAAGGTTCGGTCGACTTAATCGGTCTGGTCAGTCAAGCTTTGTTCAGCGCGGGTGATGGGGAAAGTGCTGAATAACAGCGTCGTTCTGCTCGTTTTCATGGCTATGGTCGCCACCGCTCCGGTCGGCGCTCAGATTATTGACGACAAAATGATGCCGCCGGTTCTCATTATGCCGCCGCCTGAAGAAACCGGTGAAACCGAAGCTGACGATATTATCGAAGATGATGATATCATTGCGCCGCTTTCAATCATGGAAGTTCCGGTGCTTGATATTGTCGATGAAGATGAGGAAGAAGCGGCGCTTAAGCCGATGTTGGTCGGCTCGTTTTCTTTGCTGCATAAAGTGACTGCAAAAGTGCAAAAGATTGAGCTTTTATCGGGTCAGGAATATGCCATTGGCGATATGAGTCTGACCATGCATGACTGCATATCAACACCGCCGGAAGAGCCGCCTGAAACAAAGGCTTTTCTTGAGATTTCCGAGTTTAAGGCGGGGCGCGACAAAGCGCTGTTTACCGGCTGGATGTTTGCCTCCAGCCCCGGCATTAACTCGATGGAGCATCCGGTTTTCGATATTTGGCCGCTTGCGTGCAAAACCGAAGACGGCATGGTGTTTACCGGAGAAATATTACCGCCCGTCTCTGAGACGCAAGGCGATATTCAGACCCGTTAATCAGTCTTTCATGCCGAGGAATTTTTCCAGCCAATGAATGTCATAATCGGCAGCGCGGAAATCCTCATCCGGCAAAAGTTTTTCAAATAGCGGAATGGTGGTTTCGACCCCATCAATGGCAAATTCCCCCAAAGCGCGGTTGAGGCGCATCAAGCAAGCCTCGCGGTCGTCAGCATGGACAATCAGCTTGCCGATGAGGCTGTCATAATAGGGCGGAATGGCGTAGCCCGAATACATGGAGCTATCCATGCGCACACCCAAGCCGCCGGGCGGGTGATAGGTCTGCACCACACCCGGTGAAGGGGTGAAGGTTTCGGGGTTTTCGGCATTGATGCGGCACTCAATGGCATGGCCGTTAAAGGTCACATCATCTTGTGTAAAGCTCAGCTTTTCGCCCTGCGCGACGCGAATTTGTTCGCGCACAAGGTCAATACCGGTAATCGCTTCGGTGACGGGATGTTCCACTTGCAGGCGCGTGTTCATTTCGATGAAATAAAACTCACCGCCCTCAAACAAAAATTCGACCGTGCCGACACCGCGATAGCCGAGGCCTTTCATGGCGTCGGTAACGATTTTGCCGATGGCGGCGCGCGCTTTGTCGTCAAGAACCGTGGACGGGGCTTCTTCCAATATTTTTTGGTGACGGCGCTGCAAAGAACAATCGCGCTCGCCCAAATGCACGGCATTGCCATGCGTATCGCAGGCCACTTGAATTTCAATATGGCGCGGCTTTTCGAGATATTTCTCAATATAGACCGCATCATCACCAAACGCCGCTTTGGCCTCTGTGCGTGCCGTAGTGAAGGCTTCGGGCAAATCGGCCTCGCTATTGGCGATTTTCATACCGCGCCCACCGCCGCCGGAGGCCGCTTTGACCAATACGGGGAAGCCCATATCGCGTGCCAATTTCAGAGCATCATCGACGGTTTTCACTTCGCCATCGGAGCCCGGCACAACCGGTATGCCCAGTTCAATGGCCTTCGCCTTGGCGGCAATTTTGTCGCCCATGACGCGAATGTGCTCGGCTGTCGGGCCGATAAAACCGATATTATGTTCATCGAGAATGTCGACGAATTTGGCGTTTTCCGACAAAAAGCCATAGCCCGGATGCACCGCATCAGCACCGGTAATTTCGCAAGCGGCGACAATAGCAGGAATGGAGAGATAAGATTTGGCTGCAGAGGCCGGGCCGATACACACGCTTTCATCAGCAAGCCGCACATGCATGGCCTTGTCATCAGCAGAGGAGTGGACGGCGACCGATTTAATACCCAATTCACGACAGGCGCGAATGACGCGCAGAGCGATTTCACCGCGATTGGCAATGAGGATTTTCGAAACCATTGGCTACTCGATGATCATCAGCACTTCGTCAAACTCGACGGGCTGCTCATTGCTGACAAGAATTTGCGTTACTTTGCCGGATTTTGGTGCGCCAATCGGGTTCATGGTCTTCATCGCTTCAACAATCAGAATGGTCTGACCTTCGCTGACCGTATCACCGACTTTGACAAAATTGGCCGAGCCCGGCTCAGGTGCCAAATAGGCGGTGCCGACCATTGGAGATTTCACGCCCCCCGGATGGTCTGCCGGAGCAGGAGCTGGTGCGGCTTCTTTTGGTTCCGGTGCGGCCTCAGCCGCAGCAGGCGCTGCAGCAACTTGCGGCACAACGGCGCTAACGGCGGTGCCTTGCCGCGCCACTTTAATGCGCATATCGCCGGTTTCGACTTCAATCTCGGTCAGACCGGTCTCGCTCAGCAATTCTGCCAATTCTTTAATGGTTTTGCTGCTGGGTAATTTTGCCATTGAGTTGCGCTCCCCTTATGCCAAACGCGCTGCTAGCGCGTCGATTGCCATTTCATAGCCCTGTGCGCCCAATCCACAAATGACACCGGCAGCAACGCCGGAAACATAGGAATGATGGCGGAATTCTTCGCGGGCAAAAATATTTGATAAATGCACTTCAATAATCGGCACTTCAACCGCTTGCAGCGCATCAAGAATGGCTACAGAAGTATGCGAATAAGCACCGGCATTGATGATGAGGCCGCTGGCATCGGTGCGCGCGGCTTGAATGAAATTGACCATTTCGCCTTCATCATTGCTTTGCAGGCAAACCGTTTCCAGCCCGTGCGTTTTGGCGCGTGTGTCGCACATGGCTTCAATATCGGCCAAAGTGGTCGTTCCGTATACTTCCGGCTCGCGTGTGCCCAATAAATTCAAATTGGGGCCGTTGATAATGTGGAGCGGTTTGCTCATTACGCCTATTGCCTTTTATAGGGTCATCTCCATGTCAGGATTGGGTAACCGAGATTTCAAAAAAGTGCAAGTTTTTCAACAGGCTCAAATCCCCGAAACACTTTCGGGACTTGCGCTTTGGCGCATGGTTTTGCAAACTCGGCGCGGCATGGGCGACAGCATTGAAATTTTGGTAAATGGCGAAACGCAGAGCTTTAAACGGGCGCTCAGCGTGGCGGAATTGCTGGCGCGTTTGGGCTTGCCTGAGAAAAAGATTGCCGTTGAACATAATCTGGAAATTGTGCCGAAATCGGCTTATGCCACCCATATGTTGCAAGCGGGCGACCGTATTGAAATCGTTCATTTTATCGGCGGGGGCTGAGTTATGTCTTGGGAAGATGAGAAATTGGTAATTGCCGGGCGCCAATTCAACTCGCGGCTGATTGTCGGCACAGGCAAGTATAAAGATTATGCGGAAAACGCTGCCGCGGCGGAAGCGGCGGGCGCGGAAATCGTTACCGTCGCCGTTCGACGCGTTAATCTGACCGATAAAGATGCGCCCATGCTGGTCGATTATATTGACCCGAAAAAATTTACTTATTTGCCCAATACGGCAGGTTGTTTCACCGGCGAAGATGCGGTGCGAACATTGCGTCTGGCGCGCGAAGCAGGCGGCTGGGATTTGGTCAAGCTGGAAGTGCTCGGCGATGAAAAAACCCTTTACCCGAATATGACCGAAACCCTGCGCTCGGCCGAATTATTGATAAACGAGGGTTTCCAGGTGATGGTTTATTGCAGCGATGACCCGATTATGGCCAAAGAACTAGAAGAGATAGGCTGCTGCGCCATCATGCCTTTGGCGGCGCCTATCGGTTCCGGCCTGGGCATACAAAATCCGGTCAATATCCGCTTGATTATCGAGCAAGCCAAAGTGCCGGTGCTGGTTGATGCCGGTGTCGGAACGGCCTCGGACGCCGCCATTGCCATGGAATTGGGCTGTGACGGCGTGCTGATGAATACGGCGATCGCCGAAGCGAAAAATCCGATATTAATGGCTGAAGCCATGAAAAACGCGGTTCGCGCCGGACGACAGGCCTATTTGGCAGGGCGCATGGCGAAGCGGCTTTATGCTGATCCGAGCTCTCCGATAGGTGGGCTTATTTAGCTTTTAATTCAGCCCGAGCGAATTTAATGGCTTGCGTCAACTCCGCCTTATTGAGCGCGCCGGGGAATAATTGTCCATTAATGACAAAAGCCGGTGTGCCGTTAACGCCAATGGCGTCGGCCAATTGCCGTGTCTCGGCCAATTGTAGAACATATTTGTCGCTGTGCGCGTCGGCTTGCAGTTTTTGAGGTGGCAGTTTCAATTCACCCAATATTTTTTCGACCACGGCTTGCGATACCCGACCGGAATGCGTCATCAGCTTGCTGTGATAGGTCAGATATTTCATCTTATCATTGATGGCCAAAGCGGTGCTTGAAGCGAGATAAGACGGCTCGCCTAAAATCGGATACTCCTTGAAGACAAGCCGCACATCCTTGTTTTCTTCCAGCACTTCCATCAGAGGCGCAAAGCTGCGCTTGCAATAACCGCAATTATAATCGAAGAATTCGACAATGGTGATGGGGGCATTTTGAGGCCCCATCGTGTAGTCAGCTTCATCGCGATAGAGTTTGTCTGCATTTTGGAGTAGCGCTTCAGCTTGCTGACGATTGGTGCGATCTTCCATAAACGCCTGCATATTTTCAAGCGCTTGCTCCAGCTTTTCAGGATTACGCATAAAGTAATCTTCGATTTGCTTGTCGATTTGTTTTCTGTCTTCGGCGCTCAAAGCATGCACCGGTTCAATGGCGAAACCAAAAGCCAATAGCAAAACAAAGCTGATGAAATACTTACGCATAAAGTGTCCTTTCTCAGCGCTTGATGGAACTTAAAATATCAACAGTGCGGATATATTCAACCGATCCTTTCGGCAGCCCCTTAAGTGCGCGCTGGGCATGCTTGCGCGCTTCCTTTCGACCGGCGGCTGCATAATATTCAGCCAAGGCCCATTGGGCCAATGCCGTTTCTCCAAGCTGGCCGTAACCTTTTGACATTTGCAAATAAGCCGGCCCGTTGAGTGGGTCGACCCGCAATGCGGCGCGCAAATAGTCAATGGCCTCTTGATTAACCGCTTGATTAGCCGCTCCACCTGCAGTGCCCTTGCCCAAAAGGCAGGAAGCCAGGCCGATTAGCAGCAATGGTTCATCGGGGCGCAAGGAGACCGCTTTGCGATAGGGTTCTATGCCTTGTGCCGCCAAGCCGGTTTCATAATAAATTTGCCCCTCAAGTTCTCGCAGCCATGGGTTATTGGGCATTTCTCTAATTAAACCGCGCACTGCGTCCAATGCTTTGTCGCGCGAGCCTTGCCGGAAGTAAGCAATGGCACGCGCATAACGCGCCGGTTGTGTGTCTTTATTGCGATAGCGACGAAAGGTTGTGCTCGGCGAGTCGAGAAAGCCGTAAATTTTGGCTTGCGCCATTTTGTGTCGAAAGATTCTTTTTTCGGGATCGCGCACATCTTTAAAAGGGGAGTTGCGTGCGCCATTGCGGTAGGCCTTAACGCGGTCGCGAGACATAGGGTGCGAGCGTGCATAAGGGTCTTGGTAAACCTCACTCAAAATTTCCTGATTGGCCAGCGAGTCCATCATATCAATAATACCTTCCGCCGATTGCTCGGTCGCCTCCAGCAATTGCAGCGCCGTATTGTCTGCCGCTGCTTCTTGACCCCGGCTATAGGTCAAAAAATTGCGCACGGCCAATTGCTGACCGCCGGTAATCAGCGCCAGCCCCAAATCGCCGGCGCCTGCCAAAATAGAACCCATGCCCAAAATGGTCGCAATCAAAGCGGGGCGCTGCGCCGTCGATGCGGCTTCAGCACTGCGTGCCAAATGGCCGCCGGTGATGTGGCCGATTTCGTGCGCCAATACGCCGATGACCATATTCGGCTCCTCGGCCTCTAAAATAAGTCCGGTATGCACGTAAATATTCTGTCCGTTGGTAACGAAAGCATTGAGATTGCGGTCATTAATCAGCGAAATGCCGACACGCGCCGGATCAAGGCCTGCTGCTCGAAACAAAGGACGGCTGTAATCGTGCATCAGCGCCTCAATTTCAGCGTCACGCACCAGCCTTTGCGCTTGTGCCGAGACCGGCATAAGCACAAGGCATAGCAGCCACAAAATTGAGCAATTTCGCAATATTTGACGCATCATTATTCCAGACTGTCTTGCAATTGCGGCTTTTATTTGACTATTTGCGCCACCAACCGGATCGCTGCGGCTTTTTTTCATCATCCTTGGCGTCATCAGCGACCATTTCCGGTTCATCGCTCTCCGGCTCGCGGATTTCAGGCTCACTGATTTCGGGCGGGCCGTCTTCAGCCATCACCGCATCTGATGCATCATCCGAGGTTTCTTCCGAGGCATCTTCCTCACCATCATCATCGCTTCGCGACACTTCAATGATGATTTTTGCGGGCTTTGCCTCTTGGTCTTGGGTTTCAGCGTCAGCGGCACTTCCGCCTTCGCTGTTGTCACCATTTTCGGCATCATCGGCAGGGCTCTGGCCGCGACGGCGATTGCGGCCACCACGTCGTCCGCGACGACGGCGGCGTTTCGGCTTATCTTCATCATCGCCGGTTTCGTCATCGGCCATAACTTCTGCCGGTTCGTCGCCTTCGGTATCGGCTTCAATTTCAGTATCGTTTTCCGTTATGGCTTCATTATTCGCGTTATCACCATCATTTTGACCGCGCCCACGATTGCGGCCACCGCGACGACGGCGGCGGCGCTTACTGCCATTGTCTTCAGCGACTGCTGCCGGATCACCTTCCATGCGCGACACGCCTCCGGCCTCCGAATTATCGGGCAGGGTGATGGACATTTCCATTGCGTTCAGTTCAGCGTCAATTTCCACAGCGATGGCAATGCCCGTGCGTGCTTCAATCTCATGCAATTGTGCGCGCTTATTATTAAGCAGGTAAATCGCTACATCTTGCGGCAAGTGCACGGTCAATTCGCCTTCGGTGAATTTACCGGCATTCTCGTCAATCTGGCGCAGCACATGCAAAGCGCGGCTTTCGACCGAACGCACCATGCCTGAACCGTTACAATGGGCGCAGGTCTCGCTGGAGCCTTCCAACACACCGGCGCGCATGCGTTGGCGCGACATTTCCATCAACCCGAAACTGCTGATGCGGCCCACTTGAATGCGCGCGCGGTCAGCTTTCAAAGCTTCTTTCATCTTGCGTTCAACGGCACGATTATTGCGATTTTCATCCATATCGATGAAGTCGATCACCAGCAGACCGGCAAGGTCGCG
>Ga0181574_10003115_pt1 | contig 14843 bp, 12 predicted proteins | sample 101ome_24_FD_145600 | JGI IMG/M metagenome (GOLD analysis project Ga0181574, IMG submission 145600) | Coastal salt marsh microbial communities from the Groves Creek Marsh, Skidaway Island, Georgia - 101410AT metaG (spades assembly) | ecosystem: Environmental > Aquatic > Marine > Intertidal zone... | reverse complement strand
GTCGAGTCCCTCGGCATTCAACACGAGTCAGCCCATCGTTAGGGTTCGTTGAACATCACGCCGCTGAAAAACTGCTCTATCCCCAAGGTTGGGGGCTGGTTGATGCCGACATCTCACCTCTGCCGTCCGGGTTCAATTACACGGCTCCGTTGCTGAAAGTAGCGGCCAATGCCTCCCTCGTCAATGCCTTGTCCTGGTCGTTGAACACCACAAGTGGAACTCAACAAGGCTCCTTACAAGTGGACTGGGTTCAGTTGGACATTCACTCAGGAAAAGCGAACCGTTGGAACAACGGTATTGAGTACCAAACCTCTGAATCCTCGCTTCCGATGATCGATGTTGAGGCGGGGTACACCCACACGTGCGGCATCAAATCCGACGGGAGCATGTATTGCTGGGGTTCAAACAGTTACGGCAAGTTAGGTGACGGCTCACAATCAACCAAACTTTCGCCGACCCTGGTTCGTTTTTCCGACCCCTCCACCGAGGTGGTCAAAATGGGCCTTGGTGAATACAACACATGCGCCATCACCTCCTCCGGACGTGTGTTTTGTTGGGGTCACAACAATTACGGGCAGTTAGGCGTTGGAAGCACCACGACACCATCGTTCTCCGTCAATCCAACGGAGGTTCGAACGCCGTGGACATCGGATGCCGTGGATTTGTCATTGGGACACAATTTCGCCTGTGCTCTCATGGCTGAAGGAACGGTTTGGTGCTGGGGTTACAACTACTATGAGCAACTTGGAAATCCGGGTGTCTCCACACAATCCTCGGTTCCTGTACCGGTCAACCTGCCTGCAGGTCGATTTGCAACATCCATCAAATCTTCCGATTGGCACACGTGCGCCGTGTTGGACGATGGAAGCATGCACTGTTGGGGCCGATACTCATGGTTCAACATGGGCGATCGTCTTTCGCAAACAGCCGTCAACGTCGACACCCCCAGTGAAGTGCTCTTGCCTCGTCACCTCGATGTTGTTTCGATGGATGTTGGAAAATACCACGGCTGCGCTTACATGTCGGATGCTTCACTCTGGTGTTGGGGCCAGAACGAGCAAGGGCAGGTTGGCGTTGGGTCTGTCTCTGATGGAAGTGTTGGTGAGAGCATCAAAACGCCGGTTGAAATCGACATTCAAAATCTGCCCCCCATCGTTGACCTCTCTGCGAATTACGAAAACACGTGCGCACTCCACGACACGGGTGACCTCACGTGTTGGGGCTACAACAACAACGCTCAGGTTGGTGATGGAACCACGACCGATGCAGCCTCACCAACCTCCGTTTTCCTAGGGTCCTCAAGTGCGTCGTTCGTTTCCGTTGGTCATGATTTTGCTTGTGCGGGTACGGACGACGGCAGTGTCAATTGTTGGGGGAACAACAATGTCGGCCAGCTTGGGACCGCTTCCACACAATTGGCAACGTATCCAGAACTCATCAACATGCAGGCGCCCACCTTCTCCCCAGTTCTGACCTTCTTGGAAGGGGAATCGAATCAAAACATTGCGTATATTTCGGGCTGGCACTACACGGTGGATGTGAGTCCAAGTTTCCCAACTGGATTCACCCTTGACGCTTCAACAGGCACCATTTATGCAAACGGCGACGCATCGTTTGGTGTGTCAAGACACAACATCACAGCGACGGCAGGCTCGTATTCATCCACGGTCGAAATTACGCTCGTGGTGATTCGAGACAGCGATGGTGACGGCATTGCCGACACGGAAGATTACGACGATGACGATGACGGGCATCTGGACAGTCTGGATAACTGCCCGTTGGACTACGGGACCTCAACGAGCGGCGGCTACATCGGTTGCCCTGATGGCGACGGTGATGGTTGGGCCGATTTGATCGACCCCTTCGTGAATGACGATAGCCAATGGAAGGATTCGGACGGGGATGGATATGGCGATAACCCGCTTGGAAACAACCCTGACCGTTGGGTCCTGGACGCCTCCCAGTGGTTTGATACCGATGAAGATGGTTTTGGTGACAACGAATTTGGAACACGCGGCGATTCTTGCCCTACGGTCTACGGGACCAGCACGTTGGATATTTTCGGATGCCCGGATACGGACGGCGATGGTTGGTCAAACGAGGGTGATTCGTTCCCAACCATTGCTTCACAATTTTCAGACCGAGACGGCGATGGCTGGGGTGATAATCAATCCGAGGGTGCGGAACAGGTTGACGCCTTCCCATCAGACGGAACCCAATGGGAAGATCTTGACGGCGATGGTCACGGGGATAACAAATACGGAACAGAGGGTGATTGGTTCCCCGATGACCCCACTCGTTGGGCTGATTCGGACCGGGATGGATATGCAGATGAGGACGATGCTTTCGTCAACGACGCCACACAGTGGTACGATCGGGACGGCGACCTTTACGGAGATAACCCCCTCGGAAACCGCGCTGATACCTTCCCCGATGATCCAAACGAATGGCTGGACACCGATGGTGACGGTGTAGGTAACAACGCAGATGCGTTCCCATTTGATCCAACCCAAACCTCAGACCGAGACGGCGATGGCTACGGTGATAATCCACTCGGTACGGGGGCGGATGTATTCCCTGACAATCCAACCCAGTGGGAGGACAGAGACGGTGATGGATTGGGAGATAACCTCACAGGAACCGAAGCGGACCCGTTCCTCGCGGACTTTGACAACGATGGTTACAACGACAGCATCGATGTTCTCCCAAGTTTGTACTCTCCCGGCGATATGGACAATGACGGGTATCCCGACGAAATCGATTGGGCGCCCGCAGACTACCGAGAATGGTCCGACAACGATGGTGACGGAGAGGGGGATAACGCTGATCCGGATGACGACAACGACGGGTGGGCAGACACGGATGAGGTGAGGCAAGGCACAGACCCATACTCCAGCGCTAGCCAACCGATCGATTCCTTCGAAATCGTGCTGCCGGGGACTGCGATTGGTTTGGGAGCGTGGGACTTAATCGGTATATTTGGTGGTGTTCCGTTGTTTGCATGGATTGGCTTCGGTTTCGCGACTCGAAACAAACGCACGGCGAAGTACGTCGAGAAGCTGAAGGCAGCGACGACTCGGGATGAGCTCGAAAAGGTGGCTTTCCAATGGGAATATTCACTCATGCTTCGCTTGCTCGGCCCCCATCAAGGTATTCGCCTTGAACGCCTGCGCGCCGAACTTGACGATCGATTTGAAGCTCAAAACCAGAAACTCTCCTCCATCGAACCGGATCCCTACGACCACACTCACTACGTTGACGACACCATTGAAGTTGAGAACAAGGAACTGCCAAGCATCCAATCGCATGTCTCCGAATCAACCGATGTCGAAGAGGAAACATACGTTCAACCCGATACTGCAGAGCATGAGTCCGAGCCTTGGCCCGTTCCGGACGTGGCCGAGGGCACTGTTGTTATCGAAACCCCTGATAGCAACACTCCAGCTCAAACCGTTGACGAACACGGCTACGAATGGTACACGATGGAAGACGGTACGAATTATTACCGATTGAGTGGAAGTTCGGACGAGTGGGTCAAGTTTGAGAATTGAGTTCGTGCTCAATCAAAACCAAGGCTAGATCGGACCGCCGTACCTCAATGAGCATAGCAATCACTTCCAGAACGGTGCGACAGTTGCAGCCCTGTGCGACTCCCCAGCGTCCATCATCCCCTTTTTACCTCGACGTTCATCGGTTTTCGTTACCACTCGTTGCACGGTTTTTGACGGTGAAAAAGTCTGAAACCCCAAAAGTGGCGTTTTCCGGATTCAGGCACGAACCCCCCTATATGGTAACGAACCGGAAAGGTTGGGCGATAATTTTGGTGGGGTATGTGATTTCAACGAAGGCTGTCCCTAGGAATTGCAAGTTATGCGCTCTTTTTCAAACTAGAAAACAGCTATTTAACATAAATATATCCGCACGGAATGTATAAATGTGTGAGTTTTTTTTAAATTTACATGAGCCAGCCGACAATGAGCCCTGATGGCGAGTGGATGTGGGACGGTTCTGAATGGATCCCTGCACCTCCATCACACGATGTTGCTCCAACGCAGGCTATCGGAAGAGAGAGGGTTCGACATCAAGCGTCAGAGGTAAAGAAAAGAGTTGTTCCTTGGGTCGGTGTTGGAGCAATTGCTCTTTCACTGCTTCTTCCTTTTATTTCAGTAGTTGGAATCTTTGAACTTACCGGGGTAGAAATGATTATGGAAATCTCAGATTTGATGTCAGAATTTGACACCTCTGGTGAAAGTGGCGATGGTAGCATCGATGATGGCTCATCAGATGGTGTAGAATTGTCCATTGAGGAGTTTGCATTACTTGTTGCGATCGCATTATTCCTTTTCAGTCCGTTTTTCTTCATCTTTAGCGCGATAGCTTCTATTATTACACTTCTTTTTGGGAAATCGCCTAAATTAATTGGGTCATTGCATTTGGGCTATGCTTTGTTGTTCCTAGTGAGTGGACTGTTTAGCCCCTCTGAATTAGGAATCTCGATTTTTGACTTTATCGGGGTCGGATTTTACATCGGGGCATTTGCCTCAGTATTTTTGGTGATCGATGCATGAGGAATTACGTTCACTTAGATAGTGCTCGTTCTGGAAAGCAAACAGGTACACAAGTAAAGATCAACGGATTCACCGTTGGTAACGATGTGGAAAGAGTTTCATTGAATATTTGAGGGCCGTCAAGCATGGGGCCGTGTGCCTCAATTTGGGGAAGCGATATCATAAAACGAATTCATCCATCTATCAGAGGTATTAGAGGGGGGGGGGAATTGAGCAAGAGCGATGGTTGCGAGTGTCATTGTTACCCCGTCTGTTACGGGAATTGGTACTAGGTCACATTATAGGGATCTCGTCCGATGCGCTGAATCCGTGTCGTTAACGACAGGTAAGTGAATTAATTTCCTGCTCAATCAGGACCCCATAGCAAAATCGTGGCGCTGGGCTTTGAGAAGCGAAGCAATCGCCTCCAGAATTGAGCGGCAGTCACAGCCCTGTGCGACTCCCCAGCGTCCACTCCCCTCAGAGAGTCCGAACCCCCTGTTCGGTGGACTGTGCCAAACCGTCCGGTTAGAGTCCAAACCCCTCGGCCGCTTCAGCCACTCGGGCTGAACCGTTCCTTCTGAGGAGATCCAAGAGGACATTTTGAACGCTCTTTCAAAGGCCAATCGTTGGCATCGCGTTGGCCAACCGTTGTTCAGTGGTTGACCAACCCTAAAATCTAGGTGATTGGTTTTGAGATACCTATAAACAGAATTAGTTGTGATTAATCCACATGGACAGCCACATTCCAGCGGGGTACGATTCATCGGGAAGGCCACTCACCGCTTTAGAATGTTCAACCCTGATTGGAATTTCAGAATTCACAAAGGAAAATTTACCCTATTTTGCAAAAATTAGAAAGGGCAACATACTCGTAATCATCGGCCTTGTTTTTACTTTAATTGGGCTTGCATATTATCCTCTGTTGCTCATTTCCTTCACCTTGCTGGGAATCGGCTATTATATTAAGAAATCAGCAAAACCCACCCCAGTGATGTTTCCCCAACTAATCGTTTTGGAACATGCATCAACGATTTATAGAGGTAAACCGCTAATTGTTTCCGGTTTGGATGAGAGCACATCGACATACCAAATAGACTCATTCTATGATGAATATCCAAGGCACAGTGCGTCGATAGGAGATGATGAATCATTGTTGTATGTTGAACCGGGAGCCAATCCGAAGCATTCCCTCAACAGCATAAATGAGTTTCACGCAATAATCTCCAGTTATCATTCGCAATTGTCCAGCGTCCAAAAACACAATTTCAACCTAAATTTCTTATCAGTTTCTCAAGCTTCCTACTTGGATAAATTGAGCTATGAATTTGATGGGCCAAGTTGGTTTTTGGAAGAATATCTAATTGGACCTGAGTTGAATGATCTAGATTTGCTCTCACACAATGTAGCCGAATTGAACTATTTTGACAACATACTTGAGTCGAACCTCCAGGTCTTGTCGAGGTTCATACAAAACTTTGACCAGGAATATGCAGGATATGAGAACTGGTGTGAAGAACTCAAGCGTATTGCGAACCAAAGTTCTGAGGGCGTCCTAGAAAGTATGGTATTAACATATTCGCACATTGATGATGCATCCGGCGAGGCATCTGCACTCTTGTTGGAATCCGTGGATCATAAAATCCAGGAAAACACGAGGAAGTTGGAATTCCAAGCAAAACAAAAAATGGATGAATTGGAAGCAAAAATGAGCCATATGCAAGACAAAATCATGGAACGAAAAGATGAGTTGGCTTCTGCTATTTCTTCACAGATACAAATAGTCAACAATCTTGAGAGGGAAGCAAACAGAGCTCAATCAGACCTTAATTCAACTTCGGCGCAGATTTCGATGGATTTACCTTTTGCTACAGTAAGCGGAGGCGGAGGGAGTGTTGGTCCGAACGGAGGACACATTAGCGGAGTTTCATCCGGAGTTCGATACAATACTGTGTATCTCCCTAACCCGGAGTATTCTGCCAAGCAACAAGCGCATCGGATCATTTCAACTCTCAGCAGGGTTGAGCAAGAAAAACTCAAGACTTTGAAGGAGCAACTTAGCTCGACGGACAACTTAGTAGAACAACGTCGAGAGGCTATTCTCAACGAACAAGAAAACCAGAAAAAAGAGTTTCAAGAAAGGATGGAAGATGAACGGAAAGAACTTTCTAAACATTCACTCGCTGTAAAGGCTCTGCACGAAGATATCTTAGAAAATCCAATTCAAATTGATGTTGATGACTTAGCAAGATTGGTGACTCGTTCCTGGCTTCAGCCAGCAAAAATTGTCCAAGGACATCTGAATAGCTTTGAATCAAAATTTAATGAATGCACGAATATTTTTCGTTGGTTCAAAGAAAGACATGAATTGGTATCATCCAGTATTCTAGCAGGCTCTCCTACACAACTAGGGTCGAATGGCAGAATGTTTTCTCACTGGCTGGTGAAAGGGAATGATGTGTTTGATGTCATAAAAATTAATTCTGAGATATCACTCATTGACCCGATGAATTTCACAGCAGTGCCTTCCAAGAAGAGCGAAATATTATCCAACCCCAGAGAGAATCCAAATTTCCCTTCAATGAGGAGGAAACCGAAAAGCCAATCCCTGAATGCGTTAATTCAATACCTCGCACTTCAAGGGAGCATTGAAGAAAATCTCGCAAAGAAATTAACCGACCTTTGCAGTAAAGATGTAAACAACATTATGATGTGATTTCTATGTCAAATGAATCAAGATCAGACGCAGCAATATTGGCCTCATTGAGTATGGAGGAGAGTCGTGGACTAGTTACCCTAAGGGCGGCACAAGAAAGACGCGAAGGTATTCTTCCAGCAGAATCGAATCAAGAGAATCGTAACGTTCGAGTTGAATCATGCTGCTTCGTTGATGGGCATATATTCGGAAAGGACGTAGAGTTGATGGACTGTGACATTCGAACGCTCTCAACTCGGGCAAGTGAAAACCTTCCTGGTACGCAGATAAATGGAGGAATCAATGCGTTTGGGGATGTAAAAATTGGGGTTGGTTGTGTTGTTGGTTCAGGTGAAGGGGGGGGTGTTCTTGCTGGTGGAAATGTAGAGATTAGTTCTGCAATTCCAATTGTCGAAAATGGCCCCTCTCGAACGATAATTATCGGTAGTGTGAGTGGTGAGAACATAGTGATTGGAGATGGGGCTATCATCTTGGGAGCAGTAATTGGTCAACAATCCGTTAAGATTGGTAATGGTGTTACGATCCGAGATCATGTTTTCACACCTCATTTGGATGCTGGTGATGGAAATCTTTTCGGAGGGCTAATCGTTGGTGATTTGATGAAGATGGGGAGATTGAATACAGTTGCATCAGGTCGAATTATGATTCCAACCAATGAAAATCAAGTAACCATTGCATCTCCAATACGTTCGCCATATCCGGGTTGTAACAACTGTCCTTATTCTGATCAGTTGGGAGGATCGGACGATGTAGAAGATTATGGACGAAGGTTGTCTTGTCACCTTTTCAAATCAATAGAACGAAGCGATAACTCTCTCCAAGTCAGTGAAGGTACCTGCACAGAATGGACTCCATTTGACTTGGAATCCGAAGATACCCAATTTACAATTACTGATAAAAAAGTAACAGATGTGCCATGGGAATTGAAATGTGTAACGAATTGGCCGATTGACTCATTGAATCTGGAATATGATAGAGACCAAATCGCCCTGTGGGAAATGACCGCTGAATCGCTTGGAGGGTTCTAGATGCCCGAGTGTTGCTCTATCCATTTTACTGGATGGTATTGTCCGAAGTGCGGATTGCCAATTTCTTTTGCAGATCACGGAGGGAGTACACCAATTTCAATTGGAAGTATTTCGACCAAGAATGTCACAATTAATCAGCAGCTTGTACAAGGTGATCTCATCCAAGCCGGGGGTATAAAGTCAACTGGACGAGGCAATGAAGTTCCAGAATCGTTCGTTTTACCTCCTCCTCCGCCCGAAGAGGATGAATTGCTGTTACCCCCTCCGCCTCAAGAAGACGAATTGCCCCTACCGCCTCCTCCAGAAGAAGATGCGTTGTCTTTGCCTCCTCCGCCCGAAGAGGATGAGCTGCTGCTACCTCCTGAGCAGAATGAAGGAAGATTTTCCTTGTCGCCGCCGCCCCTACCTACTGTGGATGAAGTCACAGAATCGAAAGATGAAGTCGTGAGCCGAACTGGGGGAATTTCACCGCCACAGGATGCAGAGATAATCACCGACGAATTTGGCATAGAGTGGTTTGAAGATGATGCAAAATGGTTTTACAAGAATCCAGGAGAAAGTTGGGAGTTGTTCCAAGTTTGAACTCAGAGTAGTGTCTTTTGTTGAGCCACTATCGACTGAATCAATTGTAGGTTTTGCAGTGATCACAATACCATCTTCGATATTGAGTGATGTATCGAGTTGCGCCATTGCATGTCTTGCACGATTGCTTTTCTGGGGCCGAAGGTGGTCTTGGATTGTTCTTTGATTGGTCGCCAGAGATGAGGTCTCCTTGAACGAATGTCATGTCACCGTTCGCATTACCTGCTCTGTCAAAGAATTGTTGAGCTGTTTGTTGTTTTAGGAGTTCTTTTTGTTGCTTTGTCTCTTGCTCGATATTGGTTCGCTGCGTAATCGCCTGTTGTTCGATAAGAGTCTGGAGCATCCCCGCAATTTCCGATGATCCTTGTTTTCCTGAACTAATCGCCTTCATCGCCTGTTGCATGAGTACGGCCTGGTTTGTTGCATCGATTTGTGTCCGATTGAGTTGGTCCGTCTTCATGGACCTTGACTTATCCATTTGAGAGGATTGGAGTTCATTTCGCATCTGTTGTTGTTGTAGGAGGAATTCGCGCTCCTGTGCAGTGGTATCTCCACTCTTGAATCTACGTTCGAGTTCCTTGTCCGCAGCGTCTTCTTCCATGAGCATCTTTTCACGCTTCATGCTTAATTCATGGGTTTGGGTACGGACCCTTTGCTCAAACTGAGAATCAAACTCGAGTTGCTGCATTTTGATTTCCGAAAGCTGATGTTGGATTGCAACATCATCTTGTCCTTTTGCGATGACGAGCTGAGATTCAGCCTCAAGCTCCAGTTCCTTGTGAATTAATTGATACTTGTCTTCTAAAGCGAAAATTCTCGCATCTTGCTCGATTTCTTCTACTCCTCTATCCAGATTTAACTGACCACGCATTTGTTGAACTTTGTCATGTGCATTTGGACTGAACACTATCTGATTTTGTCGGAACGTTAACCCGTATTCAGCGTGTGTTCTTCGCATGTTTGTAAGCAATTTATCTCGGATGTTAAGTTGAAGCTCTTCCGAAGTGCGAATATCTGATAGATTGTGTTTGCCGATTTCATCTTGCAAAACCTTGTGGCCAATCTCATCAGTTATTATCTTCGCAAGTGTAGAACGTGTGATGTATGCTGTATCTTCCTTTTCGAGAGGGCTTTGAGGAATATTTGCAAATAAATTTACCAATCTTGGAGCATCAGTTAATTGAATTTGCATTTCCAATGTAACCGCTCCTTTAACCTCCATAGCGTCGAGAGAACGGCAATCAAATTCAAATTGAAGTTTAAACGGTGTATTGATTGTAAAAAGGAATTTTTCTTCAGATTTCCGCCCAAAAAACAGCTTTTTGCCAATACCGCCAACAATGTTCTTCATCCTCTGTTCCGTATATGTGTCAACAATCTTTCCGTCTTGTAAAATCGTTAATGACTCGGTTGGTTCAAGGACAATATCTTTTGAACGGAAGGATGACATCGATGCCGTCTCAACTAATCGTGCGATAATCTCTGGGTTTGTTCTCCACTTGTATGTCATTTGTTCACCTCAAATTAAAATAAATCGTCACTGCGATGGCGAGTAAAGAAATTGCCAACGATCCGATTTGGACCCATTTTATAGACTCCTTTGATTTCTTGCCTTGAACCACATCGAGGGGTACACCATTGATGATGGCTCTTCTTGCATTGTACTTGCTCCTGAATTCTGTAATGTGCATGAGCAGGGGCTCAATACCGCTGTAAGTTTCCTGATTAGCGAGATTGAAATTTTCAGAAATCGCAACTTGAATATTTTTGACATTCTCAATGATAACTAAGTCCATTTTCAGTAAATCATCGAGGGTTTTTTGATCAATTGACGACAACCTGTCAATTTTCTTTGCCATGGCTCCGGTCGGGGATGTTCTCAGTTCTGATTCAACAACGTCAATTTCGGTTAAGAGGGTGTCAAGATCTTGTTTTTTCTGACTATCTTGCGTTGTAACTCGTAATGATTCGATGGTTTTCCTACAATTTGTCCACTCGAGACGTATGTATTCACGTAATTCTTTATCATCATCGTTGGATGGTTGAGAGGAATATCCCATATATGTAGGGATGAATTTGGAAAGTTGCAGGAGCGCACTGGCATTTGCTGCGGTAGGAATAGGAGGCTGCATGTGGCTCTTACAGACTGAAACTATAACATCTTTTTGCCACTGTGAATCCTTGACGTCGCCACAAAGGAATCGGCTCAGACTCATAAGATTTCTATCATTGCTTGTACCCCCCGCACCAACCGTTACGGGAATACTGCAAACAGGGTTTGGACTCACAAGGGTCACTCTTGTTTTTTGTTGACAATCGACAACTGAGCTATCGCATGGGTACCTTTTGATTGGTTTCCTCAAAGGTCTTTATCGACGTCAATCATTTGTAGGTTTCCCGGTACGACCACTCAACCTTCCAAGATGGGAGAAACCGGCTACCACCTGCAAATAATTTAATTGAACGAAGAAAAACAAAAACGCTATGGCTAATTGTCAAGATTGCTCCAAGAGCATTCGGACCGAGAGCGAAATCGGTTGGTCCGGGCTGATTTGGATTCTCGGAGTGACTGCCGGTATCGTTTACTTCATTCTTGATGAAAACGAATTAAATCTTGGTTTTGCTATCTTATGGGCTATTCTTTTCATTTTCGTTCTGATTTACACTGCAATCGCTGAATTTATTCTCACCAAGTTAAGAAAAACAATTCAAAAAGAAAATCTGAAATGCAAAAAATGCCGTGATAAAGTCATTTGTGAACGTTGCGGTATATCTTTTTCACCGATTGATGCATTTCGTTTACTTTTCCACCTGACAATTTCAATTGCCTATCTCTCTGTCATTTGGGGAGTCGAAAGTTTCCTTAATCATCTGCAAAGCCTTTCGAGTTTTTTTGGAGGAACTCTCAATCATGCATTATGGATAATCACAATCTATTGGTTATTCCTCTTGGTGAGATCAATTTATCCTCGCACGAGGTGCATCAATTGTGGTGTTTCTTGTAAGCGATGCAATCAGGAGGTTCTTCAAGGTCGGATATCGACTATCATGGTGATTGCCGTTTTTGCTAGTTTTTACACATCTTATTTTGTTGACCCTTGGTACGGATGTTTGCCGATTTTCTTTGGTGTTGTATTCATCCCATATTACCTACTCGGAATCAACAAAATTTGTGATGGTTGTATTTCAAAAATTCTGGAACCACTGGCTGAATGGTTGGATCTTGACCCCAATACCGAAGAAGAATGAATTGGTTTATTCATCCCGAATTTGCGTTTTCTCATCCAGTTGAGGTCCAATGGAATTTTCAGCTTGACCTTCATAGGCGAACCACAAGCCACCAGGACTTCCTTTCTTTTTGGATGACAAACCTCGCATCTTATAGGCCCCACCAACCGAAAGCATGATTCCAAACAACATCCCTGCAGCGGCGATTCCTTGCATATACCCATATTCTTGGCAGTCGCTGTTATCCTCGACATTGCATTCAACTCGCAAATCACCTGTGTACGCGAATACAGGCATGAACAGCAGATAGAAGAGCAAGCCAGTGGCTAAAATCTTGGCGGGATGCATCGTGGTCGTATTCTCCTATAATCCCATGAAGATAGACTTATCGCAAATCATTGTAAGTTACCTACCATGGTATTTGCGGATAGTTTCCAACAACCATCTGTGTTGGCTGAGAGGTGACTCGCATTGCCTGTTGAGACTGCGAAGCCACCGGTGGTGTCTGATTCAGAACAGGGGGGTACATTCGGTATCGATGCGCCAACAAACTCAGCCATTGAACTTGTTCCATTCGCCGTTTAACCCTTGGGCTCTGTAAAACAAGTCTCCGTTGTGCTCTAACCATTCGTACCCCTCGCTTATCCGAGTAGCTTGCTGGCTAGCAAGAGGGGTAGTTGTTGCGGTTTGCGATGAATCCCAACTCGAGAAATCTTTCTGGGCAGTTGGTAAAGAGTCAGGATAACTTTGTGCAACTGTCCCGGTATTGAAAGTATATGACTGAACGGGTTGATGAGATGTTGGTGGCTTATACCCAATCTGGTTGCCGCCGATGACAACTACATTTTGGGTTTTTCCTTTCCCTAACTTGACTCCGGAGATGATCATCAAGACGGGGCAAAAGCAGCAACCCAGACATAACAAGGCAAGCGAGCCGAAGGCACTGCCGATACCAGATTGGACGACCATCACTTTACCCGTACCCTCAAAGGTAAATGTGACGTCACCCACGCCTGATGCCTCGACTGTAAAATCAGCTACGAGGTAGTGGTTTTCTCTTAGGTCCCCGCAGTCTCCACTTACTCCAATAGTTCCACCATCAACACCGCATCGAGATAGATAGGTGTAATCTGGATCGTGGGTTTGTGAGGTCTCAAACGTAATCATGATGTCTTTATCTTCTGCATATATATCGTAGAATTTATCCCATTCTCCCTCAAATGTTATCCTTTCAGAGGCATCACCCGCCACCAAAACCTCTCCCTGTGCACTGGAAACAACAGCGAATGCCCCAATTCCGCCGAATAAAAAGAAACCAGCGATTGCGCAAATCAACATTACCAACCATTTGTTCATGATAAACCCGAGTGATAGGATGTTAAATTATTTTTGCAATGAAAAATTAGATGTTTTCCACCATCAATTATTTCAATATTGTCCGAAACAAAACATTGTGTCTCCCGGTATAAATTGTATCTTATGTATACTCTGAACGAATCGTAACACTCCTCCGTAATCCAAGCGTGGGACGCTTGACACATGGGTACCATTTGAATGGTTGACTCAAGAGTATTTTTGACGTCAATCTATTGAATGTTTCCCGGCACGAGCATCACTCCGAGGCGACGACCACTCGGGCGACAAGGGGCGCCTTCGACTTGTAGGTGTACCCTTCCTCAAGCACGTCCACCACGCTGCCGTTGGGGTAGGCCTCGCTGGGGGGAATGGTCGTGATGGCCTCCATCTTGGACGGGTCAAAGGTCTCCCCCTTGGCTTCAATTCGAGACACGCCGTCGGCTTGGAGTTCGTGCCACATCTTGTTTCGCAGCAAACGAAGGCCCTGAGCCACCGGCGACTCGTCGTCCTCCTCAAGACCGGTCAAGGCACGGTCCACGTCACCGAGAATGGTCAGCATGCGACGAGCAAGCCCCATGCCGCCAAATTGGATGGCGTCGGCTTTTTCGGCCATCAAGCGTTTGCGCACGTTTTGGATTTCGGCTTCCTTGTAGGCGATTTCCTTCTCTGCAAACTCCGCCCGTTCCAAAGCGACCTCGAGGGGGTCCCGTGGCTCTTCGACGACTTCCTCGTCTTCAACGGCCTCTTCCGAAGGGACGTCTTCACCGTCCGCTTCCTGTGCAGGAGGTTCGTCCATCGGAGCTTCGTCAACCGGCGGGATGGCGTCATCAACTGGCTCTTCGGGAGATGGTTCGTCCGACATCGTTCCGTGGGCGGGGAAAGCCCGTTTTGAACCCCACGCTCACGAGGCTTGCAGATAGGCGAAAAGATTCCACTCACCGTGTCCCCATTTCGTCGCTTCGAGGTGTTCGCGCCCGATGACGAGGTGCAGGTCGTCCTCGTTCATGGCTCGGTTGACGGTGTGAACTAAGGCTTTCGAGGCTCTCGTGTGGGCTTCGTAGGTGGGGATGATCTTCGGGTCTTGAGCCTCGTCCAAGGTTTCGCCGAGGTCTTTTCGGCGCTCCATCCAACCCATCACGACCCGTTCGGCAAATTCGCCGGGAGCGGTGCCGTGCAGGCGTTCGCAGGTTTCCGTCCAGACGGCCTCGGTGTAGAGTTCGTGAATGTCGTGAGCGTCGCGCCCGAGCGCCGCTTCCAAGTAGAGAAAAGCGCGTCCTTCCCAAACTTCCCATTGTCCCGGGCTGGCCCATTTCATCAGATGCAGCAAGCCTTCCGCCCCGTCGACGTGGGCTTTCAAGACCTCACGGACGCTTGCTTGGTCATCGC
>Ga0181574_10003112_pt1 | contig 14848 bp, 10 predicted proteins | sample 101ome_24_FD_145600 | JGI IMG/M metagenome (GOLD analysis project Ga0181574, IMG submission 145600) | Coastal salt marsh microbial communities from the Groves Creek Marsh, Skidaway Island, Georgia - 101410AT metaG (spades assembly) | ecosystem: Environmental > Aquatic > Marine > Intertidal zone... | reverse complement strand
AGTGGCCAACGTCGCAGCAAGTATCGTCGTCTCCAAATCGGGCACAGCGCCGGTTACTGGCCCTGAGTTACGAACCGCGCTGTCTGGCGAAGTCGCGGATCGCGGAATGATGTCCAAAGACGCTCTCAAGGTTGCGGTCGCTGAAGCCCAGGCGCGGGGTGAAAAAATAGTCTTCACTAATGGATGCTTTGATATTTTGCATGCCGGGCACGTGACTTATCTGGAGGAAGCCGCTGCGCTGGGTGATCGCCTGGTGGTGGCGATCAACAGTGATGCATCGGTCACCCGGCTTAAGGGCTCCGGCAGGCCCGTCGTGCCCGCAGAAGGGCGAAGCCGTGTCCTAGAAGGGCTGGCGTGTGTGGATTGGGTGATTAGTTTTGAAGAAGACACGCCGGAACCCCTATTGAAACTGCTGCGGCCAGATGTACTCGTGAAAGGCGGAGATTATGGCGCTGACGAAGTGGTGGGTGCTGAAATCATCGAAGCTTATGGCGGGCAAGTTCGCGTTCTGAGTTTGGTCGCGGACGTCTCTACCAGTGCAATAGTAGAGCGTATCAAAGAGTCTACCTAGAGCCTCGATTCACTTGCATTCATCAATGCGTAGGCGTTTTGTTTTAGATGGGCAGTATTGGTTGTACCCACAACGATGCTGGTCACACCTGGTTGCTCGGCGACAAAAGCCAGGTCTTCAGGTCGACCATGGCCGCTGAGAAGCGCCTTTTTGATCAACACGCCACAGCCGGCCTCGCTGGCCGCTGCAATCAACCCCAGTTCTGTTGTGTGGGTTGTATTGAGCGTGGCCATGATGACGTCCGCCCCTTGGTGGACAGCCAATTGCCCACCGCTAACGCTCTTATGCGATAGACCCACGGCGCGTATTTTGCCCTCTTTTTTTAAGGTCTGAAGAGTTTCCAAAGTGCCATGGCGTTGCAGAATCTCCGTATCCTGACCATCAGAATGAATCAGCACAATATCGAGTATGTCCGTGCGCAGCCGCGTCAGAGATCGCTCTACGCTGAAACGCGTGTGCTCCGGCGAAAAGTCGTAACGAGATTGACCGTTTTCGAACTCCTCACCCACCTTCGTGCACAGCACCCATTGCTCGCGTTGTCCGGCCAGTAGGGCGCCCAGGCGTTCCTCGCTGGAGCCATAGGCAGGCGCCGTATCCAGACAATTAATACCTAGGGATGCGGCTACCCTTAACAAAGCGTTGGCCGTGTCATCATCGGGGATCTGCACCGGTTGCGGATATTTCACACCTTGGTCGCGACCAAACTTCACCGTACCCAAACTCAGCGGGCTAATGTGCAAACCAGTACGACCCAGCGGGACCATTTGCAGTGGGTTTACCAAGGTGCCCGCCCAATGCCCGCGCGTGGATGCCGGGTTTTGAATTCATGGCGGTGTTTCGGTGGGTCCATTGCACGCAGCAAACGGTCACCCATATCCGGCGCCAGAGTTAACTTGGTGGGGAAGCACTGAATGAAATCGCCCACGCGGTGAACGAAAGCCTGGTCTGGTTTCAAGCCCGTCTTTTGCCTGGGCTCGGCGCGGTCGACATTGAGTACATCGTATTGCGCACCCTGCCAGTCTAGCCATGGAACGCAAACCGCTAACTCCTGCTTGGCCATCGCGATTTGGTCTTGATCTGAGCGGTCCACACCCTGAGTGGCTATCTGGCCGCCGAGATACCATATGAGACCGTGCTCGTTACGATGTGCAGTAATCGTCAGGCGCGGTTCAGCGCTGGCGATACCGGTCAGGCAGTGGGCGAACAGCGGCGTGTCATGGCGCGGTCGAACCACAACCTGTTTTAAGGGGCGGTGCTGGACCCGAATGTCGGGAATATCCAATGCCTGTAATAAGGCATCGCTGCCATTGCCCGCACAACTGATGAGATGTGCGACATGCAGTTGCGTGTCCTCGAGTGTAAGCACGTACCCCGAATCCGTCGCGGCCGTGACAGTGTCGGCGGTGGCGGTGAGTTTGAATACTTTGGATTCTAGCCCATGAGTGAGCCGGGTCAGTAAATCCGGAGTGTCCAGAACGAAGTCGTTTAACGCGTAAACCACACCGTTAAAGCCATGAAAAGCCTCTGGCCATTCGGCTGGCGGGACTTTGTCGATGCGCCCCCTTAGGCTTCGGCTGGCAAAGAATGAGGTCAATCGCCCCAAAACGTTGTCGGCTGCAAACATAAAGTAGCGGTCTGCAAGCAGCTTTGCGCCGCTCAATTTGACGTCGTCATCGTTGTTGAGACACGCACGCCAACGCTGAGGCATGCCAGCAATGGCTTCGGATGCGCCGGTGACGGATCCTGACAGCGCATACTTGAGCCCGCCATGCACCATGCCCTGACTGGCCAGGGTCTGATCACATCCTAAGTGTGCCGCCTCGAGCAGAATTGCGTTGTAGCCCCGGGCCGTGAGTAGGTTAAGTGCCCACGCGCCAGCAATGCCGCCACCGATAATGGCTGCGTCGATGGTCGGAATGGTGGAAGTCGTTGCATGCATGCGTTGACAGTTTAACGGTGACCTATCAGTCTGCAACCATGGTTGCTGTACTTTATCAGTTGGTTTTGTGGCTGGCTTTGCCAGGGGTATGGTTGCGCCTCAAATGGCGTGCCCGTAAGGAGCCGGAGTATGGGCAGCGCATAGCTGAGCGTTTTGGTCAGGTGCCGGATTCTGTGCCGACAAACTGTGTGTGGTTTCATACCGTTTCCGCAGGTGAAACGATCGCGGCTGCCGGGTTGATACGGTCACTGTGTGAAGAGTTTCCTGACTACCCGTTCCTGGTCACCACGATGACACCTACAGGCTCTGATCAAGTGCGTGCGCGTTTGAGTGATTGTGTGGCGCATTGTTATGCGCCTTACGATTTTAAGTTTGCGGTACATCGTTTTTTTGAGCGGGTACAACCTAAGCTGCTGGTTTTAATGGAAACTGAGCTTTGGCCGAACTTAATTGCCGTCGCAGGTCAGCACAACGTGCCCGTCGTGGTGATTAATGCGCGGTTGTCAGCACGTTCAGCGGCGGGATATGCTCGGCTCAAAGGGCTGACGCAACCGATGCTTACTCGTCTTGACGCGATTGCCTGCCAAACTGAAACCCATGTAGGGCGCTTTGTTGAGCTGGGTGCCGACCCCGTGACAACGACCGCTATGGGTAGCGTCAAATATGATGTGGCCTTGCCGCAGCGCTTCGAGGAATCAGTTGCCGCGCTCGAACGCGCGTTTGCACTATCCGGGGGGCCTGTATGGATTGCCGCATCCACTCACCGCGGAGAAGATGACATTGTCTTACAGGCATTGCTGCAGGCACGCCAGCGCAATCCAGAGCTTCGCCTGTTATTGGTGCCCAGGCACCCGGTACGTGCGGATGAAGTCTCGACACTCGTCGTTGAGGCGGGACTGACCGTGTCGCGACAGAGCGAGCTCACCCACGAAAACAAAGCGCCCGCAGAGGCCACAGAGGTCATTATTGGTGATGTGATGGGTAGTTTGCTGATCCTGTATGGATTGGCGGACGTTGCCTTTGTGGGCGGCAGTTTAGTGGATGTCGGAGGCCATAACCCTCTCGAGCCAGCGTTGTGTCGGCTGCCCATACTCTGTGGGCCACACCAGTTCAACTTTTCTGAGGCGATGGCTGAATTAGAAGACAGCGGAGCGCTGCTGACGATCAACGATGCAGACACCCTAGCAGGGGGACTGATGCATTGGCTCGGTGACCCTCAGGCTCGTCGACGCGCGGGGGAAGCGGCCAGCGAAGTTCTGGCCGCGCATCGTGGTGCGACTGACCGGCTGCAGAAGTTACTGGGCGGTAGGATCCGAACTGTATTTCTGCAATGACGCCAGCCTGACCACTTGGTCATTGGGGTCGGTGTAGGTATTCAGTTCAGCAAGGTCGTCTCGAACCAGGGAGCCCGCGGCGTCCTTGAGCGCCAGCAAATCAATGACGTAACTGTAGCGTGAGTCGGCATAGTCGAACTGTGAGCGGAACAGGAGTTGCTGTGCCTGTAAGACGTCGACGATATTACGTGTGCCCACCTCATAGCCTGTTTCAGTGGCGTCCAACGCTGATCGCGAGGATTCAATGGCTTTCAAACGGGCCTTGACGCGCACGACGTCGGTGGCCACCGCTTGATACAAGTTCCTCACATCACGCGTGACGGTGCGCTGTTGATTGAGCAGTAGCTCTTCGGCCTGACGTCGCAGCGCGCTTGCTTCCTTGGTGCGCGCTCGAGTTAACCCTCCGCTGTACAACGGCATGTTGAACTGTAGGCCATAGACCGTGATTTCCGAGGTATCTGCGCCGAAAAAGTTGGGTGACCCGGTGACTGAACGGGCTTGCGTTACCGTTGCTGCAATGGTTGGCAGATGACCAGAAGCACGGGCTCGAACGTTCCTCCGTGCGGCGTTGAGTTGTGCCTGTGCCGCCAGGATGCCCAGATTGGAATTCATCGCTTCGTTAACCCAGGTCGACGCATCAGCCGGGCTGGGGTTGACAATAGGTAGCTCGTCGGACAATCGGTCAAGGCGCTCGTAGCTGATGCCGGTCAGTGTGCTCAGACTCTCGAAAAATATGTCGTGGTCGCCATCTGCCTGAATACGTCGAACCACTGCACTGTCATAGATGGCCTGTGATTCAAGCACATCTGTTATCGCCACCAAGCCGACATCAAAACGCTGTTGCACCTGCTCCAGTTGGCGCTTAACCGCGGCCTCCTCTGCACTGGTCGAATCGAGTAGGTCTTGGGCGCGCAGGACATTGAGATAGGCTTGTACCACGCGGAGGATCAGGTTTTGCTCGGCGGCACTCAGGTCGTACTGTGCGGCATTGACGGACGCTTTCGCGCTGGACAATGTATACCAGCTCTCCATATTGAGTAGGGGCTGACGAAGTTGAGCGCTCCAACCGTGGTCGTTAAATTCCTGATCGGGGACGCCTGCGCCAAAAAATGGGCTGGTTGGGTCAGTGATGGTGGCCCCAGGGAATTCGCGCTCATTCCAGGTGGTTTGTGCGCTTGCCGAAAGGTTGGGCATCAGTGCAGATCGAGCTTGGGGCACGGACTGCTCGCTGGCAGCGAACCCGGCCCGTGCTGCGCGCAGAGCGGCATCGTTTTCCTTCGCAGCAGCAAAGACCTCCAGTAGATCTTCGCCAACAGCGGTTTGGGCGGCCATCGCAACCGCCAAACAGATCAATGACCGAGCAAAATACTTCATAGCTGTCCCAGCACCCCGGTATCCTCAGACACCTTTATTGTTGTTCTCGTTATTCTTGTTCATGCCGGAGGCATGTTTTCAGGCGCGCCATTCTACACTTATGCACAGAAAAGTCGTAGCGGCAACAAATAGGTCTGTGATCGGGTCGGAAACGTGCCTGACGGGCTGAATTTAACGGATGACCCCAAGCACGACCCTCGGTATATTGGCGCGTCATCTAGAGAGCATGACACGGAAGGGTGTAAACTTTCCGTGAACCGGTTGGTGAACCGCGAGAGAAGCCGAAGGGCCGCAGGGCCTGGTGAGCAGATGCTGGTGAATATGAATAGCGGGTTCGGTGATGCCTCGGGGCTTCGAATGGACATCTGTATGGCAGCGATTGGTGTCTAATGTGGCGCACTTCGACGGCCACGTGGTCCGCAGATTGCGGTGATGGATTAGGCAAAGAGATGTTGAGAGACAAGATAAAACGGGCCGGAGATCAAATTGAGCGATAAACGCCCGGAAACGGATGCGGACATCCTGTCGCGTTCCATCGCCCTATCGAGCTCTGAGTTAAAGCGTGCGCAAGAGCGGGCTCTGCGACAGGCGAACGCGCGGCGCTATCGGGTGGATTTGCCAGCACATATGGCAGAATGTGACGCGAATTACGTGCGCCTGCTGCGACTGTTTCCCGATCTTCGCGAAAAATCCACACAAACGATTAACCTGCCACTGCAAGCTCTGCAGGCTCAGGTGCAGTTTGAAGTGCTCGAGAAAGGCCCTTACACGACGCTTTTGAAGGTGGATCTGCAACCTTTGCAAGCATCAGAGACAACCCCCACTTGGATAGAATTAGTGGGCGCGCCCACACTGACAGTGCGTATTTATCACGACGCGCGCAGTGCTGAGGTTGCCGGGTATCAATCGCAAAGCACATTTCATAGTTCTTACAGTTATCCCAACACCCGGATGCGACAACGCGATGAGAAAGTGCAGCTCAATCGCTTTTTGAGTGAATTCTTAACAGTGTGTCTGGAATATGGCGCAAGTAGCCACCCTGTGAGTTTTTAGGTCGATGTTCGCGGGCTGTCTGTCTCTGGGCTGCCGAGCATGAGCACGATTTTGCATCTGTCGGACTGCCATCTCGTTCAGCATGGCGATCGACTGCTGGGGGTTGATACTCAGGCGTCGCTGGAAGCGGTATTGACCCAAGCTGTAGGGGAAAAGAAACCTGATGCGGTCATTGCCTCAGGCGATTTGGCCCACGATCCTTCTACGGATGTCTACCGCCGGTTTGTTGATACCGTCCGCGCTGCCACCGATGCACCGTTGATGTGTTTGCCAGGCAACCATGACCGCCTACCTGTCATGCAGTCAGCGCGCATGCCTTTAGCGCCCTTGACGCTTGGGGGTTGGGACATACTGTGGCTGGATTCCCATGTTGATGATCAGCCCCAATCTAGGATCGACGAGAACGACAGGAGTGCGATTGAAGGTCAGTTTAGGCAGGCGGCTGGCGCGCATTGCCTGATCGCCACCCATCACCCTCCGGTCGCCGTTCAATGTCCATGGCTGGACAAAGATAGGATTCAAAATCCAGAAGAGCTGTTAGACTGGCTGCGCGAAGGGAGCAAACTGAACGGTGTTGAAAGATTACGTGCGGTTGTTTTTGGGCATACCCACCAGGTGATTGACGATGTGTGTAGCCGTATTCCTGTATTCGGTGCGCCTTCGACCTGTTTTCAGTTCACTCCAGCAAGCGCGGCGTTTAGTATTGACGAATCCGCACCGGGGTACCGTTGGTTGACCCTGGCCGAAAACGGTGTGGTCGGTAGTGAAGAGCGCAGAGTCGACACTTTTCCTATCCACGTGCAACTCAAGTAGCAACAACTTTCAAAAGAGGTATATGGCAGAGAAAGCTTATTCTGCAGCATCGCTGCAGGTCTTATCCGGTCTGGAACCTGTCCGGCGCCGGCCGGGTATGTATACCGATACCAGCCGTCCCAATCATCTGGTCCAGGAAGTGGTCGACAACAGCGTTGATGAAGCGATCTCGGGGTACTGTCGCGAGATAGAGGTCACCTTGTTCAAAGATGGCAGCGTGGAAGTCATGGATGATGGCCGGGGTATGCCGGTTGATGTGCATCCACAGCATAAAGTGTCGGGTGTTGAGTTGATCCTGACTCGCTTGCATGCGGGCGGTAAGTTCGATAACGAAAACTACAATTTCTCTGGCGGTTTGCACGGTGTGGGCGTATCAGTGGTCAATGCGCTCTCTGACCGGCTCGAAGTTGAAATCAAGCGCGATGGTCAGTTATTCCGGCAGACCTATGCCAAAGGAGCACCCCAGAATAAGCTGAAGGCAGTGGATAGTGTGGGTAAGCGTAATACCGGCACGACCATACGCTTCCTGCCCGAGGCCAGTTATTTTGACTCAGCTAACATCTCTGTGCCCAAGTTACGCCATTTGCTAAGGGCGAAAGCAGTACTTTGCCCGGGACTTCGCGTCAGTCTCAACTTTGAAGATAAGCCTGAGGATAATGAGTCCTGGTTTTATGAAGACGGCCTCAAAGGTTACCTCGATACAGCTCTGGCCGATGCAGAAACTGTCCCTGCAGCAACGGTGATGCATTCTGCGCAAGGCAATTCTGAAGCGGTTGAATACGCGCTGAAATGGGTCGTTGACGGGGGTGAACTGGTAACGGAATCCTACGTGAATCTGATTCCGACGGCGCAGGGGGGGACCCACGTCAATGGGTTGCGATCAGGCCTGAGTGAGGCGCTGAAAGAATTTTGTGAATTCAGAGACTTACTGCCCCGCGGTATAAAGCTGACTGGGGAAGACCTGTGGGAACAATGTAGCTATGTACTCTCAGCGAAGCTATCCGACCCCCAGTTTGCAGGTCAAACGAAGGAAAAGTTGTCTTCGCGGCAATCAGCTGCATTCATCTCGGGTGTAGCCAAAGACGCATTCAGCCTGTGGTTGAACGAACACCCCGAAGAAGGTGAGCGGATTGCTGATCTGGCCATAAACAACGCCAACAAGCGAGTGCAATCTGCGAAAAAAGTCGCCCGCAAGAAGATCACTTCCGGCCCTGCGCTGCCCGGTAAGCTGGCGGATTGCTCTGGCCAAGACGCGGACCGTGCAGAGTTGTTTCTCGTGGAGGGTGAGTCCGCGGGTGGTTCAGCGAAACAAGCTCGAGATCGTGAATTTCAGGCGGTCTTGCCGCTCAGGGGTAAGATCTTGAATACCTGGGAAGTGGATTCAGCGCAGGTGTTGGCGTCGCAAGAGGTGCATGACATTGCGGTAGCCCTCGGTGTGGACCCTGGTGCAGATAAATTTGAGGGGTTGCGCTACAGCAAGGTGTGCATATTGGCAGATGCGGATTCCGACGGGCTGCACATTGCAACATTACTGTGTGCGCTTTTTGTTCGGCATTTTCGGCCGCTCGTGTCGGCTGGCCATGTCTATGTGGCGATGCCGCCACTTTACCGCATTGATATCGGTAAGGAAGTGTATTACGCCCTCGATGAATCTGAAAAGACAGGCGTACTCGATCGTTTAGTTGCTGAAAAGAAGCGTGGCACACCCGTGGTGCAGCGCTTCAAAGGACTAGGCGAAATGAACCCTTTGCAGTTGCGAGAGACAACGATGGACCCTGATACGCGCCGTTTGGTGCAGCTTTCTATTGAAGGCGACAGCAAGACAGAAGAAATGCTCGATATGCTGTTAGCGAAAAAGCGTGCCTCAGATCGTCGCGTTTGGCTTGAAAATAACGGTGATCAAGCAGAACTGGCCTAGTACTCCATCTGTTTAATGCCAGCAGTTGGTCAGCCCAGCGGTGCTGGCACTCCGTCAAAACCTGAAACAGTGAATGTTCAAAGATAGTTATGACTGAAGAAATCCAAGAGCCCGATATCGAAAGAATGGCGCTGAGCACCTACACAGAGCGTGCCTACTTAGACTACTCGATGTACGTCATCAACGATCGTGCGCTCCCGCATTTAGCGGATGGTTTAAAACCCGTTCAGCGCCGCATTATTTACGCCATGAACGAACTTAATCTCAATAGCCAGGCGAAATTCGCGAAGTCTGCCCGGACCGTGGGAGATGTGCTGGGGAAGTTCCATCCCCATGGAGACTCTGCGTGTTACGAAGCAATGGTGCACATGGCACAGTCGTTTTCGTTTCGCTATCCGCTGGTTGATGGACAGGGCAACTGGGGCGCACCTGACGACCCGAAGTCATTTGCGGCCATGCGTTACACCGAAGCTCGATTGTCGCGCTATGCAGATCTGCTGCTGTCCGAAATTCGTCAGGGTACCTCAGACTTTATCCCCAATTTTGATGGCACTGCGCAAGAGCCGTTATTATTGCCAGCCCAACTGCCCTTTGTTTTGCTCAACGGCAGCACGGGTATAGCCGTTGGTATGGCAACCGATGTTCCGCCCCATAATGTCAATGAGGTCATTAGTGCATGCGTACATCTGCTGGACTCACCCAAGGCGACCGTTGCCGATATCATGATGCATATCAAAGCGCCCGATTATCCAACCGAGGCGAACATCATTACGCCTGTGGAAGACATTCAGGCAATGTATGAGACCGGCCGTGGTTCTATTAAGGCGCGGGCCGTGTACCAGATGGAGGGGTCAGAAATTGTCATCACGGCCTTACCGCACCAAGCCTCACCCGCGAAAATCTTAGAGCAGATAGCGCACCAGATGCACGCAAAGAAGCTGCCGATGTTGGTGGATTTAAGAGATGAATCTGACTACGAAAACCCAACCCGGCTGGTATTGGTACCACGCTCCAATCGGGTTGATGTTGAACGCTTGATGAGCCACTTATTTGCGAGCACTGATTTAGAGCGTAATTTCCGTGTCAATCTCAACATGATCGGGCTTGACCAGCGCCCTGGGGTCAAAAACCTGGTTCAAATTTTGAAAGAATGGCTCAGTTACCGCATGGACGTGGTCACTCGCCGTTTGAACTTTAGATTGGACAAAATTAACGAGCGCCTGCATATCCTTGAAGGCCTGTTGATCGCCTATCTCAATCTTGATGAAGTTATCCGCATCATTCGTGAAGAAGATCATCCGAAAGCGGAGCTCATGCAGCGCTTCAGTCTGTCTGATATCCAGGCGAATGCCATTCTGGATTTGCGCTTGCGGCAATTGGCTAAGCTTGAAGAATTTAAGTTGCAATCAGAACGAGACGAACTCAGCACGGAAAAAGCTGGCCTGGAAAAAATACTCGGTTCCAAAGCGCGCCTAAAAACGCTGATCAAAAACGAGTTGCTGTCTATTGCAGATGAGTATGGGGATGAGCGGCGCTCTGGCCTGGTTGGAGGGTTGCCGGAATCGCAGGCCTACAGCGAAGAGGACCTATTGACCAACGACCCGGTCACTGTAGTGCTATCGGAAAAAGGTTGGGCGCGAGCAGCAAAGGGCCATGAGATGGACCCGAAGGAACTTAATTACCGCAGTGGCGACGCGTTCATGGCTGCTGCGCGAGGACGAACGAACGAGGTACTCGTATTTTTTGACTCGGCGGGACGAGCCTACAACGTGGCGCCACACACCTTGCCGTCGGCTCGCGGTCAGGGTGAGCCCCTAACCGGGCGTTTTAAACCGCCGCCGGGTAGCCGTTTTATTGGTGTTGCCATGGGTGGTTCCGGTACCAAAGTTTTGATGGCCTCCAGCGCGGGATTTGGCTTTGTTGGTCCGCTGACCGAAATGGTGACCAAAAATAAAGCGGGTAAAGCAGTGTTGAGTGTTCCAGCGAGTGCTTACGCCCTGCCTCCTTGCACGCTGGCAGACATCAACGTCGAGACTGCGCTGGTGGCTGCGGTGACAGATCAAGGGCGAATGTTGGTATTCCCCCTGACAGAATTGCCAGAGCTGTCACGGGGCAAAGGTAACAAGCTCATTAACGTGCCCACAGCGGTCTTTAAAGCCGGTGAGGAATCGATGATTTCTGCAGTGGTTCTGGGTGAGAAAGATGAGCTTTTGGTGCATGCAGGGCAGCGCCATCTTCGAATGCGACACAGGGATTTAGAAAACTATGTGGGTGAACGAGCAAGACGCGGTCGCAAACTGCCTCGTGGTTTTCAGAAAGTAGATCGTCTCAGCGTGGAGTGAACCCGAGGATTAATCGAGCCTGTGCACCCACATGGTCGGCTTCTGAGTCTGGTAGGTGGGCAATGGCATACATCGTTCGATTGTCTGCGAGGTCTTCAAACAGGGGATGGTCAAAGGCTTCTGCCCAAGGCCTATCGGTTTCACCCAGGGCCTCGTAGACACTATCCGCAATCAGGATAGATTCTGCTTTTGCCAGAGCGGCCAGCATCATGAGCTTATCAACGTCTGTGGTTGCGCTAAGCTCCTCGTGGGACAGGTTTTCCAATTCGCTAGGAGCGCCTGGACTATCGGTGACGGTTAAATAACAGCGGAATTCGCCCCGTGTTTCGAACTCAGTCAATAAGTGGGTCAAAAGGAAGGCGGCGCTGACCGCTTTTGAGGCGCTGACGATATCTTGGTCAAATAGGATAACCGCGCCTCTATCTGGAATGGCTACGGCAATCCCCGGATGAATTGCGCACACTTCTTGCGCCATAAACAAAGCGTCAGTGATTGCTGCCTCACGCTCTGCACGATTCAACGCCAGCTGATTGTGTAAGTTAACACCCAGGCTAAAGCATGGACGAGGCGTTGCCGGTTGAGTGTCGGGGACGGACACAATGGGCAGCGAGCGGTTGCCCCGTGCGGAAACCTGCAGTAGAGCAAGTGTCAGGAATGGGCTGCCGACCACCACCAACAGGGTAAGTAGCCACAGCGTGTATTTGGGCGCTGGCGCGAATGCGTCTGGGGCTATGATGATGCTGACGTACCCGGTAATCGTGTCGTCTAAGGTGGCTGCAGCGGTATATTGGCTGCCCCGCTCTGTGTTACCACTCAAGGCAACAATTTCATTTGCCGTGCTGTAGAAAACGACCCCGGCGACGCCGTCAAGGCGGTTAATTTGACTGGCGATCAGTGCAAGTTCGATTCGATCTTGATGGAGTAAGCGGCCGGCATTGGCGTGTGCCATAGCGTGAGACAGTGTCTGGCCGAGCTGGGCGTTGGCTGGGTCGCTTGAATCATCGGGTGTCCATAAAATGAGCAAGCACGATGCGCAGATTGCCGTCGCGACGATCGCCGTGGGTAGGGTAGCTTGATTAGGTTTGAAACGTCTCCACCAAGACATGGTGGTTCCTGCACTAGATCATTAAAAGACCGCTAATTTAACACACATCGATGTCACAAAAGCACCGCGATGAACGCAATAACACAGTAGAATAGGCGGGCGAGATAGAGGCGGACAAGCGTAACTTTGGCTGACGAATTAATTTTGATCAATGTTTCCGGGCAAGATAAACCGGGACTGATGTCTGTCCTGATGTCTACTTTGGAAGAGTTTGAAGGGCACATCTTAGATATTGGCCAGGCGGTTATCCATGAAGATTTGGCGCTGGGCATCCTGGTAGCGGTTGACGGTGACAAAGCAAGTCCTTTGCAAAAAGCACTGCAGGCGAATGCTGACAATGCAGGATCGACGCTCAGATTCTCCAGCGTAAGTGAGGATAAGCACAAAGCTTGGGTGGACGCGTCGGGCCAATCCAGATTTATTCTGACCTTACTGAGTGCGGGAGACGGGAGCCAACCGCTGCACGCTGTAAGCACGTTGACCCATCACTTTGGGCTGAATATCGATACCGTACGGCGTTTGACTGACCGCGCCGCATATCCACGCCGCAGTGCCACGTCGAGGTTTTGTGTTGAGATACGATTGCGCGGGGAAAATCCCGACTTGGATGGTCTCCGGGCGGAGTTGATGCTGTCCGCTGAACACTTAGATTTCGATTTTAGTTTGCAACACGATACGGTTTTTCGACGTAATCGACGGCTGGTAGCGTTTGATATGGATTCCACGCTCATCACTGAAGAGGTCATTGATGAATTGGCAGCTCGATTTGGGGTAGGTCAGCAAGTGGCGGCGATAACGGCGCAAGCAATGCATGGTGAAATTGACTTTCAGGAGAGCTTTAGCCGTCGAGTTGCCTTATTGAAGGGGATGCCCGAGTCCCTGTTGGAAGACGTCGCGCGTAGTGTGCAACTTAACGCTGGCGCCCGCCGTTTGATTCGCGCATTGCAGCACTTTGGATACAAAACCGCGGTTATATCTGGTGGCTTTCAATATGTTGGGGATCACTTGCAGCGTGCGCTCGGTATAGATTATGTCTATGCAAATGCGCTGGAAGTCAAAGAGGGCGTAGCCACCGGTCGCGTTCAGGGAGAGATTATTGACGCTCAACGCAAGGCCTTGCTGTTAAGAGAGATCGCACAAGCAGAAGGTATTGCGTTACAGCAGACGATTGCTATTGGTGATGGCGCCAACGATCTACCTATGTTGTCGATCGCTGGGTTGGGTGTTGCTTTTCACGCCAAACCTCTGGTGCGGGAAAGTGCGCAACACGCCATCTCTAATTTTGGTTTAGACACGGTGTTGTACCTAATCGGCTTCTCTGATCGTGATATTGATCAGGCTTTGGAGCACGATAGGTAGTTCACTCTTCGTGCCCAAAGTCATATTCCATTTTGAGACTGGGCTCTTGCAGATAGTGTCCCTGGATATAGTTAGCACCGGCTTGCCATAGAGTCGACAAAACGGTTGCGTTTTCAACCATGGGCACAACGGTCAGCTTGCCCGCCGCTTGGAGTTCTTTGATGGTCGCAACAAGTTCGCCGCTCAGGGCCTGATTCCCCGATATCTGTCCGACCTGAGCGCCGTCTAGCTTAACGATATCGACATTCACATGGTCGAATGTCTCGAATGGGTTGTCGACCAGGCCAAATCGGGAGAGCGAGGTGCGAAAATGAAGATTTCGCAATCCGTCCATACATTCTCCCGTCTGACGAAGATAAGTGGTGGCGTCTTTTTCTGTTATTTGGAAAACCAGCGCGTCACTGGGTAATCGCGCTGCACGTATCGCAACCTCTAACCAAGGCATAAAGTCTGGATCGACCACACTATTGGCGGTCAAATTTATGGTCAAGCGAGTTGGGTGACCTTTAGCCCGGTGTACACTCAAGGTTTTGATGGCCTGTAGAATGACCCAACGGTCTATTTTGCCGGCGACGTTATTGTCAATGGCTGTTTGCAGGAAACGTGCTGGCTGAATCAGTTCGCCATCATGGTCTTTCATGCGAAGAAAGACTTCGTAATGTTCGTCGGCATCGCCGCGCAGGCTAATGATTGGCTGAAATAACAGGACAAAGCTTTTTTTGTCGATGGCTTCATTGACATGGCGCAAGACGATACGGGCGTCACCGCTATTGAAACCAGCGGATTCTTCAGCAATCGTGGGAATGGACACGGTATTGATTTTTTCCATGTCTGACATTTGCATCAACCGGGCAAAGGCTTCCTCTAAAGCGGTATCAGCGCCGTTCGGTTCGTTGTCTTCGATGTACATACCGCTGATAGAAATTGTCGGTCTCACCGTTTTGTCGCGGACCTCGAACATCATATCGTCTACGCCGCTTCTAAGCTTTTCCGCTATTTCTGTGGCATCTTCTCTGCGCTTGACGCCAATGGCCAGACCA
>Ga0181574_10003111_pt1 | contig 14848 bp, 33 predicted proteins | sample 101ome_24_FD_145600 | JGI IMG/M metagenome (GOLD analysis project Ga0181574, IMG submission 145600) | Coastal salt marsh microbial communities from the Groves Creek Marsh, Skidaway Island, Georgia - 101410AT metaG (spades assembly) | ecosystem: Environmental > Aquatic > Marine > Intertidal zone... | reverse complement strand
ATTTTTGGAGACCGGAAGAAGTTAGCTTACAAAAAGATCGAGCAGACTACGCAAACTTTAGACCAGAACAAAAACATATTTTTACAGCTAACTTAAAGTATCAGACTCTACTTGATTCAGTACAAGGACGTGGGCCTTGTCTAAGCTTTTTACCTCATGTAAGTATTCCTGAGCTAGAAGGTTGTATTGTAACCTGGGACTTCTTTGAAACCATTCATTCACGTAGCTATACACACATCATGAAAAACATTTATGCTGATCCAAGCGAAGTGCTTGACACTATTCTCGAAGATGATCGTATTATTGAACGTGCAGTATCAGTTACTAAAAACTACGATGCGTTTAATGAAGCAAGTGACAATTGGTTCCATCATAAAAAAGGTTCTATGCGCGAAGTGAAGAAAAAACTTTACTTAGCAATGATGAATGTAAACATTCTCGAGGGCTTACGCTTCTATGTTTCATTTGCATGTACTTTTGGTTTTGGTGAACTTAAAATGATGGAAGGTAGTGCTAAAATTATTTCACTTATTGCTCGCGATGAAGCACAGCATTTGGCACTAACTACGCATATTTTAAAACTATGGGCACAAGGTAAGGACGATCCTGAAATGGTGGAAATTGCTAAAGAATGCAAGGAAGAGGTTTACGACATGTGGCGCGAGTGCGTAGCAGAAGAAAAAGCATGGGCAACTTATTTGTTTAAAGATGGTTCTATGATTGGTCTTAACGAAACACTTCTACACCAATACGTAGAATACATCGCTAACCGTAGACTAAAAGCAATCGGCTATGATGCTATTTTTGATGCTCCGGTAAATACAAACCCGCTACCGTGGACACAGCATTGGTTAAGCTCTAACACACTACAAGTGGCTCCACAAGAAACAGAAGTTGAGTCATATATTGTGGGTGGCATTAAACAAGATGTAAATAATGATATGTTAAAAGGATTTAAATTATAATGCTTATCGAAGCACCATTTAAAACAGGAGACACAGTGTCTCTAAAGTTAACTAGTGGCGAAGAAGTTGTAGGTAGATTTGATACTACTGTCGACGGCAATGTTACACTAATAAAACCTATGATGCTGGTTATGCAACAGCAAGGCTTAGGATTAGGACCATTTATGTTTAGTGTAGCACCGGACACTAAATTTCAATTTAGGTCAAACTCTATTAGCTGTATGGCTAAGACAGAAACAGACATTGCAAAACAATATACACAATCCACTACCGGCATTGCGCTACCTTAGAAAGGATATATAATGGAAGTAGTAATATGGAGTAAAGACAATTGCGGCTATTGCGAAGCTGCTAAATCTTTACTTACACAAAAAAATATAAGCTACACCGAAAACAAAGTAGGCGACACACATACACGAGAACAATTACTAAAGGCTGTACCAGATGCAAAATCTGTGCCACAAATTTTTATTGACGGGCAGCTTGTAGGAGGATTTCGTGAACTAGAAATTTATTTTAATGTAAGACACGAGGATCAATAATGAATTTACATGAACAAATTGTACACGAATTTCAAAATTACATAAAAGAAGCAGAATTATTTGATGAAAAAGATGTAAAGGCTGCTGCTGTTAGGGCAAGAAAAGCATTAGGCGAAATAGGCAAATTAGTAAAAGATCGTAGAAAAGAGATACAAGATCGTAAAAATGACCTATAAATTGGTACAAAATACGATAAATATAACGTCAAAACTAAATAAAAACAGTTTTTAAAATGGAGGGAAAACCAAATGAAAACTATTATTACATCCGTGGCTGCTGCTGCGGCTATTACTGTCGCTGGTGTTGCTAGCGCACAAGATCTAACAAGTGGCGGCGGCATGTCTCCGTATGTTGGAATTGAACACACTACTACACCAGACGCTGGTTGGTGGGACGGCGATAGTGCTACAGAAATTACTGTAGGTGCTACTGCTGATCTTCCATGGAATCTAGCAATGGACGGTTCTGTTGGATTTGTTAACGCAACTGATCTAGCGGCTGAAGAAGCTGACACATCTGCTTGGGACATGGGCGGATTTGCACTTGGCGGCGCTGAGGTAACTGTGTCTTACGAAATGCCAAATGGACTAGAAATATACAGCACCACAGCTTTTGATGCTGCTTTTGATCGTACAAGCACATCTGTTGGCGCTACATGGTCATTCTAATATAATTAATAGTTGACTTTTCAAAGCTGCTCCTTTATACTTTAAACAGTTGAAGGAGCAGTTTTTTTATGACTATGTCATTGGCCAAGGGCCTTTCTACAACAAACACTAAAAAACGTAAGACTCGTGGTCTTACCAAATATGATCGTGCTGCGGCAGCCGCACATGACAAATGGCTGCGCAAGATGGGTACACACCCTGATCAACTCAAGGCTCGCAAGAAGAAGCCTGTTAACACACTTCCATTCGAACGTGATCGCAGTCACGAACGTCAAGGCAACACAGCACCTAGCGCAGGTGTAGGCGCAGGCGGTCACGCAGCACCAGCAGAGCCTAAGACCTACAACGGTGCTCGCAAGCTACTAGGTATTGCTACACTACACAAGAGCAATATGGTTCCTGTGTTCAGTCAAGAGGACGCTGTTGAAATCTCCAAAATGCGTAGAGGTTGACAGCTTGGCCTAGTGGTGCTAATATAATAGTATAACAATAGCAAAGAGGTTATACCTACAATGAATCAAGCGTTCAAAAAGCACATGGAAAACATGTGGACTGTAAAAGAAATCAACGGCGTAAAAGTTGTTGATCGTATCATAGGTTTCGGTTCTTTACCGGACATTAAACTTCAACTAGCAGACGGTTCGTTTGTTTCGGCAAAGAGCCTGTTTGAAGAAGGGCAGTAAAATGATCTTCCATCTTAAAGGGCATACCAAGAAAGGTAAGCAGAGAATTAAAGAGCATGGTACCAAGTGGCTTGTTGTTGAAAAACGTCCAGGTACCTTTGGTGATGTTCTTCTCAGGTCAGTCGAAACTAATGACCTACGTTGGCTGACCGAAGACTTTTTTGTAGAAAGGATTGAAAAATAATGATAGAATTGTTTTTTCTGGTTTTTACTGGGTTTTGGATTGTGGCTCCGATATATCTTTCCTATAAGTTACTTCTAGAAGAGCCTGTGAAGGAATGGTTGCAAAACCGTGAACGTGCTGCTTATAATGCTTATATTGATAGCGAAGTTGAACGTCGCAAAGTATTGTTACGCGAAATGAAACGTTTAGGGTATGATAGAGAAGATACAACGCCTGAAGATTTAGATAAATTGCGAGCTCTTTTTAAAGGAGAGTTCCCAGTTTTGTACGAGGATAAGGAATAAATATAATATGTGGTTTGGAATTTTAGTTTTACTTACAGCACTTAGTATTAGCTCTGTTGCTATTTGGTACTCTGTTGCTGGTCTAGTTGCAATCTTTGCCGCGGCTGCTGTGCCGATTATTATCATGGGCGTAGTACTAGAAGTTGGCAAACTTGTAACAGCAGTGTGGCTTCATAACTATTGGGGCCGAGCTACGTGGTGGCTTAAGACTTATCTTAGCACTGCGGTATTTGTTCTTATGTTCATTACATCTATGGGCATCTTTGGCTTCTTGTCAAAAGCGCATATTGAACAGACAGCAGCAAGTGATCAAAGCCTTGCACAGATTGATAGACTAGAAGCAAAAATTGAAGCAGAAAACAGTATCATTACAGATGCAAATCGTCGTATTGAACAGTTTGAAACTTCAGGTTCATCTGGTCAGCAAAACATTCAACAACAAATTGAAATTGAAGAAGGTCGTATACAAGCTGTACTAGAACGTATCCAACCTCAAATCAACGAACAGCAAGAAATTATCAATGCAAAGCGTGGAGTTGTAGAAGACCAGATTCAACGTATCGATGATCAAATCGCTAAACTTGAAGGTCATCTTTCTGCTAATGAAATTGCTCTTGCACAAGGTATGGTAGGAGTAACTGCCGACGGTCGTTGGGGCAGACAAAGTGCAACAGCAGTTAGTAATTGGCAAGAAGAACGTGCAGCTGAACGTGAAGAACTGCTTCGTAAACTAGAATATATTTCTACAGATCCTGTAGTGGTCGCTGCACGAGCAGAAATTACACGTATCCGTGAACAAAGTCAAAAAGAAATCGATCGTTCTAATGCACTTATCGACACATATTCACAGCAGTTAACATCAAGCGACGAAACTAATCTATCACTGCTTATTGCAGAACAGCGTGAACGTATCCGTGAAGCAAGTACAGAGCTTGACGCACTGACCGATGAAAAGTTTGCATTGCAAAGCGAGTACCGTAAGCTAGAAGCCGAAGTAGGTCCTATTCGTTATATCGCAGAATTTATCTACGGTGAAAATGCAACACAGAATCTTTTGGAAGAAGCTGTGCGTTGGGTAATTGTAATTATTATCTTTGTGTTTGATCCACTAGCTGTACTACTGCTTATTGCAGCACAATATACATTTAGGTTTTCACGAGAGAACCAACCCGATCCTACGCCGTCAAAAAAAAAAGATTAAGTGAAAAAGATGAAAAAACTCCTTACCAAGAAACACCGCCAACTCTCAACAAGACGGAAGCGAACTTGGACACGGTTAACGAAACCAAAGAAAAAGTAAATCAGCATGTAGGCAGTTTATTTTCTGATTTCCAAGACGGTCTAGAAGAAGCACACGAACACGAAGAAGGCAACGACACTAGCATCAAATTCCATAAAGTTAACACACATGAAACTGTAATCGATGATTTGAAACCTTATGGTCAAGAAAATGTAAAAGAACAATATGATGAATTTGGTAATCCTATATCGTTAGAAGAGTTTGCAGAAGCTCATCATAAAAAAAAAATTACAGAATCGTTGGAAGAGTTAGAACGCTTAACAATAGATGAAATTGAAATTTTAGAAAAAGAAGACGACGAATGGATTACAAACAAGCGAGAATGGAAAAAACGCAATCCTGATAAGACCCTTAAGTCTTATAAAAAAGCATACGTAAATGAAAAGATTACAAATCTACCTTGGGATCCAAGAACACAAAGTGGATATAAACAAAATGATGAACAAAATGAAAATTCAATTTGGAATAAAATAAGAGATGGACGTAGCAGTAGTAACTCCACCTGACAAAATTTACGACTCGAGCATAAAGCTATTACTAGTTTATCCGTCGTCTGGATTTAAAAATCGTCTTAATGAGTATTTGAAGGATGTAGATTGCAACATTACAATCTACATTTATGAAGAGGCTCATGACAATCATCAACCAGAATGGCTTTTGTCATTGGTATGCCAATGCGATATGATATTTTATGACATGGATTGTGTTCCCCAAACGGTAAGATTTTTAGATAGTTGGATTATTTCTAAAAGTAACACTTATTGGTTGACGCAAGGCGAAAGTCTATTTTATAATTTATTAAGTAGAAAACGAATATATAACTACGACCAATTTATAGACAAAATAGGAGGTTTATTTGGCTAGTAACAAACATATTGAATCATTTGCTAGAGATGATTTACGAAAAAAAGGCATGCAGGTATACGTCAAAAATAACGACGTAGGCGGAGCCATTAGACGTTTTAAAAAACGTGTACAAGAAGAAGGCATTATTCAAGAATATAGAACTAGAAAAGAATACATTAAGCCTAGTCAAAAACGAAAACGTGAGAAAGCAGCTGGCCGTGCTAGATATCTTAAAAAAGTAAAAAAAGAAATAGCAATCAGAGGCTTCTAATGCACCTTGAAAATGATGTAAAGTTAGATTATAAAGATGTACTAATACGCCCTAAGCGTAGTCGTCTTACCTCTCGTAAAAATGTTAGTATGGAGCGAAGCTACAATTTTGTAGGTGCAAAAGGTGCTCGTATTAACGAATATGATTATACTGGTGTTCCTATTATAGCTGCTAACATGGACGGTGTAGGAACATTTGAAATGGCTCGCACACTTAGCGATCATAAAATGTTTACTTGTTTAGTAAAAACTTACTCAGCACAAGAACTAGAAGATTTCTTTTCAGAACCACAGCCTTACGTGGCAATGAGTATCGGTATAAGTGATGCTGATTTAGATAAACTTGAGCAAGTACATAAGAAAGTTTTAGATAAATTGCAATTCGTTTGTGTAGATGTAGCAAACGGATACACAGAACGTTTTGTAGAATTTATTAGACACCTACGTGAAACTTATCCCTTTAAAACTATTATTGCTGGTAACGTAGTTACAGCAGATCAAACACAGGAGTTAATTCTAAATGGAGCTGATATTGTCAAAGTCGGTATTGGTCCTGGTAGCGTCTGCACTACTAGGATTCAGACTGGGGTGGGATATCCGCAGCTTTCTGCAGTCATGGAATGTGCTGATGCTGCTCATGGTCTTGGTGGACATATTATTGCTGATGGTGGTTGTACGACTCCAGGCGATGTAGCAAAAGCATTTGCAGCTGGCGCTGATTTCGTAATGCTTGGGGGTATGTTAGCCGGACATGACGAAGGCGGCGGCGAAGAAATCTTTAAGTATGTACATAATAACGAGTACTACTATATGAAAGAAGACGAAATTTACAAGCCAGTTATCGAACGTAAAGAGTTTCGTAAGTTCTACGGAATGAGTAGTCAAACTGCAAACAAAAAGCACTTCGGCGGACTTAAAGATTATCGTTCATCAGAAGGACGTACTATCCTTGTGCCGTACCGTGGCCCGGTAGGAAACACTGTTCAGGACATACTTGGAGGTATCCGAAGCACTTGTACTTATGTAGGAGCAGCAACACTTAAGCAACTTAGCAAGTGTACAACCTTTGTACGTTGCACACAAACGCACAATGCAGTTTATGAAAAAAATACTATCGGGAATTGACAAACGCTGTGATTCCGTGTATAAATAATAGTGAGCGCCGAAAGGGCTCACTATTATATCTTGCTTATAAAGGAGATAAAAAATGACAAGATACACTACTCTCGACTTACCACAACTAGCTCGTGCTTCTGTTGGATTTGACAGAATGTTCCGTGAAATGGACCGAGTATTCGAGAACTCAAAAACTACTTCATACCCGCCATACAACATTGTAAAACTGTCAGACGACGAGTTTATGATCTCTGTTGCTGTTGCAGGTTTCAATATGTCAGACCTTGATATTACACTAGAAAAGAACGTGCTAACTATTCAAGGAAATTCGCCTGATACTAAAGATGAAGTAGATTATCTACACAAAGGAATTGGCTCACGTAACTTCACAAGAGAGTTTACACTAGCTGATTACATTGAAGTAGAAAGTGCATCGCTAGAGCTTGGTATGCTTAATGTTCATCTTAAGCGTTATGTACCAGAAGAAATGCAACCTAAAAAGATTGCAATTACTGCCAATAATCTTATCGAAGGTTAAAAATAAAAAAGGGGGTTTTATACCCCCTTACCCTTAGCTAAATATACAAAAGAGGTTCTAATGACAAAAGCTAATGTGAGTATAAATGAAACTATTTCAACCACACCAACAATGCCGTCTAAGTATAAAGTTTATATCTTTGATAACGATACCACCCCACGTAATCTAGTAAAAGAAATATTAATGTCAATTTTTAGGCACACTAATGAATCGTCAGAAAAATGTATTGAAGAAATCGAAGCAGAGGGAATGGCATCTGTTGGCAATTATTCGTTTGAAGTTGCTGAACAAAAGATTCTAGAATGTATGATTATTAGTAGTAACACTGGTTTTAATCTCGATGTTACAATGGATATTGCATAAACTTCGATAAATAATGTAACACGGAGCTTACTATGCAATTTCATGAATTTTCTAAAAATAAAGTTTTATTAGAATCAAGAGTAGATTCTATAGAAAAGAATCTAATTGATATTAATCAAAAAATAAATGTAGCGGCTCAAAAGGAACCGCTACTAGCAAATAAAGTTACGCAAACTTTACAGTACCTAGTAAATCAAGCAAAGGCAATTCTAAACAAAGTTCATCACGAAAATCATGAATTAGGTAATATACAACAGCAACCTGCTCAACTAACAGAAGGTTTGTTTGGGTTTGGGGCACCTAAAACTGCTACACAAGCATTGTCTGCCGAACTTGCTGACATGCTTGAAGAAATTTGTGAACAAGTACCAAACTGTGATTCAATCATAGCACGATACGAAACTATAACAACAAGTTTAGATCAAGTTGTTACAGAAAATTTTGAAGAAGGTAAGGTTGCAGGAAGAGCACAGGCAGAAAAAGAAGCAAGAGAGTTTATGAATAAAATTGATAAACAGCTTGCACGTCTTGCACAAAAAGTCGATGGACATATTATTCCCGAATATAGAAATCAAGGTTACACAAAAGGTCAAATTAAAAAATTCAAAACAAGAGAAAAAGTACAAAGCGGTTTAATTGATTTGTTTGATACTATCTTTAGAAACAAAATTAAGACAGGCGAACTTACACAAGAAGAAGCTCTTACATTTGCTGAAGCTGCGGCAAATGGTAAAGTGATTGATATGACTCGATTAGTTAACAGTAATCAAGGGTACGGCTCAATTGACGATTTTGTTAATCCGCAGTATAAAAATGTTTATACAAAGGTAATTGATAAATTCTTAGTTTCTATGCCAGCTGGCACAGGCGGAAACATTGGCCCGGGTGAAGTTGCGTTAGCTGCACTTGGTAATCCTACAGAAAAAGCAGATAAAAAAGGCGACTTAATAGTAAACGGGGTTGCTTATGAAATCAAAGGTGGAAGTTTCAAAAAAGGATCAGCTGGTTCCGGCGGTAGACTTAATGGTGACAAAATACAAAATGGAAAAAGTGCCTATCATGGGGTAGAAGATCTTTTGAAACGTGATCATAACAAAGTATGGAAAGCAATGAATACCCTTGCTGCTAAAGGCGAAATAAAAGGCAAAAACATGCTACAAGGCATTACTAAGCAAGGAACCGAGAACTGGGAAAGAATTTTAAACGCTGCTGGGTACACAAAGCAGATGACTATCAGTTTCTTTCATGACTTTATACAAGTACTTGTAAGCAATTATAATGAGGTGCGAGGAGCTCTTGTAAGTCATTATTTTGATGATCTTTTAGACAAGGGTATAGATCAATCACCCGAAGGAATTTCTTTAAATTACGCAGGTTTAATGCATGCTATTACATACATTCAGCATGAAAGTTATAAAGCTACAAATGGGTTTGATCATATAATGCTTATTAACAAATCAACAAGAACTTTCTTAATTATAAACAATAGCGAAGATTTTATTGACAAAATGAAAGACGGAACAGTAGTGGTAACAAAAGGATTAAGTTTATCATCATCAGACCCGCAAAGCGCAACTTTCCACTTTACATCTAAGTAATTGTACTTTAAACTATATACACTATTAAAATAGGAAATAAAATGACTACTATACCTAAGTGTGTATTTAAAACAAGAGTACCTAACAACCCCGAAGCATCTTGGCAAGAGAGAAAAGGCTGGAACTGGAAAGATATCTCTGCTGATGACTATTTTGCTAATAAGCGAGTAATTGTATTTTCTTTGCCTGGCGCATTTACACCAACATGTACCGAAAAGCAATTACCTGGTTTCGAAGACAACTACGATGAAATTAGAAATCTAGGTATTGACGAAATATATTGTATAAGCGTGAATGACAGCTTTGTTATGAATGCGTGGGCAAAGCGTGAAGAAATCGAAAATGTAAAAGTAATTGCAGACGGCAATGGTGAATTTACTAGAATGATGGGCATGCTAGTAGATAAGCATCATCTAGGTTTTGGTCAACGATCGTGGCGATATGCTATGATTGTAGACAATGGTAATGTAGAAAAAATGTGGGTAGAACCCGGCATAAACAACGCTGGCGAAGACATGGATCCTTACGGTGAAACAACGCCAGAAAATGTTATTGAATACTTGAAACGAACATAGAAAGGATAAAAAATGTTACATAGTATCGACCAAGTTATCACAAAAATTAAAGCAATGAATGACTTGGCGAGGTATGTAAAAACGCATGAAGCAAATTTAGAGCCATATAATAAAAAACACTGCATACAACAGATACAGGCTTTGGCTGCTGACATCGTAAATGATAAACAGAATGCAAAAGAAAACATATAAATACAGTGACATTGTTAAAGATCAGGAGGGCGAGTTAAACATTACGCTCCCTCCTGAAATTATAGAAGAACTTAAATTAGAACCAGGAGATAATTTGAAAGTATTATTGGGAGACCAAGGAACCATCATCCTTGAAAAAATAGATGGCAAAGAATAAGGATGATATTATTGAAGTAGATGGGCTCATAACAGAACTACTTCCTAATCAATTTTTCCGTGTAGAACTAGACAATGGTCATATTGTAACTGCATACACAAGTGGAAAAATTAAAAAGTTTAAAATTAGACTAGTAGAAGGCGATCGTGTAAAACTCGAAATGAGCGTATACGACATGGACAAAGGCCGAGTGGTATATAGATATTAGGTTGACTTCTCTTCATATGTTTGTTATATTATATATGTAGTTTAATAAACAGAGTAAATCATAATGATCGAAAGAACTAATATCAAAGAAGCTTTTGGCGGCGAAGTACCTTTTACTAATTATATTGCTGCAACAGCATCTGTAAAAGACAGGCTGCTAGAAGTATTAGAATTAGAAACAGATGATGCAAAAATTACTGCTGAAAGTCATACAAAACACAACAAGCGTGTTGACCTAATTGCAAGCGAAGGCAAAGAAGTTGTAGCAGTAATTGAAAGCCAAGACGTAACAGGTTGGTTAGACCCTTTGCATGCTAGCAAACTTACTTACTATATGTATGATAAAAATTGTTATACAGGAGTGCTGTTAGCTGAGGATGCAGATGAACACATTAAAGGTTATATTCGTATGCTCAATGAAAAAACACCTTTTGATGTTTGGTTAATTAATACTCCGGTATACAAAGTCAATAACGAAACATATGTAGACTTTATTCCAGTAATGCGTCCGCTTACTACCAAAGACAAGAAAGTAAGATCTGTTTCTAGTGCTGATAATACAGAAAATTACAAGCAGCGTTTGAAAGCTAAATGGACTGATTTTCTTGCAGAAAAGTTTGAAGAGCACGAAGGTGTTTTTACAAACAAGACCAGTTTGTATTTGAGTAAAAATGGCGTAGGTTCATCAAAAATTAATGTCACTATTACTGCAAGAGTAGATGGCTTTGCTGTGCAAGCATATAAAAAGACACTTGGTATTGATCTTACAAAATCTCCTAATTTTGTAGACTCTTTTACCAAATGGTCTACAAGCTTTGGACGCGAGTCTTTTATTAATAAGCATGCAGGGTATGTACCAGATGTTGCAACATGGGACGAAGCATTTGAAATCTTTCAATCTCTTGTAGAAAATATTCAAAACGATATGATTAAAATTTAAAGGAGCAAAATAAAAAATGACTGAACAATACTATGAATGGCTGCAAGAGCCTACTGTAAATGAAATGGAACAAGCCTGGGAAAGCATCAACGAAGAGATTCAAGAGTGTCGTCAAAATGACAACACAGAACAACTTGAACTCATGCTCGAAGCTCGTAACCAATATGAAGAAGTGTTGAATCCCTAATGTTTAAACTACAAGGTCACATTCCTCGTAAAGTTGCAGTAGCATGCAGTGGCGGCGTAGACTCTATGGTGATTGCTGACTTTCTTAGCAACAATCATGATGTGACCTTGTTGTACTTCAATCACGGTACTACTACAGGGGACGCAGCACAAGCTTTTTTAGAACATCACGCACAAGAAAAAAATCTAAAACTGCATATTGGTAAGATTACAGATCCTCGAGCGCCTAAAGGTAAAAGCACAGAAGAACACTGGCGTATTGAGCGTTACAAGTGGCTTGATGAGCAAGCGAAAAAACTTAACACAGAAATTGTAACCGGTCATCATTTAGATGATTGTGTAGAAACTTGGATTTGGAGTTCATTGCACGGTACAGGTAAAATTGTGCCGTATCGTCGCAAGCAAGTAATTCGTCCGTTTAGACTTAATACAAAGGATAAGTTTTATACTTGGGCGGAAAAGTATTCGATTGACTTTATTGAAGATCTAAGTAATAATAATACTGATTATATGCGTAACTATGTACGGCACGAACTTATGCCACATGCTTTAAAAGTTAATCCGGGATTACACAAAGTAGTTCGCAAGAAAGTACTAACAGAAGTAGGATGATAAATTATGGCACGTAAATTTAAAGTTGATCGTAAAGTTGAATTTGACAACGAGGTTATAGACTACATTGGCAAGGTAAGTTTGCAAGAACACTACAACTATATGGTAGATAGCATTGATGAATTTGTCTTACATCAAAAAGGTCATCCTGACGATTATGAGTATAATATCAAACTTAAAGACGCCCTTACATTTGTACTAGATTATTACGGTGAACGCATAGCGGAGGATATAGAATGATTATTGCATTAGCAGGTATAGGCACATTTGTAGTAGTGTGTCTGTTTGGGATTGGTTTAATTACAATGATTAAAGAGTTGACGGATAGAGAATAATGAAACACAAGCGTTTAAGTGAGGAAGGTTTTGGTGAGAAGGGTAACTATACAATTATCCTTCCCATTGACCAAGGAGTAGAGCATGGTCCTGTAGATGCTTTCTATGCTACTGATCATCTAGAAATGCTGGATATTGATTATCAGGTAGATTATATTGCAGAACTGCTACATGAGGGTCTAGTAGGTGCTACAGCATTACCAAAGCGCACAGCTAATCTACTTTGTGAAAAGTATCCGCATCTTTCCAAAGATGTTATTATGAAACTGAATCATGGTAATAATCTAAACAAAAACCTTGAACCTTCACAGGCAGTCTATGCTAGTTCTCGGGATGCTGCTAATATGGGCGGAGTAGGGTTTACAATCTATCCAGGTTCTTCTAAGCAAGATGAGATGATTAATTATTTTGGTAAAGTCCAAGATTGTAAACCAGATAATGTAAAGTCTGTTCTCTGGTCCTATCCTCGTGGTGGTGATTTTGATGAGACTTCATTAAAGACTATTATGCATGCTGCATATATTGCTGCGCAGTTAGAACCTGATGTTATCAAGGTCAAAATGCCAACAAACAGTAATCTTCTAGAACAGATTATTAAAGCAGCATGTGGCATTCCTGTAGTCTTCTCTGGTGGGTCTTACACTGATTCTTCTAGTGTTTTGAAGGATGCAAAACTTATTGCACAGGCAGGAGGATACGGCATGATTGTAGGTCGTAATGTATTCCAACGTAAACCCGATGAAGCAAAAGAACTACTGAAAGAGATTCATGCCATATTTGGCGATGCTTGAAGGTTGGGAAGTATATGATTACACTGCAATATTGCTAATAGCAATACTTGCAGCAATGGGCGCAGGTCTATTAATAGTTTGGCTTATAGATGCTTATCGTATGTTTGTAAAAAGGATTAGGAATGGAAAACGTCGTTAAACTAGCAGTTAAAGATGTGCTTGACAATTATCCTACATTGCACTATAATAAACAAAGTTTAAAAGAAATTGTAATTGGTTTGTTTCAACAGCCAGTAAGCGTTACAAAAGTTGATCAAGCAATTGAAGAGGTGTTAAATGAGCGTAAAGCATGAAAATTTATGTGAACTGTATTGTATAGATACAGATCGTACACAGCAAGCCGAAGTATTAGACTTTACTTTGCATAGGCATCTTACGGTTGCTATTGCTGGCAATAAAATTACTCTTTCTTGGAACCCTAAGTTTGAACACTACCAAGGCAAAATGGCTGGACTAGATTTTACTAGCGAAGGCCCTAAACACTACAATGTAAGGACAACTCGATGACAGATGATGATCAAATGAAATTTGACTTAACTCGCAGAATTTGTAATTTTGGCGCTAACCATTTTGGCATAACTACTACAGAAATTGCCAGTGACCAAAAAAAGTTAGAAATTTCTACAGAATTATTTTGGCAACATTATTTAGAAAGCGAAAGCGAACTATGAATATTAGACAACAATTAGGAATTGTTGCATTACTAAGTTTATTTGTTGTTACACCTTTGCTTTTCTTGCTTATGGGTTTAGTAGGTGTAGTTGTAAATGCAGTTTGCACCTATGCAATTTTTGAAAAATATTGGGAGTACCTTTTTAATGACAATACCAACTAAACAATTACTATTAGCCTTTTTGCGCCACAATGAATTGATCGTAACTTTTAACAAGATCAATGGCGACGAACGTGTAATGAACTGTACACTCGATAAAACTCGACTGCCTGAAGAAGTAGTTGAAAAACTTACAGAAGAACGAGAAGGGGACACTCTTGTAGTATGGGATACAAATCAACAAGCATGGCGTAGTTTCCGTTACGCAAATGTTACTAACGTAACTACCACAAGCGGAGAGAATATTCCAGTGACATGAACCGATATAGTTTAAAAGAATTCAAAAAACTTGTAAAAAAGGCTGACATGGTTTACGGTAAAGTGAGCCTTAATGCTGCTGTAAATGTACCAGCACGTCTCCGAAAGAAAATGCTGCTAGAATCTTTAAAACAAATGGATGATAAAGATAACTTAGGTTATTATGGTCGTTTTGAAGAAGACAAAAAAGGCAGAAAAATTTTGGTCCTAATGTAAGGCGTTTTTACGCCTTATTTTATACTATTACTAAATAGATTTGCATAACCAATTAGTGAGCGCAGGGGTAAAGCCTGCAAACGAAAGGTAAAAAAAAATGGACTACTTATCTATATGGATGGTAGTAGGATTTCTACTAGCATCTTATTCTGTGATTGCCAATGATTCTGTTCAGACTCTTGGTACATGG